>Ga0302325_10021774_pt1 | contig 13415 bp, 6 predicted proteins | sample Palsa_T0_2_FD_201948 | JGI IMG/M metagenome (GOLD analysis project Ga0302325, IMG submission 201948) | Peat permafrost microbial communities from Stordalen Mire near Abisko, Sweden - Palsa_T0_2 | ecosystem: Environmental > Terrestrial > Soil > Palsa > Peat permafrost | place: Sweden: Abisko... | reverse complement strand
TCATGCCCAATGCCACCGTGGAGCAGAAAGTCGCGGCCGCCTACAACCGCATGAACCGCACTTCCGCGGAGGGCGGGTTGCAGCCCGAAGAGTATCTCGCGAAGTACGGCGCCGACCGCGTGCGCACGCTCAGCACGGTTTGGCTGGGCAGCACCGTGGGCTGCGCGGAATGCCACGATCACAAGTTCGATCCCTTCACCTCCAAAGACTTCTATTCGATCAAGGCTTTCTTCGCCGATATAAAAGAAACCGGACTGGTTCCCGACGATGGCCGCGAAGCCTGGGGCGAGAAGCTCCCCCTGCCCACCGTGGACCAGGACCGGCGCCTGAAAGAACTGGACGACCAGATCCTCGCTCTGCGCCGCGGCCTGGACGCCAAGGCGCAACAGCTCAAGGCCGAGCGCTGGACCTGGGAAGATCGTCTCCTGACGGAATACGGCGCCGGCAAACTGGCATGGAACTACCTGCGCCCTCTCACTGCCGAATCGTCGAGCGGCGCCAAACTCACCATCTATAATGACGAGCTGGTGGACAGCAACTTCGACGCCAACGGCTCGCTGGTCTCCGATCGAAAGCGCGGCGAAGGACTCATCGTCGCATCGGGCACCAATCCAGACAACGATACCTACACGGTGACGCTGAAACCCGGCGAGGGCCTCTGGACCGCGCTGGGCATCGATATATTCCAGGACGAAAGCCTGCCCGGTGGGCGCTTTGCCCGCGGCGCCGACCGCTTCGTGCTCACCGAAGTTGAAGCCGAACTTTCGGAGCCCGGCGCTGCGCCTCAAAAACTTCCCTTTGTACTGGCCACCTCCGCGGGCTTCGGCGAGCGTCCCGAGAACCCGCCCATGGCCGTAATCGACGCGGATCCGAAGACCGGGTGGGGCGTGACGCGAGTCGAGGGGCTGAACCCGTTTCTCGCGCTGCGCTTCGCGCAACCGGTGCATGCGCGCGCGGATTCCATTCTTACCGTCCGGCTGCACCACGATTCGGATTTGCGCCACGCCATCATCGGCCGCTTCCGCCTGGCGCTCTCCTCCGCCGCGTATTCCTGGCCCGAGACGGGCGGCGCCGGGCGCAAACTCAAAGCCGCTCCTCCCGATAGTCCGTCCGGCGCACTCACCATCGCCGTCGACAAAGGTCTGCCGCCCAATCTTTTGAAAGCGCTCCGCACCCACGAGGACGAGCGTGACGATGAACAGAATGACCTGGTTCTCGATCACTTCGAATGGTCCGCACCGGAGCTGGCGGAGCTCTATGTGCGGCTGTCCCGCCTGCAAGCCGAACGCAATCTTCTCGACGCGGCCATCCCCCGCGTGGTCCTTACCGAAGCCACCCGCCCGCGCGTCACGCGCATCCTGCCGCGCGCCAACTGGATGGACGAGACCCACGAAATCGTCGAGCCCGCCGTCCCCGCATTTCTCGGCAAACTCGAAACCGATGGGCGCCGCGCCACGCGCCTCGATCTGGCTAACTGGCTGGTGTCGCCGAGCAATCCGCTGACCGCTCGCGCGTACGTCAATCGCCTGTGGCGCGAGTTCTTCGGAGTCGGACTTTCAAAGGTTCTGGAGGATCTCGGCTCGCAGGGCGAATGGCCCATCCATAACGAGCTGATCGATTGGCTCGCCTCCGAATTCATGCACCCGGAATGGAACGCGCATGGAGCGGATGACGCACACGATTGGGATGTGCGCCACATCGTGCGCGTCATCGTCACCAGCCACACCTACCGGCAATCGTCGCTCAGCAACGCGCAGCTCGACGAGCGCGACCCCGACAATCGGCTGTTGGCCCGCCAGAGCCGCTACCGGGTGGATGCCGAGATCGTACACGACATCGCGCTCTCCGTCTCCGGGCTTCTGGTCGAAAATTTCGGCGGCCCCAGCGTGCGCCCCTATGAGCCCGAAGGCTACCTCGCCGCCATGAACTTCCCCAAGCGCGAAGTCTCCGCCAGCCGCGGCGCGGACCTTTACCGCCGCGCCCTGTACACCGAGTGGCAGCGCACTTTCCTGCATCCCACGCTGCTCACTTTCGACGCGCCCACCCGCGAAGAATGCACCGTAAATCGTGTCAGCTCCAATACGCCGCTGCAAGCCCTCGATTTGATGAACGATCCGATTTTCGTCGAGAGCGCGCGCGTTTTCGCCCAAAACATCGTACGGCAGGGCGGCTCCGCCTTCGACGCGCAACTCGACTGGGCTTTCCTGCGGGCCCTCAACCGCGCTCCCAACAAAGAGGAGCGCCGCATTCTGAAGGATTTCTACCGTGCGAATCTGGCTCGCTTTCAGGCCGCGCCCGATTCCGCCGCGCAACTGATGAGTGTCGGTGAAGCGCCTGGCGTTGCTGGAGCCAATCAGCCCGAAATGGCCGCCATGGCCCTGGTGGCCCGCGCCATCCTCAACCTGCACGAAACCATCACGCGCAACTAACTTGAGTACTAAGGAAAATCCGCCATGCTATCCGAATCCAAAAAGACTGAAGTCTGCCGCCGCACTTTCCTGCGGAGCGGCCTCTCCGGCGTCGGCCTGCTGGGCCTGAACGCGCTGCTCGACCGGCGTCTGTTCGCTTCCACCGGCGTGGTCAATCCGCTGCACTTTCCAGCCAAAGCCAAGCGGGTGATCTTCCTTTATCAGGCAGGGGGCCCGTCGCACCTGGAGACCTTCGACTACAAGCCCAAGCTCGCCGAATTGAGCGGCAAGCCCATGCCGGACTCCTTCACCAAGGGGCAGCAGATCGCCCAGCTTCAGGGTCAGCAGCTCATCTGCTTCGGTCCCCAGCATCCGTTCCAGAAGTTCGGCAAATCGCAGCAGGAGATCTGCTCGCTGTTCCCCCACATCGGCAGCGTGGCCGATGATATTTGCATCGTCCGCTCCATGTGGACCGAGCAGATCAATCACGACCCTGCGCACACGCTGATGAACACCGGCTCGATCATCACCGGCCGCCCCAGCATGGGATCGTGGGCGCTCTACGGTCTGGGCGCCGAGACCGATAATCTGCCCGGCTTCGTGGTGCTGATGTCCGCGGGCAAGGGCGGACAGATGCAGCCAATCGCCTCGCGCCAATGGTCGGCCGGCTTCCTGCCCAGCCGCTTTCAAGGCGTCAAGCTCAACTCCTTCGGCGACCCTGTGCTCCACATTAAGAATCCGCCGGGAGTCAGCGCCGCGGCCCAGAGCGAATCGTTCCAAACCATCAACGCCCTGAATCGCGTCGAATACAAGGGGATGCAGGACCCGGAGATCCTGACCCGTATCGCGCAATACGAGATGGCGTTTCGCATGCAGTCGAGCGTTCCGGATCTTGTGGATATGCGCAAAGAGCCGGCCAGCGTGCTGGAGATGTACGGCGCCAAACCGGGCGATGGGTCTTTCGCCTCGAACTGTCTGCTGGCCCGCCGCCTGGCCGAGCGCGGCGTGCGATTCATACAGCTCTATCACCGCGATTGGGATCACCACGCCGGCGTCAAGGCCAACGTCGTGATCAAAGCGCGTGAGACCGACCAACCCACCGCCGCGCTCATCACTGATCTGAAGCAGCGCGGCATGCTCGACGACACTCTGGTGGTGTGGGGCGGCGAATTCGGCCGCACACCCATGTCGCAGGGCGACGGCCGCGATCACCATATCAAAGGCTTCAGCTTCCTGTTGGCCGGTGGCGGGATCAAAGGCGGCATCAGCCACGGAGCTACGGACGAGTTAGGCTACGCAGCGGTGGATGGAGCCGTGGCGGTGCCCGATTTCCACGCCACCATGCTGCACCTGCTGGGCATCGACCATAAGCGCATGACCGTCAAGTTCCAAGGTTTGGACGCGCGCTTGACCGGGATAGCGGGCAATGTGGTGAACGGGATTCTGGCCTGAGTGGCGGGACAGGCCGGGAGGCCTGTCCCAGCCGGTCGAAACGGGCGCTCGAAGATCGTTGTTAAAGGGAAGACAATCGCTGCCTATCTGACCGTCACGCGTGAAGTAGTGAAGGTTGAACGCGTTGAAGGCCTCGGCGCGCACTTCGAGATTCAGGCGCTCCTTGATGGCGAACTTGCGCGACAGCGATAGGGCGAACCGCGTATGGTGCTGACGCGCGGGCCGATGCCGAGGTAGAATCCGTTGAAGTCCGACGCGGGCTCAAACGCGGAGATGTTGGCTGCCGCCGCCGGAGCTTCTCCGCTGGCCGCCGAATTCAACATCTTGGCCGGCAATGCCGCATTTCTAAACGGACGCATGGATCGGGCTACCCTCGATTTTCGCCAAGCCGATTCGCAGGTTCCGCTGGGTGAATCCGACCGCTTCATGCTGGCTTTGGCGCTGGCGAATCTCGGCGATACCAAGGGCGCACGCGAGCAGTTTACGCGTCTGAACAACAGCCGCCCGAACCGTCCCCTCTACCTTTATTGGCTCGCCAGAGTGGACTATTTCGAGCGGCGGTATCTGGAGGCAGTGGAAAAGCTCAAACGCGTGATCGTCCTCGACCCGGCCTCGGCGCGCGCTTACGATAATCTCGGTCTCGGCTATGACATGCTGGGAAAATCCGAGGAAGCTCGCGAAGCGCTCCTTACGGCTGTGGATCTCAACCGCAAACTGCCCACTCCATCCGCATGGCCGCCGGACAACCTGGGTTACCTGCTGCTCCGGCTCCGCCGGCTCAAGGAGGCCGAAACTGCCCTTCGTGAATCTTTGCGGTACGATCCCCGATTCGCGACTGCGCATTATCATCTGGGCCGTACGCTGGAGGCGGAGGACCGGGATACGAAGCGATCGACGAATACCGGGTGGCGATCTCCCTCGATCCGGCTCTCATCGAGCCGCTCTATTCTCTTGGGCTGTTGTATCGCCGGCACCACCGCTCAGCGGAAGCCGAGGCGGCCTTTGCCGCATACAAGCGCAAAGCCATAGGACGCAGCCATCAATAGACTCGCCAATCTCCAGCCGATGAGCGGAGAACTGTCAGATTTCTTTTCAGGCTGAAACGAACCTTGTAGAGCAGCATTGCAATTTTCCGGGAGCGGCCTTATAACGAATCAACGGCCGGAGCTTCGACGCGATCAGGGTTCAGTGTCTGCACCCACTGGGAACACGCCGGAGCCAGTGTCGGCGAATAGGAGACGCTATGGTGCTTCACGCAACACGGATAGTGTTGACGATGTTATTCCTGATGGAGTTTGCCGCCACTACAGTTTGGGGGCAGGCGCGCAATACAGCGCGACTCTACGGCCGGGTTACCGACCAACAGGGCTCGGCCATCGCCGGCGCCAGCGCAGATCTCGTGCAGATGGACACGGGAGTTGCGCACACGACCCAATCCAATCTGGCCGGCGAATTCGATTTCTCCGCGATTCCCGTGGGCGAATACAGTCTTACGGTGCGGAAACCGGGCTTCCGGAAAGTCGATGAGCGTGACATCCTCCTGCAAGTGAACGACAATCGCCGGGTCGATGTCTCGCTGGTGATTGGCGAGGTCAGCACTACCATCGATGTCGAAGCCGCCGCAGCCGCGGTTGAGACCAGCAGCGCGACGATCAAGGATACGGTGGATAGCCAGCGCGTGGTGGATCTGCCGCTGGATGGCCGCAACCTGGCGGACCTGGCTTTTCTGGTGCCCGGCGTCCAATCCGCATCCGGCGTCGCGGGAGGTAGCGGCGACGGGGCCAAGGCGCCGGTTGCGGCGCGTTATTTCTCGGTCAATGGCTCGCGCCAGAATAGCCTGAAGTACACGCTCGACGGAGGGGACAATGAGGACACTCTGCAAAATACCGGAATGCCATTTCCCTTCCCCGACGCGGTGGAAGAGTTCAGCGTCGAAACCAGCACCGGAAGCGCGGAGTTCGGCAAAAGCTCGGGCGGTTCGATCAACATCGTAACCAAGAGCGGCACCAATTCCTACCATGGCGACGCCTTCTGGTTCGTGCGCAACACGGCTTTCGACGCCAACAATTTCTTTTCGCATACTCCCGACGAGCTCAAGCGCAATCAGGCAGGCTTCACCTTTGGCGGCCCTGCGGTCAAGAACAAGCTGTTTTTCTTCGGCGGCTATCAGCAGACCTGGATCAGGCAAGTCGCGGGCAACGGGACGGCCCCGAGCATTCCAGCGGCATACCGCACGGGCGATTTCTCCGGGCTGCTCACCGGGCCTAACCCGGTAGTGCTCCAGGATCCCACTACGGGCGCACCTTATCCCAACAATCAGATACCTCAATCGCAGTTGTCGCCGGCGGCGCAGAATCTGCTCAAATTCGCTCCGGTACCCGGACCGAACGGCCTGGTATACTTCGCGACGCCATCTCAGGAGAATGTCAACGAGTGGATCACGCGTGTGGATTACCGGATCAGCGACAAGAACAGCGTCTTCGGCAGGCTCTACCGTAACATCGACCAGACACCGCCCGAGATGGTGGCTAATAACATCTTCTCGAACCAGCGCGGCGTTACCGGCACCGCCGATAACGGAACCATAGCGGAGACCTATACGCCGTCGCCCAATCTGGTCATCGAGACCAACTTCACCGTGAACCGCTTCGGCGGCGACCGCATTAACCTTTTCCCTGGGAGTATTCGGACTCTGGGCGTGGACATCAATCCTTCATCGAACGAGGTTTCCGTGGCGATCAATGGAACCAGCGACATCAATCTGAGCACCAACCGCCCGGCGATTTTCGCGCGCACCAATTTCGAGCTGACGCACTCCTGGCACTGGGTTAAAGGCCGCCACAGTCTGGTGTGGGGCGCTGACATAGAAGACTCCCGGTACAACGAATACAATACCTACGAGGGTTCCGGCCAGTTCCAGTTCAACGGGCGCTGGACCGGATTCGATCAGGCCGATTTCCTGATCGGAGATATGTCGGATTTCGTGCAGGGCAATGGGGAAATTGAGTTCAAACGGTATCACTATTTCGGCTTTTACGCGGGCGACGTCTTCCGTCTCACGCCGCGGTTGACGCTCAACTTCGGGCTGCGCTACGAACCTTATTTCCCCATGACCGACCTTAACAACCGCATCGCGCAATGGAGCCAGCAGGCATATGCTGATAACTACACCTCGCCATACTACATAAACGCACCGCCCGGCCTGCTATTTCCGGGAGACAAGGGTCCCACGGGCCAGGTGATTCCCCAGGCAGGCACGGCCAACCAGTTGCTGGCCGTGACGCCGCGCTTTGGATTTGCCTTGGATGTTTTGGGCGACGGAAAGACCAGCTTGCGCGGGGGCTACGGAATTTATTACGACACGCCGGAAATGTTCCAGCTTAATAATATGAACGATCAGGCGCCGTTCAGCTTCACGGTGGAATTCCTCAACGGATCGTTCGACAATCCCTACGCGGGGCGCGAGCAAAATAACATCTTCCCATTCAGCGGCGATTTCAGCAGAAATTCACCGTTCCCGCTGCCCGACGACGCTGTCGCGCTGCAGGCCCACATGCCGCGTGCCTACGAGCAAAACTGGAATCTGACACTGGAGCACCAGTTTCTGCAGGACTGGATACTACGGCTCAGCTATGTAGGTACCAAGGGCACCCATTTGTGGGCCGACTATGACACCAACGCGCCCATCTATAACTTCAATGAGTCCCTGAGCGAGAACCAACAAAGCTACGATCCGCGGCGGCCCCGGCAGCAGTATGAAAGCATCGATCTGCTGTTCAGCGGTTTGAATCAGTCTTATAACTCGCTGCAGGTATCGCTCGGCAAGCGCTACCGCCACGGCATCAGTAATCAGCTCAGTTATACCTTCTCGAAGAACCTCGACTATATGTCTTCGAACTTCGAAGCCACCTCCAACACCATCCCGGATCCGTTCGATTTCTTCCGCTTCCGCGGCCCCTCGGACTTCGACCATCGCAACCGCATGGTGGATTCGCTGGTCTGGCAAATCCCCGACGCGGGCCGCGCGATGGGCTCGAAGTTCGCCAGCGCCATCCTGGCGAACTGGCAGTCGAGCGCCATTATCACGCTGCAGTCCGGCAGCCCGTTCACCATCTATAGCACGGACGACGCGGTGGCCGGCGCGGGCACTGCTAATGCCGATGTAACCGGTACGGTACAGCTCTCCAGCTCGCGCAGCCGCGGGGCGCAGATCGCGGAATACTTTAACACCAGCGCTGTGACTCAGGCGGCGCCCGGCACCTACGGAACCCTCGGGCGGAATTCGCTGGTGGGTCCCGGCTTCGCAAATGTGGACTTCGCCATGTTCCGCAACTTCCCCCTGCGCTTCATTGGAGAGGCCGGCCGGCTGACGTTCCGCGCCGAGTTCTTCAATTTGTTCAACCGCCCCAATCTGGATAATCCCGGCGACCCGAATCTGTCCAGCCCGGGTAACATGATCGGATCAGCCAGTTTCGGCCAGATAACGGCCACGGCGAGTCCCGCGCGTATCCTTCAATTTTCCGCGAAGGTGGTCTTCTGAGGCGGAAGGTCGAGCCGTCTTAAAACTCGAGCAGCAGCCCGCGCGGATCCGGCTTCTTGGACGAACGCACCAGAGTCAAAAAAACCGCGGTTGCCGCGCATGGGACGATGGCCGCCACGGCAATCACGGGCGCGAAAGTAGTCATGTCGGTCACGCGGCCGATCCAGTAAGTCGAAATCATGGTACCGATCCCGGCGCCCGTGCCGGCCATACCCGCCACCGTGCCCACGGCTCGCGGCTGAAAGACATCGGTAGGCAGCGATAGAAACATAGTCGAGCAGGCTGCGTAAGCAAACGAGGCATAAGCAAACAGCAGCAGGGCGGCAAGGTAACTGGAGGCGTGCAGAACCAGCAGCAGCGAGGCCATGCTGGGGCCAAAAATCAACAGTACGCGGCGGCGCGCTTTTCCTACCGGCCAGCCGCGCGAGATCCAGTAGCTCGACAGGCCGCCGCCGGCGAAGTTCCCCAGATCGGCTCCCAGAAACGGCATCCAGAAGCCCAGCACGCTCTCCGTCAGGTGAAATCCACGGCTGAAAAGATAGAGCGCGAACCACTCCGAAACGAAGAACCAGAATGGGTCGAGCAGGAACCTGCCCAGGATGATGCCCCACGCCTGCCGGTAGCGGAGCAGATCGCGCCATCGGGCGGCGGGTTGTGTTTGCGCCGCGGCGGGGCGCCCCTCCCGGATGTAATTGAGCTCCGCCGGCGAGACTCTCGGATGGCTCCCTGGGGCGCGGTAGATGCGGAGCCAGACGAGCACCCAGACGATTCCCAGGCAGCCGGTAAGGGCGAAGGGCGGCCGCCAGGTGCCGAACAGCTTGTAAGCGTAAAGGACGATGAACGGGGCCGCGGCGCCGCCGATGGAAGTTCCGCTATCGAACAGAGCTACCGCCCAGCCGCGTTCGCGCGAAGGAAACCATTCCGCAACTGTCTTGGCCGCGCCGGGAAAGTTAGGTCCTTCGCCCATCCCCAACAGGAACCGGAAAATGCGAAAGCTGACCAGACCCTGGGCGAAGGTGGTGGCCATAGCCACCAGCGAATAGAACGAAACGACCAGCGGAAACGCGAGGCGCGATCCCAAGCGGTCAAACAGCCAGCCGCCGGCGCCCTGCATGACGGTATAAGCAATGCGGAAGGCGATCAGCAGCGAAGCGAAATCGGAGTTAGTCCAGTGAAACTCGGCCTTCAGGATGGGAGCCAGCGCGCTCAGCGTCTGGCGATCGATGTAATTGATGACGCTCGAAGCGAACAGCAGAGCGCCCACGGACCATCGGACGCGCGATCTGGAACTGCTGGTCACTGAACGGTGATCGCCTTCGGGCGGCGAGCCAGGTGGTACGCTACCTTGGTCACGGCCAGCGCGATCTCGTCGACATTCTCCTCGATGTAATTCTCCAGGACTTCCAGTGTAATCCAGCGCGTGAAGGCATCCTCGGCAACCGGACACAAACCCGGCGGATAGGTCCGGTCGGCGCCGGTATCTAGAGACTGGAAGGGGTAGCGCGAATAAGGGAACGCGCTGCGCCGCTGGAAGATGTCATAGAGATACACCGGACGCCCTCCGGTGATGAGATGAGCTTTGGCATTTACGCCTTCGTGCTGCAGGGCCGACGCGAACTCATCGGCCGTGCAGTCGAATTTCTCCGGCTCGATCTTGAACAGATACAGGAAATAGGAATGCTTCCCGCCGGGCCGAATGCGCTGCAGCGAGATTCCGTCCACATCCGCTAATTGCGCCGATAGCCGCGTACCCATGCGCCAGCGGCTCTCCACGAATTCGGCGCCCCGCTCCAGTTGCGCCAGGGCCACGGCCCCCTGCATTTCAGTCATCTGATAGTTGGGCGCCAGGAAGAACGGATTGCGGATGCCTTCTTCACGCTGGTAGCACTTGTCGAGGAACAGTGAGGCGAGATAGCGCAGCCGGTCGTCATCGGTAATAACCAGGCCGCCGGATCCCGCGGTGATGTGCTTGAAATGGTTTAGCGAGAATGTCGAGAGGCTGCCACGACGACCTACCAGCTCACCCTGGTATTCGCATCCGAACGCCTGCGCGCAATCCTCGATCACCGCGAGGCGGCGCTCACGGCCGATCTCCAAAAAGGCGTCCATATCGGCGGCCAGGCCCGCATGGTGAACCACGACGATAGCGCCGGTCCTGGGAGTGATGGCGGCCCGCACGTACGCTGCGTCCATATTGAGCGTGTCCGGTTCGACGTCCGCGAATACCGGAACCAGGCCCTGGTATAGGATTCCGCTCAGCGTGCCCATGTCGGTGATCGGGGAGGTTATTACCTCGGTCCCGGGCGGCAACTGCAAGGACGCCACAGCCAGGTGAACAGCGGCCGTGCCGCTCGAGCAGGCAATGCAGTGCTTCTTTCCGTACAGCTCGGCGAAACGTCGCTCCAGTTCCCGAACCTTCGTGCCGAGGTAAAAGAACAGCGTGTCCGAGTCGATCACTTCGGCGAGATACTGCTTCTCCAACTCCCCATGCCGTTTTCGCGCGGGAATAGGAGTGCGCACGGCAGGCTCTCCGCCGTGCATGGCCAGTTTTTCGGTGGTGGCAGATTTCATATTGGTTTCCGGCCGTTGGAACATCTTACGGAGCGCCGGGCGCATCGGGCGACACCGCGTCAGGTGGTACTTCCGAAGACTTTTCCACCGCCCGCCGCGCGAGGCGCAGATCGTTTCCGCGCAGTGCCACGCCGCTGCTCCGATCGCCCGTCACACGCAGAAATACATCCGCGGCCGCGGGCGCGCGATTGCCGTACAACAGCGCTCCGGCTACGTTCCGAAACAATAGCAGTGGCTGATGCGGCGGGATATTAGTCGAATCGAAGGCGGAGATTTCCGCGGCCGTGACGCTATCCAGAATAATTTCGGGCCGCCCATCCGGCTGGCCGGCATGCACTTTGAGATTGCGCAGGGTGAGGCCATCGACATGCCGCGCGTACACCGCCAACGCCGGGAGATCGCCAAACATGTCCGGGTCCGGATACTTGGAAGGCGCCTCCGGAATATCTACATCGTGGGCCGCGACTCCGCCGGCGGCGGTCACATTAAGACCATCGATGGTAACGTTCTGCACGCGCGCGTCCGCGAGGCCGGTGATCGAACTGGCCAGCGACGCGCCTTTCGCCACCACGTTTTGAATCGAAATATTGCTGATAGAACCCGGGACCGGCTTTTCCATGCCGCGGCCGCGATTGCCTAACCGGATGAAGACCGGGGCCATCACGTCCTCCATGGAGATGTTGGAGACGGCCACCCCATCGACGTGGGAGCCATCCACCGATTCGATCGCAATACCGCTCATTGGCCGGCGGCCGGTGTCGCGCCGCAGCATCACACAATTGCTGACGGTGACATCTCTCAGGTCACCCGCGGTCTCCGTTCCAAACTTGACGTGATTGCACGAAGTACGCAAAACGCAGTTGGCCACCACCATGTGCTCGGTGGACCGCGGCTTGCCGAGAGCCATACTGGCCTTGGGACAAACTGCGTCATCCCAGGCATCGATGTAACTGTTGGTGACCTGCACATAGTGGCAGCCGTCGGTATCCACTCCATCGGCGAAACCATTGAGCAGCTTCACGGAATCAACTTGTATGTGATCGGCGCCGCCGAAGCTGATGTTATAGTTGGGCGCGTTGCGGATGGTGATGCCGCGCACCGTAACCCACTCGGAATTCTTGATGGCAATGGGTTTGGGTCCGCCGCGGTGAGTAGTGTTGCCGTCGATGGCCCCGTTCCCTTCGATGGTCACATTGTGAATGCCGTCGCCGGAAAGCAGTGCATAGTGAAAGTAAGTTGTTTCGACGTCATCGTACGCCGGCGGCGCGGACAGCCTTCTGCGCTCCGAGAGCAGATGGTTCACCAGAGTAGCACCCGGGTCTTTCTTTCCAGGCGGTGTCGCGAGGTGATAAGGCAAAGGTTCGTATGGATCGAAGTCTCCGTCATCCGTGCTGAATAGCAGCGTCGCGCCCTGTTCGATGCGCAGAGTCAGGTTGCTGCGCAGATGGATGGTGCCGCTCAGGTAGCTGCCGGGCGAGACGACCACGGTTCCCCCGGCGGCAGGCACTTTATCGATGGCCGCCTGAATGGCCGCCGTATCTTTGGTGACGCCGTCTCCTTTCGCGCCAAAGTCGCGAACGTCCAGAGCTGTAGATGTAAATGCAGCCGGGCCAATCGCGACGACACAAGCGGCGATGAGCCCGGCGCGGACCGCGTTGCGGTGGCGGGGGATGAAATCGAGATTCACGGACTTATTACACGGCTCGCCAGTCCTCGATATCAAGCGGGATTTCGGCCATTTATTGCAGGTTGAAACTAAGGGATCGGAGGAAAGCTCCTCAAACATGGGGTGGGAACAGAGCGTGCTGGATCAGCTCCCGCGCAACATCCACGGAAGCCAGCAGCGCGCAGCCAATGGGAGCCACGTCTGTCCGGAAGCGAGCCATGCGGATCTCCAGCCCGCGGGAGATGGTCTCGAAGCACTGGCTTTCGACCGTGCGGGTGACCACATCGAGGAGGAAGCCCTGCGCGGCGCTGGCGAATTTGCCGGCCAGCACGACCAGCGATGGATTCAACAGCTGAACGGCATTGCCGATGCCGATGCCTAACGCCTGACCGGCCTCGCTCAGCGCTGCCTGCGCGAGCGCATCTCCCTGGGCCGCCGCTGAAACGACGATATCGATGGTGAGTTGAGCAGGCGACTTGACCATACTTCGCAAGCAAGTTTTCGCACCCCTCTCATAAGCCTGGCGCACGCGTGCCATAGTGGCGCCGAGCGAGGCAAATGCTTCCACGCATCCGCGGCTGCCGCAGGCGCACAGCGGCCCGTTGCGGTCGATGACGATGTGCCCAATCTCTCCGCCCGCCAAAGCCGCGCCGCGCAGCATCCTGCCGTCGACGAAGATGCCTGCACCGATTCCGGTGCCTATCTGGACATAAATGGCGGAGCGGTGGCGCCGGTTTTCCGGCCAAAGCAGGTGCTGCGCAAGCGCCACGGCGCGGGC
>Ga0302325_10021773_pt1 | contig 13416 bp, 9 predicted proteins | sample Palsa_T0_2_FD_201948 | JGI IMG/M metagenome (GOLD analysis project Ga0302325, IMG submission 201948) | Peat permafrost microbial communities from Stordalen Mire near Abisko, Sweden - Palsa_T0_2 | ecosystem: Environmental > Terrestrial > Soil > Palsa > Peat permafrost | place: Sweden: Abisko... | reverse complement strand
CCACGCCGTTAATAAAGACCTGATCGAACTGCAGACTCAGGTCAGCCAACTGCAACAGCAAATGACCGCGATGAAGCAGTCTTTTGACGAGCGCATGGGCGTCATGAAGAACCTGCTCGACCAGAATACTGACGCCGCCAACAAAGTGAGCGCCGCGATCAATGAGCTGCAATCCTCCATCAACAAACAGCAGCAGGATCGTTCCGGCCAGGTTGACCAGATGTCCGGACAGATTCAGGCGCTCAACGACACCATGGACGAGCTCAAGGTCCGGCTCGCCAAACTGAGCAAGCAACTCGAGGATATGTCAGCCGCGCAGCAGTCCATGGCTACGCAGCAGGCGCAAGTCCAGCAGCAACAGCAGGCCCTCGCGCAGGCGCCTCCGCCAGACGTGCTCTACAACAATGCTCTGCGCGATTACAACGGCGGCAAAAACGATCTGGCCAACCAGGAATTTACCGACTACATCAAGTTCTATCCGAACACAGACCTGGCCGGAAACGCCTATTTTTATCTGGCCGAATTACAGTTCAAGGCAGGCGATTACCAGGCGGCGGTGACTAACTACGATCTGGTCGTGCAGAATTTCCCCAGCGGAAACAAAGCTGCCGCCGCGCAACTCAGAAAGGGATTGGCTCTCATCGAACTCGGAAAACAGGATGAAGGAGCCGAAGAGCTGAGGCACGTCATGCAACGCTATCCGCGCACGGCGGAAGCCATCCAGGCAAGAGACAAACTAAGAAAACTGGCCCCCGCAGCGCCGAAACCTCACTAGTTTTCCGAGTGGAGAGAGTCGGGCGTCCCCCCGGGCCAGCTCAAAAGCAGACGTCCAAGACTGAAGGGTAGGTCACGGATGCGGCGCAGTATTCGGCACCTTAACACCGCCCTCGATCTTCGGAATACCGAAATGCCCGCCCAGATGCGAGAGGTCCAGCGGACTGATCGAACCAGATATCGCAATAAAATCGACTTCGGTACGCTTGTCGATAAGAACCGCAGCATTGCTGATTGCGTTATTTTCCAGTCGCAGCCAGACGTTCGTAACGCCATGGCCTCCGACGTTCTCATCATGCATCACCTGTTTCCAACCCGCGGCGCGGTACTCCTCTTTCAGCGACAGCAGAGCGGCGGAATCATAGGTCGAACCCGCCGGATAGCGGAAACTATGAACTGAAACCCCATTCACTCCCGCAATCACGCGGCGCAGGTCTTCGTTATCAGGATCGAGCTTCGACGCCAGTACGAGCATCGAGTGGTCTAGCGTAAATTCCGTTTTGGAGGAAGCGCCTTGCCGCAGGGCTTCAATTCCCCGCGGAGTCCAGTCATGCGATGGCGACGGCGATGGCGCCTGTGGTTGCTGCTGAGCCGGCAACCACGTCGTCGCAGAAATTGCCAGCAACGCCAGCAGAATAAGCCCGTGAACCCTCATAATAAAACGCCTCAATTCTTAGATCCTCGATTCTGAGACCATAGAGGGCCGCCGAACTCAGGCAACGAGCTCGGACGGAGAAGTCAGACAGACCCAGCCGGGGCCACCCTCACGAGATATGAACCCAAGGCGTGAAGATTAGTTGTACCCAGACGCAATTGCGCTCTCAAATGTCGGCAGAAGACCAAGCTGGAATCGGCTACGACAACCGGAGGCGGCCGGCGCCACGCACAACTTCCTAGACGATATCCGCCGCCGCCGTCGCCGCCTTTTCTGCCAACACGCCGCTGCTCGGCCGCAGCGTCACCCAATCGGTCTGCACCCGATCCCATCCCTGAATCAGGAAGCCATACGAATCGAAGAGCTGGCGGATCTGGGTGCGTTGCCAACCGGCAATCTCTTCCAGAATCGGCACCAGAGTAGGCAGCGCATTGTCGCTCAGCACCGTCCGCTTGGCAATCTGCGCCACCAGTTTTGATTCTGAAACGGCAATGGTGAAACCGTCCCGCCGGTTCACGTGCAGCATGACGTGAATGTCGGAGTTGCCGTCGCCCACATAAACGATATGATCGGCAGGAAGCCCGAGTTGTTCTTCGAGCTGATCGAGCCGCGTGACTTTTCCATAACCGGCCGTGGCGCGCACCAGGCTTTCAATCTCGCCCGAGGCTTTGTACTTGAACTCGGTGCCAAAGATATGATCCTCCGGCACAATGCCTTCAAGTGCCGATTGAATCACTTCCACCGGCGACGCCGAGATCACGTAAAAATCAAAGTGGAATCCATCGATCCTCCGATCGAGGATCTCGTAAACCTGCTTGATGTTTTCCTTGAGGCGTATCAGCTTGCCCGCTTTGATCAAGTCGTCGCGCCGCACGCGCGAACGGAACTCGGGATCATGTAAAAGTAAGTAGGAAAGTTCGGCGCCCTGCTGCACCAGGTTCAGCTCTGCCATGCCCCTGGCTTTGCGTTCGAATTCCTTGACAGAAATGCCAAGCAGTTCGCTCAACACGTAGCCCGTATCGTTGAAGGTCAACGTCTGATCGAAGTCACTGGCAAAGAGATAATGTTTACGAAAATTACTAACCATACCCTATTCTAGATTCAAGATCGCGTTAACGAACCATTAAATTTACCTATGCGAGCTATTACAACAACTTACAGGTGCAAATCAAGAGCCACAGAACGAGTATTGTCGGTCACGGGCTTTCAGCGTAACCTACGTTTAACTCCTTACTAGATGTACCCCGGAAAGGGCTGACATGCCAAAAAGCACCAGCGATCATTTGCTCGACGATTCCGACCGTGGGAAGGGCTCCCAGGAACCAGACGAACGCAGCCAGAGCGGTAACAACTCCATGCAAGGCCAGCTTGGCCACCGCAACCCCGATCCCATGCAAGACGGCGCCGACAGCGATTTCCCCGAGCCCGGCCACAGCCCCGAACACTCGTTCGAGGGTGAATTGAGGAAAAAGAAAAAGAAGGCTGTGAGCATCTCGACAAAATAAAAATCATGGAGCCGTGGGCGTCCTCGCCCGTCCCAGCAGAACGCCGCGCCGCCAACTCACGCTACGCTCGCATCGACCCACTGAGTCTGGAGGATTGTCTTCGCCTCCCATCGGCTGAAAACTGAGTCCTCGTCACAGCTTCGTTCATCTCATGGTTGAGTTCCATTCGTCCACAACATTTCCACGAACCGCAATGCATGAGGAAGAACCATGCCAGTATCAAAGATGAAAGCTGTCCAAGTCCCCAAACCTGGTGGCGATTTCGAACTGGTTGAAAGAAACATTCCCGAGCCCGGCCGAGCGCAGGTGAGGATTAAAGTGGAAGCCTGCGGCATTTGCCATAGCGACCAGCTCGTCAAAGAGGGCTATTGGCCGGGCATCCAGTATCCCCGCATTCCCGGACACGAAGTCGCCGGCCGTATCGATGCCGTCGGCGCCGACGTCACCAACTGGAAGCCCGGCCAGCGCGTAGGTGTCGGATGGCACGGCGGCCACGATTTCACCTGCGATGCCTGCCGTCGCGGCGATTTCATCAACTGCCAGAATGAGCAGATCACCGGCTTCAGTTACGACGGCGGCTATCAGGAATACATGGTCGCCCCTGCCGAAGCGGTCGCTGCCATTCCGGATGATCTCCCTGCAGCCGACGCCGCGCCGCTGCTGTGCGCCGGCATCACAGTTTTCAATGCGCTGCGCAATTCAGGAGCGCGCTCCGGCGATCTGGTCGCCGTGCAAGGCATCGGAGGACTCGGCCATCTCGGAATCCAATACGCTCGCCAGATGGGCTTCCGCACTTTCGCCATCGGCCGAGGCAAAGACAAAGAAGAGCTGGCGCGCAAACTCGGAGCCGCTCACTACGTCGACACTGCCCCTGGCGATCCGGCAGCCGAACTGCAAAAATTCGGAGGCGCCCGCATCATTCTGGCCACCGCTCCCGATTCGAAAGCGATGTCGTCGCTGTTCAACGGCCTCTCGCGAAACGGCAAACTTATCGTGGTGGGCGCTGGCAGCGACCCGCTCGCAATCAGTCCCATTCAATTGATCGGGGGCCGCACCACCATCCAGGGATGGGCCTCCGGAATCGCACCCGACTCAGAAGACACCATGCGCTTCAGCGCCCTCTCCGGAGTCCGTCCGATGATCGAAAAGTACCCGCTAGAAAAAGCCGCCGAAGCCTACGACCAGATGATCAGCGGTCGAGCCAGATTCAGAGTGGTCCTCACCATGTAGCAAGCGTAGAAAAGGGTTGGCGTGGATAGCCCGTGTGTGGAAAGCCCGTGTGGTGACGGGGCTCTGCCCCGTCCAGGTTTCGGTAGGGGCAGTTGTCCTCACCTGCCCAGCCGAGCGCGGCTCGGCAGCTGCCAGCGGTCGTAGCGACTTAAGGCATAAACACTAGAGCCGACTCCAGGAGAAGCCGGCTCAATCTCTCAAAACTTCTCCAACCTCGAACCAGCGGGATTTATTGCAGGTCCGCCATGCACTTGGCCAGCGCTTCCCTGCTCGGCCGCGTCAACGATTCCGGCAGCGTCCCCAGCGGCTGGTCGGTAACATTCAGCATGTCAATAAAGCTCGGAGCATTGGCATTGAGGTAGAACACGCCCGTCAACACATCGCCCTTGGCATGCGACTCCATCAAGCGGCGAACCGCCTGGATCTTATCCGTCGGATCGTACTCCTCCTCCAGCTTCCGCAGCCGCAAACTCGACCCATCGTGCATAGTGACTTCAAACGTCGTCCCCGGATCATAGTCAACATTGATCTCCTCAAAGGAAGGCACAAAGCTGACTTCATGCAGCGGCTCCTCATGGGCCTGCATATATTTGTACGACTTCGTTGAGCCTTCATGATCGTTAAAGGTAACGCAAGGCGAAACCACGTCGAGCATCACCGTTCCCTTATGCGCAATGGCGGCCTTGAGCATGGTGTGAAGCTGCTTCTTGTCGCCGGAAAATGACCGCCCCACAAACGTAGCTCCGAGCTGAATCGCCATGGCGCAGGTATCAACCGGAGGCAGGTCGTTGATCACGCCGCTCTTCAACGTGGACCCCAAATCGGCGGTCGCCGAGAACTGCCCTTTCGTCAGGCCGTAACAACCGTTGTCCTCGATGATGTAAATGATCGGCAGGTTGCGCCGCATCAGGTGCACAAACTGGCCAGCGCCGATTGAAACCGTATCGCCATCGCCCGTCACGCCGAGCGCGATCAAATCTTTGTTCGCGAGCATCGCGCCCGTTGCCACCGAAGGCATGCGTCCGTGCACGGAATTGAAGCTGTGCGATCGGTTCATGAAATAAGCCGGACTCTTCGACGAGCATCCGATCCCGCTGAACTTAGCCACGCGCTCCGGCGGCACGCCCATTTCATACATCGCGTCAATGATGCGCTCGGAGATCGCGTTATGCCCGCACCCCGCGCAAAGCGTAGTCTTGCCGCCGCGATAATCAACCACCTGCAGTCCAATGCGGTTGGTTTTCGGAGCGGGAGTCGGCGCCGGCGTGTTCGTAGTCGAGGTTCCCATGTTACTTACCCTCCATCATCATGAGCTCGTCAGTTACAGAGCGTGCGTCGATCGGCAATCCGTGAATATGGCAGACCGACCGCAAGCGCGGCGTCAATTGCGGCTTGATGTCAAGTTTCAGCAGGCTTGCCATCTGCCCGTCGCGATTCTGTTCCACGACATAAATGCGCTCGTGATGCTCAATAAAATCGTGCACCTCGCGCGTAAACGGATACGACCGCACACGCAGATAGTCCGTCTCCAGATTGTGTTCTTTGGCCAGCTGATCGCGCGATTCGATGATCGCCCAGTGCGATGTGCCATAAGCCAGGATACCGACTTTGGCCTTGCCGCTTCCCGCCAACTCCGGTCGCGGCACAGCCGACCGCGCGGTTTCGAACTTCTTGTTGATCCGCTCCATGTTGCGTTCGAAATCGTCAGGACGCTCGCTATACTGCGCCTTCTCATTATGTCCGCTGCCGCGCGCAAACCAAGCCGCCGCTGGATGCGCGGTGCCCGGCAGCGTGCGATAGCCTATGCCGTCGCCATCCACATCCTTGTAACGGGCAAAACTACCGACCTTCTCCAGATCTTCTTTCGTCAGCACTTTTCCGCGATCAATCGGCTTCTCGGGATAAGGGAAAGGATCCGACATCCAGTTGTTCATACCCAGGTCGAGGTCCGACATAACAAACACCGGAGTCTGAAAGCGCTCGGCCAAATCAAAAGCGTCCTGCGCCAACGTGAAGCATTCGCTGACCGAACTCGGAAACAGCATGATGTGCTTGGTGTCGCCGTGGCTGAGAAACGCCGTCGAAAGCAAATCGCCCTGCGAGGTGCGAGTCGGCAAGCCGGTAGATGGCCCCACCCGTTGAATGTCCCAGATCACCGCCGGAACCTCGGCATAATACGCGAGCCCCGTGAACTCGGCCATCAGCGAGATGCCCGGACCGGCCGTAGCAGTCATCGACCGCGCGCCCGCCCAAGCCGCCCCGATCACCATGCCCACCGCCGCCAGTTCGTCCTCAGCCTGCACAATCGCAAAGGTCGCCTTGCCGTCAGGCCCGATTCGGTATTCCTTCATGTACTCGATCATCGTCTCGACCAGCGATGACGACGGCGTGATCGGATACCAAGTCACAACCGTGCACCCGGCAAACATACACCCCATCGCCGCCGCGGAATTGCCATCGACGATGATCTTGCCTTTCGTCTTGTCCATGCGCGCGATGTAGAAGGGATCCCGCTTTTTCAGATTCGCGGCAGCGTAATCGTGCCCAGCCTTGGCCGCGGCCAGGTTTAAATTCGCGGCCTTGACCTTGGTCGCAAACTGCTTGCGGATCGCCTTCTCCACCTCGGCATAGTCAACCTCAAGCAATTGTGCCGCGACCCCGACATAAATCATGTTCTTGATCAGCTTGCGCAGCTTGGCGTCCGCACCGACCGTAGCCGCCAGTTTGTCGTAAGGCACCGCGTAATAGATCAGATCGCCGCGCACCTTGTCGAGCGCCAGGGGCTCGTCGTAGAGCACCGCCGCGCCCGGCGCCAGCGTCTTCACGTCGTCCTGCGCTGTCTCCGCATTCATCGCGATGAGCAGGTCGATCTCTTTCTTGCGCGCGATGTAGCCATCCTTATTGGCGCGGATCGTGTACCAAGTCGGTAAACCTGCAATGTTCGAAGGAAAAAGATTCTTGCCGGAAATCGGCACGCCCATCTGGAAGATACTGCGCAACAAAACTGTGTTGGAACTTTGCGACCCCGAACCATTCACCGTCGCAACCTGAATACTCATGTCGTTAACGACACGCCTTTGCCCCAGTTGGCCGGCCGATTCCTGGGGCACGACATCAATAGTGGCCATTACTCTACCTTTCTGGTCTGAAGCCCGAAATATTCGACCGGGCAAACCCCTGCGCCCGGAAGGTTTGAAGTTCGTCTTTCGTTTCCATGGATCGTCCGAATGTTTGGACCGTCTGAACCTCTAAATTATACAGGCAGGAAAGCGGCCAAAAGCGCCCAGATGCGAAACCAAAGGAGGGGTATTTCATTGGCCTTTCCGCACCCTTCGGACCCGCATTTCGCTGCGGCAAACAATTTGACAAAGTCTTGACCGTGGCATGACACACCACATTTCAGAACAGCCTACCTTCATCTTACGGTGAATCAATCCAGTTTGCGAGATCACCGGCAATTCAATTCTGAGAGACAAAAGACAGGAGTTAGCAACATGAAACAAGATAGCCTCGCCCCCATCGTTTCTTCCGAAGCAACCGTATCTTCTTCTCAGCCTTCATCCGAGTCTCGAAGCAAGAACGGCCTCAAGCGCCGCTCTTTTCTCAAAGGCATCGGCATGGCTGGAGCAGCACTCACTGGCGCTCCCTTGCTTGCGGCCGCTTCGAAAACCACCGGCCAAACCACCGGCATTGTTACCTCAGGCGACGTGGCCATACTGCGCTTCGTGGCTGCGGCTGAGCTCATTGAGGCCGACCTTTGGCAGCAATATGCCGAGCTCGGTGGCCTCACCCCCGGTCAGCTCCCCGTGGAGACAGCCCCATTCAAGCCGATGAACAGCTATCAGGCCGCCTTCATGAACCTCGATCCCGATGGCCCGCAGTACGTCTCCGCCAATACGGGGGATGAACAGAGCCACGCGGAATTCCTGAATGCTTATCTGCTCTCGATCGGCGCCGATCCGGTCGATCTGGACGTCTTCCGCACTCTGCCGAGCAGCCAGGCAACCGGCGCCCAGCAAATCGGTCGCCTCACCAACCTCATGAACCTCACCATCGATACCAGCTGGTATACGCGTTATCGCAGCACCCAGAATCCCGATTTGGGCGGGACCTTCCCCCAAGCCATCGACTTGGTGAACGTAACCGGAATTCCTCGCACCGACGCCGATTTCAAGGGGAAGAACCACGTCCAAGCCATTGCCAACACAGCCGCCTTCCACTTCGGAACCATCGAGCAGGGCGGCAGCACGCTCTACTCCGCCATGGCTCAGAAAGCTACCAATTTGGAAGTTCTGCGAATCCTGGTCAGCATTGGTGGAGACGAAGTCGCCCACTTCCTCGAGTGGGTGGATTTTTCGGGCAACGGCGTGCAGCCGCCAGTCGCTCCTTTCACCGATCCGATCTCCGGTCTCACCTTCCCGAATTTCGACAAGACGGTGAACCCATCGCTGCAAACAAACCTGATCTTTCCGGTGCCGTGCGAATTCATAAGCTCAGATCTGCCTCTTTGCGCTGTGATTCGACCAACCAATCCAGATGGAATCGCCACCGGAGTAGCGGATTTTCTGACGGCGATGGGGCTCTTCACCGGCCAGTCACCCGAATTTTTCAAGGCTCTTAGAACGCTGGCAAACCAGGCCGACGCGGCTCAACGCGGCTTCTGATCGGCGCGACAAGGGTTGTCCCCCTTCCTCGGGCGCTGTATTCCGTGACAGGTTACGGCGCTCGCCTTTCAGTACCCACCTTGGTGGAAGAGTACAACGATTCTTTAAGGAGAAATTATGTTCGAAGGACTTTTTCAACCCATGCATCTGCTGATCATTTTTGGAATTGCTCTGCTCGTGTTCGGCCCCAAGAAGCTTCCCGAACTCGGCAAAGGAATCGGAGACGGCATTCGCGGCTTCAAATCCGCAATGAAAGGCCCCGACGACGCGCCCGAAAAAAGCACCGTCACCAATGGGCCCAACACGTAAACCCATCCTCGCAATCGTTCTGTCCGGACCGTTCGCGCCCATTCGCACTTACGCTTCCCGAGTTCCTGCCCGGGTTCCTGGAAGATTCGAGCGCTGCTGCGCTGCTTCCCGTCGATTGCAGAGCAACCCGTCCCCCTTGACACCGGCAGCTATAATAAAAATCGTGCGATCGACCAACATGGCAATTCAATAAGTCGCTAAGCTATGTGAAATCAATATTTTGAGCGATTCTATCCAGCGGCATCTCCTGGATTTCTAGCGAGGCACTCGACAGTATTCATTGGCAAATAGCCAGAAAGAGCCGCAGATACCCCGAAAAAATTCAGCGTCCAAAGCACGGAAGAGCACGGGAGATCGAATGCCAGGTACCTCGAGACTCGATGGCGCGAAATGCAATGTAGCTCTTCTCGGCTTCGGTACGGTCGGGAGTTCCGTGGCAAGAATTCTGGGCGAGCGCTCCAACACCCACCTGCGCCTGACCCACGTGCTCAATCGCAATGTGGCGCGGAAAAAAGTGGACTGGCTTCCGTCCTCAGTAAAATGGACCGAGAATATCGACGACATCCTCTCTTCCGACGCAGACATCGTGGTCGAAGTAATGGGCGGCTTGCAACCTACCGGAGACTGGATCCGGCGCGCACTGTCATCGGGCAAATCCGTGGTCACGGCGAACAAACAACTGATCGCGCGTTACGGCCCCGAGTTGATCGGCCTGGCGCGGGCGGCGAACCAGCAGATTCACTTCGGCGCGTCGGTCGCGGGCGGCGTGCCGGTAATTTCAGGATTGCAAGAGGGCTTAGCCGGCGATGAACTGTTCAAGATCCGCGGCATTCTCAACGGCACTTGTAACTACATCCTCAGCCAGATCGAGGCAGCCGGTATTCCCTTTGCCACCGCTCTCACTGAAGCTCAGAAACTGGGCTTTGCCGAGGCCGATCCGACCGACGACATCGATGGCCTCGACGCGCGGGCCAAACTCGCTATCCTGGCGCGAGTCGGACTGCACTGTTATGTCAGCCCAGAGAGCATTACGGCTCGTTCGATTTCAGCCATCGACGCGGTTGATTTTGAATACGCGAACCAGTTGGGCTGCACGATTCGCCAGATTTCCTGGGCCGAATTGAAAACGACTGCACTGAAGACGACCGAATTGAAGACGGACGAATTGAAACAGTCCGAACTGACACCGAACGGGCTTAAAGCCGAGTCGAACGAAAAGTCAAAAGCTAACGAGTTGTTTGCCGCTGTCCAGCCGGCGCTTGTCGAACTCGCGTCACCATTGGCCCGCGTGGAAGGCAGCCAAAACCTGGTAGTGACAACCGGCACCTATGGCGGCGAAACCGTGTTTGGAGGCCACGGCGCGGGCGGACATCCCACCGCAGTCGCAGTCGTGTCGGATATCCTCGCCATTGCTCGCTCGCTTGCTCCTTACGGGCAATCGACATCGACAATGAGCGATGCCGGGCGGCCAGTTGAGAAAATACCCACCGTCACCGCCGATTTCACCGCCAAGCACTATTTACGTTTTCTGGTGAAGGACCGGCCGGGCATCATCGCCAGTCTAGCCACGATTCTCTCCCAGTGCGGCATCAACATCGATTCCGTCCTGCAGAAGCCGGGCTGTCCGAAATCGCATTTGCCGTTTCTGATTACGCTCGAAGAATGCAAGGCATCGCTCGTGGAACAGGCGTTGCAGCAAATCAACTCGCTCGAATTCCTGGTGCAGCCATGTTTGCACCTGCCAATTCTGTAGCAGCCCGAGGAAAAAGGGGGTGCTGCATCTGGGATTCTTGCGACGGCGTGCTTGCATAGCCTGCGTCAGTCGGAGTGTGCGTCCAATTGCGAGTAAGAGTTGATTGTGTCGCTTTTCGGATGGCAAGTGCGGCAACACGAGAGCGATTCCTGTAATGCTGGATTCTGGGCGGTTGAGGCAACTCTTCCCAAAGGGTTGCCGACTATCCAGGAGCTACGTCTGTACCACCCAGCTTTGCGGCAGGGCGACGGGATCCAAACCAAACGGTCGGACCAGAGGCACCAGAGGCGCCATTCGTTGACGGGCTGCCACTGCGTCCGTAAGATGAAACGACCAGAAGCAAGGCATCCCTTAGTGATTGGCCAGACCATTTCGCACTACCGCGTCTTCGAGAAACTCGGTGGTGGCGGCATGGGTGTGGTTTATAAAGCCGAAGACACGGAACTCGGCCGTTTTGTAGCCCTCAAGTTCCTGCCCGACGATCTTTCGCGGGACCTGCAAGCCCTGGAACGCTTTCGCCGGGAGGCGCGTGCGGCATCGGCCCTCAATCATCCCAATATCTGCACCATCTACGAAATCGGCAAGCACGGTGAGCAGTCGTTCATCGCCATGGAGTTCCTCGATGGCGTAACCCTGAAGCATCTAATCGCCGGCAAGCCCCTCGAGCAGGATCGTCTTCTCTCCCTCGCCCTCGACATCGCCGACGGCCTCGACGCCGCCCACGCGCAAGGCATCGTCCATCGCGACATCAAGCCCGCCAACATCTTCGTCACCAAGCGCGGCACCGCCAAAGTACTCGACTTCGGACTCGCCAAAGTCGAAGCCCTGCCGCGTTCCTCCACTCAGATCGCGGCGGAGAACACCCTGACCGCCGCCGTCGACGACCCACATCTCACCAGCCCCGGCTCTACCCTCGGCACCATCTCCTACATGTCCCCGGAGCAAGTCCGTGCGAAGGATCTCGATGCCCGTACCGATTTATTCTCCTTCGGCGCCGTCCTCTATGAGATGGCCACCGGCACCCTCGCCTTCCGCGGAGACTCCTCCGGCACTATCTTCGAAGCCATCCTCAACCGTCAGCCCACGCCGCCGGTTCGCCTGAACCCGGAAGTCTCCGATGGCCTCGAGCGCATCATCGGCAAGGCCATGGAGAAAGATCGCGACATCCGCTACCAGCACGCCTCCGACTTGCGCGCCGACTTGAAGCGCCTGCGCCGCGATGCCGAATCCGGCAGCAAAGTCTCCGCCCCGGTCGAACCCCAGCCGCCGCACCAGCCGCCGCAAAAGAAGCGCTCCCCGCTGCCATGGGTCGGTCTCGCGGCACTGCTAATCGTGGCCGCAACTGGAATCACGGTCATGCGGCACGGCAGCAAGCCCGCCGCTTCAAGCTCCTCGCAATGGGTCCAGCACACCAACTTCACCGACGCCGTAGCCTATCCCACCATCTCTCCCGACGGCCGCATGCTTGCCTTCATTCGCGGCGCGCCAAGAACCTTCGTCGTGAACGGACAGGTCTTCGTCAAAATTCTTCCCGACGGAGAGCCCGTTCAACTCACCCACGACGAATCGCTAAAGATGGCGCCAGCATTTTCTCCCGACGGCTCGCGCCTCGCTTACAGCACCGCCGGCAGCGAATGGCAGACCTGGGTCGTGCCCGTCCTCGGCGGCCAGCCGCAGCTTCTGCTCTCCAACGCCAGCGGCTTCAGTTGGGTCGATCCCCATCGCGTCATGTTCAGTGAGATCCGGGACGGCTGGCACTTTAGCGTGGTCGAGGCAACCGAGAGCCGCTCCGAACAACGCGATGTGTTCGTGCCTCCGGATAAAACCGGCATGGCGCACTTCTCGTACCTTTCCCCCGACGGCAAGTGGGTGCTCATTCCAGAAATGCAGGCCAAAGGTGGCTGGACGCCCTGCCACCTGGTCCCCTCGAGCGGCGGGGCGGCAAAGTCCGTCGGACCCCAGAATGGAAGCTGCGCCTCCGCCGCCTGGTCTCCCGACGGCCAGTGGATGTTCTTCACCTCCGACGCCGGCAGCCACGGCAGTCACATCTGGCGGCAGGCCTTCCCCGACGGAATTCCCGAACAAATCACCAACGGGCCCAGCAGCGAAGATGGCATCGCCATGGCTCCCGACGGCCACTCCTTGATCACTGCCGTCGGCAGCGATCAGCTGAGCGTCTGGGTGCATGACAGCCAGGGCGACCGCCAGATCTCTTCAGAGGGCTATGCCTCCGACCAGCAAATTTCGCCCGACGGCAACAAGGTGTATTACTTGGAAGCCCGCAACGCAGCCGACGCCGACCGCCTCGGCGGCGAACTGCGCAGCTCCGATCTGCATTCCAGTGAGACCGCCAAAGTACTCCCCGGTATCGTGATTCACGACTACAGCATTTCCCCCGATGGCAAGCAGGTCGTTTACGAAGCCCGCGACTCGAGCGATAGGCCCAGCCTCTGGCTGGCCTCCCTCGAACACCGCTTCCCGCCGCGCCAACTCAGCCAGGCGCCCGGGGATAACTCCCCCATCTTC
>Ga0302325_10021772_pt1 | contig 13416 bp, 10 predicted proteins | sample Palsa_T0_2_FD_201948 | JGI IMG/M metagenome (GOLD analysis project Ga0302325, IMG submission 201948) | Peat permafrost microbial communities from Stordalen Mire near Abisko, Sweden - Palsa_T0_2 | ecosystem: Environmental > Terrestrial > Soil > Palsa > Peat permafrost | place: Sweden: Abisko... | reverse complement strand
TCAGCTACACCTGGGCCCACTCCATCGATAGCGCATCCAATGATATTGGGGGTGGCTTCGCTTCCTTCCTTGGAAGCGGCCAGCGCGGTAACTCCGATTTCGATATCCGCCATAGTTTGAACTGGTCGGGATCTTACCGTCTCCCCAGCCCGGACTCGCATTTGTTAAAGCCGCTGCTTGGGAACTGGTACGTGGATTGGATCGGACAGTTCCACACCAGCCTGCCCTTCGACGTACAGTCAATCACTACAGAAACCAGCGCCAGTTCTGTAAGCGTTAACCAAACGGGAGGCCTCTTTGCTCAGGTTAGGCCCGACTATACAGGAGCGCCGATTTGGATCAGAGATCCAAACGCACCTGGGGGTAAGAGACTCAACCCATCTGCGTTTGCGGTTCCAAGCGACGATTACGAGCAGGGTGACTTGGGGCGAAATACGCTGCGAGGCTTCAATTTCAGTCAGACTGATCTGTCGCTGCGGCGGCTGATTACGCTGTCCGAAAAATGGAAGCTGAACATCTCGGCCCAGGCATATAACCTTTTCAACCACCCTAACTTCGCCAATCCGTCTTCGATGCAAACCTCGAACCTTTCGAGTCCCGAGTTCGGCCTGGCGACTCGAACCGTGGGTGGTGCGGTTGGTGGCGGTTCACTCTACCAATCCGGCGGACCACGTTCCATTGAGCTGGCGGCGCGGTTTCAATTCTGAACACCGACTATTCCGAGACACGAAAGCAGAAACCCCAATGTATCGATGCATGAAGGTTCGATCGAGCGCGACGCTCCTCGGGTTTGTTCTGGTGGCAAGTGCTGCCGCGCTATATGGACAGGCGCCGGCAGCGCAGCAGCCCACTCCAGATTCAGAGACCAAGACGCCGTCTGGAACATCGTCCAGCGGTTCGCCGGCTCCCGAGACCGAGACCAAGCCGCGGGCCAGGCGGTTCTCCTTTGGAGCCCAATTGCGGTGGTGGTCTGCACAGCCGTTTGAAGGCAAAGGTATCGAGGTGGGAGACAGCACGACCGATATCAGCCATGCTTATGACACCACGTCTGCCTCAGGCAGGTGGGGCATTGGGCCGGTGGTCGATATGACCTTAACGCGTCATATTGTAATCCGTGCAGAAGCCTTCTTCGGGCGTCTGCAGTACACAAAAGTGACGCAGGTGTACACTGGCACGCCCACCGACGGTACGCTGAACGTTACCTACACGGAGCACACCAGGACGGGCTATTGGGATTTTCCGTTGCTGGTTCGTTATCAAAACTCTCCGCGTCCAGCTACCACGTCCTCGTCGAGTTCTTCGACGGGCCCAAAAATCAACTTTTCTTTCAATCCGATTCTTTCACATGGATTTGTGGAAGCAGGCGCGATCGTTCGCCAACTCACGACCGTCCGAAGCGGAAACGACACGCTAGACTCGGATAACAGCACCGCTTACAACGAGATTCCCACTAAGGCCAACCATTCTACGGTGGAAGGGGCAGTGGTGGGATTGGGGTTTCGTTTTGTAGACGACTTAAATCTGAAGGTGATGCCTGAGGTCCGCTACATACTATGGTCTGGACCAACATTTGAATCCCAATCTACTCTTTCCCGGACGCGCCAACTCGAGGTAGGATTGTCCTTTGTGTTTTGACTTGCGAACGTCAGAGTTCGCCGGAAGGTTCTGGACATCTTAGCTGATAGCCAACCCCGCGGATGCTCAAAATCATGTTCCGGCCGAACCCAAATTTCTGCCGAAGCCGGCTGACATGTTGGTCCACGGAGCGATCAAAAGGTGTTGGCAGACGGTCGTACAAGTAGAGGCTTAGAGAATCGCGAGAGACCACGTGTCCGTGGGATTGCATGAGTTGCTGAAGAATCTCGTATTCCATCGCGGTGAGACCTAGCGGTTTGCCTCGATAGTGAGCGGAGCGATCTCCAGGAAACAAGCATAGGTCCCCTATTCGAAGGGGTTTCATCGTCTTGCCGAAAGCACCTGCGGACCTCCGTAGTATGGCGCGAACTCGAGCCAGCAGCTCTTCTGGAAAGAATGGTTTGGTGAGATAATCGTCGGCTCCGAGGTCAAAACCGGCGATTCGATCGTTCCGCTCAGCTTTGGCGGTCAGCATGAGAACAGGTAACGAAGATTCGCGCCGAATTCTGCGAAGCACTCCCAGCCCGTTTAAGCCTGGAAGGGTCACGTCGAGAATCATCAGATCATAACCGCCCGTCTGCGCACGAGCCGCGCCGCGGTCCCCATTCAACTCAGAGTCGACTACAAATCCCGCCTCCCCAAAGAACTGTTTCAGCATTGCGCACAGTTCCGGGTCGTCGTCCACGACTAGCAATTTGGTTTGAGATGATAGCTGGCGAACCATTGCAGACTTACCCTTGCTGATTTCGAGGGAGTCGAATTTCTACGAGAAGACCTGGGTTGGCGTTCTCCGCCGAAATCGTCCCCCGATGGACGGCAATCGCCCGCTGAGCGATCGCCAATCCGAGACCAGTCCCCTCAGAGCTTCGGTCGCCGCTCGGTTCGACCTGGTAGAAGGCGCCGAAGATGTCTCGTAGGGCTGACTCGGGAACCCCCTTTCCGTAATCCCGGATGCGGATAAAGACGTGATCAGCGTCGCCGCTGGCCGAAAGTTCAACAACCGATCCAGGAGGACTGTGCTGAAGGGCATTGCGAAGCACGTTTTCCACCGCCCTGCGGAGCAACTCGGAATCACACGCCAGGCTGCCAGGCTCAAATAGGCTGACGGTGAGTTCACAGTTTCGGTTCTGAGCTTCGATGTCGCAGCGGTCGGCGATCTCCGTTAGGATCGACTCCAAGTCGATCGTATCCGATGACATCGTTGCAGGATCGATTTCGGCCCGCACCACATCCAGCAGTTCATCGAGTAATTCGTTGATGCGGTAGGCCTCCGCTTCGATTCGATCGAGTGCCCCCGGGGCGTCATGTCGGCCTAGCCGTATTGCTAGTAGCAGGCGTGCCAATGGTGAGCGCAGTTCATGAGCGATATCTGCACACAGTTGTTGATGGGCCTCCACGAGGGATTCGATGCGATCAGCCGTATGATTGAACGATTTCGCCAGACGCCCGATCGGGTCGTCGGATTCGGTGGCCGCTCTCGCGCCGAGTTCTCCGGATCCGAAGTGATTTACGGCCGCTTCGATCCTGCGAAGCCGCAGTGTAATGTACAACCATACACTGCAGCACAGGAGAAACAAGAAGGGCACCAGCCACAGCGATGGCTGGATTGGCAATGGGGCTGGACTTGACGCGGGATTCAACACACAGACGGTCGATGCGAATTTGCGGACGACGATCGGGCCGCGAGGAGGGAAAGGGAAGCGTCGCTGGCTGGTTGTGGTGAGCCAGGAAGACCGATCAGAGCCGTCTGCCAGATCATGCCCCCTGAGATCGAGCAAATGCGGCTGTATTCCTAATCCTTGATCGATCCACAGCAGCAGCAGCGATAGGCGCTGGGATCCCCCGCGCCAATAGACTGCGTCGGCCGCTGTACAGAGACTATTGAGTTGATGTCGAACCATGCCAAAGTTCGCCACATCATGGATAGCTGCCAGTAAAATTCCCGCGCCAAGGAAGAATGTGAGGAGAAGCCACAGACTTACTCTGGCCTTTCCGGCGCGGGTGACTGAGGCCTTGATCGAACAGGGGGTCACAAATATTCACAAAATGATGGTTTCTTGAGGTGCCGCAACACCCTGCGCGGAGCGTCTCTTGAACGAGGATTCTTGCATCGCCTTATGACCACGCGACGTTTTCTGCTTGCCATCAGCCCGGCCGCGATTCTCGGATTGCGCGCTTCCGCGTTTACGCCAGGAGATTCCTGGAGCTCCAAGCAGTCGGAGGATTGGTCGGAGAAAGATATCCATCAGATTCTTACGAAGTCGCCTTGGGCGAAGCAGGTGCCAGTCGATTTCGGCGACTTGAACGGAGGCCCTCCTGGCGATGCCCTGGGGGGCGGTCCTCCAGGCGGTGGAATCGGTGGCCCACCAGGCGGAGGTGGTCCCCCTGGTGGCGGCCCTCCGGGCGGCGGACCTCCGGGTGGTGGATTTGGCGGCGGTCCCGACTCGATGCCGGAGCTGATGATCGTCGTGCGCTGGGACTCCGCGCTTCCAATACGACTTGCCTCCAAAAGTTCGCCGGAACGCGTCGCGGAATACTATGAGATTTTCGTCAGCGGACTGCCAATGAACGGCGCGATGCCGGGCGGCAGATCCCGAGGTTTGGGGGGGATATCGGATTCGGAAACACTCACAGCCCGGTTGAAAGATAAAACCTCGTTGCAGCGCAAAGGCCAGGATCCGATATTTCCGGACCGGGTTGAGATGGTTACCACCGCTGATCAAGAGGGCGTCTTGTTTGCCTTCCCTAGAGGTACACGCCCAATTGCACCGGCCGATAAGGACGTGACGTTCGTGAGCGCCATTGGGCCACTTCGTATCAAGGCCAAATTCCTCTTGAAGGATATGGTGTACAAGGGGCGACTGGAACTGTAAGCGACGGACTTTAATCTCGCGCATTAATTCCCCATAGCTAAACTCGATCAATCGCGGCACGTGGTCAAAGTATCGCGAGGCTCGGTCTTGAGAGGGCGCAAGCGAATGTAGGGATCGCATGAGTATACCCGGCGGCAGCTAGCGCACTTGATGCGATAACAGAAGTCCGCGTTGATGTGCGTGGTCTGCCCGCATTCGCAATGGATGTCCAGCCAAACCTTACTGGCATTCCATTGGATGAAAGCCGAGGGCCGCTTCTCTCTATTCTCTCGGGGGACCCAAAAGAGACTACGGCCTCGTTGGATTGCCTCTGGTGTTGCGGCTTGATCGGTTAGGTGAATAGATCGTTTCATGAAGGTGTATCTGATAACTTTCGGTAATCTAAAACGTTAAACGCAGTTGAAGACTAATCTTGCGGTCGTAGGTCGTCGTGCTACCTTCAGGTCCGAAGCCGCCCTGGAGGCTGAGTGATTGCCCGAAAAATGGTGAGGAAAGGTCGCCATTCGGACTGGCGAAATTCGGGTGGTTCAACACATTTAAGGCCATGGCTGTCAGCGTCAAGTTATAGCGTTTGGGCGTCGACGAACCGAAGATTCCAGCGGGAGGAGGACCGCCGGGGGGACCTCCTCCTCCCGGCCCACCACCCGGAGGGCCGCCCGGCCCCGGGCCTCCCCGTACACCGCCCATCCCTGGAGGTGGTGTATTCTTGTCAGCTGGCCCGGATTCGCCGAGGCCGCCGAATCCCCAGGTGCGCGAAATGCGAAGGTTCAGCGTCACAGCCCCTGGACCGCGTCCCGAATTGCGCTCGATCGTCGCGGTTCCGGGAGCGGGGTTCAAATTGAAGCAGCCATATCCCGGCTGGTACTTAAGATAGTTGCCGGTGCAAGAGGAAGCGGCCAGATTTAGAAGGGAAGGCCTTTGCACGGCGCTGCCGTCACCATCCGGATCGGTCAAACCTGTCGTAATGTTGTAGGGCGTTCCACTGCTGGCAGTGAAAAAGGGGCTCGCGCTGATCTTCCAGGGAAGCGGAATGCCCGTGCCAAGTACGGCGCGATGACGAACATCGCCGTAAGATGAAGGCCCCCATTCGGCTCGGAGATTGTAGGGGTTGGCCGGCAACCCTTCGTTATTGTCCTCGCCATAGGAAAGCGCATAGAAGCCAAACAGGAAAAGCTTCTTGTAATTCACCGTCGGGTTAATGAAGAGCTGGCTGGTTCGACTATACCCGACGGATTCTGTCAACAGTCGCACGGTTTCATCGCCGTATGGATAGATCTCAGTTCCTGGATATGGTGCATTGGCGTCGGTTTGCTGCAGCAAATGAACCCCGCGACTGTTGATGTAATTGGCGCTCAGACGGAAGGAACGGTTGATTTGCCGATCCACCCCGACATTTGCTTGATACGTGCGCGGTGCCTTTAGATCAGGGGCGAGTAATTGAATTGTCTGGGGCTGGGCACTGCCTGCGAGAGAACTGAGCGATGGCACGCCTGGAAAAAAGTCGGGATTGGAAATCAGATAGGACAGTTGCGTCACACCGTTGTAGCGGTTCGCATCCAGCGTTTCCGTGTCGGCGACGCGATCGTAGAAAACTCCAAAGCCGGCTCGCAATACGGTTTTCGCGGCTTTGTTGGCGCCGCCATCAATACCCCAGGCAATCCCGAGACGCGGCGACACATCGCCGTAATCATGAATGTTGGTTTGCGTTTCATAACGGAAGCCGTAGCTCAATGTGAAATTCGGTCTTACTCGCCAGTCGTCATTGGCATACAGTCCCACATCGAACTGCGGCACACGCGTCAAAGGATTTCCAGCATTCAATGAGAAAAAAGATGCGCCACCTCCAGCGGCACGAATTTGGGCGGCAGTGTAGCCCTCTTGTTGGAGTTGAAGCGTCAGCTGGTAGACTTGCAACGCGCTGAGTTCGACCGAAGTCCCCGGAATCGGTTGCCCGTTGGAGTCCAGCGCCTCGCCCTGCCTTCCCAGGAAAGTAAACGTGCCGTTAAAATTGGTATCGGAATAATCGTTATTGAAGGATTGCCGCAACCGGCCGCCCCACTTGATGACGTGCGCGCCATGCGTCAGGGTCGTCATGTTGTCCAATTCCAATTTATTGGTGTGATTGTTGGAACGCCCCACTGTTGCGCTGCCTCCGGTAAACGCATCCTCCACTGAGATGCTGGGCGCGTCACCGGCTCCTAAGTATCCGCTAGTGCTCCGCATGTATTGGAAGCGCGCCTCATTGATGAGAGTTGGACTGATGATCGTAGTGAATATGGCCTGCACGTCCTTTTCGGTGGTGCGCTGATTGAACGCGGTGGAGGGCAAATTAAACGTGCTGCTCGTCGTGCTCGCAACAGGCCCCGCCGTTTGGGCACTTGCGCCGAGTTGGTTATCGAGGCCAATCCGAACGTCTTGATAGCGCAATACAAGGGTATTGTTTTGGTTAATTGCGTAGTCCACTCGCGGAACAATCGTGGTACGAGTTTGGGGCGTTAGCAATGCCTGGTTCACGGTTTGCGGCAGCAAACTAGCGTTCAAATCGGTCGCCAGAATGAAGGCGTTTTCGGTAATGTCGCGCCGTTCGAAATCGAGCGTGAAGGATGCCTTGTTCTTCTTGATAGGACCGCTCACGTTGCCGCCGAAGAACAGGTTCTTGTAAGGCGGCAGCGACGAGGATTGCGTATACAATGGACTGCGCGTGTTGAAATACTGATCGTTAAACTGCGAGAAAGCCTGTCCGTGAAAGTCATTCGTGCCTGGTTTTGTGAAGATCTCGATCCGTCCAAAGCCAGGCCTGTCGTATTCAGGCGAGAACGGATTCGAATTGATTCTGACCTCTCGAATCGAGGATTTCGGAGGCAAGTTGCTGCCCGTGAAACCGTCAATATAGATCTGCCCGCCTTCGGGCCCCGCTCCCGGCCCAGCCATCGCCTGCAACTGCTGAGCGAGCTCGTCGGGATCGTCAGAAAGCGCTTGAAGCTCGTTCTGCCCCAGAACCAGCGCGCCGCCATTCGAGCTAGGGTCTGTGCTGACGGAAACTCGGTTCGCCTCGTCCTCCACGTTTAGCACTTGAGACGTGGCCTCGATTGTAAGTTGTAAATCGAATGCGGTCTGGCCGGTAATTTCAAGATCTCGTCGCTCCCCGACGGTGAAGCCTTTCGCAATAACGCGGACATTGTACTTTCCAGTCGGTAATGTGGGAAAAGTGTATCTTCCAGAGTCGTCCGTCACGGAGCGATGTTCGCCGCCGCGCCCGCGTAATTGGACCAACGCTTGAGGAACTAATGCGCCTGACGGGTCGGTGATGGTTCCTTGCAAACTGGCGGTGGCTGATTGTCCCCTAAGCGCGACCGGAACCGCAAGACTGACAACGCACCATATAAGTACAAACAGTTCTCGTAGACTCTTCATGAGTGAATCCTCTTTGACAAATTGCTGGGTTCTCTGGGCTTGGACGACTCGGGTTACGGGCCCATGCCGGACAGACCGATGCCCCCGAGCATTCCGCCCAGATCCATTCCAGAGGGCATGCCACCCGTCGGCATTCCTTGAGGGAGCCCTCCGGCGCCACTTGGCCGGTTACCCGCGGCTGCTCCCGCACCGGATTGCGCCGTAGCCATCCGAACTAACATTTCCGCGTTGGCGAGGAGCATGATACCGGTGACGCGATCGCTGGTGGCGCCCTTGGTGCTAGAAACGATAACGGTCTGGCCGGGCTTCACGTCCTCCAGTGTTCCCGCCGGTATCATCTCCACCATCTGCGCGAGGGTAGGCCCTCCACCAGGTGGCCCGACGCCTGGCGCCATGGCGCCGAAACCTCCAGAGGGAGAGCCTCCCGGAGGTGGCGGACCACCAGCGGCTCCCGGCGCGCCTCCCATTCCGGGGAAGCTCGGCATTTGCTTAATGCGCGAGTCGGGCGTCAGCCTGATTACTAGCGGTTTGCCGGTTCCTGTTTCTTGAATGGTGATTTCCTTCGCCGCGCTGTCCACCGAGACCACCGAGCCAGCCGTGGTTAAGAATGTTCCGAAAACTACTTCGTCGGCCGCTATCGCCAGACCGTCTGGAGTCTTCCCGCCGCGCGCTCGAAGCTGATCACCCACGCTGATGTCATCTAATTTGCTTGGTTTGGCATCCGCAAACTTGACCGAATCCGGAGCATATCTGCGAAACTGTGTCTGATCGGACACCGTAACCGTGGGCCGTGTTTCGCCCTGGAAAGTACGAATCCGCAAGGTAATTGTGCTGCCGCTCTTGGCGGCGACGATGCCGGAAATCCCGCGTGTGTTCCAATCCTGCCGATCAGCTTCATCGCGTTTGCCGATATCGCTGGCGGACATGATGATAATGCGCCGGACATTTGTACTGTCTGGCGCTAGTGTCACCAGAACGCGGTCGCCAACCGATAGTTCAGCGACGTTGACCGTAACTGCATTCTTCAGAGTCTTCTCTCCAGGAGCCACTCTCTCGGCAACGGTGTCGGCCGTGAGCTTCACGCCCACTACCGCGGCGTTATCCGGCTTGATTTCCACCTCGATGTCGGGCTTGAACGCCGTCACCGTGCCGATAAAGGATTTGCTGGCCGGCGATTGCGCGGCTACCGGGGGCAGCGCAGAGGCAACCAGAATTAGTGCTGCTGCTGCGACTTTCCTCATTTTCTCTAGTGAACAACGCTTCGGTACCAGATGCGCCTTAAGTTTTGTAAAAGTGGACTCCAGACTCTGCGATTCCGGCGAAATTTGATGTAAAGTGGCATCACTGACAACAAGATGGAAACACGACCCGAGACCGGCGGTTCTCTTCGATCGATCCTTCTGGTTGAGGATGACACTGAGCTTTGTTCTTTGATGAACGACTTTCTTTTGCCCCAAGGGTTCCGCCTGGAGGCCGTGTATGACGGTCGTCAGGGCTTGGCTCGCGCTCTGGAAGGCGATTTTGACCTTGTTATTCTCGACGTGATGCTGCCGATTCTCAGCGGTTTCGAGTTGCTGCGGATGATACGAAAGCGCAGCGCAATTCCCGTGATCATGCTGACCGCCCGCACGGCGCAAGAGGACCGCGTCACCGGCTTGAACGCGGGAGCGGACGACTATCTCCCCAAGCCCTTCGGCCCTGAGGAGCTGTTGGCCCGCATCCGGGCCGTGTTGCGACGCGTTGGAAAGGCGGAAATGCTGGAGCCGCGAACGATCTCGACCGGAGGGATTGAACTCAATCCCCAGACGCGTGAGGTCTGGCGCCATGGAGAGAGAGTCGAACTCACCGCGTTTGAATTTGACATTCTCGAGTTCTTGATGCGATCGGCCGGCCGCGCTGTATCGCGTGATGAGCTGACGGCAATCCTGTATCAGCGCGAATCCACGCCGTATGAACGCTCGCTCGATGTGCATATTAGCCATCTGCGGAAGAAGCTGGAAGGGGCGGATAGAACGCTGATCCAGACCGTGCGGGGCGTCGGATATCTTTTTGCTGCGCGCCCCGAGCAGTCCAAAATGGAGCACGTCAAATGAGATCCGTCTATCTAAGGATCTTGCTGTGGTGCTTCGTCACCCTGCTGCTGTCGCTGATCGCGTTCGTGATGGTTTCGACTTTCGTTTCAGGAACGGCGGCACGCGGAGGATTCATCACTGATATCCACGCGTGGCAGACAGCGGAGGCGGTGCGGGCATACGAATCGGGCGGCTCGCGAGGACTGGGCGCATACTTGGGAAACCTGCATAGCTTCATAAAGGAACATGACTATCTCACGGATGCGGGTGGTAAGGACCTGCTGACCGGCGAAGATCGATCTGATTTGTTGAAGCTTGCGCGGCCGGCATCGGAACGGCCGCAAGCGTCGAATGGCCACCTGGTGATAGTCACTCCATCGCCTGACAAACGGTATCGCTTGATCAGCCTCTTGCCCCCGCCCTTCGGCATCCGGAGCTTGCTCCCGTACTACTTTCTGATTCTAGTCGCGATTGCACTGGTTTGTTGGATGCTGGCGCTGAACATCGCGAGGCCATTGCGCGATTTGTCTCGGGCGGTAGAGCGCTTCGGCCGCGGCGACTTGGACGTGCGTCTGAAATCGCGCCGGAAAGACGAGATCGGCGAACTGAGCAGAAGCTTCGACCGCATGGCGGAACGTATCGGAACTCTGGTAACCGCCGAACGCCGCTTGCTGCAGGACGTGTCACACGAACTGCGATCCCCGTTAGCGCGTTTGAGCTTCGCGGCCGAACTCACTCGGAGTGCCCCGGACCGAGACGCGGCGGTGGAACGGCTGAAGAAAGAAATTGGCCGCCTGACGGATTTGGTCGGCGCTTTGGTTGAGGTGACGCGTGCGGAAGGCGATCCATCGGCCACTCAGTGGGAGCCTCTTCAGTTGGGAGAGCTACTTCGCGGTGTGGTTGACGATTGCAGGGTGGACGCCGAGGCGCGGGGCTGCAGCATCGGCGTTAAGGGCGAGTTCGATCTCACTCTACGGGGAGACCGGGAATTGCTGCGCCGCGCAGTGGAGAACGTTGTCAGGAACGCGATCCGGCATACTCCACGGGGAACTACCGTGGACGTCAAGATGGAATCCGCCGATCAAACGGTTCTGATTAACGTTCGTGATTCTGGCCCGGGGGTTCCCGAGGAGTTGTTGCCCAAGATTTTCCAACCGTTCTTCCGCGTAGACGATTCGCGCGATAGCTCCACGGGCGGCGTGGGCCTCGGTCTTGCGATCGCTCACAGGGCCATCAGCGTCCATCATGGTCGTCTGTGGGCGCAGAACGTGCATCCAGGATTGAACGTGTGCATCGAGCTTCCGCTGGCGGCGTGACCGCCGTCATTATCGCTAGGCGGGCGGCTGCCAAGTAAGGGCAGCAATATGCTTAACGCAACCGGCTACGCCGAGACACATCCTTGTGCGAATTTAACCAGAGGAAGACGTGTACCGTGAGTAAGAAAATAGACAGACCGGGGCAGGTCGCAGATATTATCGGGCGCTTCCTTTCAGGCTCAATGCGGTATCCGCAAGAGTTCAATGATTTCTTTGAGTGGCGTCTTGCAAACCCGAAATTGGATGCCTACCGTAGACGATGCGAGATCTTGCACGCTGAGTTTGAACCTCGCCGAGGCGAGGACCCAAAGCAACGAGCGCAACGGGAGGCCTCCGCAGTGCGAGAGTTGGAGAGCATCGTGGCGGAATTGCGCTCGCTTGAATAACAGCGCAGTAGACTTCGACTGCCGCATGGGCTTCGCGATCCGCGCGCCCATCGCTCTTTGAGTGTCCCTTGCAATTCGTAACGCTGGGGACGTATGCTGCTAACACTAATGAAACGACTACCAGCATTTCGTTGCTTAACATGGATTGCCAGCCTGGGTCTGGCATACTTCTGCTCGGAACTTGCAGCACAGGATGTGGCGATCACCAATACCCGCATCATCACAGTCACCGGTCCAGTCATCGAGTCCGGCACCATCATCATCCGGGGCGGCAAGATCGTTTCCGCTACCGCCGGTTCGCCCAGCTCCGCCGGTCTAAAGGTGATCGACGGAAAAGGCATGACCGCGATGCCCGGCTACATCGACGCCCACAAGCACGTCGATAAATTCAATAAAGATCAGGCGGAGTCCGTTCTCGAAGCCGGCTACACGACCGTCCTCTCTGGCGGCGGCACGGCCGAGGATAACCTCAAGCTCGCGCAAAACATCGATTCTGGGGTCTTCAACGGTCCCCATATCATTCCTTCCGCATCCCTGCCGGTCGCAGCCCCGGATTTCCGCACGATCCTCGATAAAGGGACCCTGGTGGGGCTCACTCCCGATGCTGCTCGCGTCGCGATCCGCGAAATGGCGGCGAAGGGCATCCGGCACACGGGCGAAATTGTCATGGCCCCCGGCGGCCCCAGTCCCGAGGACACTGCCGTTCTCAAAGCCGTGGTGGACGAAGGAAAAAAGGTAGGTGTGCAAATCAACGTCCACGCTGTCTCCACGCCGGCCATGACAGGCGCCATCGATGCGGGCGTCACTCGCCTGGTCCATATGCCGAACAAAGACTTCACGGGCCACGAAGATGCAAAGAAAGTCGCTAACACCGGCTCCATCGTGCTAGGGTTGCTCGCGTTTGGCGCGCCGATCATCGACCGTTATTCCGGACCGCCCGCGCAGGTGCAGTTTCCGAAGGACGACTCGCCTCGCTTTCGCGATGGCAAGCCGTGGCCGGAGGCGATCAACGGAGCGAATCGGGACGCCGCCGGTAAAGCCACGGGTACTGAGGCCGGGTTCACTATCGTCAACGCGCGGACCATCTGGGACGCCAGTAACGGCCAGGCAGTCGGCTGGTGCACGGATCAGAACTACGACGACAAAGTGGTGCTCGAGCACGAGCTGAAGTCGTACAGTGTGATGTTCTCCATGTCGGACATTTTCCGTATCATCACCATCAACACCGCCCGCTATCTCAACATGGAGAATCAGATCGGGTCGATCGAGCCAGGCAAGGTGGCCGACATCATCTTGCTTCAGGGCAATCCGCTCGAAAACATCTATCCGATGCTGAATACCAAAGTGGTGCTCCGGAGCGGGAAGATCGTCGTCGACAAACGATAGGGTGCCTGCCCCCTTCAAACAATAACAGGGCCGGGAGAGCGTTCCTCATGAGTGAGCGCACGTGATGTTTAAGTCCGGCGTGGAGGATCTGTGGCCGAGATCGGGACCGTAAGCCGCAAGGATTCTCTTCGCACGGACATCATCGATCTCTGCGTTTGTTAACGGCAAGCCACCGAAAGGACAGGAGCTCCCTCAGCGGATTCGCACCAGTTCGAATCCATGCCGGGCCCCCGGGTTACATTGTGGAATCTGGAGAGAAAAAGTTGAGCGGATTCCGCTGGGGTACAAAGCGCCGTATGATTTAGCAGCATTCAACGAGCGGAAGGCAAAACTC
>Ga0302325_10021770_pt1 | contig 13417 bp, 9 predicted proteins | sample Palsa_T0_2_FD_201948 | JGI IMG/M metagenome (GOLD analysis project Ga0302325, IMG submission 201948) | Peat permafrost microbial communities from Stordalen Mire near Abisko, Sweden - Palsa_T0_2 | ecosystem: Environmental > Terrestrial > Soil > Palsa > Peat permafrost | place: Sweden: Abisko... | reverse complement strand
AGAACCGGTGGGCGGCTATTTCCGGCTGCTCGCGCGGCGGTTGCTGAACGGACTACAATTTTTTACGGGAGGCGCGCGGTGGATTCTGTTTATTCCGGCTGCGGCGGTTCTGATTCCACCGGCTTTGATCCTGCCGCTGCTGGATGGCCTGGACACGCAAAAAAACTTCACGCTGGGGTACATATGCACCGCTCGAAAACGATAGCGATTCTGTTCGTCTGTTTGGCGAGCGTGAGTTGGGGCAAGGACTTCAACGGTCCGCGAGCTTTTGAATTTACCGCGAAGGCTGTCGAGTTCGGACCGCGGCCTCCGAATTCCGCGCCGAACCACAAGCTGCAGGCATACATCCTCGCGCAGCTAAAGACGCGCGGTTGCGCGATTACCGAGGATCCCTTTGTCGCGAAGGCCCCGCAAGGACCGGTGCCGATGAAGAACATCATCTGCAAGTTCCCCGGAAAATCGGGGAAAGCGATCGTGTTCAGCGGGCATTACGACACGAAGACCATCGACGGCTTTGTCGGCGCAAACGACGGCGGATCGTCCACCGGATTTCTATTGGAATTGGCCGAAGCTTTGGCCGGCGCTCCGCGGAAAGATGACGTCTACCTGGTCTTCTTCGATGGCGAGGAGGCTTATGGCGAATGGAGCGACGACAATAGCCTGTACGGTTCGAGGCATCTTGCGGAAAAGTGGGCCCAGGATGGCACGCTCCGAAGGATCAAGGCTTTGATTAACGTAGACATGATCGGAGATAAGGATCTCTCCCTCGCCTGGAACTCGGGTTCGACCATGGCGCTTCAAAACCTGGTGTGGGAGACGGCGGCAAAGCTTGGGTATGCCGAGAACTTTCCGCACACCGGCGGCGTGACCGGGGACGACCATGTGCCCTTCATCGACCGTGGCGTACCGTCGCTCGATCTGATCGATTTCGAAGGCGATTTCTGGCACACAACGCGGGACACCATGGACAAGCTGAGCGCGAAGAGCTTCCAGATCTTAGGCAACGTCCTGATGGCGGTGCTGAAGGAATTGGAAGCGCGGAACTGACGTGAATGGAATCGTAGTTGTGGATAAGCCGTCGGAGTGGACCTCCCACGACGTAGTCGCGAAGTTTCGCGGGATCGCGAAGACGAAGAGCGTCGGACATTTAGGAACCCTGGATCCCATCGCCACGGGCGTGCTGCCTCTAATAGTAGGGAACGTAACTCGTCTCGCCCGGTTCTACACCAAGGCGGACAAAACCTATGAAGCGGTAGTGCGGTTCGGCTTTGCCACCGATACTTATGACCGTGCGGGAAAGGTGATAAGCGAGGTGTCCAATGCGCTTCCGGAGTTGGCCGCGATTGAAAGCGCGTTGAGCGGGTTCGTCGGTCCGCAAGCCCAGATGCCGCCGCAGTATTCGGCGAAGAAGGTGGCGGGCCGTGCCGCTTATGAGAGCGCAAGGCGTGGGATCGCAGTCGATTTGACACCTGTAGAGATCGAGATCTTCGAGTTGCGCGTCGAAGGCTACTCCGCGCCCGACTTGCGATTGAGAGTAAAGTGCTCAAGTGGAACGTATGTGCGGTCGGTCGCGCACGACCTGGGTGTTAGTCTCGGATGCGGAGCGCATTTGCACGAGCTAAGGCGCGTTCAGTCAGGCGATTTTGGAATCGCTCAGGCGCGGACGCTGGAGCAACTGCAGTCACTAGTGGCCGAAGGACGGCTCGCCGAAGCATTCCTGCCAGCCTGCGATTTGCTGCCTGAGTTTCCCGCGGTGTGGGTCGACCCGCAGACGGCGGCGGAGATCCGGCAAGGCCGCGACTTCCACGTATCGCCGTTTCGCGACTGGCGTGGAACGCAATTTGTGAAGGCGATCGAAGGCGCAAGCGGCGAAGAAAGACTACTGGCGGTGGGTGAGGCCGCGATGCCGAATGTGTACCACCCGGTTGTCGTGCTTGTAAACTGAAGCGAGTGTCGCGTCCATTTGTTCTTTTCTCCCTTTTGATTGTCAGTTTGAGTGGGGCTCCGCCAAAGAAGAAGACAGTCCACAAGTCACCGGAACCTGCGGATTTCAATACCGTGGTGGCATACGATCCGCTACCGGGTATGCCTGCCGTTCAAGATCCAGCCGACCTCTACTCCGCTGATCGCACCCTGACGCCTGAACAAAAGAAATATCTATCACGGGTCTACGTGCCAAACAGCGGCAGCGACACGGTAGATGTGATCGACCCGGCAACTTACAAAGTGGTGGATCATTTCGCCGTTGGGCATCAGCCGCAACACGTGGTTCCCTCCTGGGACGGCAAGACACTTTGGGTGCTCAATGACCTCGGCGATAGCCTGACCAAGATAGACCCGCTAACCGGAAAGAAGGGTGAAACCGTCCCCGTAATCGACCCTTACAACATGTATTACACGCCGGATGGCAAGTACGCGATCGTCATTGCGGAAGCGAAGAAGCGGCTCGATTTTCGAGATCCCTCGACGATGAAACTGTTGCAGTCCGTTCCGGTGCCGTGCAGCGGTGTTGACCATGTCGATTATTCGGCCAGCGGCCGCTACTTTTTGGCGAGCTGCGAATTTTCCGGCAAGATACTGAAAGTAGATGTGGAACAGAAGAAAGTAGTCGGGCTTCTGACCTTGAACCAGGAAATGACGCAAGGACCAAAGTCCACCAATCACCTGAATATGAAGTCCGCAATGCCCCAGGACGTGAAGATCGCGCCGGACGGGAAAGTGTTCTATGTAGCCGACATGGAATCCGACGGAGTCCATCTCGTCGACGGAGAAACGATGAAAAAAATCGGATTCCTCGCGACCGGAAAAGGCGCACATGGTCTCTATCCAAGCCGCGATTCGAAAGTGCTTTACGTTTCGAACCGCGACGAGGGCAGTGTTACGGTTGTCGATTTCGCGACTCGCCAGATCGTAAAGAAGTGGCAGATCCCGGGCGGCGGCAGTCCGGATATGGGCGGCGTCTCGGCAGATGGAAAGGTCCTTTGGCTTTCGGGCCGATATAGCAGCGTGGTCTACGCGATCGACACGGCGGACGGGAAGTTACTGGCGAAGGTACCGGTAGGCTCTCAGCCGCATGGACTTTGCGTGTATCCTCAACCTGGAAGGTATAGTCTGGGCCACACTGGAATTTTTCGATAAAGGCATAAAACGAAAGTCGGCGGTGGAAGCTTTTGGCTTCCACCGCCGGGTGAATGGTTCAGGCTTTGTGGGCCTGTCCCGAAGTTAGGCTCCGATGGTGATCGTAGGCAGCGTAACCGTCTTGGTGGCGTTGCCAGTAGCACCAGGTGCGTTGGTCGAATCGGTCGCGGTTACCATCACGCTTGAGTAGGTGCCTTGAGCGGCAGTACCCGAGTTGACAACCCCGCCTGAGATCGTAAAGCCTGCCGTAATGCTGGCGGAGTCAAGCGTGTAAGTGATGGTGCCAGACTGGCCAGTGGTCGACATCGTGGTGACCGTCTGGTTCCCGGTCCCCGCACTGAGACTGCCGGCAATCGACGTATGCGCGACGGTCAATGGAATATTGACGGTAAAGCTTGTCGTACCCGTCAAAGCCAGCGTGGCGTCCGTGGCCGTGATCTGGAAGGAATACGTTCCAGCCGGTGTGGGAATCAGGTTAGTTGTGGCAAGGACACCGGAAGTAACGCCGATGCTGATACCCGCCGGGACCGTACCAGGCAGTGTGATCGCGTAAGTATACGGATAAGTGCCGCCAGTGGCCGTCACGGTCGTAAGCGTGGCGTTGGTGTCGTAAGTTGCAGAGTAGGGCGAGCTACCGGAGCTGATGACGTAGAGACCGCCGGCAACGGTAAGCGAGAAGGAAACCGAACCGGTCAACGGGTGCGGCGAGTTGTCGGTTGCAGTGATGGTGATGCTATACGTGCCGGCGGTGTTGGCAGCCGGTTCGCCGGTAATAGCGCCGGTAACTCCGTTTAGCACGAGACCCGTGGGAAGAAGGCCGGCGGTAAGCGCGTACGAATAGCTGGGGCTGCCGGCGGGGCTAAGGCTCGCGACGACCGAGCTGGTGGAGCCCGAAGTGCAAGCGGAATTACACCAATTCACTCCGACCGTACCGGAAACCAATGTCGGGGCAGCAACCAGAAGCCGGGGAGTAACCGGAATGGTGACACCGGCCTGACTCGACTTGACAACCGGGGAACTGCTGCCGGTCGAAGCGGTGATGACGATCGGCAGGCTTGTAGGCATAGCGAGCGGACTGACGGTGGAGGCCACCGAGTTTCCAGCCGGGTCCACGAACCCTGAAGCGCTGGGCGGAAGCTGCACATTGATCTGATACAGTCCAGCAACGCTGTCGGCAACCCATCCCGCGTACGTCACCGGCGCATTGACTCCGCCGACAGTGGCCGTGTAGGTTGTAGCTGTCGCCATGCAGGGCGGTACCCAGTAATAATTGACCGAGGAGACGGTGTAGCTGTTGAGCAGAGCGCTTTGGATTACCGTTCCGTCTAACGTGGCAAGGGTGCTTCCGGCCGCCGTGTTGAGTGCGCTCAGAAAAGCACTCGTGGAAACGCAGCTTGCGGGGAAGGATAGAACACTTGACTGCGAAGCCGAGTTGGAACCCGCGCTATCCGGCACGCCCAGGCCCGTTACATAGAGCTGGACGATGTCCGAATTATTGACGACCGGGCTGGTCCCGCTGGTGAGGCGGACTCCCGCTGGAGTGGCTGCGTTGATGACAGTGTAATTGGGTCCAAGAGCAGCCGCACCACCCTGGCCATCGGAACCGACGGTGTAAATTCCCGGATTCGCAGAAATTATGTTCACGGTATATACCTGACTGGTCTTCACCCCGGTGCTGTACCCAAAGCTGACATACATGTCCACCGAGGACCCAACGCTAGCGCTAAGACCGGACGGAGCCAGGATATTGATCTGATTATTCGTTGCAAACAGAATCGGAGCATATGCGATCACGTTGCTGGAGGTAGGGGTGCTGGAGTGCGGCCAGAAGCCCACGGTGAGCAGGCGCGACGTCGAAGTCAACGGAAGATCCGGCGAAAGCGAGGTCGGATAAGTAAGCGTGCCGGCGGCCGGAGTGCCCGTCATTACCGTGGTGCTGGAGCATCCTTGCGAACCGGAAGCAGCGTACTGCGAGCAGAAGTTGCTGCCGAAGATGCTGAGCATATCGTAAGGAGCAATGGTCTGGACAGCGGGAACAGTCACCTGAGCGAAGGTGGAAGCGCTGCTGACAGCCTGAATCAACGGGCTGGCGCCGATCGAAAGCGTCACGGTGCCGTTGGTTGGCACGGTACACGTAGTGCCGTTTGGGTTGCAAACGCCTAGCACTACGGAGCCGCCAGAACCGCTCGGCGCAAACAGCGCTGCCAACGGGTCAGTAGACGTGGACGCCGGAACGATGATTGTAAGCGTGATGTGGGAGGAATCGACTACCGTTGAAAGGATATTGGGGTCCGCTGTCAAAACCTGACTGGAGCCGGTGCCCGTAACGATTCCCACCTTGGTCTTTTGCGTAGGATCAGTGCTTACCACAAACCCCGTGCCAAGGATCGAAACCGGAAACTGCTGACCGACCGTGGAACTGGTGGGAAGACTTGCGGGCGTGATGCCGGTCGCGGTCGATCCAGGCGCGGTAATGGAGTAGGTTAGCGTGACGACCGTCGTAACAGCCGGACTGCCCCACGTGAGCGACACCGTACCCGACAATGCCGTTCCGGGCTGCGCCGCGGCGAATTGGAGCGGGCTAAATGAGACCGTGATCGGGGTTCCAAAACTATACGCCAAACCGGTTTGCTGCGTTGAGCTTACGGTCGGCGCGAGTTGCCCGCCCGTGGTAACGGTGAAAGGAATCGGAGAATCAGACGATATCGCGGTAATCGTTGCAGTGGGCAGAGCCGAACCTACAGCCCACGAAAAGGACTGTGACAACCCGCCGGAAATAGTCAGTTTCGGCGCGCTGTTCGTAATCAGCAAGCTAATGGTTTCGACATAAGCTGCGGAACCAGAGACCTTCAGCCCAACCGCCGCCGTGTAAGTGCCAGGGGCAAGAGAGTCGCAAATGGTAGTCGAGCTGAACCGTACTGTCTTGCCGGCCGTACCGCTGCTGGAATCGACGCTCAACCAGTTGGGAAGAGTCGTCAGATCCACAGTGAAGAACGGCGCAGGCGAGGCGGCGCTTCCAACATTCACGTCGACGTGGCCGGGGCTGCCGGAGCCTTTCACGTAGGTCAGCGAAGCCGGGCTCGGTAACGGCGTCAACGGAGAAGCGGCCAGGGTCACGGTGCTAAACGTCATGTTCACCGTGAACGTCTTAGCCAGGCCCGCATAGTTATCCAGAGTCACCGTGCCCGCGCTGGGAGCACTCGTCAAACCCCCGCAAGCGGAACCTGCAACGATGCTCAAGTTCACCGCGGATGACGTCGTTGCCGTCCCTCCCGTCAGCGGTGTCACCGAAAGCCACGTCGGCGGGGCTGAGGAAGAATTATCAACCGTAAACGGCGTCCCCAGGTTCGAAGTAGACGAAACGGGAACTGTGACTGCGGGGCCCGAGGCGTATGTCGTTGAGCCACCGGAAATCACCGTCTTGATGCAAGTGACTGTGAACGTGGAGCCCACTGAAAGGCCGCTGCCGTTGCTGGTCGTAATCGCGCTGATCGTGCCAGACCCAGATGCATCGGTGGTCGCGCCCGCCTTGAAGGTCACCAGTGTCAATCCGGTCCCTGGAGTGACGCCCTGGCATCCAGCCGCGGAGACATTGACCGAAAAGGAGATGCCGGCCGTGGCATTGGAGCTGGATAGCGTGGTTACGCTGGGAGGCGTCACCGTGACACCTGTATAGCTGCTGCCCACCGACACCACAATAGTGGTGGTTCCGCTCAGCGTGGCGGCCGGTTTGACCACAAAGGTACCCGCGGTTCCCGCGCCTGTGTGCGTGTCGCAAGTAAGAGTGGGGGTGCCGGTAACGGTAAGAGTGTTAGCTTGCGCAATAACGGCACAAGCCGTCATCGCGAGCAGTGCGGCGAATGCTCGCGATGCGTGGGTTTTCAGAATCGATAAGTCCATAGAGGGACCTTCCTTTTTCGTTTTCATAGACTTCTCCACGTCGTCGCGAAGAGGCGTCCGGCATACCGGTCGCTGTTGCACTTATCGGTTGAGCCCCGGGTTTTCTTTAGGAAGTTTGTTTACAAGAGAGTGGTAGGACCGCAAACCCTGAGCTGTAGTATTCTGAAGCTGAACTTCGATAAGCTGAAAGTTAGAGGTAGGTTTACATGTCCACCAGAATTAAGAGATATGCCTTAGCCGCGGCCGCCATTTTGCTCATGGCTGGAACGGCGTCCGCCCAGGTCACAACCGTGGAAGGCGTCGTGAAAGACGAAAAAGGCGCTCCCGTGCAGGGTGCCATCATTCACCTTACCCGCACTGATATCAAGGGCAACTACACCACAAAGAGCGACAAAAAAGGCCACTACGGGCACTACGGCTTGCCCATCGGCACCTATGACATCACCCTCGAAGTGAACGGCAAGGTCGTCGATTCCATGAATAAGGTCCGGACCACGCTGGCCGGAATTCCACCGATTAACTTCGCCCTGAGGCCCCCGCAGCAGGCCGCGGCAGCTGGCGGCCAACCTCAGGCGCCGCCCCCCGAAGTACTACAGAAGATGTCCAAGGAAGACCGCGCCAAGTACGAGAAGGCGAACAAGGATAAAGAGGCCCAGATCGCCAAGAACAAAGCCCTCAACGATACCTATAATGCCGGGCGCGATGCGCTCGCCGCCAAGCAATACGACGTCGCCATCGACAATCTCAAGAAGGCTTCCGAAATGGACCCCAGCCAGAACGTGATCTGGACCCAGCTAGCGGAAGCGTATATGGGCCTGGGTTCCACCAAGACCGGCGATGAACAGATGGCTGCCTACCAATCGGGTCTCGACGCCTACAAGAAGGCCATTGAACAAAAGCCGGAAGACGCAGCGCTCGAAAACAACTACGGCCTGGCGCTCGTCAAAGCGAAGAAACCCGCCGAAGCGCAAGAAGCCCTGAACAAGGCCGCCGAGATCGATCCCTCGAATGCCGTCCGTTATTACTACAACCTGGGCGCTGTGTTGATAAATTCCAATCAGACGGAGCCTGCCGGCATCGCTTTCCAAAAGGCCATTGCGTCGTTCGATGCGATCAAGGCCGCAGGCACGCCTCCTGCGGATATCGTGCGAAACTACGCCGATGCGAACTATCAGTACGGAATCGTCTTGTTGGGCAAAGCCAACACCGATGCCGCAACGGGCAAGGTAACACCGGTGCCGGGAACTATTGAAGCGTTCAACGCGTATCTACAGTATGCGCCGGACGGTCAATTCGCGGATTCGGCGAAGGGTATGATTGCGACGATAGGCGGTACGGTAGCGACCACGTATCAAAATCCGGATGCAGAAAAGAACGCCAAGAAGAAAAAGAAGTAAGTGCTGTTAGCGTAGGAGCCAGGGGCCTTCGGGCCCCTTTTTTATGTTTCGGTCCATATTGGAATTTCTCGCGTTGCTGATGTTTTTCGCCGTGGCGCGGGCCATCATTAGCGCAGCCGGGCGTTTATTCACCGGAAGTGCTCAATCACCAACACCCCCCAACCAGTCCTCTGGCAGTGCACGAGACGGAATGCTGCATTCCGCCGGCGAACTGCGCAAAGATCCAGTGTGCGGAACTTTCGTTCCCGTAGCCACCTCTCTGAAGCGCGCAGTAAAGGGCGAAACCGTCTATTTCTGCTCGGCCGCCTGTCGCGACCGCTTCGCCAGATAAGCCAATGGGCATCTTCTATCAAAAGCCCGACTTGATAGCGGCGCGTGCCGCCTGGCGCGCTTCCGGGCGCACCGTTGTGTTCACCAATGGCTGCTATGACCTAGTGCATCCGGGCCACGTGCGCCTCCTCGAACAAGCGCGCAATCTCGGCGATGTACTGGTTCTCGGCTTGAACACCGATGCCAGCGTAAAAAGATACAAGGGTCCGAAACGCCCCGTGACGCCGGAATCCGAACGCGTGGAAGTGGCCTGTGCCCTGGCCGCTGTGGATGCCGTCGTTTTGTTCGATGAGGACACTCCCCAAGAACTGATCGCCGAACTGCTGCCCGACGTGTTGGTCAAGGGCGCCGACTGGACGCACTTCATCGCCGGGCGCGAAGAAGTAGAAGCAGCAGGCGGAAAAGTGCTGCCTCTAGCGCTCGAACCCGGCTACTCCACCACCGGCGTAATCGAGATGATCCTATCGCTTACTGAAAGGCGCTAGAAGCTCCGGAATTGAATAGACACGCCCATCCACGATCACCGTCTGTACATTCGCGGCAGCCTTGATATCCTCAAGCGGATTCCCCGACACCATCACAATGTCCGCTAGTTTGCCTACTTCGAGAGAACCCAAATCCTTCGCATAGCCAAATGCCTTGGCTGGCAGGATCGTCACAGTCTGCAGCGCCTCCCAGGGCTTCATCCCATACTTCACTTCCGCGCGAAGTCCCAGGTGGTTCAAGATCGCCAACCCCGGAAGCGGCGAGTCTGTCCCCAACACAACCGTACCCCCGCTATGCATCACCGAGATCAGCGTCTCTTCCTCCGCGCGCAAGTTTTCGAGCTGCCCAGCGGCGTCATCCATAGCTCGATCCCGGTTGCCTTCCATGATCTTCTGTTGCCACGGAGTGTTCAGCGTTGCAATACGCGGATCGTCCAGGATCGTCGGATCCTCCGAATAAAGCGCCGCAGCTGCGAATGGCGTCGAAATGATAAACTCATTGGCTGCCGCGAACAGAGACCGTATGTCTCCGTAGCTCACCCCGCCCGCTGACCGAGTATACGAATAGCCCCACCGCGAAGTCGCGCTCACATGGGTCATGCCGTCCATCCCATATGTCAGACCCGGCAGTCCGTAGTGAGAGGCCGCCCACACGCCCAGCTCATTGTGCGCGAACTTCATCGCCTTCTCTTGCAGCTCGTTCGATAGGCGAACATAAGTCTTCACGTTGTCGTATTCAAGTGCCTTCGCCCGCGCCAGCTCCAGAGCAAGCTCCTTCTCATTGGTGACGCCATGATCGGCCGCGTAGTACGCCCGTTCACCATCGATCGGCTCTCCCGACGCGAAGTACCGTGGACCCGTACGCGCGCCCGCCCCAAACGCCTCCTTAATCTCCATCTGGACATAAGCGTTGTCCCCTTGCGATTGCAGGTCGGTGAAGCCATACGCCAGCCAGAGCCGGCCCGCGCGGTCTCCGAAAGACGACAACGTGCCATACCGGTGATTATGCCCTTCCCAAAGCCCAGGCATCACCGTGAAATTAGACGCATCAATCACCTCGACACCACCATGCGCCGCGGCGCTATGCGGCTCAATCTTCGTAATCCTCCGCCCCGTAATCGTCAGGTCCACATCCGTCCGCACCGCCGCGCCCAGCCCATCCCACAAACGTCCCGCGTGGATCACCGTGACCTTCGTCGATGCCTCGCGCTGCCAAGTGAAATCCACCGGCACGTCTCCCGGCGGAGTCTTCCCGTCCGCATTGATCATGCGCAAGTGTCCGTCCGAAAGATAAAGCATCCGCTTGCCATCGCCGCTCCAAGTCGGCGCATCCGTCATCTCTTCATTGATCGGCCGAGCCTCCCCAGTAGGCAACCCGTTTGCATCCACCGGACGCGTCCACAGATACCCATCCATCACGTAAGCCATCAGCCCACCGTCCGGAGAATAGAGCGGACCATCCGCGCCGCGCGTACTGATCGATTTGAACGGCGCCGGTTCCGTAAGCGTCACCTTATGAGTCGCCAGGTCGATCGTCTCAATGAGACTCGTCCCCTCCCGATAACGCTTCGAATAAGGACGCAGAACCGCCTGCGAAAGCACCTTCCCATCTTTCGAGAAGCTCGGCTTGCCCGGATCGTAAGTGTTGCCCGGAATCGCCTTCACTTCGCCTGAGGCAAGATCGGCGATGTACGTGGCGCCTCCCTGACGCTGAAACGCGATCTCCTTCCCATCCGGCGACCATACGGGCGACAGTTCCGCCGAATCGTCAAACTTCGTAATCCGCCGCTCCGTCTTGGTAGCCAGGTCCAGCGTGTAGATGTCAGCAGTGCCCGCCTTATCGCAAGCAAAAGCGATCGTCTTCCCGTCCGGCGACCACGCTGGCGATTGCTTGTAATAGCCGCCCGTTGTAATAGCCTGCGGCTTACCACCCTTTGCATCCAGAATCCAAAGTTGGTTGAGCGCCTCGAAGACAATCTGCTTGCCGTCGGGCGAAAGCGCAGGACTGATGATGCCTTTCACCGCGCGCGGCGCCGTAGTATCGAAATTCAGGACGCGATGCTTGTAGGCCGGCCGATTCAGCGTGAACTTCGCTTGGAACGGAATCGTCTTCGTCTCTCCGCCGATCGTGCTCAGCAGAATCTTCCCGTCTCCTGTATAAAGTAGTTGGTTCGCGGAAACCCACCGCGCCGGAAATGGAAAAACGTCTTCGGCTTTCGCGATTGGCGCAGTCTGCGTAGACACCATCAGGTGCGTCTTGCGGCCGGCGATTTGCGTATACGCAAGCATCTTCCCGTCCGGCGACCACGACGGTGAATTCAAGTGCGCCCCCGACGCGGCAGACACAATCGTCTTCGCTTGTCCCCCCGCAATGGACGATTTGATCGACGTCCCCATAGACCCCGCACCGCTGACATAAGCGATCTCGGTGCCATCCGCCGACCAGGCGGGTTCGAACTCATCAGCCGGCGAAGAAGTCCACTGCGTCAGCTTGCCTGTCTCAATGTCAGCGACCCAAATATCGTAGTTGCCCTTGAATGCGCGGTCCGAAGAGAAAGCCACCTTTGTGCCATCCGGCGAAACACGCGGGTCCCGGTCATCAGCGTGTCCTTCCGTCAATTGCCGAACCCCCTTGCCATCGGGCTTCATGAGCCAGATATGGAAAGTGCCGGTCTTGAAAGACTGGAACGCGATCAAGTCGCCCTTCGATGACCAATCCGGACGAGCCGGCTCCAGAAATGGATCCGTGAGCTTCTTGGCCGTACCACCTGTTATGGGCAGCGACCATAGCGCCTCCTGCAAGTCCATCACGATGGTCTTGTGATCCGGCGATAGTGCAAGGTTGACGTTGGTGCCTTCAGTTACGGTGATGGTGCGATCGCCCGAAGCGCCGACAAGCAGAAACCCGAGAACGGCGGTGGTACAAACAGCAAAGGGAGCGCGAGAAAGAGTCATAACAGTCCTTTCAAATACTGCGTTTGAGACGGATGCCAGACGTGGGCAAGGATTATTGGCGGAGGTGCAAATTATCGCACGGATGCCCCTTCTCCCACCAGCGTCCATTCAGTGGGAAGGATGAAAGTGCGATGCCTCCATCCTGCAGGCCACCAGCATGTCTCGACAGTGATGCTCCCGAGCGATTTCGTCGCCTTGATGGCGCGAAGACTGATCAGCGGCATGGGTTCACGGGTCAAACCGTAGTCCTACCCGAAGCCGAACTCGAACCCTACCGCAATTTCGCCGAAGGCCTCGTCAAAGAACTGTCCCCCGTAGGTGTCCATGAAGAAGCTCTTGTCTACAGCATCATCGATAACCGCTGGCGCACATACCAGATCGCCAGCATGGAATCCGCGCTCTACGCCTTAGGTTTCCACAACAATGTTGCCAAGTTCCCGAACGAATCCGCGGAACGCGCCGCCGCCATGTGCCGCCTGATCACCTTCGAAGAAAAGCGCAAGGAACTTGACCGCCTGCACCGCTACGAATCGCGCCTCACCCGCCAGGCCAATAAGGACATGCAGCTCCTTACCCAGCTCCAAACCACCCGCAAAGCCGAACAAGCCAGGCGCGAAAAGGAAGCCATCGCCCTCCACACGCACTTCACCACCGCCGGTAAAGCCTGGAACCCCGCCGAATTTGGGTTCGTTTTGTCAATCGCTGAAATCGAGGCTCTTGAAGCCCGCAACTTCCTCCGCAACACCGTCTGCAAGGCCTAATTGGTTCTTCTTTGCGCCTTCTTTGCTTTGCGAATCGGCTTTGGAGGCCGCTACTTCGAACCAACAGCCATCAAAGTTTCGAAATGTGGCGACTCTTCCTCGCGGTGCACCACAGCTGTCTGCAATTCCTGAAATCCGGCCTTCCCCAGGAACCGCAGAATCTCGGCTTCCCCGAACCCGAGCCACACGTCCGCGTACATTTCGCGTGCCTGCTCGAAGTTATGCCTCACCAGGTCCAGCACCGCGACGCGACCCCCCGGTCGCAGTATGCGGTGAGCCTCGCCCATAGCCTTCTCCGGATGCTGCGCATGGTGCAACGCTTGGCTGAAAAACGCCAGATCCACCGATTCACTCTCAATCGGCAGTTCCTCCAGGTCCCCCTGCCGGTACTCGACATTGACGACGCCGTTTTTCGCCGCCATCATCTGCCCGTACTCGACCATCTTTTCCG
>Ga0302325_10021768_pt1 | contig 13417 bp, 8 predicted proteins | sample Palsa_T0_2_FD_201948 | JGI IMG/M metagenome (GOLD analysis project Ga0302325, IMG submission 201948) | Peat permafrost microbial communities from Stordalen Mire near Abisko, Sweden - Palsa_T0_2 | ecosystem: Environmental > Terrestrial > Soil > Palsa > Peat permafrost | place: Sweden: Abisko... | reverse complement strand
ATGTGCCTTCGGCCGGCTCGGCTACTGGTTCGGCGCCGAGCGCTATGGCTACCAACCCGACATGATCACAGTGGCCAAGGGAGCGACATCTGGATATTCGCCTATGGGGGCCTTGCTCGCCAGCGACCGGCTAATCGAGCCCTTCCTTCACGGCACGGCCTCGTTCGCCCACGGCATCACTTTTGCCGGCCATCCGGTGTCCTCCGCTGTAGCGCTCGCTAACATCGCCCTTTTCGACGACGAGGGCTTGTTGAAGCACGTTCGCGACAACGAAGAGGCCTTCCGGTCGACGTTGCAGTCGCTCGAGGACCTACCCATTGTGGGAGAGATCCGCGGCGCCGGTTACTTCTTCGGGATCGAGCTCGTGAAGGACAAGGCAACCCGCGAGACGTTCAACAGCGAGGAAAGCGAAAGGCTCCTGCGGGGTTTCCTCTCGCCGGCGTTGTTCGATGCGGGACTAGTGTGCCGCACCGATGACCGCGGCGACCCGGTCGTGCAGCTCGCACCCCCGCTGATTTGCGAGCAGGAGCACTTCGACCTCATCGTCGAGATCCTGCGCGACGTGCTCGGCCAGGCCACTGCCCTTATGTAACCAGTAGGTCGCCTACCTGGCAGGCGCTGTCCCGGGGCCTTCCTCGCTGACGGTTTCTTTCGCCTTCGCCGTGGCCGGGGCGGGCCTGGCAGCAGGGCCTTCGTTAGCGGCGGGCTCTTCGGTAGCAGCAGGCGCGTTGGCAGTAGCAGAGTCTTCCTCGAGAGCTGCCTCTTCGATGGCGGCCACCCCGAGCTGTGCGACCTCATCGTCCAGGATGGCCTCTTCGACCTCAGCGAGTTCGGCTTCGGCTACGGCCTCGATAGCCGCAGCGACCTCGGCTTCGGCTACGGCCTCGATAGCCGCAGCAACTTCGACAACGGCCGTCGCTTCGGAAATGAGCGCCTCATCGACCAGGTCAGCCGCTGCCTGGGTACCGGCAACGCCTGCGGCGTCGGCCGCGGTGCTCGTCTCCCCTCCGGCCGCGTGCTGCGCATTGGCCTGCTCCTCGAGGTAGCCAGCCCAAGCTGCTTGCGCCTCGGACTCGGGTTCGAAGGCGGTGTAGCCAGCCCCTATGTAGTTCCCCTGCTCGTCGTAAGCGTGCTCGCCGAAGGCTTCCCGGTACTCGGCTGCAACCTCGCCGCCCTCGGCGGCTTGCTTGATCGACAGGCTGATGCGGCGACGGGCCAGGTCGATATCGATGATCTTGACCCAGAGCTCCTCGCCGGGCGTGACTACCTGATCGGGCTGGTCGACATGGTGCACGGCCATCTCCGAGATGTGCACGAGGCCCTCAATGCCATCTCCTACCTGCACAAACGCACCGAAGGGGACCAGCTTGGTGACGCGTCCATAAACAAGCTCTCCGACACGGTGCGCATTAGCGAACTCCTGCCAAGGGTCCGCCTGGGTGGCCTTCAAGGAAAGGCTGATCCGTTCGCGGTCGAGGTCGACGTCTAGCACCCTTACCGTCACATGGTCGCCAACCTGGACCACCTGGCCCGGGTGGTCCACATGCTTCCAGGAGAGCTCCGAAACATGGATCAACCCGTCCATGCCCCCGAGGTCGACAAAGGCCCCGAAATTGACGACGGAAGAAACGACGCCCTTGCGCACCTCTCCGGGTTTCAGGTTGGTCAAGAACTCGTCGCGCTGAGAACGCTGGGCTTCTTCCAGGTACGCGCGCCGCGATAGCACGACATTGTTGCGGTTTTTGTCGAGCTCGATGATCTTGGCCTCGAGCTCCCTGCCTACGTACGGCTGTAGGTCACGTACGCGGCGGAGCTCTACCAGCGACGCCGGCAAGAAGCCTCGGAGCCCGATGTCCAGGATCAGGCCGCCTTTGACAACTTCGATAACTGGCCCGCGCACGGTCCCGTTGTGTTCCTTGACGCCCTCGATGGTGCCCCAGGCTCGCTCGTACTGCGCACGTTTCTTGGAAAGTACGAGCCGCCCTTCCTTGTCTTCCTTCTGCAGGACGAGAGCTTCGATCTTGTCGCCGAGCTTGACCACGTCATTGGGGTCGACATCGTGCCGGATGGACAGCTCCCTTGCGGGTATAACGCCTTCCGACTTGAAACCTATGTCGAGCAGGACCTCGTCCTTGTCGACTTTGACCACCGTTCCGGAAACGATGTCGCCGTCGTCGAACTCGACGATCGTCCCGGCGATGGCGTCTTCGAAGGAGGTAGTCCCCAGGTCATCGGATACAACCTGGCGAGGTGTGTAAGCACCGGACTCGTCGAAAGTGCCCATCTGTGCCGAGTTGGTTTCTTCGGCAGTCTGAGAGGCATTTGTCGGCGGGGTGAGGTCGGACATGTGGTCAGGGCTTCCTTGGAATCGGGTGTGTACGTAGGGCACGACAAAAAGTTCGCGCACCGCATGCTACACCCTCGTGGCCGTGCCTCCGTCGCGGCCCCGTAACGCTCCTGAGCAGCGATTTCAGCCCCGCCAGCCGGACCAGTGACGGGTTCGGGCGGCTTGGTTGCCGAGCGGCGTGACAGGGTGGTCCTGCTCCGGGAGGCAATGCCCGAGGAACCCGTCCTGTTGTCCTAGCGTTAGCAGATCTGTGAAGAGCAAACGCTTTCTCGCGTTGTCGTCTGCCTCCCTGGCGGTGGCCGTCCTCGCCGCCGGTTGCGGATCCGGGGCCAACTCCGCTGCTAGCAGCGGCACGACCACCCCTACGACCACGGCGGTTGCCCCGACCACTACGGCAACTGCGAGCGCCACTACCGCCCCCACGACCAACGCCACGACAACGACGACCGCCACCGGCGGGCAACCTGCCGGCGGCGTGGTGCCTGCAGGTTTCGACCCCGTCGCGTTTACCGCCATATCGGCCAGCGAGTACTGGGTTCTCGGTGACGCGGTCTGTAAGGGCCCGGTTTGTACCTCGATCGTGCGGACGACCGATGGTGGGGCCAATTTCGTCGGGTTGCCGGCGCCGGTCGCCCCGCTTGCCACGACTTCCGACGTAGCGCCGACGGTTGGCGGTATAAACACCTTGCTTTTTGCCGACACCTCGGACGGTTACGCCTTTTCGACCGGGCCCGACGGCGCTTTCTTCGACACCCATGACGGCGGCGAACAATGGGCACAGGCTGGGTTCCTCACGGGCCGCGAGCTGCTGGCTTTTGGCACGGGAGCGGGCTATGCCCTCGCCCTGGCTGGCACCTGCCCGAACGGCAGCTGCTCGTCCCTTGTGTTGGAGCGTTCGCCGGTCAGATCCGACGACTGGGTGGGCCTGCCGGTCCCCGTGCCGGCTGGCGCAGACCAGGTCGCGACGATGGCGGTCCGTGGGAGCGACTTGTGGTTCTCGGTCACGACGGCGGCTACGCAGTCCAACCAGCTCCTTGTGGCCAGCAGCAATTCGGGCACTACTTTCGCCACGTACAAGAGCCCTTGTTTTGCAGGCCTCGGGGGGACGATCGATGCGGCCTCGCCAACTGTGCTCTGGGCGGTGTGCCCGACGGGCATGCTGGCCGAGGCCTTCCGCTCGACAGACAGCGGCGCGCAGTGGAACACGCTCACATCGGCTGGCGAGCTGAGCAATTCCACGCAATTGGGCCCTGCGAGCGCGATGACTGCGGTGCTCGAGCAGGGCAGCCAGAGCCCGGTGTTGCGCACCTCGGACGGCGGTGCCACCTGGAAGACGGTCTACCCGTCCGCTAACGGGGCGTGGTACTGGAGCTGGATCGGCTTCACCGACAGCAATACAGGTTCAGCGCTTCGGTCCGAAGCTAACGCCCCGGCCAATTGGCCGTGGCCGAACGGTCCGAGCCCGGAGCAGCTCTGGCGCAGCAGCGATGGCGGGACGACCTGGACCGGGCCGGTGAGCTTCGGCTAGGGCCCCGCGAAAGCCTCTCGGAACATGTGTTCGATTGGTAACCTGTACACCTATGTCGGACCGGCTCATCGTTCGCGGGGCGCGCGAGCACAACCTGCAGGATGTCTCGCTCGACCTGCCGCGAGACCGCCTCATCGTCTTCACCGGGCTGTCGGGGTCGGGCAAGAGCAGCCTCGCCTTCGACACCATCTACGCCGAGGGCCAGCGGCGTTATGTCGAGTCGCTGTCCGCGTACGCCAGGCAGTTCCTCGGGCAGATGGACAAGCCGGACGTCGATTTCATCGAGGGGCTTTCGCCGGCGATATCGATAGACCAGAAATCGGCCTCCCGTAACCCCCGGAGCACCGTAGGCACGATCACCGAGATATACGACTATTTGCGCCTCCTTTACGCCCGCGTCGGCATCCCGCATTGCCCCAAGGACGGCAACGTCGTGTCCCGCCAGACGCCACAGCAGATCGTCGACCGCGTGCTGACGCTCCCGGAGGGTACCCGCTTCCAGGTGCTTGCCCCGATGGTGAGAGGCCGCAAAGGCGAGTATGAGAGCCTCTTCGAAGAACTGGCGGGCCAGGGCTACGCGCGCGCCCGCGTCGACGGCACGGCTTACGAGCTGTCTGAGATACCCAAGCTGGCGCGCTACGAGGCGCACACCATCGAAGTCGTCGTTGACCGTCTCATCCTGCGGCCCGGCATAGAGCGCCGGCTGACGGACTCGCTGGAGACCGCCTTGAAGCTGGCCGACGGCGTAGCCGAGGTGCAGATCGTCCCCCGGGGCCCTGGGCCCGAAGAGGGTGGCGCAGCCGGCGATGGGGGAGCCCCACCCGAGACGCTTACTTTTTCCCAGCACTTGGCATGCCCCGTGTGCGGCACTTCCTACGACGAGCTGGCGCCGCGCAATTTCTCTTTCAACTCCCCATATGGCGCATGCCCCCGCTGCGACGGCCTAGGGACTCGTTACGAGGTCGACCCCGAGCTGGTGGTGCCAGACCCCGACTTGTCGCTCGACGACGGTGCTGTGGCGCCCTGGGGCGGGGCGCGCAGCGAGTATTTCGGGCGCCTCCTCCAGGGGGTCGCGGAGACCTTCGGCATCGCCACCTCACTGCCGTGGCGGAAGCTCAAAAAGCAGGACCAAAGGATCGTGCTGTACGGCTCGGGCAGCACACAGGTCCACCTGCACTACAAGAACCGTTATGGCAGGACGCGTTCTTACTACACGGCATATGAGGGTGTCGTCCCCTACCTGCAGCGCCGACATGCCGAGGCGGAGTCCGACAGCATGCGGGAGCAAATCGAGGGCTACATGCGGGAAGTTCCCTGCAGCGAGTGCGACGGGGCCCGTCTCAAGCCCGAGAGCCTTGCGGTCACAGTTGGCGGCAGCAACCTGTTCGAGGTGTGCAACCTGGCGATCCGCGATTCCACAAAGTTCGTCGCCGACTTGAGGCTTTCGGAAAGGGACCACCTGATCGCCGACCGGGTCCTGAAAGAAGTTAAGGCGCGCCTGCAGTTCTTGGTGGACGTAGGCCTCGACTACCTTTCCCTCAACCGCAACGCCGGGACCCTTGCGGGAGGGGAAGCTCAACGGATACGGCTGGCCTCTCAGATAGGCAGCGGCCTGGTCGGTGTCCTGTACGTGCTTGACGAGCCGTCCGTCGGTCTCCACCAGAGGGACAACCGCAAGCTGATCGACACGCTCGTAAGGCTGAGGGACCTGGGCAACACCGTCATCGTTGTCGAGCACGACGAGGAGACGATCCGCACCGCCGACCACGTGGTGGACATCGGGCCCGGCGCGGGTGAGCACGGGGGCCAGGTAGTCGTCTCCGGAACAGTGAAGGAACTGTTGCGCACCAAGGCTTCTCTCACTGGTCAGTACCTTTCGGGCAAGCGCTACATCCCCGTGCCGGAGCACCGCAGGGAGCCCAAAGGCTGGCTGAGCGTACGGGGGGCGAAGGAGCACAATCTGGACAACGTGGACGTCCAGTTCCCGGTGGGTTGCCTGACCGTCGTGAGCGGCGTATCGGGGTCGGGCAAATCGACCCTTGTGAACGATATATTGCTGCGCGCCATGATGCAGCGGGTCTACAAGTCCAAGGACGTCCCGGGACGCCACCGCAAGGTCGAGGGCATGGAAGCCTTCGACAAGGTAGTAGACGTGGACCAGTCGCCGATAGGGCGTACGCCGCGGAGCAACCCAGCGACCTACACGGGTGTTTTCGACCACGTGCGGCGGTTGTTCGCAGCTACCACAGAAGCCAAGGTGCGCGGGTACCAACCGGGCCGTTTTTCGTTCAACGTGGCGGGAGGGCGTTGCGACGGATGCGCCGGCGACGGGACCATCAAGATCGAGATGCACTTCATGCCGGATATCTACGTGCCATGCGAAGTTTGCAAGGGCGCCCGTTACAACCGTGACACTCTCGATGTCACCTTCAAAGGTAAGAACATCGCCGACGTCCTCGACTTGTCCTGCGAGGAGGCGGCCGAGTACTTCTCCAACCAGCCGGTCATCGCGCGCCACATGCAGACCCTCGTAGACGTCGGCCTCGGCTACGTTAGGCTTGGCCAACCGGCCCCTACGCTTTCCGGGGGTGAGGCGCAACGGATAAAACTGGCCTCCGAGCTGTCGAAACGTTCGACCGGTAGGACGCTGTACATTCTCGACGAACCGACCACAGGACTGCATTTCGAAGATGTCCGTAAGTTGCTTGGGGTGCTCAACCGCCTCGTCGAACAAGGCAATACGGTGATAGTCATCGAGCACAACCTCGACGTGATAAAGACTGCCGACTGGTTGGTCGACCTCGGGCCTGAGGGTGGCGACGGCGGCGGGAAGGTAGTAGTCACCGGCACACCTGAGGAGGTGGCCAAGTGCTCGGCGAGTTACACAGGCCAGTTCCTCGAGCCGCTGTTGAAGAGCCGCTGATCTCGAGGGCTTGCGTGAACGAGGGAACGCCGAAGCCCCCGGGCCTGAGGCACGTACGGTGCCAGGGCCCGGGGGCTGTCTGAGTGATCTGCTAATTAGACGGTGGTCGTTGTTGTCGACGCCGTGTTCGAGGTCGTCGCACCACCGCCGCCGTTGTGGTGGTGGCGAAGGTACTGGTTGGCCCTCTGGTTGTCCTTCCAGGCGGTAACAAGTGCCCTGTTGGCGATGAAGATCTGAGTGCGGGCACCGTTCAGCAGGCCGTGGTTGGTGTCCCAGTCCGCGGCAGTGTAGCCGAGCAGTTGGGCCGAGAGCCCTGAAGTTGCGGTCGTGGCGGTCGTGCTCTGGGCCTGCATGTTTGACACCAACGCTGCCAGCACTCCCTGGTTGGAAGAGTTTTCCTTGCCAGTGAGATCCGTGATCGCCGTGGCGAGAGCAGGCAATTTCACGTTGGTGATGCTGTCCACTTCGACGACGTCCTGCACAGCAGGGAGCAAGAAGTCATAGACACGGAGCCCAAAAACCTGCCCGACATTGGTGTTCACTTGGTCGACCGTAGTGTCGCTCGAGATCGTCGTCCCGAGGCCCTGGAGCGCCGTGATGTCGGCCTGCATGTCAGCGACGAGGGTAGCGCCGTCAGAGCCGAGGTTCGAGTCGCCCTGAACTCCGGTTATGGCCTTGTTGAGAGAATTGACCCGGTCAGTGACCTGTTTCTCCCCGTACGCCTGGGCTTGGCCCAATCCAGCTGAGCTCGTTGTGCTCGTCGTGGTCGGCATAGTGGTCGACGTCGTCGTCGTGGAGCCGCCACCGTGACGGCGGAGGTACCTGGCGGCTTCCTGCCAGTCCCTGCTTGCGGTCCCAAAGGCCCTGCCCGTAACGAGGATCTCTGCCGTTGCGCCGTTTAGCAGGTTGTGGTTCGCGTTCCACTCCGCAGGCGTGTAGGTCAGCAGCTCTGCCGAGAGACCTCCTGTTGCGCCGGTGATTATCCCCGACTGCGCCTGCATGTTCGCGATAAGCGGTGCGAGGACACCTTCGTTGGAGGAGTTCTCCGCCCCCTGGAGCAACGAGATCGACGAGGCGAGCGCCGGCAACTTGACGTTTGCGGCATTGTCGACGACGATCACGTCTCCGGCGACATGCAGCATGAGGCTGTAGACGCGGAACTCGCTGAAGATGAGCGGGATGCTGGCGTCGACCTCGGCCACGGTGGTCTCACCGGCGATGGTGGTACCCAAGGTCTGAAGTCCGGTTATGTCAGCCTGCATGTCGGACACGAGCGTTGCCCCGTCCGAGCCCAGGGAATTATCTGCCTGTACCTTCCTTATAGCGAACTGCAAGGAGTTCAGGCGCTCCAGTATGAGAGCCGCCGCATACGCCTTCGCCCTGTTCAAGTTCGCGAAATCGGCGGAGGGTACTGTCACGGAGGGGAAAACGGGCGGGGGTGTACCTATGGTGGTCGTGGTGGTTGAGGTGGGGTCGGAGAATGCGGGTGTTGCGACGGCAGCTAGGGACGCAGCCGCAACTGCGAGCGCTATTGCGCCGCCTGTTGCAGTTTGCCAGCGTCGCCGGCCTTGAATGTGATTGGACATCTGCGCTCCTTGGTTCGGTAATCGCTCTTGTACTCATCTTCCCCCTGGCTTATGACCCCCTCTTGAGCCACCTGTGATGGTCCTGTGATGGCTACGGTCGGGCAGCCGAGTTTTTGGGGAGCAATTGCGCCAGACTGGGGCCGATGCTCGAACGACCCGCCGCAGGGCTCATCCCCGACGCCCCTGGCTCGTACCAGTTCCGCGACGCCGACGGGAGAGTCATCTACGTAGGCAAGGCGAGGTCGCTACGCCAAAGGTTGTCCAACTACTTCCAGAGCCCCGGCAACCTGCTGCCCCGCACGGCTCAGATGGTCGCCTCGGCCGAAAGCGTCGAATGGATCCAGGTCCGCAACGACGTCGAGGCGCTCATGCTCGAGTACAGCCTCATCAAGCAGCACAAGCCGCGCTTCAATGTGCGCCTGCGAGACGACAAGAGCTACCCGTTCCTCGTCCTGACGATGGGGGACGAGTGGCCGCGGGCGACAGTGCGGCGGGGCCGCCCGAGCGGGCGCTCCCAGAACCGCTACTTCGGGCCCTACGCCCACGCTTACGCGATTAGGGAGACCCTCGACCTGCTGCTGCGCACCTTCCCCGTGCGGAGTTGCAGCGACGGCAAGTTCGTCCGCCACCAACGCCTCGGCCGCCCATGCCTCATGTACCACATCGAGCGCTGTGCCGGGCCGTGTGCGGGCCTCGTCGACCACGAGCAGTACTCGCGCCTGGTCGAGGACCTCGGGAGCTTCCTCGCCGGTGACACCTCACCTGTGGTCGACAAGCTGGGTGCCCAGATGCGCGAGGCTGCGACAAATCTCGAGTTCGAGCTGGCAGCAAGGGTGCGCGACCGGATCGCATCTGTGCGCAAGGCCATCGAACGACAGCAGATGGTCACTGAACGGGCCGAGGACCTGGACTGCTTCGCCCTTGCCGAGGACGAGCTGGAAGCCGCCGTCCAGGTGTTCTACGTGCGGCGCGGGCGAGTTGTCGGGCGCAAGGGTTTCATAGTCGACAAGGTCGAGGACCTGGAGCCGCCGCAGCTGCTGGCCGACATCGTCGAACAGCATTACGCAGACGCTGTCAACGGGATCCCTCCCCTCATCCTGGTCCCAGGCGAGGTCGACGAAACCGATGTCCTGGAGGAGTGGCTCTCAGGTCTGCGGGCAGCCGAGGATGGCGAAACCCGCCGGTCCGGCGCCGCTCCGCAGCTCAATGAAGAGGGACCGGAACCCCAGGCGGGCCCATTGGAATGGTGGGCCGCGAGCGAGACGCGCCGGCCGGAGCGCAGCGTCAACCCCAGGTCCACGGGCGCCAGCCGGGTACATCTCCACTATCCACAGCGGGGCGAAAAGAGGGCCCTGGTCGAAATGGTTGCCAAGAACGCGGCAGAGGAACTGGTGCGGCACCGGCTCAAGCGTTCGTCGGACCATAATGCGAGGGCTCGTGCCCTCAACGCCCTCCAGGACGCGCTGGACCTGCCAGAGGCGCCGCTTCGGATCGAGTGCTACGACATGAGCCACCTCCAGGGCACCGACTACGTTGGCTCGATGGTCGTCATGGAGGACGGCCTTCCTCGCCCGGCCGAGTACAAGCGGTTCAAGGTCCGCAACGTGCCGGGCAACGACGACTACGCCGCAATGGAAGAGGTACTCACGAGGCGGCTCCAGGCTTACCTGGGAGAAAAGGAGCTGCCGGTGGCCGACCGCAAGCGCCACTTTTCCTACCCACCCCAGTTGCTCCTGGTCGACGGGGGAAAAGGGCAGCTCAACGTGGCCGTCCGGGTGCTGGAGGAGCTGGGCCTGGAAGACGAGATCCCGGTCGCCGCGCTGGCCAAACAGTTCGAGGAGGTGTATCTCCCGGGCCAGGCAGACCCGGTCCGGGTGGCCCGTGGCTCGGAGGCGCTCTATTTGCTGCAACGGGTGCGCGACGAGGCACACCGCTTTGCCGTTTCATACCATCGCCAGCTGCGGGGTAAGCGCATGACGGCCTCCGTGCTGGACGGGGTAGCCGGCCTGGGGCCGGCCAGGCGCAAGCGCCTTGTCGCGGAACTCGGGAGCATAAAAACAGTCCGCCAGGCCTCCAAGGAGACCCTCGAGGCGCTGCCCTGGTTGCCCAAGCCCGTCGCTGAGGCGCTATGGGAGAAGATCCACGGCGCCAACAAGCTCGGCCCGGGCGCGAAGGCAACGTCTTGAGCGCGGGCTCGCACGAAGGGAGCTCCTACCAGGGGGGGATGTACCAAGGGGGCTCGTTCCCGGAGGAATCGTTCCACGACCCGGGCTCCCCGCTGCCCGCAGAGGCGGAGCAACTATGGGAGGTCAACTCGGCTTGGTGGCAGGAGTGCTTTACCGAGGGCGCCGACCCCGAGTACACCGAGCAGATAATCCCGCTGCTCCGTGAGCTGCTGGAGGGGGCGGGCCCAGCGGCAGTGCTCGACATCGGCTGCGGGGAGGGCCAGCTTTCGCGGGTTGCGGCGAGCCTCCCAGGCGTGCGCCGCGTCGTAGGCATAGACCCCACCCGGGCGCAGTTGGAGACGGCCCTTCAACGCCAGCCTGGCGGGGCGGGCACGGAGGTCCAGTACTCCCGTGGCGCAGCAACCGCACTTCCTTTTTCCTCGGCAAGTTTCGACGCGGCGTTCGCCTGCTTGGTGTTCGAGCACATCGAGGGGACCGCCGAGGCCCTTAGCGAAGTTGGCCGTGTGCTGAGGCCCGGCGGGACGTTCTTGTTGTTCTTGAACCACCCGCTCCTGCAGGCGCCAGGCAGCGGATGGGTCGACGACCACATCCTCGGGGAGCAGTACTGGCGTATTGGCGCTTACCTCCTGGAGCACCACGGCGTCGAGGAAGTCGACAAGAATATCTGGATCCCCTTTGTCCACCGGCCCTTATCGGTATACGTCAACGCGTTGGTGGCGGCTGGGCTTTACCTGACGGCCATGATCGAGCCGGCACCTCCCGGCGGTTTCCTGGACAGGGCAGAGGAGTACCGGGAGGCGTCTGCCTTCCCGCGCCTGCTAGTGCTGCGGGCGGAGAAACTGCTGCGTCCCTCGGCTGCGGCACAATGAAGTAGTGGCACAGTTTGTCGTCGTCACAGGGCTTTCCGGTGCTGGGCGTTCCCAGGCCGGGGCGACCCTCGAGGACCTCGGGTGGTACGTCATGGACAACATCCCCACGGCGCTTATCACCAAGGTCGTCGATTTGGTCTCGAGCACCGGCCCCGAGGCGCAGCGCGTGGCGTTGGTCGTCGGGCGCGACGCCGGCCAGCTGGGTGACCTCCAAGCGGCGATCGGCCAGCTGAGAGCTTCGGGTGAGCCCGTCAAGGTCCTCTTCCTAGATGCCGCCGACGAGGTGCTGGTGCGCCGGTTCGAGGGGACCCGGCGGCGGCACCCGCTCGGGCAGGAGGGCGTCCTCGAGGCGATATTCGACGAGCGCCAGCGCCTCGGGGCGATCAAGGAAATGGCGGACGTGGTGGTCGACACTACCGAGCTCAACGTCAACCAGCTGCGTGAGCGCCTGGCAGACCTGTTCGGCGGGGACGAGGCGACCGCCATGCAGATCCTCGTGATGAGCTTCGGCTTCAAGCACGGCGTCCCAATCGACGTCGACAATGTGCTCGACGTGCGTTTCCTACCCAACCCGCACTGGGTGGAGGAGATGCGCCCGCTGACGGGGCTCGACGAGCCGGTCCGCCGGTACGTGCTCGGCCAGCCCGAGGCCAAGGAGTTCCTCGAAAGGGCGGACTACCTGTTGAGGTTCCTCGTCCCCGCCTACGTCAAAGAGGGCAAGAGCTACCTGACGATCGCGATCGGTTGTACCGGAGGCCGGCATCGCAGCGTCGTCCTGGTCGAGGAGATCGCAGACCGGCTTCGCAAGATGGGTTATAACCCGAGCACGATCCACCGGGACGTCGAGCGTTGAGCGCCCCGCTCTGCCAGGGGCAGGGCGGCCCACACGTCGTGGCGCTGGGGGGCGGCCACGGGCTCGCTGTCACGCTGTCAGCCGTCTCCCGCTACGCCGGCCGTGTCACGGCGATCGTCTCGGCCGCCGACGACGGAGGTTCGAGCGGGCGCCTCAGGGCCGATTGGCCTGGGCCGGCGCCGGGAGACGTGCGCCGCTGCCTGCTCGAGCTGGCCGGCACGAGGCCCGCTGAACGAGCTTGGGCGAAGGCCCTCGACTTCAGGTTCCCTGGTGGTGACGTCGCGGGCCACTCCTTGGGGAACCTCGTCCTCGTTGGCCTAAGTGAGACGATGGGCGACTTCGTGGCTGCCACAGCCGAGGTGGGGCGCCTGCTCGGGGTAACCGCGACGGTCCTGCCAGCCGCTTCTGTGGGCGTCGACCTGTGCGCAGAAATAGAGGGTGTGGACGGCCCTAGGGAGCTCGTCGGCCAGGTCAAGGTTGCTCACACCCCGGCGCCGATCAGGCGGGTCTGGCTCGACCCGGGCAACCCAGCGGCCCCTCACCAGGCGCTGGAGGCGATCGCTGGTGCCGACCAGGTGGTGCTCGGGCCAGGCTCGCTGTTCACGAGCGTGCTCGCCGTGTGCGCCGTCCCGGCCATCCTCGAGGCCCTGAACAAGCGGCAGGGCGGACGCGTCTATGTCTGCAACCTCGCGACCCAGGACTCCGAGACGACGGGCTTCGACGCCGACGCTCACCTTTCTGCGTTGGTCGCCCACCACGTGACGGTCGACACCGTGGTGTGCGACCCTTCAACCGAGGTCGGGGCACCTCCGGCACCTCCGGCATCGCCGGCACCCCCGGCAAGACTGGCAACGGCTGTCTCGGGCGCCGGCCGCGCGACAGTCGTCAGCGCCGCAGTGGCCAGTGCAAATGGCCACTCGCACGACCCGGGCCTCTTGAGCGAGGTGCTGTCGGCTTTGGTCGCGGCCACCGCCGCCACCACCGCCGCCACCACCACCGCCGCCACCACTGCCACCGGCTAGGGCAGGGGCCGGCATGTGCGCGACTGCGGGCGGGGTACGGTTAGCGGGTGGATGTACAGAGAGGTCACTATTTCCCGCTCGGAGCAACGCCGGTAGCCGGCGG
>Ga0302325_10021765_pt1 | contig 13418 bp, 10 predicted proteins | sample Palsa_T0_2_FD_201948 | JGI IMG/M metagenome (GOLD analysis project Ga0302325, IMG submission 201948) | Peat permafrost microbial communities from Stordalen Mire near Abisko, Sweden - Palsa_T0_2 | ecosystem: Environmental > Terrestrial > Soil > Palsa > Peat permafrost | place: Sweden: Abisko... | reverse complement strand
AGGCCGGCGATCTGCTGGAGTCGGTTGAAGAAGGTGTCTGGCAGCGGCGTTTTGCGGATGTGATCCGGCTGGAAGTGAATGACGACATGCCAGCGGCAGTTCTCGAAATCCTGCAGAAGAACCTCGAAGTCGATCCCGACGATGTTTACCAGGTGGGGCGGCCGATTGCCTTATCGCGGCTGAAACATCTTTCGGCAATCGATCGTCCTGAGTTGAAGGATAAGCCTTTCGTCTCGGCGGTCCCAGCTGCGCTGCAGCCTGAGGAAGAGGGCGAAGACATGTTTGCCGCCATCCGGCGCCAAGACATTCTTCTGCACCATCCGTTCGATTCCTTTCAACCGGTGGTTACGTTCCTCCAGCAAGCGGCCCGCGACCCGGCGGTTTTGGCCATCAAAATTACGCTGTACCGCGTGGGCCGGAACTCTCCGGTGGTGGAGGCACTGCTGGATGCAATTGGCGAGGGGAAGCAGGTTGCCGCGCTGGTGGAACTTAAGGCTCGTTTTGACGAAGAGAGCAATATTGAGTGGGCTCGCGCTCTGGAGCGCGACGGAGTGCATGTTGTCTACGGTCTGCCGGGCCTGAAGGTGCACTGTAAAACCGCTTTGGTAGTGCGGCGCGAGGGCGATGCCATCCGCCGCTATGTGCATCTTTCCACCGGCAACTACAACAGCGTTACGGCTCAGCTCTATACCGACATTGGTATGTTCACCTGTGATGAAGCGGTCGGCGCCGACTGTACCGATCTGTTTAATTACTTAACGGGTTATTCCGCTAAGGTCGACTATCGCAAGTTGCTGGTAGCCCCTGTGGACATGAGGCAGAACTTCGAGCGGCTCATCCGCCGCGAGATCGAGCATCAGCGCAACGGCGAGCGGGGCCAGCTTATCTTCAAGATGAACGCCCTCGTAGATAAGCGCATGATTCAACTCTTTTACGAGGCCTCAAAAGCCGGCGTCCAAGTGGATCTTCTGGTGCGCGGGATCTGCTGCTTGCGTCCCGGGATGGCTGGTGTCAGCGAAAACATCAGAGTCACAAGTATCGTGGGACGATTCCTTGAGCACAGCCGCATTTTCTATTTTCGCAATGCTGGACAAGAGGAGATTTACCTGGGTAGCGCCGACCTGATGCCTCGCAACCTAAATCGCAGGGTAGAAGTTGACTTTCCGGTGCGCGACCCCAAGCTGGTGCGGTTTCTCCATGATGAGGTGCTTGCCATCTACCTTGCCGACGTGGTCAAAGCCCGCCATATGAAACCCGATGGTACCTATGATCGGCCTTCCAATCGCGAAAATGTCCGCAGCATGAACGCTCAGGAATGGTTCATCAAGAAAGTCGCGGTCAGATCCAGCAATAACGAAAAATCTGTCGGTTAATTCCATGGCTTGAAAGCTTCCCCGTAAGCCGACTCAGGAAACGATGACAACACCGAATGCGGATAATGCGACGGGAGCTGAGGCCAACGCTGAAACGCCAGTTTCTAAGCTTGCGCCGCCGTTTCGTCCGAATGAGCCGCCGATTAAGACAAAGACGAAGAGCCAGAATATTCGTGTTTCGCCCGCAGTCGTCGACGCCGCCCGGAAAGACGGCGAGGAGTTGCTCCGGGACTTGCGAACGTCTCTCAATGGCCTGACGCAAGCTGAGGCTGAAGAACGCGCGCGCAGTACTGGTCCGAATGAGATCGCGCAAGAACGGAAGCAAGGGTGGATCGTCCGCGTTCTGAAAATCATCCGCAACCCTCTGGTAATCCTGCTTTCGATTCTGTCGGCAATTTCATTTCTTACGGGCGATGCGCGCGCCGGCTCTGTGATGTTGGGTATGGTAGCGCTGAGCGTCGGACTCCGCTTCTGGCAGGAAGCGCGAGCGGACTCCGCCGCAGAGAAGCTCAAGGCTATGATTCACGTGACCGCGACCGTGGTTCGGGACGGCGCGGCGAGAGAGATACCACTCCGGGACTTGGTGCCGGGTGACATCGTCAAGCTGGCAGCGGGCGATATGATTCCCGGCGACGTGCGGCTGCTGTCCTCGAAAGACGTTTTCGTTAGCCAGGGCAGCCTCACAGGTGAGTCACTTCCGGTCGAGAAGTTCCACGATCCCGAAACCGAAAAAGGGACCTCGCCCACTGAACTCAAGAACACATGCTTCATGGGGACGAGCGTTGAGAGCGGGACGGCAACAGCAGTCGTGGTGACGACGGGCGTACAAACCTACCTGGGCAGTATGGCCAGCTCGATCACCGGGGAACGAGCGCTGACCAGCTTCGACCAAGGTCTGAACCGCTTCACGTGGCTCATGATGCAATTCATGGCCGTGATGGTGCCTTTGGTTTTTTTCATCAACGGTTTCACCAAACACGATTGGAAGGGAGCCTTCTTCTTCGCACTGGCTGTGGCGGTAGGGCTCACTCCCGAGATGCTGCCCATGATCGTATCCGTTTGTCTCTCCAATGGCGCGCTGGCCATGAGCCGCAAGAAAGTAATCGTCAAGCGCCTTAACTCCATCCAGAACTTCGGAGCCATGGACGTGTTGTGCACCGACAAGACAGGGACGCTCACCGAGGACCGCGTCGTCCTCATGCGGCATTGCAACGTCGCCGGCCGCGAAACCGACGACGTGCTGCAGGCCGGATACCTGATCAGTTACTTCCAGACAGGACTCAAGAACCTGCTCGACCGGGCGATTCTGGATAGTGCCGACTTTCACGGGAAGGCGGCGGTCGAGAAATACAAGAAGCTGGATGAGCTGCCGTTCGACTTCACGCGACGGATGATGTCGGTTCTGGTGGCGGACGCCGAAGGTAAGGCGATCCTGCTGACCAAGGGGGCTCCGGAGGATGTCTTCCACCGCTGCTCCCAGTTTGAACTGGATGGCCAGTTTTCCCCGATGGAACCCGATCGGATGGTGGGGCTGAAGGCGGAATACGACAGCCTCAGCAACGACGGCTTCCGCGTGCTGGCCGTGGCTTCAAAGGAACTCCCCGGGAAACAAATTTGCGCCAAGGAAGACGAGAGCGAACTCGTACTAAGAGGGTATGTCGCATTCCTGGACCCGCCCAAGAACACCGCCGGCCCTGCCCTTGCGGCCCTCGCCAAGCATGGCGTAGGCGTAAAAATTCTCACCGGCGATAACCACCTCATTAGCCGCAAGATCTGCAAGGACGTTGGGCTTCAAGCCGATCCCATGCTGCTGGGCGACGACGTGCAGAAAATGTCCGACAACGAACTGGCCGGGGCAGCGGAGAAGGCGACTCTGTTCGCACGCCTCGCTCCCGCGGATAAAGAGCGGGTCATTCGCGTGCTGCGGGGCAAGGAACACGTGGTCGGATTTATGGGTGACGGAATCAACGACGCTCCCGCCTTGCGGGCGGCCGACGTCGGCATCTCGGTGGACACGGCCACGGACATCGCCAAGGAGTCGGCAGATCTGATCTTGCTCGAGAAGGACCTCATGGTACTGGAAGGGGGCGTGATTGAAGGCCGCAAGGTCTTCGCGAACATCGTTAAGTACATTCGGATGGGGGCGAGTTCCAACTTCGGGAATATGTTCAGCGTTCTGGGAGCGAGCGCCTTCCTTCCTTTCCTGCCGATGGCTCCGATTCAGGTGTTGACGAACAACCTCCTGTATGACTTCTCGCAGGTGCCGATCCCTGCGGACGCCGTGGACGAAGAGCAAGTAGATAGTCCGCGGCCCTGGAACCTCGGTGAAATCAAACGCTTCATTCTCTTTATCGGCCCTATCAGCTCAATTTTCGACTATACGACCTTCTTCGTCATGCTCTACGTCTTCCACTGCTGGGATCCATCCCGTGCTTCGCTATTTCAGACCGGGTGGTTCGTCGAGTCTCTGATGACGCAGACGCTCATCATCCACGTCATTCGTACAAATAAAATCCCCTTCCTGCAGAGCCGAGCAAGTTGGGCGCTGACAACTACAACACTATCAATCATGGCTCTGGGCGTGTGGCTGCCGTATTCCCCTTTGGCCTCTGCGTTGGGCTTCACGCACCTGCCGCGGCTGTACTGGCCCATCCTTATGCTCACGCTGCTCAGCTACATGGGCCTGACACAGATCATCAAAGTGTGGTTGCTGCGAAAGCACTGGATCTAAACCGGTATGTCCCGCGACACGGTGGCGTTTCATCATCGACCGAAGAATTATCCAAAACAGCCTGAACAAAAGGTTGATTCACAACACGATCAATTCTGATCAGTTTTTCCGAAGCCCAAAGTTTGATACTGGTTCTTTCACAAGTCTCGTCAGCCAGGGGGACGTGAACAAAATTATCTTTGTGAAAATGTTAGGTGCAGGGAGATTTCGATGAATCTAAATCTTATGGATCCGAGGGTACTCATGACGGTCGCTACCGTCGTGATTGTTGCCGCCGCAGTAATTGCTGTTCTTTACATGGGAAAACACAGGAATTCGACCGCGGTCCTGCGGAAGAAATTTGGACCCGAGTACGATCGCGCAGTGCGGGAGCAAGGGTCAGAACGAAAAGCAGAAGCGAAATTAGCCGACCGCGAAAAGCGGGTGGAAAAGCTCAACATTCGCGATCTTGATGCGATGGAGTTTGAGCGTTTTTCAAAACAGTGGGAGTCCGTACAGTCTCGCTTTATTGACTCCCCAAAGGGTGCAGTCGCAGAAGCCGACGACCTGGTGTCCTCGTTAATGAAAGTCCGGGGCTACCCGGTATCCGATTTCGATCAACGCGCCGCCGATATCTCTGTCGACCATCCCCGAGTGGTGGAGAACTACCGGTCCGCGCATGAAATTGCGCTGCGGGTTGGGAAAACAGAAACAACTACCGAAGAGCTTAGAACGGCGATGATCCATTACCGCTGGCTAATCGAAGAACTGATGCAGGTACCAATGACTGTGGAAAGAAAAGAGGTGGCGTAAATGGCTTAAGTACTGAAGACAAAAGAAGAGGAGCTTACGATGGCCGACTTGGCGACCAACCGCATTGAGCAAAAGCAGGTAGACGGAACCAAGCCGTAAACGCTTTCGAATCCGGGGGGGACCCTGGACATGGGGATCCACGGACTTGTGCTAGTCAATTACAAGGAGAAAACAGATGAACCCAGGCACGAAGGATGAGATTAAAGGTACCGTTCATGAAGTGAAAGGCAAAGTCAAAGAGACTGCCGGCAAAGTTACGAATAATCCTAACGTACAAGCCGACGGCAACATCGAAAAAAACACCGGCAAGGTTCAGAAGAAAGTCGGGCAGATCGAAAAAGTGTTCGAGAAGTAAAATCAGTTGGGATTTGTTCGGAGCATTATCTAGCCGTCGACAACAGATGTCCGCCGTTCTCCACTCCACCAACCGCAGGGACCGGCGGACTGTCATTTTTAGCGGTTTACCGGGTCTGTGCTCTTCGCAGGTCCCGGGTCGATTGATGTGTTTTTTCGCGGAATCGTATCGACAATGGCATATTGGATGTAAATCGGAAAATTCCGCCTTGAGCCATCAAAATGAAAGTGCGCTGATCATGAATTCAGGAACATCCCGTCGTGTCTTAACATTTGTTGTTGTTGGCATTTCACTTTTTTGTTTTGTTGGCATCCTCAGTGCAGTCGAAAAGATATGATGCGCGTGGGAATTGCCGCGGATCATGGAGGGTTCGCATTAAAAGAACAGTTGGCGGAGTTGCTCCGTGGCTCGGGGTACGGGGTCGTGGACTTCGGCGCACACCAATTGAACCCCGCCGATGACTACCCCGATTTCATCATCCCAATGGCCAGGGCCGTGGCCGCGGGGGAGGTTGAACGCGGAGTGGCGCTATGTGGCAGCGGCGTGGGGGCGTCCATCGCGGCGAACAAAGTTGCGGGTGTGCGTGCCGGGCTCATCCATGATGTTTTCTCCGCTCATCAGGGCGTCGAAGATGATGACATGAATGTCTTCTGCCTGGGCGGAAAAGTGATCGGGTCTGCGCTCGCCTGGGAACTGATCGAGACCTTTCTGACCGTTCACTTCAGCGGTGCGCTACGTCACCGCCGCCGAGTGGATAAGGTGCACGCCCTGGAGAACCAGGCGGTTGGGGCGTGAAAGGATCATTCGAGATGTATTGGTCTATGCGAGAAGATTCACGACTCCGATCAGTACAGTTCGGAGGCCATGAGGAAGAAACCGTCGTCAGGAACGGACGCGCCTGATGACGGCCCCCCGTTCCGACGCCCTGGTGCTCTTCGGTGTGACCGGCGATCTCGCCCACAAGATGATCTTTCCGGCACTCTACGCCATGGCGAAGAGTAATGTCCTCAAGGTCCCGGTAATCGGTGTCGCCTTCCCCAGGTGGAGTCTCGATCGTCTGCACAGACGTGCGACCGACAGCATCAAGCGATCGGGAGGGATCGATGACAAGCGCGCTCTCCACCGCCTTCTGTCCCTGTTCAAGTATGTGAGCGGGGATTACAAAGATCCGGGCACGTTCACGGCTATAAGAAAGGAGCTGGGTAGTGCTCGGCGCCCGGCACACTACCTCGCTATCCCGCCCTCACTCTTCGAGACAGTGATTAAAGGACTCGGAGCCGCGAACCTGGCCGAGCATGCGCGCGTCATTGTCGAAAAGCCGTACGGACGCGACCTGGCCTCGGCGCAGGAGCTCAACCGCGTCGCCCATTCCGTGTTCCCGGAAGACTCGATCTTCCGCATTGACCACTTTCTCGGGAAGGAGGCGATCATGAATATCCTCTATTTCCGCTTCGCGAATTCGTTCCTGGAGCCGATCTGGAACCGCAACTACGTGGCCGGCGTCCAGATCACCCTATCTGAGGATTTTGGCGTCGGGGAGCGCGGCGCGTTTTACGAAACGGCCGGCTGTCTGCGCGATGTGATCGAGAACCACCTCTTCCAAATCGTCGCGCTACTTGCCATGGAACCGCCGGCCGGTAGGGACTTTGGAGCCGTGCACAACGAGAAAGCCAAGGTCTTTCAAGCCATGCGCCCCCTGAAGCCCGACAACTTGGTGCGCGGGCAGTACGCTGGCTACCGGAAGGAGCCTGACGTGGCGAAGAACTCCGACGTCGAGACTTTCTGCGCGCTGCGGCTTTTCATCGACTCATGGCGCTGGGCGGGGGTGCCGTGGTACCTACGCTCCGGCAAATACCTGGCAGATACAGCGACCGAGGTTCTGGTGGAGTTGAAGACACCGCCGCAGAGGCTTTTTGCCGACTCAGCACCGACGACCGGCCTGGGGAACTACCTGCGCTTCCGGCTCTCCCCCAACTCGGCCATTGCCCTTGCCGCTCGCGTCAAGCTCGCCGGAAAAGAGTTCGTCGGGGAGCAGCGGGAGCTCTACCTGTTCGAAGAACAGGACGGGGAGGAATCGCCTTACGAGCGGCTTTTGGGCGACGCCATGATCGGCGATGGAGCGCTATTTACGCGAGAGGACGCGGTTGAGGCCGCCTGGGCGGTGGTCGATCCGGTACTCAAGCACCACCACCGGGTTCGCCCCTACAAGCGCCACAGCTGGGGACCGAAACAGGCTGACGCCCTCATCGCTCCAGACGGCTCCTGGCACAACCCCAGCCCAAAGGATGAATCCGAATGAGGAGCCTGCCGCGGCGGTTTTATTGACCACACCGATCACATCTGCGACACCAACGCAATACCGTTCTATCTAGGAGAGAAGTTATGAAACCGACTCAAAAGCTCCACGAAATGGGCCAGAGCCTTTGGCTTGACAACATCACCCGGGGCCTACTGTCCAGCGGCACGCTCCGTCAATACATTCAGGAGTTCTCGGTCACGGGCCTCACATCGAATCCCACCATCTTCGATCACGCGATCAAGAACAGTCACGACTACGATGACTCCATTCGCCAGAAATTGAAGGAAGGCAAGTCGGGCGAGGCGCTGTTTTTCGAACTGGCGATTGAGGACCTCAGACAGGCCGCCGATCTGTTTCGGCCGATCCACGACCTGACGAATGGAGTAGACGGTTGGGTTTCATTGGAGGTCTCGCCGCTGCTGGCTCACGACGCCTCGGGCACCCTCGCCGCAGCTAAAGCCCTCCACGCTCGCGCAGCACGGCCCAATCTCCTCATCAAGATCCCGGGTACCCAGGAAGGCCTCCCAGCAATCGAAGAAGCAATCTTCGCGGGCGTGCCGATTAACGTGACGCTCCTGTTCTCCCGTGCACAGTATATCGCGGCGGCGGAGGCATACCTTCGCGGCGTCGAGCGCCGCATTGCCGCCGGGCTGAATCCCGACGTCGGCTCCGTAGCCTCGCTATTCGTCAGCCGCTGGGATGTCGCCGTGCAGAGAAGAGTGCCCGAGGCGCTACGCAACCAACTTGGCATCGCCGTAGCTGGGCAAGTCCACGAGAGCTACAGCCGTTTGCTCGATTCTCCTCGTTGGAAGCGCACGTTCAACGCCGGTGCCCGCGCTCAGCGTCTGCTATGGGCCAGCACTGGAACCAAGGATCCGAAGGCCTCGGATATTCTGTATGTCAGAGGCCTAGCCGCACCGTTCACCGTGAACACCATGCCCGAAACCACGTTGAAGGCCTTCGCCGATCATGGGGAGATTGTCGAGACTTTGTCCGTGCATGCCGAAGAGGCGCTGGCACGGTTCGCCAAGGCAGGCATCGACACGGATGCCTTGGCTGCTCAACTTCTAGACGAAGGAGCGGCAGGCTTCGTCAAGTCCTGGAAAGATTTGATGGAGTGCATCGCGTCGAAGAGTGTGATGCTCAAAGCCGCTTGAGTCCGGAAACTAGTCGTGACCTTTACCGTCGCCATAGTCGGTGAAACCTACTTCTTGAACTTGTTCATGAAGAGTCTAGCCGCGACTCCCAGCATGTTTGTCTTGCGCGACAGCGCTACCACACGAAGAGTCGAGCGCCGCCGCCGGGTGAGCGGGACCGCCCCGTTTGGACAGAAGGATCGCGGGCGGGAGGCGCCTCACCGCGGTCCGTACTCGGCAGCTCAGGCCGCGAGGCGCTGACCTTTTCGATCTCCACAGCACCGTGGCGGTTCATGATCTCCGTTGCTGCCTCTGCTTTGTCGCCCGAACCCGTCGCGAAAACCATGACTCCTCCGCGCCGTACCCCTCGGACATAATCTTCCGCGTCTGCTTCGAGGACCCCGAACGCCGTGAGATCACGAACCAAGCCCACTTCAAAATCCGTGTGTGGAGTACTCATGAGTCCGCTGCCCGCCATCTCCCGCGGCTCGCCCAAAACACGGACGTCCTTCCCAGGGAAGCCACTGGCCTCGAGATCGCGAACGACCTCGTCGACCGAGCCTGGATTCTCAAACAAACCAACTGCCGTTTTTGCCATATTGACCTCCACCCATTTAATCGTTAACTCGCCCGGCAATGCCCGCAACATTGTCATGTTCTGCTACGTCGCCAGCGGTCGTCCCTCTGTCGTCGCTTGGAATGGCGCAAGTTCTCCGCGCGATGCGCTGGTCGAGTTCTACCGGAGCGGCTGCAAGTCCGCCTGTCGCCACAGATCGACCGTCTGGTTAGCGAATAAACTGCTCTCTTGAGCCATCCACGGGGTAACCGCTGTCTTCGAGATCACGCACGAGATCATCGGGCGAACCTAGATTCTCAGACAGACCTGGCTGCTGTTTTTGTCACGTTGGCTTCTCCACTTAATCTGCAGCGCCGGAGTTGCCTACTCACGTCGCTGGAGTCCACTATTGAAGTTTGGCTTCATGGGCATATCCGCCAATTTCGTGCAGCAGTGCCTGAGCCGATTCCGGAACGGCCACTTTGCCGTCAAGAATTTCATGGCGGTTTACGTCGTCGCCATACATGGCCCTGTCTCCGCTTTTGTCGGCTTGCACGACGGCTCCGTTTAGGCTCACTCCGGCGAAAACGCCTTTGGCACGCGAATAAGACAGAATCTCCGCATTCAATTTAAGATCCGTGCCTGCAGCGGCGTTCCGGCCCACCGGACCGGCGGCTACAGAGGCGTCGGCTCCGAGTTTAAATTTGTCGCTGAGCAGACTTTTCAAGGCGTGATCGTTCATAAAGAGCATCACCAAGTCGGTGGAAGAGCCCCCGATCTGATAACCCACGCTGCCGCCCTCGATAGCCAGAAACATCGGGGCGCTCCAGCCATGGCTGGTGCGACAGGTTGCCAGTCCCCTGCCGTAGTTGCCGCCGAATATAAAAGCGAACTTCACGTCTCCCGGAATGATTGCGATACACTTCGCCGATTCCAGAAGATCCGAAGGAATGCCCTGATCCGGGGTGTTCATGATCTCCTTGAAGACCTGAGTGGCTTTGTTGGTGCGATTCACATCATCGTCGCGGTCTGAGGCGACAGCAGTTAGGCTCACAAGCAGACCTAGAGTTGTGACGATCAGAATACGTTTCAACATTTCCTTATCCTCCTCCACAGTTTTGACTCTCTACGGTGAACAGCTGCCAATGGATTGAGGCCGCCAAGGTATCAGTTTTCAGCGCAAATCAATGCGCTATGCGGGACGATCTTGATTAGAGCCGCTGATCCAAGATCACATGGTAAACAAAGAGTGAAAGGGTTTCTGGTCAATAAGAAACACATTTCGGACTTTGGGCCAGAGACTCGCTGCCGTAGACCAGCAGGGAAAGTCCGATCGGAGTGAACATGCTCGACGCTGATCCCTCAAGCTACGCACCTCTACGAACTGATGTCATCGACCTCCACCGGACCCCTCTGACAATTCAGACGGATCAGCAGCTGCGATGACGCCTTCATACGCCGGGGATGCTTCGCCGTCGAAGCGATGCAGCGTCGGCCCAAGAGCAGACGCCGCTCGCACAATCTGTCTCACTACTTTTTCGCAGATGCTGAAGTAGTCGCCGACTTGGACGTTTCGCCTGCAGCCTTCTTCGGTGCAGAGTCAAAATCCGACACGTCGAAGCGGCAACCATCCTCGACGCCTTTCAAGGCCTGGTTGGCTTCGTAGTACTTCCCCGCCTCGATAAGCCGTGCCGCCTCCTTGATCCCGCTCGTGGTCTTATCGAGGGGCGCCACTTCCATTACGAAGCTAACGTCAATGTTAGCCAGTTTGAGGGTGTCCATCGCCTGCTTGTGCTCGCCTTTCTTGAGCAGTTCGTTGGCCTTGGCGACGCCGGCTGATTTTTCAGGTGTTTCAATGTAGTCCTCACCAAGCGTCAATGACCCGTCCACAGGAATCCAGATCGTTGGCGTGGTGCCTGCCGTCGCGCCGGATCCGCGCTGGGCCATGCCCGATGGAGCTTTCAGATCTGATTCTGCCTTGGTGAAGGCAGTATCATCGGTCTTAGCCTTCTCTAACGCTGCTTCTGCTTCATTGGTATATGTTTTGGCCTCGGCAGGCTGCCCGTTAAATATTGCGAGACGGGCCAGGCTGACATCGCGCATCGCCTTGTATCCGTCTTTGGACAGCTTACCCATATCCCGGTCGGCGGCAGTTTGCGTGGAAGGTTTGGCTTTATCTTCATCTTTATCCTGAGCGAAGGCGGTAAGCCCAACCAATGTAATTGCGAGAGCAACTGCACATGTACTGATCTTGTTCATAATCAATTCTCCTTAACCTGGTGTCGTCTTGCCAGCATGATGAAGACGAGTACGTCTCGGACAGCAAACTGGCTACCTTCGACAAGTGTCTTACTGGAAATCTTCAAATCGGAATTTCCGTTTTGGCTCCCAGCAGCCCTACTCGATCTTGCGTTTCCGTTATTGAAACCCGAAGCTCCAATCAAAACATCCTGAGCGGAGGCATATCTGTTCAAAGTTGCACATCTTGCAAGAAATCACTTCCAAGCCCGGCCGGGTTTCGCGAAGCTATACCTCGGACATTCTTCCATCTCTTGCGTCCTTTCCGATGGATTCATTCCATATCTAAAACGTGTTGCACAACGTTGCGGCACGCCCCCAACGAGGCCGCCGCGTTGGACTTTCCGCCAGCAAAAGCCGGGGATACCGAGGATCATCATCCCCAGCCTATGCCGATGCATTTGCATCAGATAAAGTGGTCAAAAGTGAACGGAATTCGCCCTCCGCCCCAACTAGCCTGATCGCCTATACTCCGGGTCGGGTAGGGTTGGGTGCACAGAGGAGGGAGGGCCGTGTGATGTTGCGGAAAGAGTTGCTTGAATTTCTCTAGAGGAAACTGGAAAGAGTCGCTAGTCGTGCAATACCACATGGAGCAGCGAGCTGTGGACTTGTAGTCCGCCGTTGTAGTGAATAAATCCCAATTTTCTAAACCGGTTCATGAAGAAACTGACCCGCGAGCGGGTCGTGCCGACCATTTCCGCCAGCGCCTCCTGACTGATCTTGGGAACTACAGTCTCGGGAGTCCCTTCCTTGCCGAAATGAGCTAGCAACAGAAGGACACGGGCCAGTCTTTTTTCACTGGAGTTGAACAACTGATCGACCAAATCCTCTTCGTAACGGATGTTCCGTGCTAACAAGTAGGCGACGAACAGGTCGGAGAATTCGTGTTCCCGATGAAGTGCTTCCATCATGGCGTTCTTGTCGATCCGTAGAACCGCGCAATCTGTCATCGCGGTCGCAGATGACATGCGCAACAGTTGACCGGCAAGACCACCTTCTCCGAAAGTCTCCGTCACCTAATATGCCGATCGTCGCTTCTTTGCCAGTCTTCGAGACCACTGTGAGTTTTACCTTGCCCGTCTGGATATAGAACACCGCATCCGCGGTATCCCCTTGGGCAAAGATGATTTGTTTCCTGGGAAAAAGCACAAATTTCCGGCCCTCGCTGATCGTTGCGATGAATGCATGTGGATCGAAATCGCGCTTCCTCCTGGCCGCAACAGTTGAACATAAAGCATCAAGCTCCGTTTGGAGCGTCGGTTCACTTGCGGTTTGGCGGGTGATCTTCCTCTTGCGTGGAGAGCGGTTGGGTTGGCCAGCAGAAGACATAGACACCTCCTTCTGCCTAACGACGTTTCTGGGGTTATTTTAGACGCTGTCCTGGACACAGTAAATCCGAGAGACCGCATCTCGCCGTGCGCTTTTTTGGATAACTCCAATTCACGCAAAGCATGGATTGAGGGGGACTGTGACTGGCCGCTCACGACATGAGCGGTTGTGCACAGTATTGGCAGGGCAGGTGAGCGAATCTATTGGCGGGTGCACATTGAGGAGAAGGAATGTTGTTAGTGGGAAAAGCCGCATGCGCGGGGATCGTCTTACTGTTACTGACGACAGGGATCTCGGGACCACGCCCGACGCCGCTCGCTTCGGGACCCAAGCCCAGCGCAGAAGTGCCAGGGATCGCGCATCCGGACAACATATTAAGGATGCAGCAAGCTCTACGGGACGAAGGACGCTACCAGGGGAAGCTTGATGGTGTGTTCGGTCTGCGGACCAGAGCCAGCATTCGTGCCTATCAGAAGGCTGAAAATCTTCCTGTCACCGGCCAGCTCGATACCCAGACGGCAGCTAAAATCGGCGTAACAGCAGAACGCG
>Ga0302325_10021762_pt1 | contig 13419 bp, 7 predicted proteins | sample Palsa_T0_2_FD_201948 | JGI IMG/M metagenome (GOLD analysis project Ga0302325, IMG submission 201948) | Peat permafrost microbial communities from Stordalen Mire near Abisko, Sweden - Palsa_T0_2 | ecosystem: Environmental > Terrestrial > Soil > Palsa > Peat permafrost | place: Sweden: Abisko... | reverse complement strand
AACCCGCGCCAGCGTTTCCTGGCTGACCCGTTCGCCGCCATTGATGACTCGCGAGACCGTAGTTGTTCCAACGCCGGCTGCTCGAGCTACGTCGGTCAGCGTTGCATGCGAAGATTGTTTCTTCATCTAAAAGGAATGCCGGCAGGATTCAATCGCTAACTGCATGGAGTATACCTTGTCTGGATGAAGCTCGAAGATGCGGGATTCGTTTTTCTTGCTGCCGTAAACATCCGATCGAACAAGCGCGTGACTTCTCAGCTCTCATCATTTCGCGGCCGGAGACGAAGAAGGTTCGTCAACCACCAGCACACGGTCCCCGGAAATATTTTTGAGCGTTTGCGTCACTCCGCTGGGCCAGCGGATCTCGATCGTTTTCGCAGCCCCATCGCTGCCTAACCCGAAGTGGGCTCGCTTGTCGCGCGATGACAGATAACTTCCCGCCGTGGAAACGGTAACGAACTGCGTTCCCTTCGAGGTGGTGAGTTTGATCTCTGCGCCAATGCCATCGCGGTTGCTCTTGTGCCCGACCAATTTGATCCCCAGCCAGTGGTTGCTGGTTGGCGTCTCGTTACGCAGGATATACGATGGGCCCCCGTTCGTTGTCACCACGACGTCTTCGTGGCCATCATTCCAGATGTCGCCGGTTGCCAACCCACGCCCTACCCACGCTTCATGGAAGACTTCGCCCGAGGCCTGCGATACATCCACCAGGCGCTTGCCGTTGTTGCGCAATAACAGCAGCGGTTCTTTGTAGCGCAATTGCGGGTAGTCGAGTTGTATGTTGTCAATATCGTGGCCCTGGGCAACAATCAGGTCTTTCCAGCCGTCGTTGTCATAATCGAGAAAGGCAACACCCCATCCGGAATGAAGCAGCGTGGCCGCGGCCAGACCGGTCAGGTAGCTTGAATAAGTGAAAGTGCCGTCGCCGGCGTTCTGATAAAGTGCGTACTTCTGATTGGCAAGATCAGTAATGATCAGGTCGGGCAAGCCATCGTTGTTGTAGTCAGAAAAATCGACCCCCATGCCGGCAAAGGTGCGCCCATCACCATCCACAGCGACAGCTCCGGGCAGGCCCAGTTCCTCAAATGTTCCGTTGCCTTTGTTGTGGTAGAGGAACTCCTGCATTGAATCGTTGGCAACAAAGATATCGGTGTGGCCATCCCGGTCGTAGTCTGCGAGCGCAATGCCCAGGCCTTTGCCCGGCGTATCGAGTCCAATCTTTGCGGCCACCTCGGTAAAGTGACCGTTTCCGTCATTGTGATAAACCAGCGGGGCGATGGGCTGAAAGAGATCGGGATGACAATAGGCGCGGTGCCCCTCACGGTGTTCACCGCAATATAGATCGGAGAAGTCCCATTTCAAATACCGCAGGACGACCAGATCGAGCCGTCCATCGTTGTCCAGATCGACCCAGGCTGCGGAGGTGGACCACCCGCTGCCGCCGGTACCGGAAGGCCCGGTCACGTCTGTAAATTTGCCGTTGCCGTTGTTGTGATAAAGATGATTGCCACCGTATCCGGCCACGTAAAGATCTTCGTAACCGTCATTGTCGTAGTCGCCGACGGCGACGCCCATGTCGTAACCGACGCCGGCCAGGCCCGCGGTTTCGGTCACGTCTTCAAAGGATCCGTCCTGTTTTTGATGGTAGAGGCGGTTCCAATCTTTGGGGCCGGCCTTCTGTGGGATCGTTCCCGGGGCTGTCGGGTCGGTCAACGGCGCGCCGTTGGTGAAGAAAATATCCAGCCGTCCGTCGTTGTCATAATCGAACAGTGCGACCCCGGAGCCCATGGTCTCGATGAGGTATTTCACGGAAGTGTGGTATGCCTGGCCCTCGAAATGGACACCGCTGGGCTTCGTGACATCGACAAATTTGGCTGGCGGTTCGGGAGGCCCCGGATGCGGGGTGACGCCAGCGGAGGCGCTGTTTTGGGCCCTGGCCGCCCACCCACTCAACAGAATAGCCGCTATGCCAACCGCGCCGAACTTCGAAAAAATCCGCTTCTTCATCCTCACCCGTATCTGCCGCTTGAGGCGGCCAACCTTAGCCAGGGCGCGACAGCCGGCAATCTTCACCAGTTTATCCAGATCCCGCCCCCGCGTGCGTGTGGGTGGGAGCATTGATCAAAATCGACCGCGGATCGGCCCTTCAACCTGGGACTGGTACGTCGCCGAAAAGAGGCCGCTACGGAGTGGGTTTACTGCGAGAGCAGCGGCCCTTCCGGTGGATAAATGGCGATCGCATGGCTGCGCATCTTCGTGCGGATAACCTGGTCTGCGGTCTCCGAGACGATCGCATTTGTCTGCTCCAGGGGCATGTGGCAGTCAATGCAATTATCCGCGATGCGGGGACCCAGCTTCTTTTCCATACCACAACTTGTCGCTTCATGGCACGCTAAGCATTTTGGCGAATAAGAAGCGGCCGTTCTCTCCGGCGCGTGAATGTCATGGCAGGTCGAACAGGTCATAGCCGGTGAGCTTCGATAGCAGCGGCTCGATTGCAGAAGGCCAACCTGGTTGGCATGGACATCCAAATGCAGAGTTGTATCCATAGGAGCTTTCAGGTAATTGTTGACAGGCTCGCCCGGTCGGTAGGAAAAAGCTTTCAAGTTGAGGGATTGCAGGACTCCATTATGGCAGAGGGCGCACATATCGACCTGTCGATCGCGAGAGAGCCGCGCAGGATTGACAATTGGATCATTCAACAAAGGACCAGGCCGTGCTTTGTGGAGGGCGACGTGGCCGGCTCCAGATCCATGGCACACCTCGCAGCCGACGCCAGCAACCAGGCTTGCCCGGTTATACCTGTTCTCATTGGGCCCGAATGCGAGCTGCTCTACATACGTGATGTGGCATTCAAGACATCGCGGCGATGCCGGCCGATCGAAGACGGGCGGGCCATTTCTGTAACCCGGGCTGTTGATCCATTGCCGCCCATCGGACCAATAGCTGACAGGAAGTTCGAAGAGAGCATCGCCGCGCCAATATAAATAGCTCTGTCCACGCGTACCCGACCCAATCACCAGGTCGATTCGTTCGCTGCGGTTTTGCTTCTGGCCGTCGAGCTCGGTGATCGCGGTGACAAAATAACCGTCCTGGCGCCGCTCCATTTTGTAAGAAAGGCCCGGATCACCGATGACCGGTGCGGGGTCGGAAATCTTCAGCAGGTTAGCTGCTTCGAGGAACGAGCCGAGGATGGATTTTTCGTCTGGCAACTGCGACGTCAGGTGATGTGCCGTGTGTGCGTAGGTGGCACCTTCTACGCGATGGCATGCGCTGCAACTCTCGTCGCCTACGAAGTCCGAGCGCGATGGGGCCTTCGACTGCTCTTGATGGGAAACGGCTGGTGGGGCCTGAGCGATGACCTGCGGCGGCGGTTGAAAGACCCAGGAGGCGGCAACCAGAAACAGGAGGCATCGCTCGAGGCGCATCATTTGGCGGCTGATGTCGCATCCATACGCATCTGCGTGGATGTGTTCTCGCGCGTCAGATCGCCGTTCAGCACGGCTTTTAATTGAACCAGGACGTCGGCGGCCTGATCGTCGCGGTGCAATTTGTGGAGCAGGACGAACTTGCGGTTCAAAGCCGACTGATTGCGCGGATCGAGAGTCAAGGCCTGGTCGATGTGCGCAAGTGCGTCAGCGAAGAGGTCTTGCTGCGCAAGCAGCTTAGCCATGAGGATCTGGCCTTCAACAGAGTCCGGCCTGGCCGCCAATGATGTCTGAAGATGTGCCTTCGCTTCTTCAAATGCTGGTTGTCCTGGGACCGCTCCAGAACGCAGCAGCACATCGGCCATCAAATAATTAGTTGCGGCATCGTTCGGCGTCCTGGCTAGTTGCGCCGTAAGCAGGTTTTTTTCTTTATCGATTTGATTACGGTCGGAGTAGAGCAAACTCATGGCGATGGTGCTGTGGGGCTGATCGGGCTCCAAATCGGCTGCGGTAACGAAGTCGCTCTCGGCCGCCTCATACCGGGCCAGTTGCGCGTTGGCCACGCCGCGAATCAGATAGAGTGAGGCAGCCTTCGGTATGCGCGCGATGCCGGCCGTAGCTGCCTTTACCGACCTTTCCTCCTGATTGTGTTCGAGACACAGAATGGCAAGATCGAGATAGTTCGTCTGGCCGGCGGGGTTGACCTCTATGGCGCTTTCAAGCACGCGGAAAGCGTCGTTGGGCCGGCTCGCTTGTTCATAAGCAGTGGCGAGAAGATTCAGCAGGTCAGAGTCCTTTACAGACGCCAAAGGGGAAAGAACCGCGACGGCTTCGCCCGGCTGATGATTCTGAATGTCGGCCACACCTAGGTTGTACTTAAGCTGGATGCTGTCGGGATAGAGGGCGACGGCGCGGGTCAGCACAGTCACCGCCTGCTGAGCTTGCTGCTGCTTGAGCAGACAGTCTGCGTATTCTTCGAGAGCCTTCTGTTGGCGAAATACCGCTGCCTGACTGCGCGCAAAGTAATCAGCAGACTGTCCGCAATTGTGTGCATCGTATGCGAGCGCGCCGGCCATGGCATTGGCGACCTGGTTGGATGGATCGAGCGCCAGCAGTTTGCCGATGTAGCGCATAGCGGATGGATCGCCGTGCAGATAGGCAGTCTGCGCCGCACCCTCAAGAGCCGGCTGAAAATCGCCCTGGATCTGAAGCGCATGCCGGAAGCTCGCCAGGCTCTCCTGGGTTCGCCCCAGATCGTTGAGGGCGACGCCGCGCAGCGTCCAGAGGGCAATATTTCCGGGAGACGACGGCAGGAGCTGCGCAATCAAGCGGAGCGCCTGCTCATCATGATGAGCAGAGATATCGGCAGCGACTTGCCGTTCCGGCGCAGCCGTCCTTTGACCTCTTGCCGATAAAAGGGCGAATGAACAGGCAGCGAAGCCGATCGCCATGAACGTGGCTGGAGCCCGGTGAAGATAGATCGAGCCGTGGCGCGAAGGCCGAACCTTCTCCGCGCCACGGCTGATTACCAAACTAAAAGCGCAGCTTGCCCAGCACTTGTATATTGCGCGGAAGATTCTGATCGGTTGATTTTCCGAACTCACCATTGGATAGATCGCTGACTGGATTTGTAAGGTTGACGCGATTGAACAGGTTCAGTATCTCACCACGGAGTTCAAACCCGCCCTGCTCTCCAAGGAAGGGCAAACGGAAGACGCGTTCTGCCGCCAGATTCACGTTGGCCAGTCCGGGACCATCGTACGTGTTGCGGCCCAGATTGCCTTCGGTGCCCAAAGCAGGAAGCGGAAAGTCGCTGGCGGCAAACACTCCTTTCAGAAAATCCGAGCGGCTGGTGCTCTTGGTGCTCCCGAAGGAAGGAACATTGGGGACATCGTAGTTATAGCCGTCCCCGTTAAAGTCACCCGAGGGATACGACGCCGAGGTGTACACGGTGAAAGGCTGTCCTGATTCGAATGTCATTACGGGTGCGAGTGTCCAACCGCCGGTCACCTGCTGGGCAAAGCGGTTGCCGACACCAGGAATGTTCCACACCGCATCGATCGAAAGCCGGTGACGTGCATCGTAGTCGGAGCGCCCATAGTTACGGCCTGGATTGTTCACATCGATGACGTTTTCGGCGCCTCCCACGCCGTTGTCATTGCTGCTGGTGTAATCGAGCGCCTTACCGTAGTTATAGATGGCATGCGTCGACCAGCCGTGAGAGAAAGTTTTGGAGATCGCGAAAGATCCCACCTGGCCATTCGATATGCCGATGCTCTGCCCGTAAACCACGGCGCCGAAGCTGCTGTTGAGACGATCAAGCGTTCCGTTGTGCTGGATGAGATCGCCCGCGTACCGGTTCGAATCGGTCTGGAAGTACAAGTGACGGCTTGCGGTACCGAAGTAGTCGGCCTCAATGATCATGCTTCTGCCGATACTCCGCTGGAGGCTGATCGACCAGTCCTGCACCAGTGGTGATTTCAGATTAGCCTGTAACCCGCCAACCGCGATGCGCGTGCCGACGAGCCCCCCGTGGGGATCGACCTGATAACTAATACCTGGAGGGGGCAAGAAACCCGTGGGGCCACTGGTGCTTGGGGCGTAGGAAAAATTGGCCAGTGTGGTGCCGGAATTGTAGATGCTGATACTTGGATCAGCGAATTGAGGGGGATTGGTTCGGATCCCGTCCACGTAAGAGAGATCGCCAATCTTGTTATTGAAGAGTCCCCATCCGCCGTGGACGGAGGTTGTGCCGTCGCCGAATACATCGTAAGCAAAACCGACGCGGGGAGCGAAGCGCCATAGCGCATTGTTGACGACCTGGCCGTTTGCACCGCGGACCAGCATTGAGCCGTTGGCGATCTGATCCTCCGGAGTGGAGCCAGTGCCCGGAGTAAAGAGCGCGAGAGGGTTAGCGCCATAGGCGACCGTGCCGAGGTGACCAAAGTAGTCGAAGCGCATCCCCAGATTCAGCGTGAGTTTCTTGTCGACCTTCCAATCGTCCTGTACAAAGGGCGCCGTCTGCAGCATGAGCACGCGCGAGTATAGACTCTGCGCTGTGCCTCCACCTTTCACACTGACAATCGGCCCGCTCTGCACATTCGGATGGTCTACGGCGAAATCGACGATGTTGGCGAAATCGAATGTGGGTCGATCCAGGCCCGCGGTAAAGTTATCCAGGTCCTGTTGACGATCGACGTCGATGCCCACGCGGATGGAGTGGTTGCCCTTCACATACGTGAGCACGTCATGCCAGTTCCAGTTGTTGTGGACCCATCCCGATGGCCCCCAGGACGAGAAGCCGTCGCCCAGGCCGCCGGGGTAGGCGTTGGGCAGATTGGACAGGTCGCCCGGCGCCGCGGGCTGATTGCCATCGGCGCGAACGTAGGAAACGCTGGCCTCATTCAGCAGGTTCGGCGCAAAGGTGTGCACGTAATCGACCTTGTGGTACCAGGTTGCGTTGGGGCTCACGTAAGCAAGGAGCGGGCGCGCATTGGCAACGCCGCCCTGGGTGGTGTTGCGAAAGAGACTGTAGAAGAGCTTGTCGTTGTCGTTATGGAAATTGTGATCGACGCGTACGTGGCCTTGAAAACCATTGTTGATGGGGGATTGGTTGATCGATACATTGCCCATCGCAATCAGGTCGCCGGGGATGTTGGGCGGCGTGTAGGGGCTGATCAGCGACTGCTCTATCTGACTCACGGTTTGAAAGCCGCTGGTTGGCACGCCCCCTGAGGGCGCGCCCTTGAAGAAAGCGGCGGCCAGGGAGTTGGGATAATTTGCAGCCACGTATTGCACAAACTCCGGCGTCTCCACCGGCTGCGTGAGAGTCACGCCCTGGTCGCTCTTGCTCCAGAACAGTTCACCAAAGAAGAAGGTTTTATCGTGGATGATAGGTCCACCGATGGATCCTCCGAAATCGTTGCGCAGGTACCTGGGCACCTTGGTTTGAAACTCCGTGCGGGCGGTCAATGCCGAACCGGTGTAGAACTCCGAAAGCGTGCCATGGAACTTGTTCGTGCCGGCCTTGGTGAAGACTTCGATCAGGGCGCCGCTCTGACGGCCCTTGTCGGCGGAAAAGCTGTCGGTGCTGACTTTCATCTGCGCCACGCTGTCCGGTTCCGGCGTCAGATTGGCGATGCCATCGCGCGAGTTGCCGTTCACGCTGGTGCCATCCACCTGGTATTCGTTTGCTTCCTGCCGCTGACCGGCGCCGATGATCTGGAAGCCAGGCTCGGCGTTGAAGCTATTGGTGCCCTGCGAGCCGGAACTGCTCGCGCCGCCGAAGGAACCGCCGAGGCCGGTGACGCCCGGCGCCAGGGTCGCGACGCTCGCATAGAGGTTTTCGCCCACCAGCGGTGCATGTTGCACGGTCTGCTGTTCGAGTACGCGGCTGACAGTTCCACTCGTGGTCTCAACCGCGGAAGTGTTTGCCTGGACTTCGACGGTGGATTCGGTGGCGCCGGGAGTGAGCTTGGGATAGACGGTGCGGGTGTCGGTTCCCTCGATATCAATGTCTTTCTGCTCCCACCTGGTGAAGCCGGGTGCGGTCACAGACATTTGATACTGTCCCGGGGGCAGATGCGTGATCTGGACCAACCCTTGTCCGTTGGCCGTGGCAGACTGGGCGACGTGTGTTTCCTGATTGGTAAGCGTCACCTGCGCCCCAGGGACGACGGCTCCGGTGGAATCGACCACGGTCGCCACAATGCCGCTGCTGTACTGGGCGCTGGCCGCGAGGACGGTAACCAGGAAGAAGACCGCGAGGAACAGCAGGTTTGTGCAGACATTGAGAGTCTGATTGGTGCGACGCATGGGCCACTCTCCAAAGGGAAATTCAAGGAAGCCGAAGCAAACTGCGGCGGCTTTTGAAAGCTTTCAATCAAATCGTGAAAAGAGTATTCGCGCGATCGGAAAACTGTCAATAGGAAATTTTTTGGGGGCTCGATTCGGTCACGAGGAGGTTGGGCTCGGTTTGCCAGCACCGAAAAGACGGGCTTTTTGTCGAGCAGGTTTGCTTCGGCCAACCCTTTGCGGGTTTTTGCAAACGGTCAAGAACCTCAAAGTTATGGATTACTTGCGGCGCCCAGAGGCGGAAACTTTTGCCCGGAGCTCTGATGCTTTTTCGCGTGGCCTGCGTCCTCTCGCGGGAAGGCCGATGGAATCGCGAATCTTGAGCGCGGTCTCAAGCACGATGGTCTTGTTTGGTCCATGGTCGCCGCGCACTCGATCAATAAGAATCTGGGCCGCGGCCACTCCCATCTGGTACCCGGGCTGGGATACGGAAGAGAGCGGCGGGCTGGTCATCTCCGCGAGCTCCAGATCATCGAATCCAATCAGGGAGATATCCGCGGGGCAATGAATGCCGGCTTCGCGAAACGCCTGGAGCGTACCGAACGCGATCATGTCATTGCCGGCAAAGATGGCAGTCGGGCGGCCAATCATGCGCAAAAGGAGCATGGTTTTCGTGTAGCCGCCGTGCTTGTCAAAGCCGGATTCCTGCACATATTCGGACCCGATGTGCAAACCCCTCTCCTGCAAGGCACGCCTGAAACCTTTGAGCCGGTCCTGTGAATTCGTGAGGTGCCGCGGGCCCGTGATCATGGCGACCTGCGTGTGTCCCTGCCTGAGGATGTAGTTCGTGGCTTCATAGGCGCCGCGTTCATTGTCAGCGGTCACGCTGTCGCCATTCCAGTCACGGGGCAGGCGATCGACACAGACGACGGCCGTGCCCGCTTTGCGATAGGACTCCGCCTGGGCAGTGATATCGCTGAAACTGGAAGGGATGACGATGAGCCCGGAAGGCAGATAGGTCCGCAGCTCGTTGAGGTGAACGAGCTCTTTCGCATGATCGTTGTCAGTGTTGCACAGCATCAAGCGAAAACCGTTGTTGAAGGCAGTGTCTTCGGCCCCGCGAACGACGGCGGGAAAGAATGGGTTGGTAACGTCAGGAATGATCATCCCGATCATGTTGGTCTTGTCGCGCCGCAGGCCGCGTGCCAACTGGCTCGGCTGATAGCCGACGGCGTCGACGGCGGCCATCACGCGTTTGCGTAGCGGCTCACGAACGGTGGCCGAGCCATTGAGAACGTGCGACACCGTTCCGAGCGAAACGCCCGCCATCTTCGCGATCTGCTTCATGGTGGCCAATGCGTCCATTCCTCCATGCGAAGCATGGGGTTCCACGGCTCCGCTGCGCTTTCTGTTTTTGATCGGCTTGCCCCAGTGTCGCACAGAGCCGCGGCGCGATTGGCTTTGCGGGTCGAGCAAGGGTGAAAGTGCGTCTGCAAGTTTTCTTGACAAAGGCGCACCGTGGTATCTAAGCTGCGAAGGTCTTGAAAGCTTTCATTATAGCGATTCGCGGAGAATCACAGCGCATCCTTTTGCCAAGGCTCTGCCGGCAAAAGGCCTAGCCAAAGGGCTTAACCAAAGAGCAGGAAGGGGCTTCCAACTTTGTTCCAACCGCAGAGTTACCCGCTCGTTCTCACCCTGATGCTAATGAGCATGTTGTGCTGGGGCTCGTGGGCCAACACGATGAAGCTTTGTTCGGGCTATCGTTTCCAGCTTTTCTACTGGGATTACGTACTTGGTCTTCTGCTGGGCGCGTTCCTATGGGGGCTGACGCTGGGTAGCATGGGCAGTGACGGTCCAGGTTTTTTCGCTGACCTCACACACGCACATGGTGCGCAGATTTTGTACGCTCTGGTTGGCGGCGCGCTGTTCAATATCGCGAATTTACTGCTGGTGGCGGCCATTGAAATCGCCGGACTGGCCGTGGCTTTTCCCGTAGGCATCGGGTTGGCATTGGTGGTGGGGGCGATCAGCAGCTACATACTGGCTCCGCAGGGCAATCCACTTTTGCTTTTTGGAGGGATCGCCCTGGTTGTAGCCGCGATCGTTTTCGACGCCATCGCGTATCGCCTGCGGGAGAAAGAAAAACGTTCCCTCAGCATTCGTGGATTGGTCATCAGCCTGATCGCAGGCTTACTTATGGGCAGCTTCTATCCCTTTGTCTCCCGCGCGATGTCTGGCGCGGACGGAATAGAGCCCTATGCGACGGCATTCATTTTCGTGATTGGAGTCGCACTTTGCGCCCTGCCCTTCAACTTTCTGCTGATGCGGGCGCCGCTGGACAAGAGCGCGCCGCTGAATTTTTCAGGTTACCGGGCGGCAAGCGGAGCCTGGCATTTTTGGGGAATTGTGGGGGGAGCGATCTGGTGCACGGGGGCGGTTTTCAATTTTGTGAGTTCTCGCGCGCACGCAGTCGGTCCGGCGGTTTCGTACTCCATCGGGCAGGGGGCGACCATGATTTCAGCTGCCTGGGGCGTGTTCGTATGGAAGGAATTTGCGCTGGCGCCGCGGCGCTCCAAGACCTACCTGACCTGGATGTTCATCTTTTTTCTCTGCGGGCTCAGCGCGATCGCACTCGCTCCTGTTCTTTGGAAATAGGCGGTTCAGCAAGCTCGCAGGAGGGGCACAATGCCGGAGGAGAAGAAGCCGATCGTCGTTGTGGGCAGCATCAATATCGATCTCGTGGTAAACACCGAACGCATGCCGATTGCAGGAGAAACGCTGCTCGGCAAGTCGTTTCAGATCCATCCTGGCGGCAAAGGTGCGAATCAGGCGGTGGCCGTCGCGCGGCTCGGATATCCGGTGCGCATGATTGGGAGACTGGGGGATGATTCCTTCGGCGATCAGTTGCGCGAAGATTTGGGAGGTGCCGGAGTGAATGTTGATGGAGTGGCGACCTCACCCGGGAGTTCTGGCGTCGCAGTGATCGTGGTTGCCGAAAGCGGCGAGAACAGCATCGTGATCACACCTGGCGCCAACGCGCTGCTGACGCCCGAAGATGTTGAAGCCAATATGCACGCGATCCGTTCTGCGGGCGCGGTGCTGACCCAGCTGGAAATAGATCTCGACACGGTAGAGTATCTGGCCCACGTATGCTGGCGTGAAAAAGTCCCGCTGATTCTTGACCCTGCACCGGCAAAGAAACTGCCGGCTGCACTGCTGCGCGCGGTGGCATGGTTTACGCCGAATGAGATCGAAGCGGAGTTCTTTCGCCATGCGTCGAATGGCGGATCCGGACCCAGCACCGTCGAGGCGACGGCAAAGGATTTTCTGCAACAAGGATTTTCTGGAATTGTGCTCAAGCTGGGTGCGCGTGGCGCGTACATCGCTGCACAGGACGGGATGAGCGTGAGCGTGCAGCCTTTCCCGGTGAAGGCCCTCGACACGACCGCGGCCGGAGACGCCTTCAACGGCGCGTTCGCTGTCGGTCTGCTGCTGGAGAAAGACCCCGTCGCCAGCGCGCGCTTCGCAACCGCGGCTGCCGCCTTGTCTGTGACACGAGCTGGAGCACAGCCGTCCATGCCAACGCGACCCGAGGTCGAGCAACTACTCGCGACGCACACAAATGCACACGCCAAAAACAGCCTGAGGAGCCATCACGATGATGAGAAAGCCTAGACGACCATCTTTCAGACTCGTCTCTTCCCTGCCCCTTGCGGCGGCGCTGGGACTCCCCGTATACGCCCAGGACTTCCGATATCAACCGCACGAGCAGCAGATTCCGCCGCCAGCTTGCCTTACGATGCGCTTTCCCTGGGAGGGCGGCGGCGGCCCCTGCGCCGCAGGAACCCATGCCGAATGGCTGAAGGCAATCACCGACTGGCGCACGGAACGACGCATACGGGTGGGCTATGACGGTGCGCGTTATGCGATGCCCGCGCTCGAGTGGACGCAATCCAGTTTCATTCAACCGCAGATGATGGTGCATGACCGGTATTTCTACGATCCCGTGACCGGCAAATACACCGTAGATCGCTACCTGGATGATCTGGAGAAGCGTTACGGCGGAATCGACGCCGTGTTGATTTGGGCGACCTATCCGAACATGGGTATCGATGACAGAAATCAACAGGATATGGTGCGTTCGATGCCTGGTGGGGTAGAAGGCGTGAAGAAGATGGTGGCCGACTTCCATAAGCGAGGAGTACGGGTACTGTTTCCGATCATGATGTGGGATCAGGGTACGCGTGATCCCGGGATGAGTTGGCCAGATGCTACGGCGGCATTCATGCGTGAGATTGGCGCGGATGGCGTGAACGGGGATACGCAGGATGGCGTTCCGCTTGCGTTTTCCGTTGCCGCGGATAAGAGCGGGCATCCGTTGGCTTTCGAGCCGGAGAATGGCCCTTCGGATGAAGCGCTGGCATGGAATGTATTGACCTGGGGGCAGTATAAATTCCAATTTGCTCCTACGGTCGACCGGTATCGTTGGCTGGAAACACGGCACGAAGTCAACATTCAAGGCCGTTGGAATCGCGACAAAACGGATGATCTGCAATACGCCTTCTTCAACGGAGAGGGCTGGGAAAGCTGGGAGAATGTTTGGGGCATCTGGAACGGAGTAACACCACGCGATGGCGAAGAGACGCGGCGGATGGCGACACTGGAGCGCGCGGTGGCGCCATTTCTGGTGAGCGCTGCCTGGGAACCTCTCTATCCGACGCGCATGTACGGTGTTTTCGCCAGCAAATGGCCGCTTGAAAATCGCAGCATCTGGACGATCATCAATCGCAATGAGTACGACTCCGATGGGCCGCAAATGAGCGTGACCTATAAGCCCGGGGAACGCTACTTCGATTTGTACCACGGAGTGGAAGTGATGCCGGAACGTGAGGGCGAGCGTGCCGTGCTTTCCTTCGCGATCGAGGCCCACGGCCTGGGTATGATTCTGGCCACGCAGGGCGAGCCTGGCGTGGAAATGCAGCGGCTCATGTCGCGCATGAAAGCCATGACTGCGCAACCGCTCCGGAGTTTCTCACACGAGTGGAAGATGCTTCCGCAGCAGCAGGTTCAGATCGCCGCTACAGAAGCGGCATCGTCTGTGCCGGAAGGCATGGTCAGGATCCCGGGCGGCGCTTACACGTTTCGCGTGCAGGGCATCGAAGTGGAAGGCTTCGATGATATCGGAGTGGATGTGCAG
>Ga0302325_10021760_pt1 | contig 13420 bp, 6 predicted proteins | sample Palsa_T0_2_FD_201948 | JGI IMG/M metagenome (GOLD analysis project Ga0302325, IMG submission 201948) | Peat permafrost microbial communities from Stordalen Mire near Abisko, Sweden - Palsa_T0_2 | ecosystem: Environmental > Terrestrial > Soil > Palsa > Peat permafrost | place: Sweden: Abisko... | reverse complement strand
GATTGCCCCCATAGAGGCAGCAGTAGTAGTCATTGATGAAGACGACGATGCCTTTGGCATAGTTGACCCTGGAGAATAACCGCCTGATATCCAAACGTCTAGAGCTGTCCATAAATATTCACCAGCCTCTTTGGTTTTTTGGCTGAGAAGAGACCGTAGAGTTGTGAATGCACACGCACGAAGACGAGGTGCAATGGCGCTGCTCGCGAGTTGGAAAAGCAGGTCTGTGATATGGAAGGACTGATGCTGGGCTAAGAAAGTCCTGGCTTCTCTGCTCTCAGAGCACAGTCGTGTAATGAGACGGAGATAACATTCTAACATCATGGCAGACTCCGGTTCTGCTTCTGCCAGATCGATGTGTGGCTTTCCAGGACGATAAGTTTGAGCCTGTGGTAAAGCTGGGCGATCTCGGATTTTGGAGGAGAAGAATGTCAACTCCTTGAAAATTTGATTCCATGTCAATGAATGGGTCCTCCTCATTTTCCCTGATGACTGTACTCCTTCGTCTAATAGAAAGTGGTGAGCAGCTGTGGCACACTCGTCGTCCTCTGCAATTGACTGCAGCATTTCACAGAATGCGCTGACAAGTGGCGTTGATGCGCGTCTAGACGCCCAATGTACGAAACCGCTCAACGCACCATCCGGAGCATCCCAAAATCCTTCAAGGGCAGCCTTTGGTCGACCCTCAAAAGCGTATGATATGATGACTATGAACTTTTCCAGATCAAGATCATGTTCATGCTCCTTGCTAAGCTGCCGCTGTTCATCCTCGTCAACTCGGAGCTTTCGGAGCACATCGGGAAGGTGTGTGATGAAGCTTTCGACAAATGCCTCCAACTGTTCCATCAGTACTTCCTGAAAGAAGTCGGAGAATGGGATGGCGTCGGCTAATAAGATCGGAGCTTTTCGTTGCAGCCATTGCCGTAAGCCATGGCGAGCAGGATCATGCCACTCAGCAGACTTCACGTCTGCAGAAAGGGATAAGATGAAGTCAAATGCGCCATCTTTGAGGGCCTCGGTAAATTGCTTCGAGCGCTGTCTGGTTTCTGGAACAAGATATTAGCACGAGCTCCTATTTTACTGTGAGAGTGAACTGACCTTCCTCCAGCTGATTTTCCGGCAAACCACTATCGTGATTCTCGCCATACCACCCGCTGTATTCAGCAAGCCACCAAGCCCGGAACGCAGCATGAACGTAAGGTAACGTCCAAGGATTTTCGTCATCCTGTCGGATTATTCTATCATTCAACCCCCTCGAGTCGGTAAGGTTCCCATCAACTCCGCCAAAGCGTGATATGAAGGAGGCTAGTGGGGGGATATAATGCACTTAAATCATCATTAGCACGTATCAAATAAAGTACTGCTACCAAGTCGATAAATATGTTCCTTTAGCAGGAAGAACAGATTTCTAGAAGATTAGAGCAGATAGAAACAACCCACTTACATAAGAGACTGTCGTATTTGTCTGCCTTACGCAAATGTTCCAAGACCTGCTCAAAATCTGTCACGACAGAGTGGCCTTCCTTCACCAGATATAGAAGAATAACACCAAGCGACTCATGTTGTTTCACAAGGCTAACTCGCTGGTATTCTATTGTCTCCAAAACCTCCACTTGCTGCAATTGCCCCAGCACGGAAGCACTGCTCAGCTTCTCCGCAAGTCGCTGAAGCCATGATTTGACATCTCCCATGCTCGAAAGACACCTCTGCGTGTATCTTAACGAGTTATCTCTAGGCTGGACTATCTGGGCGACAATGGCCTGTAGATCGGTCCTGAGTTCATCTTCCTGATTAACGTCTGCTGACAGCTGAACTAGCAATCGAAAGCAATCCAATACACATTTTCGTTGCTGGTGGAACCGGATGATTGAGTTCGTAAGAGCAGGTCGCCCAGAAGCATCCGTCTCCGCTTGCGCCTCCAAGAAGATCCGGCTAGCATCAAGTTCGTCAATATCTAATTCGTCCGCGAGCTGTAGAGCACCTTGCTTGAATTCGTCATTGATAGTATACTCATCGCCAGAAACCTCCAACTTCCCTACCGAATCCTCGTTAGCTAGCATACAAAGCTATGCAGAAGAGGCTTCATACCAGTCCCCAAGCTCTGCCGGCTCTGCTCATTTCGCGGCTTCTTATCCAACAGATTCTTGAAATCCCTGATATGGGCCTCAATCTCCACCCCTAATCGCTTGATACTCGATAATCGTTTCTCGGAAAGAGCGAGGAGATCGGTGTACAAAGCTTGCAGGCTTTCTAAGCTACTCAGCTCCGCCATTTGAATTCGATGCGCCAGCGTGCGTGGCTGGACAATGTTGGCAACTTGACCAGCATAAAACTGCAGCAGCCCTAAAGGACGCACATGCGTCCTCTCTGGTATTGTCCTGACGCAACGTGTGCTGTGGCGGTCGAGCTGTAGGTTGTGATTGAATTTGGCCCCGGTGTTATTTTCTCTGGAGGTCGCGTGTTTCGCGTCTGGGGAAAGGCGGCAGCCTCGCCGTGCGTGCAGTACAGTACAGTACAGTAATGTACCTCATTCGTCGGCCTCCACATACAGTAACATTGAGCTTTCAACAACCACCGCCATTGTAGGCAGCCTCGAGAAAACGTTTCTTGGGTTTGGATGTCAGTACCTGCAGCTTCTGGTCTTTTTTTTGAGACCCTACAGGGCCTCGCTCCAGCCTCCTACCACTACTCTAGTGCAGTTTACCCGGCCTTTGATAATTCAGCTATGCCCCCCAGTCCTTCGTGCGAATCGTCTTCAGGATGGGAAAGACGGGTGGAGAGGCGAGAAAGATTCGTCTCGATGAGGTGCTAGGTATATGACGATCTCCTCGCACATTCGAATCAAGCATTGACCAAGCGCAGCGACTCTGGGGAGTGGAAACCAGACGTCACGGACCCAGGCCCTAAAAGGTGACCAATAGCTCCGTCCATGAATAGTATTTCTTTGATTTTGATTTTGTAATAGATTTGCTATTTATTTTCGATTCCATGCATAAGGAATCCAAAGTGTAGGATGCCCTAATACTTTTCCATTCTGTTCGTGTACTCATTACATCTGCAGAGAAGATCTGAGCGATAAAGCATACCACAAAATCTTCGAAGTCCTCTTTCAGGCCGTTCTCATAGAAAAGCACGCCTTCCTTGCAGCGAAGAAGAATACCCAAGGCTCCGCCACTACAAGACTGACCGCGTATGCCGATGCCCTACGAGTGGTGGTTGAGACTGGGGCCACGAAGCTCAAGGTAAAGACGGTGGAAGCAATCGCGGAACACATCACCCAAACACTTCCGAACGCAGATTCTGGGTATTGCAAACCACTCGTGCAGAACTATATTAAAGCTCTCGGTACGCTTTTCGAGCACCAGGCGAATGTGGAGCGCCTAAAGAGCAGCATATGGTTCGATGTGGTGGATTTTTTTCTGCAAGGAATAAACGAATATTTGGTTTGCAACGATGGGGGACCCTCTGCCCGCAGCTCTTCAGGTCTGGGAGCAAGTCATCTGTCTGGCTCGGTGGCCAAGTCTGTCACGAGTAGTGGGCAGACGGAGAACCGTCAACGTTCTCTGACTAGGCAGAATGTCGAAGATCTTTTTCAGATCTTACTTCTTTTCGTCTCTGCTTCTAACGCACCGCTTCCTGAGAGGCATCATATGGTAGCTGACACTACTTTGCGATTTTTGGAGTCGCAGGGCTCTAGCGCAAGCCAAGTGCATCAGCGGGCCTTCTCTACTCTCAATGCTGTCTTGTCTTTCACTCGCATAGACCATATCTCCCATACTCAATTTGTTGCCCAAGATGCCATCCCTGTGATTTCTCGGTTCTGGCAGGGCAAGGCCGTGGCGAAGGACGAGATGTTGAATTCTGTACGAGATGAAACGCTGATTCTGTTATTCAACGTTCATCTTCACCTGGAACGCAGTCTCATGGACGAGGACACATCTGACCTTTTGTTACTTGTGGAGGATATGCTGGAGATCCTAAGAGCGGATTATGCCAGACGTTTGGACCGAGATCAATTGCAATTAGATGACTTGGAAATGTCAGATTTCGGTGCAAAGTCGCGCAATGACACACCCTTCCGCCTCCGCATTTTCAAGCTCAGGCCACACAACCATAGAGCTGAAAGGAACTGGGCTCACCTGCAGATCATTGGAATGCTTGAAAGACTGGTAGGCCTCGGTCAACGACGGAAAACAACATCAGATGATCCGGACGAGGGGACTGATAAGCACCCCCGCAAGCGGCAACGTATTGTACAGCGTTCTGATCACCTCCTGGATCCTCTGAGGTCTGGTGACGAGAGAATGAAAACGGCAGCTTTGCAAACGTTACCGTTTGTCCTCGAGAATTGCCAGCTACCAAAATCGTCATTGATTGAGCTCCTAGCCTTATTGCAGACTTGTACAGGTGACAAACGCGGCAGCATCGGATCATGGGCATTGCTAGCTATTGCAAGGTAAGAACTTCACTGCGTATTAAAATTAGAGACTGAGACCTCTCCTAGTTGCGCTTATCAGAACGCTGCCTCCGATATCAGCACTGCGGACTGGATACAGCTTTGGAACATTGGTGCCAGATCCTTGACGTTCTCAACCACATCTCGGGCTGCCGCACTGCAACTTCATGCTATAGTTGCGAGAAATTTAGTTCCGTACCACGACATCGGCGAAGATGTAGAAAATATCGTCACATCTGCGGATGCCAGTGGCCCAGCCGTTCTCTGCGACTCTAGTCTTTTCCTGATTACCCATCTGCTACACGCCAGGATAACAGAAGTACCGGGTGCAAGTCTTGCTGCATCCCACCACGTTATTCGATGGCTCTTTGCCAGGTGGGACCCAGGTATGAGTCAATTTCTGAACTTGTCTTCTAATGCTGACCTTTGTGAAGTGGACAAATTCTTCGCAGCGCGTTATGCAATACACACGCATCCGCATAATATCCTAACTCTGCTCCGAACGTGCCTGGGTCTTCATAGAATGGACTTATCCACGAACACGATAACTTCGTGTGGCCCTGTCGCACAAGCCTGGCAACATCATAGGAATACTGAGCATGTCCTTCGATATCTCTTACTACTGGACGCTCCAGAAACAGAGGAGACGGACCAGTTGTGCCTGTCATGCCCGAAAGATAAAGAGTCTGGCGATGCGATCTACGTCTTAAACACCGCGCACTTCCAATCATCGAGGAAGCTCATACTGGAACTCCTGCACCCAAAAAGCCACGATATTCTGGAGAGCTGGAAGACCTATCTTGCAGATCGATCTTCAGCTGTATCCACAGACATGTTTCGAAGTACATTTTACAGCTGCATCTTCGTGGCCCTATTGATGGGGCATTTCAGGAACACGAACTCGATTCAACTGTCTTCCCTTGAAACGAGCATCCTGGAATTGTGCACTGAGCTCATGAAATTTCTGAGAGACGGGGACACTGGGGATCCGAAGGGCAGCAAGATTCTTTACGAGACACTATTTCAATCAATTCATCCATACGTGCCCTTGTGCGGATCTACAGGTTTTCATAAATTGTCGGAAAGGGAACCCGATATGCTGAAGCTCTTTGATATAATTGCAAAAGTCCTCATTCACCGCGAGGTCAACAGCAATGAGGCATCCGTACCAGATGAGGATCTCATGGATCTTGACGATGAGTTTTCCAACAAGCAAAGCCAAAGTCGATTTGAATCTCAAATAGCTATAATGCCAAGGAAAGATCTTTCCCTTGACATGTGGTCGGGCTCCTTCAACTTCGTAGTTAGTGGCAGAATACTTTTGATTGCCGCTTTTAACGACAATAGCGATACGACAGGCTTTGTACCGTCTCCCTTCGTCGATCATCTTATTTCTCTTTCGAATGAAGAAATCATATCAAGCCGCCGGTTACTGCAAGAGATTCTCACATCAAATCTCGTCCTTGAAGACAGCGATGCAAGTAAGATTATTGTGCGTCTTGGCGGGATCCTCGCTTCAAATGCATTCAACCGCTCTGAAGTTGCCTTAGGAATGTGCGTAGACACCTTGGCTGGTTTGGAGCCAATCTGGTCATCGTCAAACGGCAGCAGCGCAGCTGGACGTGCTTCCGATGTGTACGGCTGGTTCATCAACGCTGCACTTGAGGCGGGTATTGCCTCGCCCGAAGTACTGAAAGGGATTGCAAGATTGTTATTTCTTCTCATGAGAACCAGCCCTGAATATGGAGCAGAATTGGACTTACCTTCCCCGCGGTCCAGCCTCTTTAACATCTTAGAGAAGGGCAATGCCTATGTCAAATTCTATGTTGGGAGCCGACTCCCCGAGGTTTTTGGGCTATTCATCTTGACAGATCATGACGATGTCTTTGTGGATATCATCAAGAAGCTTCCAGCTGAATCGGATTGGCTTGAAGGAATATATTTCCGACTCTTTGTCTTCGAAAAGCTTGCCTCCAACTGGCCGACTTTGCTACGTCGGTGCATTTACCACCTGTTTGAGACAGCCGGGAAGTTGCCAGAATGCATTGAACATGCGACCAGATGTGTAAAGAATATATCCTTGGCACTGAAAGTTGATGGCGCGCGTCAGGTTTTTGCTTTGTTTGCACCACAGGTGTTGTACACATGGCTCGAGAAAGAGAAAATCCATAAGATCCCCTTTCGCATATTTGGATTTTCCAGTCTTCAAGAGCTCGTTGAAGATGCACAGGAGGAAGCAGCGGCTCTGATGATAATGCGAGGTCAAGAGGAATCTGTCGGGCAACTGGCAAAGATACTGAGTGTTGACGATACTATTCTTCTGAAGAGATCCTTCACGAAGGTCATTGCATATACGGTCGCCTACGATATCAGTGTCCCCCCCCCTAGCAGTATTACGAAGCACATCACTGGCGAGGCTAGAGTGAAAAAGCGCCTCGGGCAGGACATCTTTTGGGAATTGATCAATCTCCACTTTGCCGATATCATCGCTGTTCTTTTCAACCTCATTGACCACGATAACAATGTCGAGAGATACTTTCTGAAGAAGGATCCACTCAATTACGCTGCTAAGATTATCAAAGAGATAAAGGATTTCAGCGCTTCCACCGTTACTTTGCCCCCAAATCAACAGCCAACGTTCAGAGCGAAATTTCTAGCAGCGGAAATCCATCACGTCTGCTTACGAACGAAGCATGAGGTCGGCAGCCTCTACACCGCCGCGTTAGTCACTTCCGTTGCAAGAAAGCTTCTCAACACTGTGCACCCAGCTCTCGGCTCACTGCATGCATGTTCTGTCTTGCGGAAGCTTCGTACTCTTATATCGCTCGCGGGAAATGCAGCAACGCAAGGGTATCCATTGGAAATGCTGTTACAGTCTATACGCCCATTTATCACAGACCCCGAATGTACTGATGATGCCATTGGCATTATCCAGTATCTGCTTAGTCATGGCGCCGTGCACCTCCTTCAAGCCCCGTCATTCCTCGCAGGTATTGCTCTCTCTATACTTGGATCGCTGAGATTCTTCTTGGATTCAGTCAAGGCAAGCACTACCCAAGAGAGTCAATACAAGAATACAATGTCCAAAGTTGAGGGATTTCGTGAATGGATTGATCGGTATCTTACTAATTACAACTTACCAACGATGAGAAGTCAATTGCGGACCCATTTCCAAACCCTGATTAATTCTGCACTCAAAACTAAGGCCGTTGGTAATGCTAACTATGACACTGCCGAGAGTCATCTCCTACACCAGCTGCTGGAAGACGAACAGATGGATGAGGGTTTGTTGAGTCGACCATCCCGCGAACTTGCCTTGGCGATGTTGTGCTCAGAGTTCCGGAGCCCAGTTTCTTTTCGAACCGACATTTTTGGGAAGGATCATCTCTCAATTGCAAATGCTGCTGTTGTCTGGAAATCATGCAAAAGGTCGACAAATAAGCAGTATTTGTCTTGGGCAGCACGTGTCCTTGGCAGGGCGTTTGCGGCATCAGGACATGTCCATGAGGAGCTCTTACAGGAGTCAAACTTATCGAAACTCAAGAAGCTCGCATCGTCACCAGATGAAATAGGAGACTCGAGAGGCGGAATACTCGGTCTCTTACGAGAACTGACGCTAGGGCATAATGCCCATGTGCTTGGACTTGCTGAGACTGCTCTTCGAGTGATTATATCCACTTCCGACGAGACACTCGCAACTACATGTCAGAAAAATCTATCCGAATTTCTCGTGGCCGCTTGTTCATGGACTCCATACCACATTCCGCCATCGGACACATTGGATCTTGAGCCACAAGCCTTGTCGCTACAGGAACAACTTCATCGGGATGCCATACTGAGAGACGATTGGCTCCGTGACCTTTCGATCGCGATGGCTCAAGCTGTGCCGAGTGATTCTCTTTTGCGCTCCTTGGTACCAATCTTGCGAAAAGTTCCTGGATTTGCTGATCAGGGCTTTCCATTCATCCTCCACTTAGTTCTTTCGGCGTCTGTACAAAGCCACCATGCTGGCAAACGGGAAATTTCCCAAGCATTTGGCGAGTGGTTTGAAAATATTGGGGCTATTGACAGAAATAATTTGAAAATGCTTCTGAATGCTGTTCTATTTCTCCGAACACAGCCATTGCCTGGGGAGAGGTCATCTGCGGACCGATTACGATGGCTCGATATCGACTATATGAAGGCTGCGACGGCGGCTGCGGAGTGTGGGATGTTCAAAACAGCCCTGCTATTTGTTGAAGAATTCTGTTGCCAGCCTACGAAATCCTCACGCCGGTCCTCATCAATAAATTCTGAGCAGTCCGATATCCCAACATCTCTTTTACTCACCATCTTTGAAAATATTGATGACCCGGATATGTACTATGGTGTGCAGCAGAACGCGAGTCTGAGCACTATCTTGGCCCGATTTGAGTATGAGAAGGACGGACCTAAAAGCCTTGCTTTTCGTGGCGCCCAGTACGACAGCCATATCAGGCGACGAGATCCCGAGTCGGCTCAGGATGTCCAATCCTTAGTTAAAGCACTCGACGTTCTGAGCTTAAGTGGACTCTCTCATTCTCTTCTGCAAGCCCAGCAAACTATTGGCATGACACCAGCATCACTTGAGTCGATGTTTCGAACGGCACGAAAGCTTGAGCAATGGGATATACCCGTTCCTAATACTAGCAGTAGCAACTCAATCACAATCTACAAAGCGTTCCAGGCGGTTAACAACGGGTTAGACCATTCTACAATCTTGCAAGCGATAGATGAAGGTTTGGAGTATACCATGAGCACCTTGGTTCGAGAAGACCTCGGCGCTAGAGCCCTTCACGATAGTTTACAAACATTGGCGACCTTGGCAGAGATGGATGAGGTGCTCAGTTCACGTGGGTCTCAACAATTCGAAGAAATTCTGTCCAGATTTCAAAATCGCTCAGACTGGATGAAGATTGGAAGGTATATTGTAGTTTAATTTCCATTTGTTCGAAACTGACAAGAAATAGATTCGACGACGTTAGCCAGGTCTTGTCCTGTAGAACAACTACTTTAAGCACACTGAGCCAGCAACCCCGCCTGCAGCAAATGATAGATGTCGGGGCACTCGATACTCGACTTGTCGAAGTGCAAAGTGCATTACTGGCATCCACCATCAATCGTGCTCATAACGCGCTCCAAGAATCATTATCTCTTGCTACTTCCATGATTGGCCTCATTGGCCCATGTCTTGAAGTTGGTGTGAATTCAGAAGTGGCAATTCATCTGGAAGCTGCTAATGCTTTATGGGATCAAGGGGAAATGGCATCATCAATCGGCATGCTTCAAGCCTTAGACAATCCGTCCTTGTTGAAGAACCAGACAATCCCCGTCGGAAGATCTAACTTGCTGTCTAAAATTGGCCACCGAGTCTCAGTCGCCAGGCTCGAAAAGGCTGACCGGATCATTGAAAGGTACCTGAAGCCGGCGCTTAGAGAGCTGAAAGGGAAAACCGGCGGAAGTGAGCCTGGCGAGGTGTTCCACCAGTTTGCAGTCTTTTGCGACCAGCAGCTTCAAGACCCGGATGGCGTGGAAGATCTCGAACGCCTTCGAAAGTTGAGTAAGAACAAGGCGGATGAAGTTAAGTTCTATAATAAACTCATCGCCGAGGCTGGATCAAACACTGAGAAAAATCGATACCGTCAGGACTGCTCAAAGGCCCAGACGTGGCTGAAGCTGGACGAAGAGGAGCTTCAACGCTACATCTCAAGCAGAGAGGAATTTTTGCGCCAGTGTTTGGAAAACTATCTGCTTGCTCTGGCGGCTTCCGATGAACATGATGGGAACGCTCTACGATTTTCTGCTCTGTGGCTCGAGCATTCTGAGGAAGAACTCGCAAATGGAGCCGTTTCGAAGCATCTGGACCAAGTACCGAGTCGAAAATTTGCCCCTCTCATGAACCAGCTCGGCTCGCGCCTTCAAGATACGAACATCAAATTTCAAAAGCTTTTGTTTGATCTCATCATGCGGATCTGCTCAGAGCATCCCTACCATGGCATGTATCAGATCTATGCCGGCGCGAATGGTGGCAACAATCCAAAGGATGAATCTGCCGTCTCAAGAAAAAATGCCACCGCTAAGATCTCCAGTCGCTTGGAGAAGTTGCCGGCTACTGCAAAAATATGGGCCGCGGTACAAACCACCAATATGTATTATTGTGCCCTCGCCGGTGAGAAGGACGAGCAAAAATACAGAACTGGGAGAAAAATATCTCTCAAAGACTCACCAGCTGCAAGAAGTCTGCACGCCTCTTTCAACAAATATCACGTCCCTCCACCGACTATGCAGATTGAGCTTTCTCCGGATCTCGACTATTCCAAAGTACCCTACATGCTCCGGCTCGAGCCGCAGATGGCAATCGCGTCTGGCGTAAGCTTACCCAAGATCATAACTGCTATTGGTAGCAATGGAGCCAAGTTCAAGCAACTGGTAAGATACTAAGAAAAGCGATTTCAAGGGTAAGACTGATATAATTTAGGTGAAAGGTGGGAATGACGACCTTCGTCAGGATGCGATCATGGAGCAGGTCTTTGACCAAGTTAGTGAACTCCTGAAAGCGAATCGTTCGACACGTCAACGAAATCTGAGCATCAGAACCTACCGAGTCCTCCCATTGAGCAACACCGCTGGTGTCATCGAGTTCGTCCCGAATACGATGCCTCTTCACGAGTATTTAATGCCTGCTCACGAACGATATTATCCAAAAGATTTGAAGGGGAACCAGTGCCGCAAGGAAATCAGCGATGTACAGACACAGTCTGTTGAAGTCAGAGTCAAAAAGTACATCAGTGTTACGGATCATTTCCACCCGGTCATGCGGTATTTTTTCACAGAAAGGTTCAACGATCCAGATGAGTGGTTTGTGAAACGACTGGCATACACGCGAAGTACCGCGGCGATTTCCATCCTTGGACATGTGCTTGGCCTCGGCGACAGACATGGCCACAATATCCTCCTGGACGCCAAGAGCGGGGAGGTCGTGCATATTGATCTTGGAATAGCCTTTGAGATGGGAAGAGTGTTGAAAATTCCGGAGGTGGTGCCTTTCCGTTTGACTCGTGATATTGTCGACGGCATGGGGATTACAAAGACCGAGGGAGTTTTTCGGCGATGCTGCGAATTCACACTCGAGGCTTTGCGGAAGGAGGTCTACAGCATTATGACTATCTTGGACGTGCTCCGATATGACCCTCTCTACAGCTGGTCGATTTCTCCTGTCCGTTTGGCAAAATTACAAGAGGGACAAAGTGCAGCGCCAGATGCAGCAGACGTGGGCAATGCCCACGAGAGACCGAAAGAGGCAGTAAATGAACCAGGCGAGGCAGACCGGGCCTTGACGGTTGTGAACAAGAAGTTGTCAAAGACCTTGAGTGTCACCGCTACGGTGAACGACCTCATCAACCAGGCAAGCGACAAGAGGAATTTGGCTGTGTTATTTTCAGGTAAGCTCGCCGAGATCCCCTCCAGGCAATGGCTCACACAAATAGGTTGGGCTGCATATGCGTGATGGAGTTAGGAAACGCACATATCTTGAAATTGCACTTCGAGGGATCTGGAAAGGAGTTCGATATTGTGCAGCATTCATACATACATACATACTTACATACATACCCCTTCAGTTCATGGCCGTCACGCCGCTACGAAGACTGTCAACTATGGCGATTTGTAATTATGTAAGATACAAAAGATCTGGTCTTAGAGCAGCTGAGAATTGCAACCCGAATACGAGTTTGTTAGCCAGCAGACCTCACGCTAACCATGCCTGGACGCCGGCCCGAGCGTCTGTGCCCAAAGCGGGAGACAGTGCACTGCAGTGCAGTTTACTGTACCCCACCCCCCACATTTTCAGCCACTGAGCACACCCCCCAGGCCATGGGGCCTGCCCCAACTTCCCAAGTGGGGATTTCTCAGCACGCGGCTCTGGTTTCAGTACTTTCTACCTTCCATCACCGACGCTGCCTCTCTCTCTCTCTCACTACTATCTCTTTTCGGTGTCTATACATCGTGCTCTATGCTTGGGCAAGTTTGCGCAGCACTCCAGGTCTATTGCCAAGTAATGATGCCCCCTGTCCTCCCCGCTGATTGCAAAGAGGCTTCACCAAGTGAAGGTTTCGACAATGACTACCGTCGCATCGCAGGATGACTTTGCTCAGCCTTCCCATCGCAAGGCGCGGAACTTCACATGGAAATGAAAGCAGTCTCGAAGAAGTTTGTCGAGACAGATTGCTTACAGATCGCCGAGTTGCACGCCTGACCACTACCCCGCAGACTGGGCGATCCGATTCAATGAGATCCCGCAAGGCGGACTTGTTCCCAATCGGAAACTCCTCCGTTGAAGAGCGCGATAAATCCTGGTTTATTACCCGTCGTTTGCCAGTCTTTTGTTCGATTATCGCTGAGATGATGTACCTTTTGGTGGGCTGTAAAGGCACGCCAGTGGAAGTTTATAGGCAGAAGGCTTAAATGGCTGAGATTCATCCAATCGTAACGCACGAATGCTGCCTCGGAACAAGCAGCCTCGTTGGAGAAAACAGGTGAAAATGTATGCCCCGCCTTGCGCTATCTATGTATCCACTGTACAGCGCCGGAGGACGTACCTCATAGAAATCAAAGTTAATCAGCTGGTCATAGTAGAGACCAAGAAACCGAGGAGGCACATGGGAATAGTTTCTCTTTGCCCTCTTTGACGTCAATTCTGAGTTATGAGCGAATCTATTTGAACTTTATGATGGCGCCTGTCAGGACTCACCGCTGCCCTCCACCAGCAAGAAGAAAACATAGAAGCATTCGTATCACCTTGATCTCAGAGTCTGATCTATCTTAATCATGAAGCTTCTTGTACATCTTCCGTTTATTCTCCCTGTCGCGTTTGCCTCCCCGGTCAAGCGGAGTGGTACTCCCACAGTTACCATTGCTTCTCCTGAGGCTACCATCATAGGATCAACC
>Ga0302325_10021759_pt1 | contig 13420 bp, 15 predicted proteins | sample Palsa_T0_2_FD_201948 | JGI IMG/M metagenome (GOLD analysis project Ga0302325, IMG submission 201948) | Peat permafrost microbial communities from Stordalen Mire near Abisko, Sweden - Palsa_T0_2 | ecosystem: Environmental > Terrestrial > Soil > Palsa > Peat permafrost | place: Sweden: Abisko... | reverse complement strand
ACTGGTGGAAGCTAACGAAGCTGCCGAGTCTGACGACGTCAAGCTCAAGTGCTGTCTTAGATACGTTCACCACAGCTATGGCCGAAGAGGCACGGAGCTGCAAACCATCAACACGATTGTGGATGGGGTGAAGATGAGCGACATCCATAAGGCCATTAGTTCGCCGGCGATTGGTTGGGACATTCGCGGCAAGAGAAAGGCGAAGTAGACATGAGCAACGAGCCGAAGCAAGAGAAGCCGGCGGGTATGCAAGAGATGCTGGATGAAATTCATGCCGTCGCACGGGATATGGAATACGACGCGCCGCCGCGCGGGCGCGTCGTCTACGATACGGCGGGACAGCATTTTCACCTTTACGCCGACGTTTGCATTCTTCGGAACGAAACGCTGTTGGCTAAGATCCGCAGCGATCTGCATTTGCCGCCGGAAGTTGAGGCCGCTCCAGATGACCACTACCGGTGCGCGAAATGCTTGGCTGCATCACCGAGCGACAAGGATCTATGACATCAAAGCCGCCCCGAAAGACTGGCTACGCCCTAAATCGAGCAGACTACATTTATCACGTCAGGTTGTTAATAGAATCGGGGCTCTCGTACTTTCTTGACGCACGGATTCGTCGAGACGATGCATCGCAAAGAGTGGATACGATCTGGGACAACGAGGCTCGACGCCTCATCGATCTACAACTTCCCAATTGGATCTTGATCGCTTGCACGAACGGCCGGTTCAGTCGCGCCAACGCCGTCGAAGAAGCGGTTGCGAAAAGTGAAGGCGGCACGGATCGGCACTGGGCGAGGGCGGCAAAATGGGATGAGGAGGACGACAAGGAAGATCGTCGAACGAAGTGGTTGCCGCATCGGCTGCAATTCGAGACGACATTCTTTTCTTGGGTACGGACGAATTGTGCTGCCGCCCTGGCGAGCCGTGCGCCGGAGAGAATGCGCGTGCCCCCAGAAAGGGTGTATGACGTATGGAACTATGTCTCGGCCGCGCTTACTTATCATTTCGAAGAGGAGGTCGCTACACTCAACCAGTATTCGACCTACACGCTCTGGTGGGGAGATCGGGTGAGTACTTTTCTTGACCGACTTAATGATTGGATCGAAATATGGGGACGTGCAACCAAGCGCAATCCGTTGCCGGTACTTCGGACAAGTCTAAATCTGATCATGAAAGATCGAATCTGGGATTTCGCGGTGAGCGAGATTGCGCTTCAATTGGGCAAGCCTTCAAACGATCTCTTGTTGCCGAACCGGGAGTCCCTTGAAGCGATTTTCTTTGCCAAGGTCGCTAAAGTCCGCGCGGCCGCTCGACGAAGGCGGAGCCACCGTGATTAGCTTTGAACAATTCTTATTGGACGTGGCAAGTAGGGGGGAAGCGGTCAACACCTTCTTTGAGCGACGGCTGTTTGGTTTGATCGGCATGTTGCATCGGATCACGGACACTCTCAACTTGGCTGGCATTCCCCATGAAGTCGTGGGCGGCCTTGCGGTGCTGATCTATGTTGAAGAAGCGAATCCTGAGCATACCGCTCTGACGTCACACGTGGATCTGATGGTTCACCGCTCCGATTTAGAGCGAATTAAAGAGGCTGGCGCCAAGGATGGGTTTCGGTTTGATCAAGGCGCCAACGGCCACCGCTTGATCCACGGGCCAGACGAGAGAGAGAAGTATGCCGTGCGCTTTGTGTTTAGTGGAGAAAAGATCGGGCCTATGCAGCAAGATTCCAATCCTCCCATCGAACCGGTGGTCAAGGTTGTTCACGAAAAAGAGATATGGGTCATTCCCATTGTGGACTTGATTCGAATGAAACTCAATTCGTATCGGCGAGTGGACCAGGTTCATGTCAAAACGCTGGAGGCGGCGGGCTTGGTAACAGGCGATGTCGAAAACACGTTAACGGCGGAACTGGCTGCGAGGCTGAAATACATTCGAGGGACGGAATAGCGTTTGACAATCATGCGGAGGGGTTCGGTGGCATTCAGGGGTGGAGTCGTACGTGAAGAAGATATGAATGTCTGGAAGGCTTAGCAGATGATGACGAGAGAAGAAATCCTTAACTGGTTGGTCGCGGATGTCGAGGCCCGATGCCTTGAGCATATCGAGATCCCAGGCTATCTTCCCGAGGATTGTGAGTTCGACGCAGCGGAGTGTCGAGCATGGCTTGCCACGAAATTCGTCCATCCGGTCTATAAGGTATGCTCCGATTTCCATTATCTGGGCCTGAAATGTTGTACCTCCATATGTCATGCGCGTTATGCCGCTGATATGTATTGGATCGAACCGGCTGGTGGATATCCCGCGTATGTCTGCTGCGCGATCTGCGACGGGCTTGAACTCGTTTTATCGCAGGCGACGCCAGAAACGAAAAGGAAGTTCGCGGTCGATCCGCCCTCAGCCTCGGAGATCATTGATGAATTCGAGAGCGAGATAAGGAGCATTGATGATATTGAGCAACGGGTCACAGTGAAGTCCGCTTTTGCAAAGCGGGCTCGACATTTCTCCGGACCGGATCGTGACCGAGCGGCCGACGTGTTCGCGGCCAGCTTTGGCAGCTTATTTCCGGATGACGTTGCAAAAGGCGGACAGGAAGAAAGCGACGTCGACAAGTTTTGATCGTCAATGCCGTAGATCCGCCGCTCATACCGCTCAGGAGACCGGACTAGCCGGCACTCATGCGGTTTTGAACTTTGGGCCGGTCCGCGTCCTGGCAGACGCAGGGCTTGGCAAACCAAGGCAATAAGAAGAACGCCAGTATTCCCGCGCCGACAAAAGACCAGGTGGACGGCTCGGGCGCGGCAACAATCAAGACGGATACGTCATCCAGAAGGAATTTGCCAAGGTCGTCACCTAGCTTGATGCGCAAAGTGGTATTCGCCGAAACCGCTGAACCAAAGAAGGTACTGCGTATAGCCTTCCACGGGAACATCGGTTAGGTTATAAAGCGAAACACCGTCGAAGAGGACCGAAAGCGAGCGGATCATATATATAATTCGCCGACCCAGTGCAACTGATGAAGTCCAGGCTTGCCCGACTCTCAGCAATTCACCGAACAAGTCAACTTCTTCACTTCTTCTTTGAACAACTCGTTGCCAGGAAATTCGCTTGCTAGCTCCGCCATCAGGCGCCCGGCCAGGGTTTTATTCTTGTCGCGCAGCGCGGCGATCGCCAGCAGAATTTTGGCATAGGGCTTGAAATAGTGCCCCTGATCCGCCACAATTCTAAGCTTCTGCAAGCCTACTTCTTTATCTGTCTGCGCCCCGGTAAGACGCAAAAACATACGCACCGGCCCGATCCTCTGACTCAACAGATAGTTCTCCACTCCCATCGACAGGTAGGCATCTTTAAGATCCGGATGCTTCGCCACCAGCGCTTCCGCCTGGCTGGTGGATTCTTTGATCTCATTCAACGCCGGCCAGTTCTCTTTCTCAATCAGCGCGAGGTAGTCGGCATGCAGCGCGGTGCAAACCACCGACGCGAACGTCGCTCGTTCCTTGTCGTCGCCGCGCTTCAGCATTTCTTTCGACAAGTTGCGGCTGCGGTCGAGCGCTTTCTCAAACGCCGCTTTGGTGGCCGGATCTGGTTTCAACCGGTGCGAGCTCAGAAAGGAACTATTTTGCGTCAGGAATTCCGAACGCAAAATGTGCAGCCTCTCAAATTCAGTGAAGAGATAGGCGGCCGCATCGGAGGCCGGACCAAATGGATCTTCTGGGTGGGCGCGCTGCCAATCGGCAAACGCTTTGTGCGCCCCGCCGAAATCCATGTTGTACATGTCGCGATAGCCATCGTCCAATTGGCTGCCATCAACGGGAGCCGCAGACGCCGGAATCAAGAAGGCGAAGAGAGGAAGAATGGCGAGGAGCAAGCTACTTCCAGTGTATGAGACTAGAATGGGGAGCATGAAAAGCATGCTTTTTTGCTTGTTTTTAGCCCTGTCCGCTACCAGCGTCCTTCGAGCGCAACCAGCGCAACCCTTTAAAATCGGCGTCATCGGACTCACACACGGCCATGTGGCCGGCTTCTTCAATATGGCGTTGAAGCGCGACGATATTCAGATCACCGGCATCGCCGAACCCGACCGCTCGTTGTTCGACCAGTACGCCAAGCTGCATCACCTGAAGCCCGAGCTTTATTATTCCTCCGCCGAGGAAATGCTCAAGCATACTTCGCCGCAAGGTGTGGTGGGTTATACCAACACCTTCGAGCATTTGCATGCGGTGGAAGCCTGCGCCAAAGCGCATGTCGACATCATGATGGAAAAGCCTTTGGCGGTCAGCTATGAGGCTGCGCTCGCCATGGCCGATGCGGCGCGGAACGGCAAAATCCATGTCCTGGTGAATTATGAAACCACCTGGTATGCGAGCAACGCGTTCGCCCGCGACCTCCTCGACAAAGGCGAGCTAGGCGACATTCGCAAGGTGGTGGTGCGCGATGGCCATCAGGGTCCGGAGGAAATCCACGTTGGGCCGGTGTTTTTCGCGTGGCTTGCCGATCCGAAACTGAACGGCGCGGGCGCTCTTTACGATTTTGGCTGCTATGGCGCCGATCTCATGACCTGGCTGATGCGCGGACAAAGGCCAACCACCGTGACCGCCGTAACGCAACAGATCAAGCCCGATATTTACAAGAACGTGGACGATGAGGCGAACGTCGTGCTGACCTACCCGCACGCGGTGGCCATTCTCGAGCCCTCCTGGAATTGGCCCTACGCCATAAAAGACATGCAGGTCTTTGGGCGCACCGCTTCAGTCATAACGGTGCTGCGCGATCGCGTCATTGTCCATCATGAGGCGCAAGACAACGCCGAACAGGAAGCGCCCAAGCTCCAAGCGCCTTTTGACGACCCGTTGCACTACTTCGCGAGCGTGGTTCGAGGCGAAACAGACGAGCGCGGCAGCCTCTCCTCACTCGACACGAATTTGATTGTGGCCGAGATTCTGGACGCCGCGCGCCAGTCCGCGCACGCTGGTAAGACAGTAACGCTGCCGCTTAATCAAAAGTAGCTTTAGACGCGAAAGAAATCGGCTCGCCAACTCTGAATGGCCTGCTTGATCTGCTTTGGACTGAGATTGCTAGCGGCGGCTTTCTCCGCCAGATGCGGCAATTCGGCGTCTGAAGCGAAGCGCAACGCAACCCACTGGCCTTCCGTCAGGGCGGGGACAGCGACATCGCGGCCAGGAAGATTCGCCAGGCGCAAGCGCTCTTCGAGCCTGATCACGCGATCTTGCACTTTCAGCGCGTACATTCTGGCTTTGAAAATGATCAGGGAAATGAGTAACGCCGCTACTACCCACGCCAGCGCTTCGTGGCTGAAATGGCGAATGGCATGCGCAAGCGCCCAAAGCAACAGGAGCGCTGAGACGGGAAGCATAAAGAAATGGAAGATCGGATCCCAGCGGGCGTGATTCGCGAACGATTGTGGCTTATTTTCAGGCATGTAACACCTCCATGGTTTTGTTTGAATCAGCACAAGTATATATCCGTGTTAAGCTGAACTCAATTTTTATGGCCACAGTACGTGAAAAGAAACAGTTGATGGGTGCTTCCGAAATGGATCGCACCTTGGTCCGGCTGGCGCATGAAATTCTGGAAAAGAGCAGCGATTTGAAGACCCTGGCGTTCGTCGGTATTAAGCGCCGAGGCGTCCCGTTGGCACAGAGATTATCGGCCAAAATCTTGAGCCTCGAAGGTCTACACATTCCGGTTGGAATCCTCGACATCAACCTCTATCGCGACGATCTCTCTACCGTCGGCGAACGGCCGGTGGTCACGGCCAAGCAGATCGATTTTTCGGTTGAGGGCAAAGACATTGTGCTGATGGACGACGTTCTCTACACAGGACGAACGATTCGCGCGGCGCTGGATGCATTGTTCGATCACGGACGGGCGGCGCGCGTCCAATTGCTGGCTTTCATCGATCGTGGCCATCGAGAGTTACCCATCGAAGCGAGCTACGTGGGGCGCATGGTGCAAACCAGCGCCAATGAAATCATCGAAGTGAAGTTTCAAGAAATTGACAATCAGGAAAAAGTGTTGCTCGTAGAGCGTGTGGACGATCCGCCCGCCTAGGCATAGCGGTCTTGCCGACTTTACACCCCACTTTACACAATGACTCGAGGATTACTGGATATTGAGTCCATCTCGCGGCAGGACATCGAAACGATCCTGGCGCGCTCAAAGACATTTCAGCCCGCACCGGGACAGCCCTTCAAACGAACTTCCATTTTGCAAGGCCGCTCTATCGTCAACTTATTTTTTGAAGCGTCCACGCGCACGCGCACCAGTTTTGAAATCGCCGCGCGCCGAATGGGCGCCGAAGTTTTGTCCATCACCAGTTCAGGATCGAGCGTTACCAAAGGTGAATCGCTGGTAGACACGCTGAATACTTTGGGCGCCATGCGGCCCGATGCCATTGTGATGCGGCATGCGGCGTCGGGCGCTCCGCACTTCTTATCGCGCTACCTTCCGGTGCCCATTGTCAATGCCGGTGACGGCACTCATGAACATCCCACGCAAGCGCTGTTGGACGCGCTCACCATTCTGGACCGGCGCGGCACACTGGAGGGCTTGCGCGTCGCCATCATCGGCGACATAGCGCACAGCCGCGTGGCGCGATCGAACATTTTTCTGCTCTCGAAATTCGGCGCCCAAATCGTCTTGTGCGGGCCGGCCACTTTGCTTCCCCCGCAGATCGGGCAGATCGCCCCTGGCATTGAGCTCACCACCGACATGGAGCACGCCATTCGTGGGGCTGACGTGATCATGATGTTGCGGGTTCAGATTGAGCGTCAGAATGAGGCGGCGTTTCCCGCCGGCGAGTATTTCAGTTTTTATGGTTTGCGGCTGGAACACATAGAAGCGGCCAAGCCGAACGTCATTGTCATGCATCCGGGACCAATCAATCGCGGCCGGGAAATCGCCTCTGAAGTGGCCGATTCGCAGCGGTCCGCAATCTTAAATCAGGTCGAAAACGGCATCGCCGTCCGCATGGCGGTCTTGGAAAGGGTGCTGGCCCAGTGAGCAGGCTTCTTATCAAAAATGGCCGCGTGGTTGACCCTGCTGCGAATCTCGATCAAATCGCGAACGTTGCGATAGAGGATGGAATCATTCGTCAGGTGGGTGCAAATCTCGATGCCAGCGGTGCGGAGATTTTCGATGCCTCCGGCTGCATCGTGGCGCCCGGTTTCATCGATATTCACGTTCACCTGCGCGAACCCGGCTTTGAGCATTCCGAGACGATTGAATCTGGCTCACGCGCGGCCGCGGCGGGTGGGTTCACTTCCATCTGTTGCATGCCGAATACCGATCCGGTGAACGATAACGCCACGGTTACCAGCTATATTGTCGATCGCGCGCGCAGGCATGCGGTTGTGAATGTGTATCCCATCGGCGCCATCACCAAGGATAGCGCCGGCGAAGAGCTCGCCTCTTTTGCTTCCATGAAGCAGGCGGGCATTGTGGCCATCTCCGACGACGGCAGGCCCGTGATGAATGCGCGCGTGGTGCGCCACGCCATGGAGTTCGCGCGCGCTCTGGACATTCCGCTCATTGAGCATTGCGAAGACTTGCATTTGAGTGCCGGCGGCAACATGCATGAAGGGCTCGTTTCCACGCGCTTAGGATTGCGTGGAATTCCGCGTAGTTCCGAAGATGTGATGGTCGCACGCGACATCCTGCTCGCGGAAGTGACGGGCGTGCGTTATCACGTGGCCCATATCTCGTCGCGCATCGCAGTTGAGATGGTGGCGTTCGCCAAAGCGCGCGGTCTCAAAGTCACCTCCGAAGCGACACCGCATCATTTCGTTCTCGCCGATGCCGATATGCTCCCTTACGACAGCAATTACAAGATGAAGCCACCGCTGCGCGAACGCCCGGACGTGGAAGCGGTCACGCACGGCCTGATCAGCGGCGCCATCGATGCCATTGCCACCGACCACGCGCCCCATCCCGGCGATGAAAAAATGCAGGAATTCGAACGCTGCCCGTTCGGCATCATCGGCCTCGAAACGGCGCTGGGCTTAGCACTCGAACAGCTTTATCATCCGGGACACGTTGGTATTTCGCATATTGTCAAGCTGTTTACACAGAACCCGGCGCAGATACTCTCGCTGGATCGCGGGACACTGCGGCCGGGCGCTGTAGCCGACGTAACTATTTTCGATACCGACCGCAAGTGGACATACGACGTCGCCAAATCGCCCTCGAAAAGCCGCAATTCACCGTTTCACGGACGCACGTTCACAGGCGGCCCGGTGGCGGCCATAGTTGCGGGACAGGTTGTGTGGAGTCTGGGGGGCGCTTAATATGCTTCCGGCTCGGTTTGAATACCCTTAGTTCAGGCCGGCTTTCCAACGCTCAATCAGAACCAATTGCTTTTCCACTTGCTCTCGCTCGGGCGAATCGGGTTCCAATCGAAGATAGGTTTCGAGATCCGCTTTTGCCGCTTTATGGTTGAGCTGGCGGAGATGCACAACGCCGCGATGGCGGTATTCCTCTGCATACTCAGGCATGGCTTCAATGAGGAGGTCCAGAACCTGCCGCGCCTTATCGAACGCCTCCCCGCGCAGGTAGATCACTTTCAAGTTACTTAACATGCGCACCAGCATCTGGCGCTTTGTCACTGGAGCGAGCACCGCTGGGTTCAGCCGGAGATCCATTCCCACGGCATCTCTGGCCAGCGTGCATAAATCGGCAAACGAAAGAATCTGCCCGTTGTGGAAAGGATCAATCCAATAGCGCGACTCACTATCTTCATACGCCACAATAAAATGCCCTGGGAGACCCACTCCGTAGACAGTTCGCGACAAGCGCCGGGCGACCTCCATATACACCAGCGACAGCGTTATAGGAATGCCAAGCCGCCGCATCAAAACGGAGTTCAGACAACTATTGCGCGGATCATAATACTCTTCCGCGTTTCCCCGAAACTGCATCACGTCGAACAAAAGCTCGTTTGAAGCCTTCACGAACTCGAGCCCGTTTGCACGCGGCGCAAGCTGCGCATTGATCTGCTCCGCCAAGTGGTCTAGCCGGAATGTGAAAGCTTCTTGATCGAGGCCGGGGAACTCTATGCCGGCCAGTTCGAGCGCAGCTATATCCAGAGTCACTTTTGAGCGATCGTCCCGAAGGGCGTCGAGCAAGCTCTTCACGGGCAATAGCTTACCATTCCGGCCTTGATCGTCGCGCTTAGCGATATATTAATCAAACATGCATCGACGCCAATTCTTAGCAACAGCAACCACGCTTGCTGCTGCTCAACCTCTACTTTCGCGCCAAGCGCGCGCAGCCGATTCACGGATCGAAATTCTCATCGAGGAACCGGGCGCGACCATCGCTCCCGAGGTTTACGGACATTTCGTTGAGCACATAGGCGGCAATGTCTATGACGGCATTTTGGTGGGCGAGCAGTCAGGCGTTCCAAACGTCAACGGCGTCCGCAAAGAACTGATCGACGCCTTGCGCAAAGTCAAGCCGGGCATGATCCGCTGGCCGGGCGGATGTTTTGCCGATCAATACGATTGGCGCGACGGTATCGGCCCACGCGACAAACGCCCCCGTAGGACGAATTTTTGGGTGGATGCGCAGGAGTGGCCGGCCAATGCGAACCGCCGCGGACCGCAATCCTACGATCCGAATACCTTCGGCACAGTGGAATTCGTGCGTTTTTGCGAGCAGGTGGGTGCTCAGCCTTATCTCGCAGCGAACTTGCGCAGCCTTCCGGCGGAACAGCTCTATCAGTGGATTGAGTACTGCAACTCTCCCAGTGGTTCCACGACGCTGGCCGATAGGCGCGCCGCCGACGGCCATCCCGATCCGTTGAACGTAAGACTGTGGGGCGTTGGCAATGAGTCGTGGGGATGCGGCGGAAATTTTGAGCCTGAGGAATACGCTTCCGAGTTTCGGCGCTATACCGCTTGGATGCCATCTTACGGGGTCAAGCTCGCGGCCATCGGGTCGGGACCCAACGACGATAACTTCGCCTGGACGCGGCGAGCCTTTGCGAAACTCGGCAACGACGGCATCGACAGCATGTGGGGCTGGGCTATGCATCACTACTCCTGGAACGCCAGCGGACATCCCAACGCCGAATGGTACAAAGCCAAGAGCGATGCCCTGAAGTTTGACGCACCACAATATTATTCAGTCCTCCGCGATGCAAATGATATGGATCGGCTGATTCGCACGCATTGGGATGTGATGGCGGAATTCGATCCGCGGCACAAAGTCAAACTGGTGGTGGACGAGTGGGGCGCCTGGCATGCGCCCGGCACCGAACCGTTCCCAGAAGCCCTCCTCGGCCAGCAGAACACGATGGGAGATGCGGTAGTGGCCGGTATGACACTCGACATTTTCAATCACCATGCCGATAAGGTGGCGATGGCGAGTATTGCGCAATTGGCCAATAATCTGCAGTCACTGTTTTTCGCGCATGAAAACCGCTTCTGTCTAACTCCCACCTATCATGTGTTCGACCTATGCTCGGCGCATCAAAGCGGCCGTTCCGTCCGCGCTGTCGTTTCCGCGCCCGACATTCACTACACCTGGGACGACAAAGCCGCCGCGCTTCCTGGTCTGAGTAGCTCGTCTTCGCTCAAAGGAAGCACACTCACCGTGACGGTGACGAATCCATCGATGGATACAAGCAGAACGGCGGAGATTCTCATACGCGGCGGACGCGTTCGAAGTGTCTCAGCTATGGTTTTAGCGTCTAAAGACGTCCACGCGCATAATAGTTTCGACGACCCGCGCGCGGTCGAACCCCACGCTTTGGTTTTGCAGGACAGCGGCACATTGACGGAACACACATTTCCGCCGGCGTCGGTGACAAAGTTTGAGGTGCTGCTTGGGTGACTTTGACGAGGGCTGGCCAACTCGCAGAAAGTTTTTCTCGGAAATTGTGGCCGGGAGCAGCTTGCTGCTGGCAGGTTGCGACACTGCGCGCAAATTGCTAGAGCGGCCGGCGGAGCGCACGCCCGACGCGGCCCAGCGAAGGACACCGGCCGACGTCACGCTCAAAATCGGCTCAGTCGTGGTGGACGTGGCGAAAGATCATGCCATCAGCACTATCGGTTATAACGGCTCCGCGCCCGGTTCTCTCATCCGGCTCCAGGAAGGTGTGCCGGTGGCGGTGGAAATTCACAATCAGACCAGTTCTCCCGAGCTAGTCCATTGGCACGGCCTGATTGTGCCCGCCGATGTGGATGGGGCAGCGGAAGAGAATAGTTTGGAAGTACCCGCACATGGCTCCATTCGTTACCAGCTGACTCCTCAGCCCGCCGGGGCGCGTTTCGTCCATTCGCATTCGATGGCCATGGATGATTTGAGCCGCGGAACCTATACCGGTCAATTCGGGTTTGTTTATATAGAGCCGAGAGTGAACCCGGGAAATTACGACCGGGAGGTTTTCCTCGCGACTCACGAATGGGAGCCATTCTTTACCACCGAGGAGATGGAAGATGAGGACCCGGGTGCGCCCAAACCTCCGCCGACGCTGAAAAAAGAGGACAAGCCGAACGGTTGGGAGATCGGCTATCAAAAATTCACTATCAATGGTAAGTGTCTCGGTTATGGCGAACCTGTTCGCGTGAAGCAAGGCGAGCGGGTATTGTTTCACTTCCTGAATGCCAGTGCAACGGAGAATATCAAGCTGGCGCTGGCGGGGCATCGTTTTCTCGTGACGGGACTGGATGGCAATCCCGTGCCCAAGCCTCAGTTGGTAGATGTGTTGGAATTAGGCACGGCCGAACGGGTGGATGCGATTGTGGAGATGACGAATCCGGGCATCTGGGTTTTGGGCACACCTAGAGACGACGACCGCGCGAACGGCATGGGCATTGTGGTGGAATACGCCGACAGAACCGGAAAACCGCTTTGGATTGCGCCACCGAAGAAGCCTTGGGATTACAGCATCTTTGGCGATAGCCGGCCGGCTCAAACGCCCGACGAAACCATTCCTCTAACATTCGGCAAGATCAATGGAGGTACGGGCGGGTTTAACTTGTGGACGGTGAACGGCAAAAGTTTTGAAGAGCGCGACGCTCCGCGTACACTACAGCGCGACCGCCGGCACCGCTTCGTGTTCGATAACCGGACAGACGATGCGCATCCGGTTCACCTGCATCGCGCCAGCTTCGAACTGGTGAGCGTGAATGGCAAAGCCGCCGGAGGCATTTTGAAGGATGTGGTTCTGGTGAAGGGCTTTGGCAAAGTAGAAGCAGACGTTGTGCCCTCAATCCCCGGCCTGAGCTTGTTTCACTGTCACCAGCAACTACACATGGATTTTGGATTCAAGCAATTATTCAATGTAATTTAAAAACAGATATGGCTATCGTTGATGAAATCATGCAATTATTCGTGACAAAAGGAAGCGCGGAGTATGGTGGAGAGCGAGTATCGCAGCTGGAGCACGCGCTACAGAGCGCGCATCTGGCGCAAACGGAGAATGCGCCGCCGAACATGATCGTAGCCGCGCTGCTGCACGATATCGGGCACTTGCTGGCTGAAGCTCCCGACGCGGCGCATGAAGAAATCGGCCACGCTTATGTCGCCCAGCATTTTCCCGATTCGGTGAGTGAGCCGGTGAAATTGCACGTGGCGGCGAAACGCTACTTGTGCGCGACGGACGCGCAGTATCTGGCGCAACTGAGCCCTGCTTCGCTAGAGAGCTTGCGCGTGCAAGGCGGGCCGATGACGGACACGGAACTGGACGCGTTCGAAGAAGAACGTTTCTTCAGTCAGGCAGTCACATTGCGGCATTGGGACGACCGGGCGAAGACGGAAAATCTTGCTGTGCCGGGGCTTGACAGCTACCGCTCGACGATCGAATCGCTCGTTAAAACATAGTCCCAGCGCGAGTGCTTTCCCAGGCAAAGGCCAGGCGGCCGAAATGCGCATCCCTTTCAGCGCGCATCCAATCCTCCGTGGGTGAACCTCCCAAGAATCCGCGCTCTTGCGCAAAGGAGTAGGCGCGCTGAGCTACCTCCTCGTGACTGAGGGGCTGAAAGAGCGAGTTGAGAACGCTGCGCAACTGAGTCAGTTCGGCATTCTTACCCGACAGTAGAATTTGGCGACGCACATCGGGATCGGGCTGCTTTTCGATTTCGGCCAAGCGGGTTTGGAGCTTTGCGATCTCGGCATCTTTCGAAGCTTCGACGCGCTTTTCGACTTCGCGCGAGGGATCGGGCCGCGGCTCGTGGGAGGAATTGGCTACCACCACTGGAGTGACTTCGTAAAAGCGGGATGATGCGACCGCGGCCGCACGCGCTCTCAGCGGCTCTGGATTCGACTGAGTAGTGCCGTTGACTTCCGCTTTAGACGCGACGGCGGGTTGCAGGTCGTTGCTACTTACCAAGGCTTCTAGTTCCGCGATGCGCGCCTTGAATTTTGCATCCTCTTCGTTCTTGCTCGCAATGAAAGCGGC
>Ga0302325_10021755_pt1 | contig 13422 bp, 15 predicted proteins | sample Palsa_T0_2_FD_201948 | JGI IMG/M metagenome (GOLD analysis project Ga0302325, IMG submission 201948) | Peat permafrost microbial communities from Stordalen Mire near Abisko, Sweden - Palsa_T0_2 | ecosystem: Environmental > Terrestrial > Soil > Palsa > Peat permafrost | place: Sweden: Abisko... | reverse complement strand
TTCTTGCGGTGTGCGAAAGCCAAGGCTATAAGCCGCGTTCTTGTCGGAGTGTGGCTCAGCCCGGTAGAGCACTGCGTTCGGGACGCAGGGGTCGCAGGTTCAAATCCTGCCACTCCGACCATTATATCAATATCTTAGCATTTTCATAGAGTTATAGCGCAACGATTTGCGCAACGAAATGATCCTCTTGGCTAAAAAGATAAAGAAAGCTGCTCTAACGAAAGCTGCGACCCCGGCGAAAGAAGCTTGGGAGGACGCTTTTGCTGCACGCTTCGAGGGCTCCCAATTTGGAAACGATGCCATAGGTCTCTTCGCGCTTGGTCTCCAATTCAATATCGATGATCTTGATGTCGTAGGCGCTGAGAGCATCATTGGTGGTAACGACGACAAAAAGTGCGACCTATTCTTCTTCGACAAGGAAGAACGGCGGTGCGTAATTGCGCAATGCTACCAATCAACAAAGCCGCGGCAGGCAGCCCCATCGAACAAAGCCGCAGATTTAAGCACAGCGATAAACTGGCTATTAACGACGCCTCTTTCAAAGGTGCCGAAGGCCATGAAGGCAAATGCCTCTGAACTTCGCAATGCGATCAAGCACGACGAACTCGATGAGCTATCGATTTGGTATGTGCACAATTGTCCGGAAAGCAAGAATGTTCAAGACGAAATAGAAACTGTTGAGCATGCCGCTGCGGCGGCGATAAAGGCGATAAAGGCAGCTTCATCGATAAAAGTTTTGGCTAGAGAATTCGGAGCCAAGCAGTTTGATCGGCTATATAAAGCAAGCGGCTCACCGATTTTGGTTACGGCTAAGATAAAAATCTCCGTCCCCGCTGGATATAAGATAAGTGCCGGGGATTGGTCCGCGTATCAGACCTTCGTGCCGGGAACTTGGATTTTCAAACTTTTCAGAGAATATGGCGCGGACTTGTTTAGCGCAAATGTGCGGGATTATCTTGGTTCGCGCGAGGCCGATGCCAACATTAACAACAGCATTAAAGAAACGGCCGAAGGGCACCCAGAAAACTTTTGGGTTTACAATAATGGCATTACAGCGCTTGTTAACGATCTGACCTCCACAAAAAAGGGATCATCCAGCTTCAATCTTTCTATACAGGGCATTTCCATCGTTAACGGCGCTCAAACCACGGGCGCTATCGGATCGTTGCCGTCATCCCCGAACAACCAGTTAATGGTTCCGATAAGATTTATTTGGACGACAAGTAAAGGCCTCGTCCAGAACATCATCCGTTTCAACAACAGCCAAAACAAAATTTCAGCGTCGGACTTTCGAAGCACAGATGTCATCCAAAAGAGGCTAAAGACGGAGTTTGAGAAAATTCCTGACGCCGAATACGAAGGCGGTCGTCGTGGCGGCGTTTCAGACACGATAAAACGCCGCCCGAACCTGTTGCCGTCTTATAGCGTAGGTCAAGCACTGGCGGCTTTCCATGGAAATCCCGTCGCTGCCTATGATCGTAAGTCAGACATCTGGGTAAGTGATCAGCTGTACTCAAGTTACTTCAAAGAGGAAACAACCGCGAGGCACATCGTTTTTGTCTATGCTCTGTACAAGGCAATTGGCGAGATGAAGCTGGAACTGGTCGGAAAGCAAAAAAACGGAGTTGATCTTACTAAAACTGAAACGGAGCAACTTGAGTTTTTTGAGAAGAAGGGTGCTATCCCATTAACCTGTGCCGCGATCGCGGATTGTTTAGAGGCCGTGCTTGGGCAACCTTTACCAAACAAATTCCGGCTTTCGTTCGGAACAAAAGTCTCACCAGAGGCCGCAGTGAAATATTGGACAGACCTTTGCGCGCCTCTATTAGCGCTTGTGAATAATTTGGATGCGGCTTTTTCCTCCAATCGCGTCACAACAGAACAGGCGAAAAAGGCAATTCCGCAGTTTCGGCAAATTGTTCAAGCGGTGGCAACGCCAAACAAAGCGGCTTTTAGCGAATTCGCGAAGCGCGTTGTTTTCACCTGATTTATCGTTTTCCGCCGAACGCCTCCGCAGCCTCTTCCTGAAAATCCGGATGATGGTGACCGTAATTTTCCTGCAGTTGTTCGAGCGTCATTCCTAGCCAGCCTGCTGCCTGCCATGGATCGGTCCCGAGCTGCATCAGCCAAGTTGCGGCGGTATGTCGAAGAACGTGCCTGACGACCTCTCTTCCAAGGCCCGCGTCGTCCACGATCGCATCCCATCCGGTCTTAATTTTTTCGGCATATTGTTCGCCGTCAGAGCGATGCACAACAAAGTGCACCGGCTTTCCGAGTTTTGGCGAGAGATCTAAATCGAGGCGGCGCCAACGCGCGAGATGTGGACGTAACCGGTTTGCGACTTTAGCAGGCGGGCGTCGTTTTTTGCTCTCCCCTTCCTCCCGGCCGCGGCCGTGATAAACCCAACTGTCACAATCGATCCATGGATGGGTCGTGTTTGGCATCCACTGGGTTCTGCGTATTGTTTCTTCGCGGCGTGCGCTGTAAATGCCGAGTAAAATAAAGCGGGCGACTGGGCGCCGGCGCGCGATCATCCAGGATGGTGCTCGGACAAGCTTTCCATCTTCATTCCGCTTCCAATTATTTCGATCGTGGTCCCACCTAAATCCGATTGCGGCGCCGAGCAAACGTGCTGCCTCCGAGCGGCGCAACCACCGCTCTCGACCTTTTCGCTTTTCGGGAAGGGATATTTTCGGAACGACGTCCAGCGTGTGTTCGGCATGATAGGCATTGAGGGCGGCGCGCAAATCCTCAAGATGCCGGCGCGCCGTTTGATCGGAAATAGTGCGTCGCTTTGGGAGCTCGCGATTGCGTTCATTGTTGGCGCCGGTACACCAATCGACGTAGTCGCGGCAAAGCTGTGACCTAATATTCGCAACCATATATCTGCCAAAGAAAGCATTGGCACTGTCAAGTCGGATAATGAGCTCATCGTGGCGTCGGATTATTTTACGATCGTCATTGGAAAGGCGTCCTTCGGTTGCGCGCAGGCGAAGCACATCGTAATTTCTCGGACGCTTAGCTTCTTCAAAAGCGGTAATTACGTCTGCGATTGAGAGCGCAGAAGGATTGCTGACGCCGATGGTTGGCCTGTGGCGCGCGGCGAGATAGGCTTCGAGTTGGCGCGAAGCGCTTTCAGTTTCGTCGCGGCCGCAGCCTGTGCGGATTTGCCGTCCTCGATCGAGGATGATCCAGGTTCCTTCGTCGTCTCTATAATAGAGGCGGGGCGGTTTGGCTTTGCGACCGGGCATGGCGTCACCAAAACTTTCACAGCACGCGGTGTCGTTAGATGCTTGCCGGCGACAGTTACAAAGGCGAGCTGTCCAGCCCGCTTGGCGTTCCGCAGCGAAGACACCGTTAACGGACTCCCGTTAGGTAAGAACAAAGCGGCAGCTTCTGCAAGAGTCATCAGCTCATCATCCGCCCAATCTTCAGGGGTGGGCCGGAGTTTGACGCGTGCGAAGGGATCGCGGCGGCGATTACGTGGCAACCTACGTTCCAGCGACTCTACTGGAGACTTCGGCATTAGTCATCTCACGATTGATTCAATCATCTCGCCGACTTTCCGTAGTCCGACGAAGATGGCGCTGCCGGCACACTATGCCGAATGGGCCTAATATCGCGACGTTGGTACGACTGATGACGGGGTGGAAGGAGTTTTGGCACCAGCTTAACACGATTGGTGGTTAGGGCGCCGGCCTCTACCGCCCTCGCAACAAGCGTTTGCAGCAAAATTAGCGCAAAGTTTCCAGCACGCCAGCCCTGGGCACGTGCTGCTCTATCGCGCTGTGTTTTCGCGAATGCTGCATTCACCCCAGTAAGCGGAAAGTCGGCGTCCCGGGCCGGCCACCAAGATGCCACCTGCTGGAATCTCGAACGTACCGAGAGTGGGTGACGCCAATACGCGGCGGAGTTTTCGAAGTCGCGAAACGCTCCGCGCAGCGACAAGCGATGCTTGTCGATCTCAGTATTATTCATGGCCCGGAGCCCGCGTCATCAACAATCCACGGAAAATCATCTATCGATATTTCACGGGAGTGATCGGAGCGGTTGACGGGCTGTTCCGCGCTCGGCTCGGACGCACCGATGGCTGCTGAGTTCGGGGGTTTTTCAGATGTAGTTAGGGTTTCCGGGAAAACGGCTACCCCGAACCGATCAGCGATGGGCCCCAAAGCACGCGCTAGCGCGCTTGTTGCTTCGAGGGCCGTTGGAAAAATCCAAGCATCGCCAAGGAACGGCGAGAATTCCGCGACGCCTGTTTCAGCCCAGCCGAGGTAGGCCCGAAATGGTTTGCCTATCCAAAGAACGACTCCGGAGTTGGCTTCGTTGGACTTAGTTGACAAACTCGCGAATGTGCCGCGAAACTTGTACGCGCGTGGATAGGTTTGAGTTGACGTGATAGACTTCGGAAGGCCGCTCGATGGTGCCATGTTTCGGTCCTCGGCTCATGGTCCATCAGCGCCCGGAGCGACTTGCTCCGGAACCCCCGTTGGCGCGGGGGTTCGTTCTTGTATTGCCCAAGAACAAGCGTTGATGCCAAAGCTGACCCTAATGCGGAATCGGGCCAGAGTCGGAGGAGAACGGCGGAGAGTGCGGAAGCCGGCGGCCTGTCAGGCTTTAACGATCCTAAACGATTCTAGCATATCTCCAAAATAGACATCGGCCAACTGCATGCACGCCATTCCAGCAGGCGCCCAACGATCTGATTGATTAATAATGTTTTGAAAAGAACGTTGGGAAAGTCTCTCTTCGTGTATCCGCCCTTCTTCATCACCGACACGCAATTTGTACACTCGTGAATCCAACATCAACGCTGTCAGAATTTCCACGCACTCAGTCAGTGGGTCGAAGCCAAATCCGAATAGCCACAGCTTCGCGCGGCCCTGACTCGCCGCTTCATTGAACTTTTGATAGTCCTCGCTGACAGCCCTATCATGGGACCTCCAATCTTTGCCGAGCGGCGTGTTCTTAATTGCATCATGATGCCCCAAACATTCTTCCAGAAACTCCCGTACAACAGTTTCTCGAATTGAATAATCGCGATCCCATGCAGGGTCATGCAATGCTGCAGGATTGTTCGTGTCGGGCAGAACTGGTTGAAACGTGCCTGCAGGGACCACGTTCAAGGTATTTGTCGCCGCGCGTACACTAATATTTCTATCGTGTTGCAGAAGAGATATCTGGTCGCTCTTCTGGTCTACAACAAAAGTAATCGTGTTCACTCCAACCGTCACGACGCGATTCGAAACGCGAAAGATGTCCTTAGGGCTATTGCGAAAATGACGCTGCTTGGAAGCGCTCATCTGAAGAGCATCCTGCTTAGCAACTTGCTCGAAGAATGCGGCCTCGAAGGCTCGCGCCTCGGCAGTGTTTACATAGTCGAAATATCGAGTCTTAGAGAACTTAAGGCGTGGAAGGCGATCGGTGAGATCATATTCAGTCAATCGATAGCAAAAGCCATTCCAAGGGTCGTTCTCATCCGGCTCATTCGTTTTTTTGAGCCCCATCAGGAAATGTTGGTAGTCTTCACCCGTATTGAAAAAATGTGTCTCCTTGTAGTCCGCGTGATAAAGGTCTGTCCCAAGCGGGCCGAGTATTTGCTTACCGAGGTCATTTAAAGATTCTGGCGGATCTAAGAGAAAGCCGCGCTGAACTATCAAAGGAAAGTTCTGTAGCTTTGGTTTTGTAGGTAGATACTCAACGTCTGCATAGTATGGCCTAATCCACTCCTGCAGGCGTGGCCTTCGGTTGCGGTAGTAGTCCTCGACTTCAATTAGCCGAGCAAGTGGGGGATTGAAGATATCTTTAGTCAGCTCGCTCCATCGTACGCGGAACAGCTTCAGGCTGGATTTTCGAAAGAAGTCTGCTTTGAGGCCGATACCTAATCCGGCGCAAAGATAATTTATAACACTCTCTGAAAGGCAGTTGTTTTCGCATTGATCGATACACCGCTTCCTGGCGGTTCCAGGCTTGATCATCCGGTCGCCGGAGTTTATCAGCAACTGCTGCCAAAATTGCTCGGTGAATACGCCGTTGCTAACGGAAAATTGGGTGAATGCTCCGGGGAGGCTAACTTTTGAAAAAATAATCTCAAGCTTCTTCTTAGGATTACGAACGCTCGGGTGCTTTTGCTTGGGATTGCGGGCGGACGGACTTTTCATGTTGAAGTCTCGATCACCAAAAATACATTCAAGTTGTGGATGGTACCTCACGCCCCTAAAGTGTCGAGTCAAAACCGCCGCATTTTTTTATTATCCGCCGCGCGGCGTTTATAGCCTCCTTGGGTGCTGGGCCTCCGTTATAAAAAAGCCCGCGGGTTAGGCGCGGGATTTTAAGCCTCGCACTCACCGCCAAACAGCCTGTGCCGCATCCTCGCGGCACCTTTTAAATGACGTCGGCTCCGAGGAATGCGGGCTTTCGTTTCACCAGAGGAATAGGCGTCGAATCGCGAGGTGGGGAGGTGCTAGGTAACGGCGCGGCGCTCAATCCGCGCGGGTCGAACTACTAGGCGAGATCGAGCGGTTTGCCCTTAGCGGCGACTAAAGGCCGATTTCAAATTAGGCTACCCCGTTGAAACCGACCCCGAGACGCAGGAACAATTGCGTGTCTTGGCCGCCGAATACATAGTGCGTGCGGTGGCGATCGAAAATAAAGAGCCTGCTTATAGGGCGTAACTAAAACCCGTTTCCGTCCCTTACCGAGACATTCCTTGCATCGAGTAGGATAGATTTTAACGCCCGGCCGCGGCTGTACCGTCACAGGGAAGCCGGTGCCGTTACAGGCAGGGCATTCATTTTCACGTGGGCTCTGCTTTTTCATTTTGGCATTCCAGGTTCAACTTACGTTACCGCGTTCTTTTCGAGGAATCTAATTGCATCGCCGACGGTTACAATCGTCTCGGCACCATCGTCAGAAATTTCGCAACCAAATTCCTGTTCGAAATTCATTATCATTTCAACCTGGTCAAGGCTGTCGGCGTCGAGATCATCAATGAAGCTTGCACTTGCCACGACCTTGTTGGGGTCTACCGCAAGCTGCTCGACTATAAGTTTTTTGACCCGTTCGGCGACATCTCTCATCTGCGAAGTCCCCCAGTGCTCTACTCTCTATCAGGAGCCTTTAGAGTCAAGGCGGTTGGGATGCGGCCTGAATACCATAGAGGGGTCGCTGGACTACAATTGCCTATGGCGTGGTTTGTCACGACGATCTACCATACGTGCGGTTACTTTGCTGTGTTTTTCAGAACGTCAGCTGAATTGTACTGGCCCAATCGATAGATTCGGCAATCCATCAAAGGTGGCACCATGAACATTACGATCGACTGGCAGTTACCTATTCAGCTCACGCGCCACAAGAAAATCATTCTCGACCCAAAAGAAATAGTCGATTTGATTGAGGCGAGGCCTGGGGTCTATTTCTTCTCCCGAAAATTCGGGCCACACTTCGTGCCTTTTTACATCGGAGAAACTATTTCGATTCAACACAGACTGAAGTCTCATCTTAAAAGCGCGCAGATTGCAGACGTGCTTCGCGGAATATCCGGTGATAAGGATATTAAGAAGGGAACGCGCCATTTCCACTTTGGATACCTAAGGGGCAATTTTCAAAAAGACGGGGCCAAAAAGCGGCTCGAAATTGTTCAACGTCATATCATCAGGTCGGCAATCGAAAACGACACCCCAATTCTGAACTCCAGCCTGACTAAAATCAAAACTCATCATCTTCTATTTAATGGCAGCCCCAAGGCTCGCGCACATATGGAGAAAGGCAACACAGTCGAGGCTTAGTTAGCGATTGTCTGTCGATCTATTTGGCATCTACATGGTTCACGTCGGCCCGTTACCCAGCGATGTGCCGACAGCTGAGGCAGCGGAGTGAGATCGTTTGAAATAGCAACATCAATTTGAAAGGAATTTTGAATCATGCCGTCCACGCAACGCAGCCGGTTTTCAGATCCTGCCAATATTGTGGAAGAATGTTATTGCGAAGCAAGGATCGACGCGCTTAACCATGTGTTGTTAGAGCGAGGCATTTCGACTGACCGAGTCATTGCCATTTTGCCGGTCCCTGGAAAAATCATGGTCAACCCGACGCCGGATAGATTTCGGGTGCTCTACCGGACGATATGACATGATGATCGGCGATGAGGACAGGCTGTCTAAAGTTTCCTGATCATTTTTTCGGCGGCAAACTTGGCGTCGGGCTCGGACGAGGAATCGTCGGGCGTCACGATGCTCGATATCGTCCTGCCTGAAATGAAGGCGCCGGATCGCCGAATAGGTGTTATAGCCGCGCGCCATTGCCCGGGTCTGCGCTCATAACCGCCGCCAGTACCGTTGAGCGCGCGGGAGCGACGTTAGAGCAGCAGGGTTTCGAGATGCTCAACAGTACTGATTGCGCGCTCCCACCGATCGTCAGTTGCACCCCTGCATCTCGCCTCCCGCATTAGTCTGGACGCATCTTGCGCCTTCAGGCGCTCGCTGCCAGTCAAATAGGCCTTCACTCGCTGGCTCGCCACAGCCCTAAACGCCCACCGGGGGTTCAAACCGAAACCCTATCTTTGAAAGTGTGCGCGGCAGATACTTGCTCAAAATGGTTCGCCAAGCGACGCTGCTCTCATTAGCGAGGCTGCCGTGATCGCCGACAAAGCGTTTGCAGACGTGGGCGTGGGCTTTGTAAGCGATTTCGATGGCGTCTTTGAGGTCACAGTAAGTCGACGAAACGCTTTGCATGGAGCGCTTCAGCTTCGCGAGCTTTCCAATCATAATTCGATGGTCAGCGGAAAACAGCCCACTGAAATCCTTATCAAGGTGGGCCATGCTTTCGCGCACTGGCTCGTAAGCAGCGCTGGTAAAATTCCCAGCTAATTGCATTGAGCTCGCCGAACCGCGGATGAGATCAGTGATGACGCGCAAATTTGCGTCCGTGGGCGCTCGCTCGTAAGCATCTATGCTCAGAATAATGGCCTGAATTTCCACAAAGAACATTTGGTGCCCCGTGATCCAGCGCTGAATCGATGAGCCGCGATAGGGGAGCGATTGGTCAACCATGTCGGTTCCTCTGCAAGCCTATGGTAATGGTCGGGCTGTGGCGGTATCAGCGTTTCTCCACTTACCAAGGTCCGTTGGGCCGCCTTCCCTCTGGCCAAGTTCCGTCAACGGTGAGTTCGGCCACCTCTTCTGTCGGGTTCAACAAAGCTGCCATGACACGAATTGATTTGAGGAAGTCAGCTACCTCGGCCGCGTGAAGGTCGTGCCCCAGGCCGGCGTTAAGGGCTGTGGCGCGGAGGGCGCGTAAAATGCGAGCGCAAAGCGAAGGCGCGGCCGATCCGTCGCGCGTTCGACAGAAAAGTAATCATCGTACGCGGCTTCTTTTGGCCGCGGCAGGGATACTCGCTCCTCGGAGAGCGGTGGGACAAGGAAGTCGTCGGGGATCAAAATCGCGAGCTCGGCGATATCAGACGCCTTATGTGTCGCGAGCGCGCTAAGGATTCCAACGACCGCAGGCGGAAGCTTTTCAGAAAGCTTATCCAGTCGTTCTGGAAGCGGGAGAACAAGGCAAGGATATCGGTCGCACTGCATCGTGGCCTCCGGTTCTCCGAGTGCCTCACGTTGCCGGTAATCGCCAGCAAAGCGCACACTGTCAGACGAAAACTGGGCCAACCTGCGCGTGTGCCGCACGCGCACAAAAAAAGAATCAGCTCGACAAATGCCATCAAGGCGACCGCAGCTTCACAGCTACCGCCGCCTTGACGAAAAATCTCTTGTGTAATAGTCTCGTCCTGTCCGCCAAGACAGACAAAACCGCTAAATCTCAGACTCCTAACGCATCGCTCTGCGATACGTTCCCCAGCGGCAAGCGCAAACCCGCCCCTGAGGCCCGCTTTATATCGCAGCCTGGACTCGTCCTGTCAAGCCCTTTTTTCTGACATAAATTGTTTTCCCAACCTGGCCGTGTGTTACGTTTCAGGTACATTCTTCAGGTTCTTCCACCCAGATTGATGTTCCCCGATGCGGTATGGCGTCTATTTTGATTGGGAAAACATATGGATACAACATATTCGGATTTCATTTCCAGGTTTGCCAAGACTAGGGCGCGCAGTTCCAGTTGGAGTGCCTCGAACGCAATTCACCCCCTTGATACGCAACGCGCTTCTAGAATTTCCCGACATTCTTTGGGCCATCCTGACAACGCGCTTTGGCGCTCCGCCAGACATCAAATATGCCGCAGCCATTTGGAATGGCCTCGAGTACGCCCAGCCGCCCGAGACTAATATTCCCGACAAACTCGATTCAATGGGCATACAGACGATTGTTCCGTCTTGTTTGCCAAAGCACTCGAAAGATAATCGCAATGAGATAAAAAATGCTGCTGACCGAGAAATGCTTATCAGAATACTTGATGATATTCATTCCGCCGCGATCACGTCTCTTGATGCAATCGTTCTTGCCTCAGGCGACCATTTCTTTGCTCGCGCAATTACGTACATAAAAGAGAAAACCGGAAAGGATGTGCACGTACTCTCCTTCACGGGCTCGACCTCGAGCGTCACCAAGGACGTGTTAAAAGCAGCGGGACGCGAAGATAATCTTATTTCGATAGAAAAACATCCGATCTACATCGATCATTGCAAGAAATGCCACGCGCTCGACGCAGTAATGTTGCATCGGGCTGCAAATCCCGTGTCTGTAGATCAGATGATCAAAAAGACCGCAATATTCAAACGGCACAGCACCAGGATGAAGTTCGTTAAGCCTGACATCTTTGAGTCTTGGATTGTTGGCTGGTTACAGTATTGGAACGACATGGGGATCATCATTCCGTCGACCTATAGAGACGTTATGCAGCTATTAAAATCTGAGAAGATCATTTCGGTAGGCCACAAGAATATTGATGGACGGCGGCAACTAACCGTGGATCTCCAATCAACCGAACTAATTGTTTCGGTAACAATCGCGGAATTCGGGAAATCCGAGGCAGGGTTCATCGCGAAATACCACATTCCGCCGTAACCTTCGGCGTTTCGGCCCAACCCAACGCGGCCCTTGACTAGTTTATCGGCCGCGGCTATACTACCTTTAGTTGTAGGCCGTGTCGCGTCGACGGTCCGGTAGAGGGCCGCATCGAACGTTGGCGGCCCAGAAGATTTAAAAGCCGCAGCGAATAGTCGCTGCGGCTTTGGCTTTTATCGGCAAGTCCAACGGTTGGGTAGGGAAGGCGGGTTAGACAGCGAAACGCGGTTAGGCGTCGGAAGGCGCTGCGACTTAATGCTTGGACGGTACCGCACTCAATGCTGCGCCGGCCGTCTACGGTAAGGTTGATGCGTTAGGTTATCTTGCAACGTCGATGGTCGTGCGGCTCGCCCACTAGAAAACCTTTGGCAAGCCACAACGCGGGCGGGAGCACGCCGAGCATTTCATTGTAGCGTTCTTCAGTACATTCCTTGATCATGCGAACCTCCTGGTGGGGAACGTCCGCGCTTCATTTTACCACGCAAAACAAAACCCCATCCGAAGATGGGGGTTTGGAGTTGTACGCGTTGCGCTGATGCGGAGCGTACAAATTCAAAGAGCTGCAGAACGATTAGCGATTTGCTTCGGTTCTGCGTGAGGTGTTTTGGCGCCGATTATCCTGGCGTCCATTAGATCGGGCGCGTCCATCATCTCGGCTATTATCCTGGCGGTCGTCGTCGCGGTCAGACTTTGGCGGCCTCAGTACAATCTTACATTCGCCGTCAGGACCCGGAAGGGGCAATGAAGTGAGGATGAGATTGAGGCCAAGGCCATCAGAATGGTTCCAGGCCGACCCGATCTGACTCCACCAATCGTCTTTCCCTTCTCGCTTGGTGACGACGTAGGCGTTGTATGTTGGGCCTTTAGTTTCGGTACTCATAATAGTTTTCCTTTCGCTGTTGGATGGATGATCTCTCGTTTAGGTGAGACTTAGGAAACGATCGGCGGCAGTGGAGCGATGCGCACATGCGTACGTATCAACTCCAGAAGCTCGTCGGTCGACGAGATTGTGGCACTCAGTATTTCCTGATCGAGCAATTCGGGCTCTTCATCGTCGACGGTCGTCGCAGTGATCGACACGATGCAGGTGCCGCTCGCGAGCGGCGAAAGCGCGATGCGTAGAAATTCCGGGGAAGAGATAAGAGGGGATGCCGCTGATGCGCGGTTCGTGATGTCAAACATCTTTGGAGCTCCGTCACACAACCGCGGTCCGAGGGATTCAGACGGCGGCGAGCAGGACGGAGCTGATCTGCTGATCTCTCCTTGAATCGTACCGCAGCTCCGAAATCCCGCAAGCGCAGGCGAGGGATATTGACTCATTCGCGCGGTATCGGCTACAGCTAATTCTCGTAAACCATTGAAAATACTAGTCTTTTTTAACTTAGGAAGTGGGGGATCTGTCTAACGTGTTGGAAATCTGTGGAATTTGGAAAGGCACGAGCGAAAACACAACGGAGAACTCGAATGCGACTCATCCTCACTCTGGTTTGCCTACTGCTTTTCGCGGGCACCGCTCCCAGTCGGGCTGACCTGCAGCTGCAGCCAAAAATGGAAGCGACGTGTCGGCCGGCAAGTCCCGCCAGCTACACGATCCTGCGGTGGAAGCCGCGCGAGACCTGCACCACCGATTGCTTTGTTTCGCGGCTAACCTGCACGAACGGCAAAAGCTTTGAGCTGGTCTCGAGGGTTCACCCGGCGACGACGGAATTCCAGATGGCATTCTGGAGTTGGATGCCGTGGTCGCTGTTGCTGTACCTGTTGCCGTTCCTGATCATCGTTGGTGTTGCCATCATCGGATCGGAGGCAGCGGTACCGCTGCTGATCGTGAATGCGTGCGCCATATCCTACGCCACGGTTGCCGCCTGGTCGCTCTATGCGAGCGTTACCGGCAATCCGCGCGACGAATGGGTGCTGCAGGCGCTGTTCTTAAATCCTTATGCGTTCGGCATATTCCTGCTCCTGTTCTTGATCGTGAACGCGGTGCCGATCTGGCGTTTGCTTGACGGGCTGTTTTATCGCCACCCGCCCGCCACCATCATCTCGCCGGTCATATGGGCTGGCTATCCGCACCATGCAGCATCCATGCATGCCGAACTCATGCCGAACATCTTCGAGTTCGTCGATCCGCGGGAGAGCAGCTCGTACTACCACCGCGAAACCGACCGTCTGCGGGCCTTCAAGGACAAACTCGACGCCGAGACGGCGTTCGCGCAGGCTTACCTGCGCCGCGAACGCACCCGCAATCATCTCAACGATGGCCTTTAAGGAGCATGACAAAATGGGTGTCAATCAAAAGCCGACGATAGAAATTGAACTCGCCGCAAATGAAATGCCGGGATATCGAAAGGCTGCGGTAACGCCGCGGCCAAATACCCTAGCGATGCCGATGCCGCAGCAGATGACCAGCGTA
>Ga0302325_10021754_pt1 | contig 13422 bp, 16 predicted proteins | sample Palsa_T0_2_FD_201948 | JGI IMG/M metagenome (GOLD analysis project Ga0302325, IMG submission 201948) | Peat permafrost microbial communities from Stordalen Mire near Abisko, Sweden - Palsa_T0_2 | ecosystem: Environmental > Terrestrial > Soil > Palsa > Peat permafrost | place: Sweden: Abisko... | reverse complement strand
TATTCTTCAAGTCAGATTTCCGGGACCACCTTTGTCGATGTTCAGGCTGTTTCCCGCTTCTGAAAGTGCATAGCCAGCTCCTTGAAGAAGAGACTATTTATGAACCATCTATGTCTGGAAGCGACGATGAAGCCGGGGGTAGCACCGCTGGAAGTGGCAGTCTTTACGATCGTGGCGAAAGTGCACTGAAGAATGTCGATCGCGTTAGAGCAATTGAAGGTGTCATGGCATACAATCACCTGAAGGACAAGCTGAAACCGTTCTTTCAGCAGTTTGCTGAGAGTGGCAAAGCTATCAGTGCCGAGGATATCAAGGCTCATTTTGCAAAGATGCGAGGTGACGAGCAGGCTATCAAGGAAGCTGGGGAAGGTGCAAAAAACGCAGATAATAAGAAGGAGTAAAGCGGATATTGATTGCAGCTTTGGCTGTTGGATTGTAGGATAGGGAAACGAAAAGCGATTTGGTACATGGCAAGCCACAGGATTCTTCGCGCTCTCATTACGGTCAATGCCCCTTCCAGCCTTGGCTCTCCTGGTCAAAACGTGCAGTTCAACGATTCAAGTCTCAGCGTTACCAAGAGGTTTGCACTAGTACCGAGAAACTTTCACGATGATTTCGCTTGAACTTACTACCCTTTGAGCTCTTCGCTTAAAGTGCGAAATGCAACGAAAACAAAAAATTGGAGAGGCGAGGGGATTCGGAGTGCTTTGGGTGCGTCTGGCTAGCGCCGGCAGTAATCTGCATAGAGCCTAGCGCAACAAAACCCCCTTTCATACAGTTCACAGGCTATATCGTCCTCCCAGCAGATGACAGTTTATGTGTGCGTTCATTTGGGAGAAAGGGGGTTTATCGCGCATGTTTTTGGCCAGCCTTCACGTACACTAAAGCGGAAGGGCAGCAATACTCTTATCAATTAATTTATGCACAAAATTGATTAAGGAACAGCAATCACTTCTCGTTGTACCAATGATACTCGAAGACCATTAAGATTCCATTCAAGTAATAACAATATTAAAATATTACAAAATTACAAAAACGCTCAAAAGAGAATCACAAAGTGTGACGACGTTCCTGGATGAAACCAGCCGTCCTTCCGACCAAATTCAAACTCCAAACAAATTCATGAACCATCACATTCTGATCAAAGGGAAAACATAATTTTACCAAGTGAAAGGCCTCAGTTCTGCGACTGGATCTGCTGATCAGCCCTCAACGCCTGCACAATCGAATCCGCCCACTCCTCAATCTGATCCCACTTTCTCCTATCCTCATACTTCCCCCCAAAACACCTAAATAGCACCTTAAAACAACCACCCATATCCTTCTCCGCATATACCCCCTGAAACAATCTATGATCCCTCAAAGGCAAGTACTTCCTCAACCACGTCTCCATCTTCTTCTCCTCCGCCTTAAGTCCCGAATCTGGTGGCATCCCGACGCTGAATGCCCATGTTGGCTTCGGGTTGTCGTGCAGGTAGCTTGAGCTGCGCTTTACGAATTCTTGGGAGGGTTTGAGCCAGCTTTGGACGTGGATTGCGGAACCCAGGATTAGGACATCGAAGTCTTCTGCGGAGAGGGCCTTGGTGAAGGCGACGAGTGTGGTGTCGCCAATGTTGCCTGCACGGATTCTTTCTTGGATTCGCTCTGCGATTGACTGTGTTGCGCCTTGTGCAGTCCCGTAGGCGATGAGGATCTTCATCTTAATCTAATTGGATATACTGCGATGATTGAGATTTTTTTCAAAGGGATTTCTAATATTTTCTGATGACCGAATACGGTTTTAAAGTGACAATTCAATTATTTAGATTCCTAGAAAAAACTTTCTAAAAATGTTTAATGGCGACTTGCTGACCTTTTCCCTGCTTTTGGTTGTCTGATGGTGAGGTGACGTTGTGCTTCGATATCACACCACTTCTCGAGAATGTTCCATGGTCTGATAATTCCAGTGAACGGAACCCAAACAGATTCCCCGCCAAGAGTATTTTAACCTGTGCGGTTTAGCAAGGCTGGAACTCACGGAATCATCCGATTGAGAGTTTCTTGGTGACCGTTCTTTGCAAATAACGGGTCCTGAAGCATTCGTTAGCGAACCAGGGGATGAAACTATCAATGGATCGACGATCATTCATTATGCGATCTCGTACTATAGTAGCATCTTTGCGGATACTAGTACTTATTTAAATTAACTTTGCAAGCTCCGGGTATTCAATGTTTCCCAATATTCCACTCCTCCTATCTCAAATTCGCCCTCCTCTTCCTCTCTGTAACATACCTCCCCAAAATCCCCGTATCCCAAAATAACCTCACCTCATACAATTGTAGCCCATCCGTTCCGTCATATATCTCTGCCTCCCCAACACTAAACACAAAGAATCTTGGCGCTACAATCTCCTCCTCGTCACCCCTTAACCGAAAATGCGTCAAGAACTGAGCATAAACTATATCCTTCCCTTCCTCCCCCACAACCCTAGCTTCTACAAGTTCGTGTCTTACTCTGTCGAAAGGTGTGAAGAGACGTTTCATGCAGTCCCAGATGTGGGGGCCGGAGGTGTGGACACCGCCTTTTGTGTCGTGGAATTTGGCAAATGGGGAGTAGAATTTGGAGGACGGTGTTGAGGTTAAATCGAGGGAATCGATCGTCTTGGTGTATTTTTCGAGGAATATTAGGGTGGGAGATTGGCGTGAGTGGTCATTCCAGGGACCTTGATGTGTGAATATCGACATTGTTTCGGTTGTACAAGGACCATGCACTTTTTGAGTCTGCGCAAGCTCCAGAAATTTAACTTGAACTTTCCTTTTTACAATTGTGGAGAAGACCTGTTGCTTGCTTATATGTTCTTTCTTTCATTGATTTCAATTTAGGTTTTGAAATTGGACAATGTGGGGGGATTATGTTTGTTGCGGATGTAAGAGGGGCAACGGCCGTAAGGCACGAATGCTGGGCTTCTGGACCAGCCGACTCGTATAATCGCCGCCAACATCGACTTTACGTTGCAGAATGCGCCGGCTAGCGATTACTGAACGAAGGATTACTTTACTTTGGTTCTGCGAGAGGATTTGTGATGTGCTCTGCAATGTTTAATTGTGCAGTACCTGCTTTTAGGATGATCGAATGGGCTCTGGAGTTGTGGATATATTTCCCTGTAAAAGGCAGCGGACGTGCACGTCTCAACAACGGGGTCAAAGCCTTGACTCAACAGTGCAGGAAATTCTTCGTTATCTTCTCTACGGAAATGAGAAGTTCTCAGAAGAAGTAATAATCCTCTATGAAGTCTTCTTCTAGGAACTAGCTCGCTTCTTATTGCTTGGCTAGTGGTTTGCCTATGAATCCGTCAAATCGTTTGTCACTCCAAGTGGCAAGAGCGATAGGTTGGACTCCATCCCTGCAGTATCCTAAACTAACTTGAACCCTCCAAGGTCCTCTGCAAACCAACTCTGCGTATTCGTAGGCTCTTTTCCGCGCAGACAATAGTTCCCAGCAGAATGTTCTGACTGCATACTACCCCTGCGGGGCTGCTTGAGCACACTTGGCGAATTCTGTCGCGCCTGTCGCAGCAAGATAAAGCGGTTTGTTCTGGCCTTAAGGCCCAATCTCGAGTGTCTGCTGTAATATCTGGAAGCTTCTCCTTCAAGGCAATTCCAGTATCTTCATCGACAAGCAAGAAATAACTTAGAGGCATCAATCCTGTTTCTTCCCCCATCTACAGCGACATCAAGAATGCCCTTCAAACCGTCCCTTCTCCGCTTCATTCTCGGGAACGTTCCATATCACGGATCGAAGGTGTTGATACTGTGCTGAGGCACCCTACGCGGCTAGCAAGAAAGAGAGTGTGGCTCCAACGGCCTGTTGGCTTAGACGGAGAGTGAAGAGACAAAATCCAGCTGGCCGTCTTCCTCATCCCCGCATTCGTCGAGATCATTGTAATCCTTACGCACTACATACCATTCTCGCAAGGAACGCAATGGTTTCTGAGACACCTTTGGGGATATGCCTGTTGGTAGAAGGACGACAAAGACCAGTATGCTCCTTGTGTGAATCAGACCATGTTCTAGTATTGACCAAAAGTGCGGAAGCTCTGTTAGCACAAGAAAGACTTTTTTCGTGATACCTTCCTAGAGTTTACTGGTGCTAACAGACGGAATTAGTGGGGAAGTTGAGCCGTCTGCTTGCGCGTTGCGGTGTATAACAAATTTCCTCCTTCGATCTTGTCGTCTCTGTCACTGGCGAGTGTGACTTTGTTCTTAATGCAGATTATTCATGGTAGAGTCGTAGTTACCAAGCAGGTCTTGATACTGGGTCAGACAGCTGGATCATGAGAGTCTTGAATTCGTCATTTCCGAGCTCTTGTCGTGCCGAGCAGATCGAATAAGGTTGAAGACGTGAACGAGCTGCTAATGAAGCGTTGCTCAAAATGAGGCCAAAGGGTACGAGAAACCAGATACAAATGCTGTGCTAAAGCCTGACTGCAGGGGGTATGCTAGCTCGCCTGCGTCTGAGGTATTGTCCCGACCGGTGAGACTTCTTCGGCCGCTTTGGTTGACGTGCAGAAATGGACACTTTCGGCCTTGCAGAAACTCTCCAAGATTGGTTCGCTCTTCGGAGGAGCTGGCAGTGAGTTGCAGAAGTAGCGCAACGAACGGGACTAGAAGCGTCAGCTTTCGAATTGAGACATTGAGGTTGTTATCTTTTCCCAGTCGAGGAACTTGAACGGGGAGGTCTTCGAGGCCCATGGTCGACAAAAAGACACCTCTACGCAAAACGTGTACCAAAGATATTCAAGTTAGCAAAGGAGGAAAGGACATTGACACTGATCTTCACACAATTCTTCCAAAGTGAGCCCAAAATAGAATCCTTACAGCACAGGTCTATTTCGACACATTTCCGACTTGAGTTTTGACCCCTCGACCAGCGCCACAGGAGCCTCCTCTCCTGTTGCCAAATCGAACGCCACCCACCGTGCGCCCTATCCTAACGAATCACATTTACCCCTATCTTCCCCTAGTTCCCCCACCCCCAAAACTTGTGGCTTGCATATAACCCTTCTCCACCCACTACAACCAAGAACCCGATCCCGATCCCGATCGCCCGTGCCGAATCGGTAACGGACCCCAAGTACCAACACACACTACTGCGCGGCAGCGCATACTAAGCACCAACATCCTGCTACAATGCTACATACCCGAGGAGAGTTAGCGGCCGCAATTGGGCGCTGAGCGGGAGCGAGAAGTATCCTGGGAAAGGGGCGTGCTTGGACAGGGCTGAAATGTGAAGGTGATGTGGTTTTTCGTTGCATGTCGTGCTTTTTAGCTTGAAGCTAAGGGAAGAGGGATTTGCGGCGAGGGAGTTGGAGGGATGAGATTAGCCTGAGGACTAGAGCGGTTTTGTCTTTCGTGTCTGCTTGTGGTTTGATGGGTATGCAGGCTTTCGGTGTTAGTGCGATTGGTTGGGGGCGTTGGGGCTAAGTATTGCTTTCTTTTCGGGTACGAGGTCGATAATATCCACGCCAGGAGACTTCCTTTCCCGTTGTTGGCACTTTTGCTTTCCTTCACCATTATGGAATTTGGGGTGAACGTTTTACAATAATATTTTCAGCAAATGTCAGGTAAAGTAATAATTGTGAGGTAAGGAATCCCCTTCTCTGATATTTCAGACACTTGTCAAGAAAATGATGCTCGGAGCAATACAAATGTGCAAAGCTAGCTCATATAATAGAACCTCCCAACCAGTTCCCACAGCCAAAACCGCGAAGCCCACAGCATCAAGCAAGCACCTCATCCTCCTCAGGTCATAACTCCCATAACAGCCAATCGACCCACACCCTCCTCCCATCCAATCACCAAATGCAACCTCATGAATAACACCCGCTGCTCAAACAACCTAATCTGCTCGCTGCTCATTAATACAACCTCCTGTACCGTCCTGCCAAAGAACTTCTCCCATGCCCTCGTGCTCCAAAGCAGCTTCCCTGTTGCGATACAGCCAGTTTCGTCGACGAGGAGGCCGATTATGTGGGGGTTGAGGGAGAGGGATAGTGTCTTGTCGCAGTTTCGGCAGGGCGTGGTGATGCTGTTCGCGTACACGGTCACTCCGCAGCTGGTTGAGAGTTAGTAGTGAGGGCTGGTTGACGGATTCAGGGGAGGGGGCGAGTTGGTGGATAGGAACGGTCGAGGAGAAGGGGAGAGGTACCATTCAGCGCACATGAGCATATTCCGGCGGTGGATGGCAACCAGATTCATCTCTATGACCGTGACGCTGATGAAGCACGAAAAGACTTGGTTGCCATTCGAGCGAACCCTATCTCATCAGAAAGCGCCTCTCATACTGGATCCAAGTACTCACCAATTATCGAGCTCGGCCAGCGTAAATAACATACGATTGACACCATACTCAGTTGCCTCTACGTCCCACACCCCCTCCGGAAACTCCAAACAAACCCTCTCCTTCTTTGTTAGACCGACCGCATACTTCCTCAACCACTCAGCATCCCCACACTCCGGCTCAACATCCACCATCGTCCCATTCACGATCCCCAGATTCCCCTTCCCATTAAACCCAACCCTATACCCCGGACTGGTAATCAACAGCACCGTCTCGCCCGCAATCCAAGACTTTGCCGAATCAATAACCTCATTCCAGACCGTCAATCTCACGTTCCCCGTATGATCAAACAATACAACATCTGCAAGCTCGCTCTCTCCTCCATCCTTCCTCGAGATTTTCTTCCTGCCACCAATACTTTTAACGCAAACCAGGATCTTCGCACCAGAGACACCATCATGCCCACTACTAAGATAGCTCTCCAGCGTCATGAGTCCCGTCAGCGGCTGTCCCTTCCTATACTCCAGGGGCGTCCGGCAAATAGCATCACCAGCGGTGCTCGTGTGGATCATAACATGGTCACTCGTGACTCTCCCCGGAAACAAATTTGCATGTACGATGACGGAGGGGATCTGCGGTGTGTCCAGTTTCGTGGTATCCGAGATGAAGACCGTCCAGATGGAGAGCAGCTGGCCTAACTTGAGGGGATAGGCGTTGCGTGCGAAGTAGAGCTTGATCTGCCTCTTACACATCAGCGCCCATCCCCCCAAATCATGAAAACATCACGTACCGAAATAGCAGCAGAATCATCCTTCACAAGCAGCACATGGAATCCCGAAGCCTTGGGCTGCTTCGCGTCACGCCCAGCCACAGTCTTCAAGTTCGCGATTCGACCGACGAAGGTGACGGCTCGCGGACCGGGGATGAGTTGACTGATGCTGCACTCTTCGTAGTCGCGCTCAGGGTTCCATTTCCTGTGCAGAGGGTCGAGCGCGTCTGCTAGCTCTTCTTCTGTGAAGCCGTCGCCTGGTTTGGTGGGCTCGGGCTCAGGGCCGGGGGCTTGAGGGATGCGGACTTCGGGCTTGTAGAAAGCTTGGATTGAGGGGGCGTCGTAGGCCATTGTGGCGAAGAGAGAAGGATTTTAGGTGGTGAATGGTGGAGGAAGATATGCTTTAATCTTATGGTACAGTACGCGTGGTGATTGCTTGGGTAATGTGAAGTTTAAAAGAAGTAGGTTGCAATCAAAAGAGTGAATGTGGGCTCCGCTTCGAACGAGGCCACGAGCACTTTCACTTCACGCATCGCTGACGTCACAAAACAGGAATTGGAGCATTGTAGAAGAGCAATCGCACTTCAATTTATGTTAATCTGTCTAAAGAGCGAATGCACGGCACTTATCGCCATGTGTAGACATCAAAAGAACTAATTGCGTCGCAACTCAATCTCCATCATCTGCTACCTAATTAGATCTACCAAAGCAATGAACATTTTCAAAGCAAATAAAGTTGCAAGTCAGTCGCGAAGATTGAAACTGCATTTAGAACAGCTTGTGCTCCAATGTCATATCATTCTCCGGCTCAAGACCAACGCAGGCCTTGAATATATTGACCAATGCGCTTCGCTGCTTAGCAAGAGCGTTGATGACGGGGGTGCCAGGAGGTGTCAAGGGAGCTTTGAGCATGAAGCTGAGGATGCTGAGCACGCTGTGGAAGTTCTTGAAATCCTTGGTGGTAGCACCGTCGCTGGAATGGGCCTTCCACTGGATGCGAGTCATCATCTCGGCGACGACAACCAGATCAATGATCAATGGGGAAGCAAGCAGAGAATCCTCGCAGACATTGAAGATCCTAGAGTTTATTAGTTGGAGGCCAATTCAAAGCGATCATAGAAACTTACGAGATAGTCTGATGACCACCCATGAAGATCTCAGCGTAGTACTCATCCAAGGCACGCTTGTTGTCACCAACAGCTGGCATGTACTTGATGACGACAGTGTGATCAGGATGCTCGCCCTTCTTATAAAGAACAGAGTTGGCTTCAACCATGTCATCAACAACATTAGACTTGGAGATTTCCTTAGAGCGGAATTGCTTCTGAGAGCTGAGGTTCTTTCCATCGTTGTTGCCAAGATGGTTGTAGCTGGCAATGGAAGTGAGCTTTATACCAGCGCTGATCAAGAAGTCCACCAAAGCAGACTTCATCTTAGTCTGACCAGACTTGAAATCATCACCTCCAATGAAGGCATTATGCTTCTCGGCAAGCTCAATTGCACCAGGAACAAAGGTGTTCTGTGGGGAGCCGTTGATGAAGGGAACGCCCTCGAGGATGCATGCCACAGCAAAAACAGTGGATGGAGCAACTTCCTCGTGACCGTTCTCAATTGCTTTCATGAGGTTCTCGGCAGTATCATTGATACCAGGGATGAGATCAGCAAAGCGCTCAGTGTTGGCAGTCCATTGAACAATGACCTTGTCCAAGTTGTTCGTAGCCTTGAAGTCCCTGGAGAAAGGGTCAGTATCTATTTCCTTGTGCTATCGAAAGAAAATTCTTACCGAATATCCTTGCGGATCTGTTGGACGTGCTCCATGCAAGCCTTGCTGCCCTTCATGAGGTTGTCGGCGCGATCCTCCTGATTAGCAGCAATGAAGTCTGGGTAATAGATGCTGGGAAGAGGAACCATTGCGGCCATTTCCTTCTTGACTTGATCCTTGAGGGTCGGCTCTAGAACAGCAGCTCGATCCATGGCCTGGGCCAAGTTCAGGCCGCTGATATCCCAGCCGCCGATGGCAAGATCATTGGGATGAACCATGGGCAGGAGGTCATGGAAGGGAATGTTGACATCCTTGGCAGTCTTAGCATTAGTACCAAGCTTGACTGTGGAGCCCATGACAACAGAGCCATAGTAGTTAGCGGCACAAGGGCCTTCACGAGTTTCCCAGACAAGACCGCGGCGATTGGCAATGATACCAGCGGTAACAGTGGTTCCATTGTTTCCGCCCCATCCAACAAGCATCATACCAGTCTTTGGGACCTTGCGGTCGACCTTGAAGTTATAGACAGTCTCCTTGGGAGTTGCCTCGAATTTGCCATCGGCATTTTCGTTAACCAAGGTGGTGCGGTATGTGTACTTGGATCGGATCTCGCTGTCGGTGTAAACGACATTTGGAGAGTTGACCTTGAAGAGATCCTTGTTGGCAGGGGTTGCAGTTGTACCGTTTCCGTTCGAGAAGTCCAGTCCGACTTCCGCGTGAGGTGCCATGATTATTGATGGTATTTGGCAGTCTCAATATAGCGTGCAGGTGGGTTTATTGGTTTGTATCGGTTGCGTTTACTTGGTAAACGGCGAGTCCGATGCCCCTGCGGCGGAAGAGCAACGGGCTCCTGCGAACGGATGGTGCGATCTGGAAGGAGTGTTAGTGAGTTAATTTGAAAGAACTGCAATCCTCTGTTGCTAAAGATGAGAGAATTGCTATCCGCGCGCATCCGATGAGTGGGAGAATAGCTTACGAGTTGAGGAGATTGGAAAACGTCTTGACGACTGTGGTGATCACACTCGAAAGTGCAATCGACTGGATTTGGTTGGGGAAGAAGGTTCTGAATTTGTTCCTGGGGATTCTGACAGTTGAAGGTTTTTGGTTTGTTAGGAAGGAAGGAGCGAGGGAAGAAGGGGTGGTGAGGTTTTGACGATGGTGCTATTTTCTGCCCCACAAAGATTTCCGCAAGGAGCATGGCGGGGCACGGAGTTGTGCCTGAATTGATACTGTAACGCGATAAGACACCTGCACAGTAATTGTGTAGCCCTGCATAATCGCAGAAGCCAGCCCATGTCGTGGCTTCTTTCTAACGTGTCACTGCATATCGGTCAATGCCGGCAACGGCGCCTCTGGGAGCATTAGGAGATGCTGCGGAGGATTTGACCAGGAAACCTGTGGAGATACGACTGGAAATGCTCCTCTCGTATCGTTCCCAAATCGAATCTTCGGCCAAGGTCTCTAGAATTTCCTGCAGTGAGGGAGCATAGCCCTCCTGTTCTACAAATGTGGCACCTTGGTGGCTCACCCCTTTTTCAATTCTGCATCGGAGATAGATATAGCGTGAAGATATCTTTTCATTGATTCGTCATCGTTCTGGGTTGCAATGTTGCAAGAGCCCTATCAGATGAAATGCTCCCAGGTTCCGAACGAATGACACCTCCCCTACAGTAAGTCATCTCTCAGTCTAATTAAGTCTTCCTTCGCGTTGTTTACCCTAACGCGTAGCGCAGTTCGCGTCTGATCCTAGTATATTTCTTCTTCGAATATGTTGCCATATTAATCTCGCTGTTTGGTAGTTCCTTCTGGAATTGTTTTAGATCACGCGGAGAGTGGCTCTCGAATGATGGAATGGCGGTGTCGACAGCGTCGATAGCGTGAAGATAAGTCTGCATGCACAAACACCCACCCAAGTGTCTCCATACCTGGGATGGATAGGGAACATCTCACCGCAAGTCTGCAAAAACTCGTGACTCGTGAGGATGGTTGCATGTCACTGACGCCAGCCGACTGCAACATACCTCCAGTATGTAGTACTGTAGCTAGCAGTTATTCAAGTCGGCTTTCCGTATAAACCCGAAATTAATAAAGGAGCAAAGTACCAATCACTAACATTTGCAGAGAAGACTTCAAACTCCATCTTTTGAAATGAGAGTGACAATTCCATTAACCATAAGCTGTTGGTTTCCACGGCATCCAAGAATTAATAATCAAAGATAGTACTAGTTGTAGTACTAGTTGGGAGAGGCTCAATTCTTCGTTTCGGCGCGGTCCGGTGTCCCAGTACGGAGGTTCCGGCACTTAGAAAGGAGAATATAGGGTTCAAACCCTGTAATAGCCCATAAGGATTAATCTTATAGGGTAGCCTTAAATCGATCCACTAGCGCCTTGTAAAGTTTGTCCCATTTATAGATCAGGGGGTTGTATTGAGCTCGGTCCTCGTCCCGATTCGTCAATTCGAGGCGTATAAGGCGTATGAGGACTTATGCAGAAACTCTCACTTACAAACATTGATTTATACTTTAATTAAGCTAATAATTGATGCTTTACGATGTCTTAAGCTGCAGAGAAACCCGCAATACTCCCCCTACTAAAGATTACTTTACTAATTTGCAAGAGAAATGAGGTTATACTCCCTGTAAGGGTCTCACGTGCCTTTTGTCCTTTACCGCCTTTTTGTCCTTCCTCCCCTCCTCTAGCACCGGTTGTTTTTATAGAAGAAGAGGAAGCTAAATTGGCATTTCTAAACGACTAGTTTATTGATATTACTTCAGATAGATCGTTGTCTAGTGGTGATACAATTGAAGACCTGGAAGAGCGTGATATTAATGGATTGCCTAAACTTCCTCCCGCTCTTCGTCTTGCCGGGTATTACAACCCCGGGACGAGGATGCAAGCCCTTATAATGACGGAGTCCGGCGTACCATATCACTAAATCACCGGTCTTTGTAAAGATTTGTACTTCATAATTGTATAATTGTATAAAATCAGAGACAAGGAAATTATGCGGTGATATAATCCCAAGGTTTCCAAGGTTTTCTAGATTCGTATGTGGCAGACGAGCCCAAGAAAGGTCGGAGTACTATTTCCCTTGAAATTGTTGCGATGATTGAGGATATCGTTACTAAGAATCAAACGACAAGGTCGTATTTATGTGGTGCAATTGCTGCAGAGGTAGCTACTCGGCTTGGTGTTAAGAAGGCAGTATGTGCCAAAAGCGTACACAAAGTACTTAAAGCAAAGAAGTATAAGTCTTGCAAGCAAACGACAAAGCCGGGATTGACGATGGAGATAAAATAGGCGCGGTGGGACTAGTGTGTTGAGCACGCTGACTGGGCAATGGAGCAGTGGGAAAACGTGATCTGGACGGATGAGACGAGTGTCTAATTAGGGGGGGTGAGAGGCAAGAGAAGAGTATGGCGGAAGGCGGAGGAGGCCAACTATCCGCATTGTATTAAAAGGAGGTGGAAGGAGTTCAAGGAGTTTATGTTCTGGGGGTCTTTCTCGTACGATAAGGACGGCCTTTGATGGGTTTGAGAGGATGAGACGGCGTCTGAAAAGAAGTATGCAATTGCAGAACTCAAGCGTATAAATGCCCTTGAGGGAGGATGACGACTGTGCGGCATGGGAGCTAGCCTAGCAGCTTAAAATAGAGGCATATTACAGGCGAATAGGCAAGAGGTTTCCCGGTGTGCTTGCTAAGTGGAGGCATACTGCAGACAATGGTGCATACGTGCGAGAGAAAGGGAAAGAGGCATTGATTGGTGGAGATATTAGCAGGTTATATTAAAGCCCCTTCTTCTTCCTTTTATTAAGGAGTGTATGGTTGATAGGCCTGGTACGCTTGTACAAGAGGATAAGGCGGCATCTCACGATTCTCACTATTAACCGGAGGTTTTTGGGTTTTGGAAGATTGTTCGTTTGTTTTAGTCTAGCAACTCACGAGACTTGAATGCTATTGCACTTACATGGAATTAGATGAAGGGGAAGACTACTAAAAAAATGGTCTTTAGCTGAAAAAAAGCAAATAAAGGCTAACTAGATTAAATGCTAGGAGAAGATGCCTCAAAGTAAGATTCAAGACTAGATTGAGAAAATAAAGATACACGTGGATAAGGTAATTCTTTTGGAAGGTGGGAATAAGTATAAAGAAGGAAGGTGCAAAGGGCATTGAAGACAAGAGTCTATTAGAATTGATATTTCCTCGATAAACCACGTGAAAGTTATGTGATGTTAATACAGTAAATTACCCCTCTATTTGGCGAATGAGGGTGTGCTATGGCCCCTATAAACCCTGTAGGTTACGGGCCTGAAAGCCTAATTTAAGATCTAAGACCGAAACCTCCGTATTTTCGAATGATTCGATCCAAACAATTCAGACTTCTGTTCCCGAAATTTCGTCCTTGATGAGATATTAAACGCCTGGTATCAACTGGTGTACCAAAGTTATGCTTGTGGATTCAGTGGTACTGGAAGCTCTTCCAAAATTATGTACTCTTGAAGGCATCACCAATGACCGGAATACAAGGTGAAGCACTGAAGAGTACAGAATATACTATCCCCCCCCCCCCC
>Ga0302325_10021752_pt1 | contig 13422 bp, 20 predicted proteins | sample Palsa_T0_2_FD_201948 | JGI IMG/M metagenome (GOLD analysis project Ga0302325, IMG submission 201948) | Peat permafrost microbial communities from Stordalen Mire near Abisko, Sweden - Palsa_T0_2 | ecosystem: Environmental > Terrestrial > Soil > Palsa > Peat permafrost | place: Sweden: Abisko... | reverse complement strand
TAATAAAAAACACTTCAAGGGGTTGGATCTCTTTACCGGCCTGACCACCCCAGGAGATCACCCGCAAGAAAGGAAGATGAGAGAGAGCGTGGAAGCCATTTCCTCACTCAAGCGAATTCACATTCCCACCTGGCCTCACTCTGCCTACTCCACATGGATACTCTCACAGTAACTCACTTGAGCCGTGACTGTTGATACCCAAACGGCGATCAGCAATATATCAGTAGACATCAAGACAATCTTAGTAACATGGCATCTCTTCATTGTCCCTATGGACACCCCCATATTTCCTCCTTTGAGTGCGTCATCATGAGATAACGAGAATGCTCCGACCCGAAGATGCTTGAAAACGCCTCCTTTTATTTTCCCCAATGCTGTAACTTTTTCCTATCTTTCCTACTATGATTGACATCTCTATTCGAGGAATGTAAAAAGATTCGTGTGCAATATGTTCATGGCTCTCGTTGCCTCATATGCATCTATGACGCAGGAAATGTTAATTTCGCTTGCGCCTGTTGTTCGAGTTAGTTTTGAAATTTGACGAAACGAGAGGGAAGGGAGTGACTTGCCTTGTGATATCATCTCAATATTGACATTATTTTCTCCCAATGTGCTGAACATGCGTCCTGCGATGCCGATCGCGTTTTTCATGTCCGCACCGACTAAACTTAAGATAGCCATCTGGTTCAGGATACTAACTTCGCCACATTCTTCCAAATCCTCTTTCACTTCTAGTAAATCTTCTTCTGAGATATTGGCTGAATAAATGGCCATAGACACATGGACTTCTGACGTGGAGATCAGGTCAACCGATAATTGTCGTTTATCTAGGATGGAGAAGACTTTTGCGAAGAAACCGTGTGAAATAGAGCGTTTGTTGGAGTGTACGTTGATGACGGAGATTTTGTCCTTGATTGTGACCGCTGTTGGTCTCTTTGGTGTCTTCCGTAATGATAGGGTACTGCAACTTCTATGATGCGAGAGCTGTCCTGAGCTAAGCCTTGCGTCTGGGAGGACGATTGTGCCATTTCCACGAGGATTCTTGACGTTTTTGATGCGAATTTGGATTGGCGGTGTAGCACGGATAACCTGATCCATAGTAAGGTGGTGGATGACTTCTGATCCGTAGAACGTCAACTCTGCTGCCTCTGAAGGTGTGATGGTTGGGAGAAGTCGAGCTGTGGGGACTTTAGTTGGATCGGCGGTGAAGATGCCATCGACCTCTTTCCAGACCTGGAGCTCTTCTGCTTTGATACCGACTGCAACCAGAGCTGCGCAGAGATCTGTATATCCCCTGCCAATTTCTCCATCCATCAATCCACCTGGAACGGTGCCAAAGTAGCCTGTGATGACAGGTACTCTCTCTTCGCAGGCCATAACCTTTTCCCGCAGGGCAGCAGCCATCTCTCTGTAGAATTGCAAATCCAGTCCCTTTGAGGGCTTGAAATGTACAACGTCGGAAAGATCCACATATTCAGCGTCGATTCCTCCGTCTTGCAGTAAAGCAGTCATGAAGCGGCAACTCAGTTTCTCTCCAAAACTAACAATTCGGTCTTTACTCCTCCCGTCGATCTCCAAATGCCACCTCTCAGCAGCAATCCTATAGTCTATAATCTCTCTGCACTCTCCCTCTGTATCTTTTATGAGCTCTGCACGTATAGTATCGTCTCGAATTTGTGTTTCTGCGGCATTGATGTGGTCTTCGCAAATGACGTGGACCAGCCGTTCGTACTCGTTAACCAGGCTCTCGTAGTGTACTGACTCATTATCTTTGACAGCATTGACTTTTTGCAGGACATCGTAGATCTCTAACAACCTGTAGGGAAACTCTTAGCATCGTGGACAACAGATAGAGTGCGCAATGGAAGATAGGTAATTCTTAACAGAGAGGTCTGCTCCGAAGATAATCAGCAACTTACCGACTCGTAGTCCCCTCGACCTTCTTCCCCGTACTTCTCGCCGAGCAAACCACTACAATCTTATGTTCCTTCAAGCTGGGCCTGTATGAAAAATCCTGTTAGCTTCCTGTGTCAAAGAACTTTTTCTTTTTCTCCCAAGTGCAAACCGCCCATGCCCAAAACCCACCTCACAATATCCTCCGCAATATTTCCCGCAAACCTCCCCACGCTCGTGCCCCCAAACTTCTGCACCACCCACCCCGCCTTACAATCATTCCTCCAACTCAACTGCTGCCCCTCCATCGCAGCCTCCCCCACTACCCCATTTGCATTCGCAACCACTGACGCGTTACTCATAGCCAATCGGTGCCTATTCAGTAAGCACAAACTTCAATCCAAGCGAATTCGATCCAATGCTGAACAAAGAGCAAGCAAGAGGTGTGTACTGTGGGAAAGAAGAGTCACAGAAATTATGCAATGAAAGGCTTGTCCCGCTTTTATTTTTGCACGCGAGATCGGATTTGGAACGCACCCGAGGCTAAGATAAGGAAGCTGATCGGCAGGGGTGAAAGAGCCTAATTTAAGTTTAAGGCTTTTGGGCTGACCAAGTAAGAAAGTAGAGAGGTATTGGACGTCTGGTGGGGGGCAGAAATGGTGTTGGACAAACAAACTACTTCAGGGACATAAGGGATGAATTGTTGTTGCAGTTGTCATCGTTTTCATGTGACGCCGAAACAGGGCTTTGAAGTGAGGTAAGACATTGTGCTTTCAGCAACTCAGCCTTGTACAGAAGAGCCGAGAGATGTCAGGAGAGTTACCTCGTTACCCCACGTGGCTGCTGATGTGATTGCCGGTGAAAAGTACCCGTAAGAGCTTGCGGTTCTACTGTATGAGCTGAGCTTTCCTTACTAATCTTTAACCGGAACACACCACCTGCAAGCCAGATTGGAAATTTTCATGTCCAAGTGGGAGAAGCTTTCATAGTAACCAATAACTATTCCTCTCTGTCTTAGCATTTCGAACGCTCTGTGCTAATCATAAATACAAAAGTTTCCAATACAATAGTGACACCTCCAGTGTTCGAGGATATTCTTGTTTCCCACAATAGCCAACGTTCCCAGCAATAAAACCAAAAAAAAAAGGCCTCGAAGAATGATAGCGACATAGCCGATGCCTGTAACCCGTTCACCCGATACAAAACAAGTAATCCCACCCAATTGTACACCCTATTCCAACCAATTCTTTAACCGATCGTTTCGTCGTCCGAGTCGTAAAGATTTCCTTTGTTCTCCTCTCCCAGCCCTAGAGTAATAAGGAAGAATGCTATACCGTAGAACCATTTTGATGCTGGAAGGATAATTCCTAAGCATAAATCAATCTTTAAACCACCGAAGCTTGTGGGATTGAAAGATTAAGATCATTAGCACTGAGTTGCGTCTGAGAGTCGCTCCGACTAAACTCGTACTTTCCCATTGTGAAGTCTTCATCGGGGGTACGAATTCCAATGCCACTATCGTCATGGCCGGCGGCAGCATTCATAGCTGCTTGACTGGTGATATCCATTGGTCGTGGGGCTGAGAGACTTCCTTCCGCGTTGCCGTTGTCCCTGAGAAAGTCGTCACTTCCACTGCTATACCTGCTCTCGTGATGACTAGCAGCTCGACTAGCAATACTTCGATTTGCTCCCTCACTTCTAGTCGCTTGAGCAGTCTTGTATTCCATGAAACCGCCTTGCTCTGCCATAAAAGAGATCATCTCATCGATCCAGCATTTTGTTACCCACCAAGCACCAAAGCTCTTGCCTTGTTGGATGGTTAGGTCCCTCATGACGGATGTCCCAACTCGCTGGACGCACCACACGATTTCAGTATGAGTTGCATAAGGGAACTTGCCCGGTAGGGACACAAGAAAGTTCACCCAACGATCGAGAACGTTTTCCGTTGACGAATCGGCGTGGATGCTGGCTTGCTGTTGACGCCCAGTGCGAAGAGCCATTTCTCCGTAAGGAGTCATGCCCTCTACCTCCCAAGGAACGGCGACTGGATCGAGAAGGTCGCGGAGCTCGGTTAGAAGAAGATTCACGACATCGTCCATTCCTCTGGTAGGAACGCACTCCGCAACTTTTCGTGTGCGAACCATCAAGATCCAGTCCTCATACATTTGGTCCCGGTTGGCTGGATTCGAAAGCATGTTGGCTGCCGCATGAGCCGTCAAGTTCACCCGCAATTCACGATCCAACAACCCCGCGAACAGCGTTGCTGGCGCGACCTTCGCTTCGATGACATGACTGGGGTGGCCATGGAAAGAAGTCTGGATGTGCAGAACGAGACGCTCTGAGATGTTGCGGAGGGTATCCAGTACTGGCTTAGGAGCAACTTGAAGTGTTAATGGTGCTACTACGCGCATCATCTTCTGATACATGACAAAGTCGCACTCTTCGATCCACGGGGCAATGGCAGGATTTGCGAAGAGTTTCTGGACCGGCATTGTGAGTGTACCATGGAATGAAGTATACAGATGGAAGAACGTTTTCTCCTTGCAGAAGCGGAGGGCATCAACCAACGAGGTACAATGTGAGCGATAAAGGGCCGTCAAGGCGCTTGCAGAATCGGGGTCAGTGCCTACTGGAATATGAGGCTCGATTTTCGGAAGGGATATCGGCTCATATTCCTGGGCCATTGGCTCGCTCAGAGGTGCAAAGTGGAGATGTTGAGACATTTTGCTGGCGGTAGCTTCGAGCTGGGGAATTCCGTGGATCTCGGGCTGATGATAAAGACTATGCGGCCTGACGTATCCTTCATTGCGTTGTATCTTTGGCTCAGGAATTTGAGGAATTTCCGGTGATGGAAACGCCGCTCTATCAACCGGATATTGCGCCTGAGACGTCATGCTGTGACTAAGAAGGTAAGCAGAGAATTCAATAATTAGAGTTAAGAGAAAACATACTTAAAGCTTGTCGCAAAACTCTGTGTTTCCGTAAAACCGGGAAGTGGTTGATGGTTTTGAGTTTCTGTCAATTCTGGTTGATCGTCTTTCAGACTGAAGTTCACGTAGTGATATTTTGATTCTCCACGAACTCCGAGTCTTCGCGTCTTAAGACCGGGGAAAAGCACTCGAACCAGTTTACCAAACGAGGCAGGATTGAGTACGGTAACTCGCTCCGTGGCGCATCTGGATACGTAGTTTGCATATACTCGGCCTCTTGGAACGGATCCCTTTCCTTTATCGCACACTTGGTTTATCCTACAACAGGTAATCAGTCATGTTTGTTTGACAGTTGGAGTGCAGGAACGAGAACGTACCAGAGCATGGCAAATACCTGACGTTGTCGTTCAGATTGTGGCCCTCTTTCATTCCCATGCAATTCAGTTGCAACTTCTGGCAAAGAACGATGTTTGTTTGCCTGAAAGAGCTGTCTCATTTCTAATTCATTTGCAGCGCTTGATTTCGAAGCCTTTTTTGCAGGACCACTTGTTCCTGCTAACGAGTCCACATCGTCTTGCTCATCGCTGCGGCCTTCCATCATCTGACTATCTCCTTCGCCGTAGTTTGCACCATATCCATCTCCGGGAATAGATTGTCGTCCAATGTCAGACCTATAGGGTCCGTCTTGTGGATATGTCATCGGATGGTGCTGGGCGCCACTGAGTGCTGGGTCAATATCATAGTCGCGAGGGTTTTGAAGTTGGGCCGCCGAATGGATCACCATATCTTCGGGCGTCATCTGGTGATTCAAAGATCCATATCTCGGCTGGACATGTGCACTTGCATCATACCATTGTTTTTGGAACTCAACGGCAGGATCCACGAGTTGTTGTTCGAGAAGAGGCTGAGTTGCCCCGCTATGCACGCTGGTTGTAGAAGCCCGGGACAAAGGGCGCTTTCTACTCTTATTAGATGCAGCAGTGTTCGAGCGGGACCGTGGGTTTGGAGGCTTGATCTCCATAGGTGGTTGATCTGCTATTGTTTCGCACAATTAGCAGGCGCATTCAATGAGCTCAAATGTATAGTTGTTGGCGCGTGGCTAGAGGAGTAGAAAATGCACACTTACACATGGTTTCGGTGGAGAAATAATGATACTTTTGAGTTGTGCGCGGTGGGCCGGTATTTCAAGTGGCTGGGGAAGTGTTGTTTATATTGCGACCGGTGATAACATTGGCTTTCGCTCGAGTTGTGGTTCCTGGGGAATATAATCGCGTCGAGGGATTGATCCTACCTCTCAACGCCCAAGTAGAGACTTGGATAGGAGTCAATCGTTTGTGTCGTCGGGTTGGCGCTGGGTTGTTGAAGTTGTGAAGTTGTGGTTGTTTACATGTTCTGTTGTTGAAGGAACCATGGCTCAAGGACCCATGCAGGAGGAATGCCCCTAAGATGCCTGAGGCTTAACGTTAAGCGAGGGCTTGAGGGCCTTCTCTGGGAAGCAGACGTGTCATTGGCATTGTTATGATTTAATCTGGCATTTTTTTAATTGATAGGCGTCTTCGAATAGCTTGAGATTCTATAACTAGTATTTGAAAGAGGTTTTGGCACATCAAAGGTTTACTGCGATCTAACATGCCCCGAGAACAATGGTAATGTTGATATGCGACACCTCTATCACATTGGAGTGTCATGGAGCAACGCCGATGCAGGATTCCGTTACCCCGAGCTTTGCTTCATCATCCCATGCTTTGATACATTATCTGGCAAGTCGGAGGCTCTGTTCTGTGACTTGGGATGATACTCGGAACAATATCAAGAACTGAGTGATGTGGTTGGCTCATCTTGGGCCCACCAAAGTCGCCATTTTGCAGCAGTGTAAAGTATTTACAGGAAAGGCGTGGGTTTTTAGGGTAAGTGAAATCAGCATGATGCTGAAGATCCGAAAGGATAAGACAAAAATATTCACCGAATATCAAGTTTCACTGTCTTTGCCTTATCACCAATTTATGGCCTCCTCAAGTGAATACGCAGGGGTAATTGATCCTGATGATTTGCATGTGACCCAGAATCGAGAAGTGGACTGGTGGCTTGATCGGATTAACCAAATGAATCTCGCTAAGACGCTCAAGCACTCCCAAACCCTTTGCTCTAACGTCGTCATCTTCCCCATCGCATCCACAATCATCCATCACTACATACAACAATTTGCGTACCATCAAAACCCATCGCTCTCCCCCGATTCCACTTCTTCCACCAACTTCACAGTTTTGCATCTATTCTTCGCCATGTCTTCCTTCCAAGATAAAGCCCAGGGCCATATTGCCCAGCTTGATAAGGAGGTGAGCGCACAATTCCACTCCTGATTTCGTGCAGATGCAACGGCAGCCTCTTTTTTCTCGAGGAAAGCCGTGTGATCATTTGCTAACATTCTCCTCCTTACAGCTTTCCAAGTATCCGACGTTGAAGAAGTTGGAGGAACAGACTTCGATTCCAAAGACATATGCTGTCCTCGGGTTGATCGCGACCTATTTCTTTTTCATTTTCTTCAACGTAAGGGGCTCCAGCTAGAAGAAGATGGCAAAGGAGTGTACTAATCAGAGGACTTAGATCGGTGGACAATTGCTCGTTAACTTTGCTGGATTCGTGATTCCTGGATATTACTCGCTCGAGGCCTTGTTCAGCGCGGGCAAGGCTGATGATACCCAATGGCTTACAGTATGCTACTCTGGTCTTTCATAGCAGGTTCCGCACTAACTGGTTCCTGCAGTACTGGGTCGTCTATGCTTTCTTGACTGTGTTTGAGAGTGCCATCAGCGCCGTGTACTGGTTCCCATTCTACTATACATTCAAGTTCATCTTTGTTCTCTGGCTCGCGCTTCCAATTACTGGGTGAGTTTATTAGTCCCGGAGTCGCCCTTTTACTACTAACAGTTTCTTCAGCGGTGCCCAAATTATCTTCCGCTCATTCATCCAGCCAGCCTTTGCCCGCTACTTCTCTGGATCTGGCGCAACCGCAGCCAACCTTCGCTCAAAGGTCGACTCTACCGCTTCCGACAAGACCTTGTAAGCGACTAAGCTCTCCGAATGCTCCATATGATTGCCAAGCCAGCATATTTTGAACAAAATTATGGTGGACATATGGATTTATAATGAACACGACTGGGTGGGTATGGGTAGGGATGAAGGGGGGGGGGACGAGGGGAAACTGGGTGATGTGTCTCATATTGGGAAATGGGTGGTTCTATCCGGGTGGTGTTGCGGTTCACGATGGACATAATGGAATCATGGTTTTTGGAACGAATCTCTTCAGGCCGAGAGCAGTTCTACTGGGGAAATTTTATATAGAATCGTGCGTGAAGCCCTTCAATCGATCATTTGACCATGCACTTCAGATTGCTGCTCTGTACTGTGGACAGATAACGCGAAGCAGGGGTCTGATGCGTGACGAGCTTTCGGCGGTTGCTATTATATTCTTGAAAAAACAAAACATCGAGTAGTTATTAGCAAAGACCGCAAAATAAACTGCTTAAGGTCTTTTCGAATAATAAAATACTGAAAAGGGGCTGATCACACACACGTGATTCCCACGAAGCTTCACAAAGAAGCTTAATTGGCACTAGCTTAGACTTTTGCCTTAGGTACTAAAAATAGGTGGCTGTGCTGATTGAAGTTGACGGAGTTCGAGAATCTAAAACACCAGACATCCCACGACGACATCTCAAGGAAGAAAACCATCCAACGAGTTGACAATCAACCAAAAAATGCCATGCAATTCCTATCTATATCACGTTAACGACTGACCTTCTACGAAGCTCATGCGCTTCAGGAATCGAACGAAATTCCCGATGCGCCATACGTTACTACGACCGCAATGCCCCTCCCAAAGCTTAGTCCGCTTCAATCGCGGCTTGCGGCCTCTCTTATAGCATCAGTTACGCTGCTGGTGCTCTATTTTGCGTTTATGTCACCTCATTTTGCATACGCCGCAGATGTTGATTCGATACGACCAGAAGATCACAACCACGAGCGATTACTAGGAGGACCATTCCTCGATTTTGATTTTGAAGGGCTGGAGTTGAGAGAAGCAACATACGAGGCAGAGTTTGTCGGAGTGGATAGAGGGATTATTGGGAGAGCGACAACTGACCCAACGGCTTTGACCAACAATGGAATGCAACAGACGAATATTCAACAGGGACGATTGGTGTCGTATATGTTTTCTAATGCCTCCTTATGGGGGCCATTAACTCCGATCAACTCTGGTTTGCCATCTCAGATAACTCTCAATGGGAAGAACAAGAGAGATTTAAGGGAAATGGAAAACCTGGACGATACGGAAGATGACCAGGAGATAGAGGATGGAGAGGAGTTGAAGTTGAAACCTCGACAATCAAATTCGAAGAATCAGCGGCTCTTATACATTACTGTGACTGCGTGCAGGCAACCATCTCCCATCTCGAACACGACAACAGACCCGCCGCCGCAGCTTCAGCTATACGTATCGCAGTCGCAAAACAACACAAATCCAGGGCCCGGACAAAGTCCACAGGACGAGGTTCAGTTGGTTGGTGGCTACGCATTGTATCAACTCAATGCTACTGGCGATGTTTATATCGGAGTGTATGGGGCGAACGTCAATACGACATACTCAGACGTTTGGAACGCTCAGATTGCGGCCTCGATTGACGAACCATACCATTATTACTGGAACAGTTCTGACCCGAATCTGTTCCTGGTCGACAGTGATAACAATTCCGCCCTCCTCTATACAGATCCACTGATATTGGATTCGTCAAATACCACCCTTTACCAGGAATGGATGGATATGACACCCCCTTTTACTGTTTTTGCTAGCGATGCGAGTGACAATTCAATCATGGGCATGCAAAATTCGTACTGTGGTCTGCAGACAAAGGCTCAAATATCTGCTTCGCGACCGGGACAGACTACCAGTGCGATACAAACCGGAATGACATCCATTGGAAATGGAAGCCTTCCTAAACAGCAGTTCTACATTACTGGATTGGGTGCGGCCAAGACGTACAACATAGCTTTGGCAATGAATGGGACGACATCCTCTGGCGATAGCCTTGTCGGAGCTGGGGGCCAAGTCTTCAAGATGACGAGCTTTACCACTTTGTCAGGTATGTTGATTCCTTATATTTGAGAGTCATGCTGATATATTTAGCTGGCAATTGCGCTCTGATATTTGGTCTTTCTTTCTGTGACCAAATAGCATATTCCGTTCCAACAAACCCGGCCGTGTTCAACAATACAGCTGCGTTGGCTGCCTTCTATGACAACTCCACCCAGGGATATTATTCCTTTTTCCAGAACGTTATGGCCCAGACTCCTTGTGAAACGACTTCCTCGGCACAGTACTCGCTCGCACGAAACTGCGCCGACTGCAAAGAAGCATATAAGACCTGGGTCTGCGCCGTAACTATGCCCCGTTGCACGGACTTTAACTCAACCGCGTCCTGGCTCCAGCCCCGAGCGATGGGTCAACCGTTCCCCAATGGCACAATGCTCAATCCGATAGTAGTCGCGAATGCAAGTCAGTACATGGCCTTCAACGGTTCTCGAAATCCCGCAATCGACCAAAGCATTGTCCCGGGCCCCTACAAAGAAGTTCTGCCTTGCGATGAGCTGTGCTATAATTTGGTGCAAAGCTGTCCTGCAAGCATGGGTTTCTATTGTCCCCAACCGGGGGTAATTGGCTTCAATGAAAGTTATGCAGTCAAGCCGAGGGGGAACGCAGATGTAAATGGCAGGATCACGGATATCACCTGTAATTATCCGGGTATGGTTTACTATGTTGCTGCTGGTGGCAGGATAGCTCCATCCATGGTATTATTCCTTATGTCTGTGTTTTTGGGGGCGATGTTGATATGAAGTTGTTAAGACAACTTTTGAGTTTACGGCGTAATGAAATGGATTATGATGCATTGGGAGGCGCAAGGGAAACAGCGGGCGTTTTGATCTATGCTGGGTGGTGATGATGGTTTTTCCCACAGATAAAGGGATGTTGGTCTTTGAGCGGTTGAGGATGATCGGCAGTGGACTTGTACTTGGAGCCTTGTACCAGAACTGGCTAATTATTGAGCCATTTGTAAAGCGTAAAAGGTAACTTGGGAGACCTCTTAACGAGCTTACCAGTGCCAGTGAAGTGTGTCAGATATTCGAGTAAGGGGGTTGATATCACGTGTACACTTACAACATACCTAGTACTAGGTAGGTACACAACCTCAATGGGCCCTTCCTGCTCTCAATCTAGACCCAGCTCTGTGCTCAACAGCCTCCACCGGCGAGTCCGAGGCCCAAGCTCTATCGTCATCGTCATAGGATTTTAAGTTCCGAAGGCCTTAAGCCAGGCCAGGATCACCGCAGGCAAGGACAGGCCATGTTTCTCCCTGACCACACGTGAAATTTTCCTCCAAGTGCCGGATGAATCAGTCATGATGCGCTGTACAAAATCTAATTTTATATTATTAGGGCTTGAGCACGAGGAAGAGCACCCCCGGGGCCCGGATCTTTCTTTTGCATGAATTTGGATAAATTAATAAGTTAGAGACTTTGAGGTTGAATTCGCTTTTGGCAGGAGCGGTGACGATTTGAATGGAGTTTTGGGAACAGCAAGCACAACAGGCAGTTTTGTAACATGGAAGGAACATACTGGATTTTAGAATACTACAAACCTCCGAAAGCAGGTCGATGAATCGTGATTCGTGAATGGGACAAGATCTTGAAGATTCTCACGCAGTGCTTAGTAGCGGGCCTCTCTGATTGGACTAACGCGTGACAGCATCTGTAAACAAAGAGAAAAACGCGTCGCGTCTGGCTGCTTTCTTAGCGCTCAGCCCAGTTTCGACCACCTCCACGACTTCACCTGCATCCCGTGCCATCCAATCATTCTGCCATCCAGCCCACATCCCCGTCGTCGAAGATTCAAGTCGACTACAATTTCGCATCTTCGATTCCTCGCTGCGAGGGCTGAGCGTCAGACTTCTCACGCTCCCACAGAAGCAGGGGAGCCCCCCTCCAACTTCCCAAACGTCCGGCCACAGCCCGTTTTGCCAGTTCTTTTATCAACAACCACTACTTACCTACGTTTGACGGATTGGTCGGACTGACCGGCGCTCTTCTACCTGGTAAATTTATATGCGAGGAGATCCGGTATCTTCGTCGGTTGGGAGGTCCAAGAACTGCGCCGAGACTGGGCGGACATCATACGTCGTTGTCTGGTGCTGCAAACCTTGCTTGCCCTCCCATCGGCACCTCAATTATTAGCTGCGCTTATCCTTTCCCCGCTGTATCAGCATCTGCACTGGTTTCGAGCATCTTCTTGCCTGCTTCTCAGTCCTGACTGTGCCGCATCACATCCACTTCGCTCCCGATCATCCTTCAGCCTTTGCCCTCTCCCACATTGGATCTTCAGCTTCGAATTCGACTTCACTTCAGCTCTTACAGCCATCCAGATTAGAAGCCCATTGTTCAATATCACTTTGAGACAGTCGAGGCCCTTGACGCCATTGTCCCTTGCTTCGTAAACGCGGAATCCACCGTAATCTCGCTCCACAATCCGATCGACCATCCCAGCCAGCGCACACTGCACCCACTTCAGTACAGTACGCATCCCTCCAAAGCCTTTTCACGATTTCTATCGAAGGGCTGTTTGCAGGATTGAGAGATTTCATAAGGCTAATACCAGATGCTTCAGTCTCTTGCACGACATATCTACTCCACCCGATCAGCACACGCGTAGCCCTACTGAGATTATCGTCAGCACTCATCCAATTCAGCCGCGTCGTCGACTACCACGATGTCGTCGACGCGTTATTCGCAGCAGCCGCTGCAGATTTATCAAGATCCGGTCACATCTTTCGATCATGCACCTATGCCATCGGCACAGAACTCGAACCTCAAGAAGTCATCACCGCTCCGACCGATAAAGAATGCAGCGTCGAGGAAGAATATCGTTTTCAATCCACCGCAAGCTGGAACCAGCAAGCAATCGCCCCTAAAATCGGCCCAACAATCATCTAGCTCGCCATTGAGAGCACCATTTAGCGGTAAGCTGAATATGATATCGATGCCACCGCCCGGAGGACCCACGTACCGTACGGATTCGATAGAGAAGAAACAACCTCTGATGTCCAAGTTCAAGCCACAAAAAGCTTTGTTCACAACCTTCACCAGCAGTGCAAATGATAAGGAGAATTATTCCCAACCATATTATAATCAGACACCGATTGCACCATACAGCGACGGACTATCCCGCGCGAACTTTTCCCTCGAGGGCTTATATGGACAGAAGCCCCCTGCAAAGCGACTGATGGAAGCGGCGCCGATCCACGAGTCTAGACCTTTCAAGAGAACCAAGATTGAAGACGGACAAGAGGCAGAGCAAGTACTGACTCTAGGAGAACTTCCTGCTCCCGAATCATTTCCACCACTGCATGACGATGGAACCAAGCCACCTCACAGCTACGCTCAACTGATTGGCATGTCGATATTGAGAGCACCCAGCCGACGACTGACATTGGCCCAAATCTACAAATGGATCTCGGATACCTACTCATTCTACAGTGCTTCAGACGCT
>Ga0302325_10021751_pt1 | contig 13422 bp, 10 predicted proteins | sample Palsa_T0_2_FD_201948 | JGI IMG/M metagenome (GOLD analysis project Ga0302325, IMG submission 201948) | Peat permafrost microbial communities from Stordalen Mire near Abisko, Sweden - Palsa_T0_2 | ecosystem: Environmental > Terrestrial > Soil > Palsa > Peat permafrost | place: Sweden: Abisko... | reverse complement strand
CTCTTTGAAATGGGCTGTTCGCGGGAACGCCTGTACAACCGAGTTGCGGTCTGAGTCTGCGAAACTGGCATAGTCGATTCCGAGCGCCTGCGTAGAGAAGTTCGGCGTCGAACTTGAGGCAACGGCGCTGGCCTGCGAGTGCGCCAAAATAGTTGACGCGGCTGGAGTGGTTAAACAGCAGGGTCGATTCTGGTCGCGGATGAATTCCGTGGTTTCGTTTGCAAGCTTGCTGTCAGGAACAGCGATGCCAGAGATACGTGCCACTTGAGAAGCCTGAGCTGATAGAGTCATGGACGCCACTCCCGCGTGATTTGCTCCGTCCCTCTCGATCTCCTAACGGACCTGGACTTCGGCGGAACCATGTAAGCCTCACGCCGGCTGGTCCCGGCTCGCTCCAAACCCGTCACCTGGAGTGCATGGCAGGAATGGCAGAGCTCGAACCTGCAATTCCTGCTTTGGCGGATTTGGGCGGCGAGACCAGGATCGGCAGCAGCATGGATACGGCCATGATGCCTGCGATCACATGGAGACCGCTTGCATACGATCCGCTGCTCTGCCGCATATGTGCGATGAGTAGCGGTCCAAATGCGCTCGCGAACCCCCACGCCGTGAGCATGAGTCCATAGATTGGGCCAACGTTCATCGATCCGAAATAGTCGGCAGCAAAAGCCGGCATGGTGCCGAAGCCGCCCCCGTAACACATCAAGACGATGAACGAAAGGACAGTAAGAATCGCTGCCGAAGACGTTCCTGGAAATATCCAAAAGAGGCCGATCTGCAGAAGGAACATCGTCACGAAGGTCCATCGCCTGGTGATTGCGTCGGAGATCCAGGCCCAGAAGATTCGGCCCACGGCGTTGCCAATGCTGGCGACACCAACCATTCCAGCGGCAACAACGGCGCTGACCTTGGCAATTTCCTGAAACATCGGGGATTCCTGCGAAATAATCGAGATGCCTGCTGAGGTATTCAGGAACAGGAGCGCCCATAGCGCCCACCACTGCCACGTCTTAAGTGCGCCGCCCAGCGTGTAGTCCAGTGCCGCACGCTGTTTGGTTTGTGTTGTGCTGGGGACCCAGCCCGCCGGCTTCCACCCATCGGGCGGATTCTGCATGAAATAGCCAGTAGCCATGGTAATCACGAGATACGCGATGCCAAGGTAGGCAAACGTCTGCAAAACACCAACGCTTTGGATCAGGCGCGTAGCCACAGGTGCGGTTACCAGAGCCCCAGCGCCAAAGCCACCTACAGCGATTCCAGTGATCAGGCCCCTGCGATCGGGAAACCACTTCACGAGCACGGCTATGGGAACGATGTAGGCGAATCCAACGCCGATTCCACCGATGACTCCATAACTCAGATAAAGCCACCAAAGCTTGTTGGCCGAAAAACTCGCGAGAAAGACGCCGAGGCCGTAGAGGAACCCGCCAGTGAGCGCGACGACGCGCGGCCCTTTCCGATTCAGCCACAGCCCGCCGAAGAAACAAGAGATTCCGAGAACAAAAATCGAAACTGTGAACGTAAAGGTTACTTCCTCGATCGACCAGTGAAATTGTCTCGCCAGGGGAATCCGGAAAACACTCCATGCGTAAACCGCACCAAGAGCCATTTGCATCAGGAAGCCCGCTACTGCGAGCCCCCAGCGATTTGTATTCGACATAAACTCCTCCACACCAATCTGTGACTTGGCTGCACCTTTATTTGCAGCCGCCTCGCAACTTGATTTGATTGCCAAGGCTTTCCAGGAACTTGTTCAAGAGAGCCATACTCCGCCGCAGTTCCTTATGGCTGAACTGGGCCATCAGCGAGAAAAGGCCTGGCGGCTCGATAATCGGCTTCTCATAACATCCCAATGTTTCGCCGACTGCCACAGCTACACTCTGCAGCACGTCTGGATTGATGGCCCCCAGTATCTTGCCGAGAATGATGGCATTGCGAATTGCACGAATCGCCTCGTCAGACTTAGCTGCGTCCACAGCCGTCTCAATCAGCTTGTCGCTTGCCCCCAGAGCTCCGCGCAACAGTTCAAACACACCATGTTCGTGCAGCTTTCCAAGTAACTCGTAGGAATCGAGCAAGGCCTCCGCGTGCTCAATCGGTGCCTGGTCCAGGCGCTTGCACAACTCCTCGCGCGGATCGCGGGGCGGTAATTCAAGAGCGATTGGTCGAGCCATCTTTCTTCTCCTTCCTAGCAGTCATGATCTAGCGTTCTGGATTTGAACCAAGTGATCGCCAGGTTCGCGATAGTCGTTGCGCTTCCACTTACGCTCCACCTCGACACCAGTCTGAGGCGTCGGATGACCGTGGCGGGAGTTAGTGCGTGGCAGCGGATCCTCGCCGATCTCTCCCAACACGCGGAGTTGCACGGATGTCTCTTTATAAGCGGGTGTGTGGGTTGCCTTGTCCGTATGGCTGCTGGTAAGACGGTTAACTGCCTCGTCGGTAGAGTTCATGGGCATATACAGCTCTTTTCCCTGCACTCTTGTCGTGATGACGGCCTGTGCGCGTACCTTTCCATAACGCGATGTCAGCTGAACCCAGCTTCCCGTCTGGATTCCCCGCTCGCCGGCAAGATCCGGCGAGACTTCAACAAACGTACAGGGTGTCTTTTCGCGAATGCCCTCGGTGCGATACGTCATGTTGCCTTCATGGAAGTGTTCGAGCAAGCGGCCGTTGTTCAAGTGCAGGTCATACTCAGCATCCTGTTGATCGGTTGGCTCCGACCAGGGAACAGGGTAAAACCTGGCCTTGCCGTCGGGAAAATTGAAGTTCTTTGTGTACAGCAGAGGTTGATCGCTGCCATCCTCAGCCACGGGCCACTGCAGTGTCTTATAACCTTCCAGGCGCTCGTACGTGACGCCGGCAAACAACGGAGTAAGGGCTGCGATCTCCTCGTAAATCTGAGAAGGGTGCTCGTACTTCCAGCCTGCGCCCAGCTGATTGGCGATGTCCTGGATAATGATCCAGTCGGGACGGCTTTCCCCCAGAGGCTCAAGTGCCTGGTAGAGACGCTGGATGCGCCTCTCTGTACTGGTAAAGGTCCCCTCCTTCTCCAGGCTTGGACTCGCGGGCAAAATCACATCCGCAAATTGGCAGGTCTCACTGAAGAAGATTTCCTGCACGACAAAGAAGTCAAGCTTCGCCAGCGCATCCCCCACGTAATTTGCGTTGGAATCGACCAGGCTCATCTCTTCGCCGAAAAGATACATTGCCTTGAGTTTGCCTTCGTGGATTGCGTCGATCATCATGTGGTTGTCGAGGCCGGGCTTAGGAGGCAATGTAACATTCCACGCGTTCTCAAACTTGGAGCGAATCGCCGGATCGTCGACCTGTTGATATCCCGGGAAGAAGTTCGGCATTGCGCCGTGATCGCTCGCGCCCTGCACGTTGTTGTGTCCGCGCAAAGGATATGCGCCGGTTCCCGGCTTCATGTAATTACCGGTTGCGAGAAGGAGGTTGGAGATAGCCGTTGAGGTGTCAGAACCCATAGAGTGCTGGGTGACGCCCATCGCCCAGAGAACACAGACGCCTTTAGCCTCCGCAATCATATGCGCGACTTCTGTCAGGGTCTCAATAGAAAGTCCGCACCGTTCGCAGGCCATTTCGAGCGTGAACGATTCCAGGCTCTTCTTGAACTCCTCGGCGCTATTAACCCACTGGGCGATAAACTTTTCGTCCGCGAGTCCATTGTCCAGGATGTATTTCGTCACCGCGGAGAGCCAGATAAGGTCGGTTCCGGGTCGCGGGTGCAGGAATACGTCTGCGCGCTCCGCCATCTCGTTCTCGCGAAGGTCAGAAACGATCAGTTTCTGGCCGTGCATCTTGTGGGCGCGCTTGACGCGCGTAGCGATCACCGGATGACTCTCGGCGGTGTTGCTGCCGACGATCAGCACCAGTCCCGCTTGCCCGATATCGGTGATCGATCCGGAGTCGCCGCCATAGCCAACTGTGCGGAAGAGGCCCATCGTCGCCGGCGCCTGGCAGTAGCGCGAGCAGTTGTCCATGTTATTGGTGCCGATGACCGCTCGGGCAAGCTTTTGCATGAGATAGCTTTCTTCATTCGTGCACTTCGAAGAGGAGATGAAGGCAAGCGAGTCGGGGCCGGTAGCCGCCTTGATTTCAGAGAATCTCCGCGCCACCAGAGTCAATGCTTCATCCCATGAGGCTTCGCGGAAGGTATCCCCTTCACGGATGAGCGGCTTGTCGAGTCGGTCTTGACTGTTGATATGGCCCCAGCTGAACTTGCCCTTGATGCAAGTGGATACCCCATTGGCCGCGCCCTCCAGGGGCTCTATTTTCAAAATATGGCGGTCTTTGGTCCAGACATCGAAGCTGCAACCGACTCCGCAGTATGTGCAGACGGTCTTGGTCTTCTTGATGCGCGACTCGCGCATGTGCGATTCGATCTCGGAGACTTGAAGAATCGCGCCATAGCCCATCTCCGGCTCGACGCCTTTGACGATATCGATCATGCCGTCAAGTGCCGGCTTGGCCAAGGCGGTCATGTAGCCAGCCTCTCCAAGCATCGACCTTTCCATCAGCGCATTGCAGGGGCAGACAGTGATGCAGTGCCCGCACGAAACGCAACTCGATTCGCCGATCGGCGCTCCGCCATCCCACAGCACGCGGGGATGCTCATCCTCCCACCGGATGCTGAGCGTTTCATTGACCTCGAGGGTCTGGCAGGCCTGAACGCAACGCCCGCAGAGAATGCATTGGTCAGGATCGTAGCGGTAGAAGGGATTCGACATGTCCACTTCATAGGGCTTCGGCTTGTAGGGGATTTCCTGATGCTCAACCGCGAGCAGCTTGGTGGTGTTATGTACTGTGCAGTTGCCGTTGTTGTTGTCGCATACTGTGCAGTAGAGCAGATGATTGCCAAGGATGCGGTCGAAGGCCTCGCGTTGCGCAGCATCCGCACGCGGCGAAGATGTGACGACGTTCATGCCCTCGGCGGCCACGGTGCCACATGCTCTCATCAGTTTGCCGTCAACCTCAACCATGCACGTATCGCAGCTTTGGATCGGTCCGAGCTGAGGGTGATAACAGACGTGCGGTACTTCGATCTCGCAACGGTTGATCAGGTCGATCAAGAGCTCTCCAGGCTGGATTGCCTGCGGCCTGCCATTAATGGTGGCTGTCATCTGCTGTCCGCCCTCCGCGATTGAATTTGGATGGTACTCCGTGGGCGAAGATGCGTAAAGTCTTTCGCGGCGCGCTTCGCAGTTGTAATTCTCAGGTCCATGGCTTGCAGTAAAATGCCAAGTTATTCCACGCCGGCGCCAACCGGGCAGGCGGCAAAATGTTAGACGGCGCCGACGGTCGTTATGTGGAAGGCGTTCTTCGTCTGCTTTGCCTTCCCGACCGCAGTCGGTTCCGATATGGCGAGTAGCAGTTTCAGGGCCACTCGATTCGACAACTAAGCACCTGGATATGGGACGATTTCGTGCTCGGATATGCCGGTCGTGACGCCCATCCGACACCACATGTCGAAGCTCCGACACCAGCCGGACTCATGCAGCGAGCTCCGCACAAGAAATGGCTGATTTTGAATCGATCCGAATCGACTTGGATGGCAATGTACGTGCAAAGTAGTATTCGCGGCTTGATCGCCGACGGACGAAACGACGACCAGACGGTAAGGAGATAACGTCATTCATATGTCATTAACAAAACTCAGTCAGCTCAACACACAGATTGGATTCATCGGCCTTGGACTCATGGGAAGCCGGCTCGCGCAGCGCTTACATGCAGGCGGCTGGAATATTCGAGCATGGAACCGTAGTCCACAGCCTGCAGAGGCGATTAGCAAACGGGGGATACCCACTGCATCATCGGTAGCGGAGCTCGTTGCTGATTCGGATGTGATTATTTCGTCCCTGGCAAATGATGCGGCTGTTCGTTCCGTCTACCTCGACGAGGGCAGCGTCTTTTCTTCAGTCAATCCGGGAACCATCATCCTCGAGATGAGCACGATCTCGCCGGAACTCTCGCGTGATCTGCATCGCGAGGCTCGTACAAAAGGCGTCAACTTTCTCGATGTGGCCATTTCTGGATCGACACCGGCGGTAGAGGCGGGGACAATCACGCTGCTCGGGGGCGGCGACCCCAATACCTTCGAGCAATGTGTCCCTCTTTTCGAGTCCATTGCCAAGCAGTGGTTCTTGATTGGACCTGCGTCTTCAGGCGTTCGAATGAAGTTGGTCGTCAACCTTCTCCTCGGCTTGGATATGCAGGCAATCGCAGAGGCAGTTTCGCTCGGCGAGCATCTTGAGATCGATCGAAACGTTCTGCTCGAAGTCCTGTCCAAGACCGCGGTAGTCGCTCCCGCGATGGCGGGGAAGTTCCGGAAGATCAAGGACAATGACTACTCTCCGGAGTTTCCGCTGCGTTTGATGAGCAAGGACATGGATCTCGTCATGGATGCCGCTAGTGCGTCTGGTGCTAATCTGCCTGCGGCTTCCGTCGCTCAATCCGTACTTGCCTCCAATGTCTCCACGAGTGGCGACCTGGACCTGTCCGCTATCACTCCGTTCGTCGTCGGTCGAGGAGCAAAGGTCGAGGTTTAGTTTGGTATCAGAGACCTCGACATGGCATCATTTGGCGTATCGCTTCGAGCCGTTTGAGACGGTTGATGAATCGAATGGGCATTGGGTTTGTTCTGGAGAACACTGTGGACCTGAAGCTCACGGATAAGGTTGCGCTGGTAACCGGATCGACGGCTGGGATTGGATTTGCGATTGCCCAGTCGCTTGCGGCAGAAGGCGCGCACGTATATGTGAACGGGCGCACGCAGGAGCGCGTGGGCGCGGCTGTGGCGGCGATCCGGTCGCAAGCTGCAACTAATAAAGTCGATGGCGTCGTAGCGGACTTCTCCAGTTCAGCCGGAGCTGAGGCTGTGATTGCGAAACTGCCTGCAGTGGATGTGCTGGTAAACAATGTGGGCATCTTCGAGCCGAAGCCGTTTGCCGAGATTCCCGATGCGGATTGGTACCGCTTCTTTGAGATCAACGTCATGAGCGGAGTGCGGCTCGCGCGATATTACCTTGCGGGAATGCTGAAGAAGAACTGGGGGCGCATTCTTTTCATATCGAGCGAGTCGGCGGTGCAGATTCCGCCTGAGATGGTGCATTACGGGATGACCAAGACAGCGCAGGTGGCTGTGGCGCGGGGCATTGCGGAGTCCGTGGCTGGGACTGGGGTGACGGTCAACAGTATTCTTCCCGGACCGACCGAATCGGAAGGTGTGGGTGCCTTTGTCGAAGCGATGGCGAAACAGCAGAATAAGTCGAAGCAAACGATTGAGAGAGAGTTCTTCGAGCATGTGCGGCCCTCGTCCCTGCTGAAGCGCTTTGCCACCGTGGATGAAGTTGCGGCAATGGTGACCTATGTAGCCAGCGAGCTTTCTTCGGCCACCAACGGCGCTGCACTGCGAGTAGACGGAGGCGTGGTGAAGGCAATTCTCTGAGATCAGAAATTCATAGAAATGATTTTCAAAACTCCGAATCGGTTACGGTCTACGCTGCGTCCGGCCCGCGTCCGTCGGATGCGTCAGCAATAACTACAGTCTCGCTTGCATCTGTATGAATGAGAAGTTTCTGAATGGAGGTCTTCATGGATCGTAGAGATTTCCTAAAGACGGCCACCGTTGCTGCCGCGGGATCGGTTGCGACTGCGGGCGCACAAAGCACTGAGTCTTCCCTATCCGTCCGCCGACCTGAGTCCCCGAACATGATTTATCGCGAGCTTGGCCGCACGGGCGAGCGCGTTTCTGCGATTGGCATGGGCGGTTACCACCTCGGCAAACAGCAGGACCCCGACGAGAGTATCCGCCTGCTTCGCGCCGCAATCGATCGCGGCATTACCTTCATGGATAACTGTTGGGACTATAACGGCGGCATCAGCGAGGTCCGGATGGGCCAGGCGCTCCGCGATGGTTACCGGCAGAAGGTCTTCCTGATGACAAAAATCGATGGCAGAGATAAGAACACCGCCGCCCGGCAGATTGAGCAATCGCTGGGACGCCTGCAGACGGATGTGATCGACCTCCTTCAATTCCATGAGGTCATTCGCCTCGACGATCCTGACGCGATCTTCGCTTCTGGCGGGGCCATCGAGGCCGTTCAGGAAGCAAAACAAGCGGGGAAAATCCGCCACATCGGTTTCACGGGCCACAAGGATCCCAGTGTGCATCTGCGTATGTTTGAGACTGCCGACCAGCACGGATTTCACTTCGACACTGTGCAGATGCCCGTCAACGTGATGGATGCTCATTTCCGCTCGTTTCTGAACGGGGTCGCCCCGGTGGCGAAGGAACACGGCACCGCTATTCTTGCCATGAAGACCTTTGGCGATCCCTATATCCTCCAAAGCAAGACGGTGACTCCGATGGAGGCCTTGCATTTCGGACTGAATTCCCCGGCGACAGTTGTCATCACAGGGATCGACTCTCCAGCTATCCTCGATCAGGCGTTTCAGGCCGTCGAAAGCTTCCGGCCTCTGGACCGGCAGCAGGTCGCCGCGATTCTCGCGAAGACTAAGGACGCCGCCATGACCGGGAAGTTTGAACTCTTCAAGACCAGTTCGCATTATGACGGTACGATCAAGAATCCATCCTGGCTTGGCTATACCAACGGCTGAGCGACATCGCTCACGCCGCTTAGACCGAGAGACAATTCATCGGCATTGTCTCTCCTTCAGCGCAACTGGATGCTGTTATCCTTCCACCCGCAGATGCGTCGCACCTAAATCGATCTCCCCCCAGAAGTCCTCTGGCAAATTAACAACAATGGGTTCGGAAGTGCTCCGGACAACAATCCATTGAAACGGTTCCTCGCTCGACGGATTAATCTCCTGGTGCGGGAGCCACGCCGGAACAAAGAGAAAATCTCCGGCATTCAGCGTGGCGTCGAACTCCCCCCGCTCGCCCCACCGAACGTAAGAAGAACCGCCGAGAACATAGGCGATTGTGTGTTGTTCTCCATGGTGATGGATCCCGGTGCGGGCTCCAGGTTCGACCAGAAATAGGCCACCCCACATGGGCGATTCTATGCCGGCTCCTCGATGAATAGCGGCAAAGCGCCGTGATCCGGGCGTCTGCGCAGTCGCAGAGTCTAAATGTTCAGAACGAACTACACGAATCGATTGATACTGCATGAAATCTCCTCGGGTGTTGGTTCGCACCCCAATCCAGCTATCCTCGGTTACAAAGACGTGGACTTATTTACCGATGTAGGTGACGTGCCAGACAGAGCGGGTGCCGTCGTCAGTCACGAACATACTTCCGTCCTTGGCGATGGCGACACCTACAGGGCGCCCCCAGACCTGGCCGTCTTTCGTGACAAACCCGGTCAGGAAGTCTTCGTAACTGCCATCCGCATGTCGGTCGTGCATGGGGATGCGGATAACTTCGTAGCCGGCACGATTTTTGCGGTTCCAGGAGCCGTGCTCAGCGGCGAATGCGTCGCAGTCATATTCCTTGGGAAACTCGCCGGCAGCTGGGTAGAAGGTCATCTCAAGCGAAGCCATATGGGGCTGAACGAGGACGTCGGGAGTAATCACCTTCGAGGAGAGATCTGCACGTTTGCAGTCTTTGGCCTGATCCGCAATGAGCGCGGGAGCCTGGGGGTTGGGGCCTGTGCCATTGGCGCAAGGCTTCGGCAGGCGCGGATCCTGGTGGCCACCCATGTAATACCAGGGCCATCCGTAGAATCCGCCTTCCTTGATGGAAGTGACATAGTCGGGGACAAGATGATTGCCCAGGTTGTCGCGTTCATTGGTTGAGCACCAGAGCTGGCCGGTGATCGGATTGATGGCTTCGCCGACACAGTTGCGAATGCCGGAAGCATAGACCTCGATGAACTTGCCGCCGGGCGTGAACTCCAGGACGTCGGCGCGATGGAATTCCTTCGGATGGGTGTCGGGGTCGTCGACGTTGGAGCCGGAGCCTACGGAGACGAGCATGTGCTGCCCGTCTTTGGTGAAGACGACGTCGCGTGTCCAGTGACCTCCGCCGGTGAGTTGGGCGTAACCGGGAATGTCGGGAACGATCGTCTCGGCTGGCCCGGTGGAGTGGAGATCGCCGGAATGATAAGGAATGCGCTGTACAGTCGTAGCGTTGCCGACGTAAACGTACCTGGGGTTGTCAGCGGGATAAAAGGCTATACCGAAGGGATGGTCCAGGCCGGTTGCGAACTTTTCAATATGTGCGACTTTGCCGTCGGACCCTACACCGCGAAGGATGAAGATAGTTCCAGCACCGGAGTCGGCGAGAAAAAGATCGCCATTGGGAGCGGTACGGATGAGCCGTGGCATGGTGAACGTGCCGCCGCTGAGAGCCATCACCTCCTTGTTGTCCGCTCGCTGCATAGGAGCAGTGTCACCGCCGGCATAAAGAGTGACTTTGAAACCGGCGGGCGCGATAGGCCACGCATCGGCGGGACGAGCAATGACGTGCGGAGTGTTGTCAACGGCCTCGTCGGGCTTGGGTTTGGGGAGGTCGGCGAGAGTAATCTTGCGGCGCGCGCCGGGCTGCTGCTGGTTCCAATCCGCGAATGCGGCCTGACCAGTGATGGTCTGTTGCGCGGGCAGTGCCGCAGGAAGAAGCATCGCGGTTGCGGCGAGAACGACAGTGGATGCAATTCGCATCATGAATCTCCTCAGGGTTGAAAAACACCAGATTCTTTACTGCTCGGCTGCACGCTCAAGAAAATGGCGATAGCGTTAGCCGCGACGGTTCAATGTTCCTATACTTTGCTCGGTGGCGTCTGCTACGCCACTCCCTCGCGAGCGCCCTTCCAAAGATCAATGGACCCATCTTGTGCGTAGAGATCGATCTCCGCCAACTCTGCGTCCGTAAATTGGAGCTGCTTCAGCGCATCGAGCGAGTTATCGAGCTGTTCCACGTTCCGCGCTCCGATCAGCGCGGAGGTCACTCTCTCGTCACGCAGTACCCACGCAATCGCCATCTGCGCCAGTGACTGTCCGCGGCCACGCGCGATCTCATTGAGCGCCCGCACGCGCTCAAGATTGGCTTCACTCAAGAATTCCTTCTGAAAGAAGAGCCCATCCTTTGCGCGCGAGATTTCCGGCACCCCGTTCAGATACTTGTTCGTCAATAGCCCCTGGGCAAGCGCAGAGAACGCAATGCAACCGACGCCGAGTTCCTCCAGCGTGCCGAGAAGCTCCTTCTCCACCCACCGATTCAGCATCGAGTAAGACGGCTGATGAATCAACAGCGGCACTCCTTCACTCTTCAGAATTTTTGCCGCTTCCCGCGTTCGTTCCGGACTGTACGACGAAATACCCACATACAAAGCCTTGCCTTGCCGCACTGCCTGCACCAGCGCGCCCATGGTTTCCTCCAGCGGAACATCCATAGTCGGCCGGTGGGAGTAAAAGATATCGACATACTCGAGTCCCATGCGCGCCAGGCTATCATCCAGCGACGCAAGCAAATATTTGCGCGAGCCTCCGTCGCCATAAGGCCCCGGCCACATGTCCCATCCCGCTTTTGTCGAGATCAGCAGTTCATTTCTGTAGCTGCGAAAATCCCTCCGCAGAATCTCTCCGAAGTTCTCCTCGGCAGACCCGTACGGCGGCCCATAGTTGTTCGCAAGGTCGAAATGCGTCACGCCGCGATCGAACGCGCGCCGAACCACGGCCCGTCCCGTCTCGAAAATATTGACACCGCCGAAGTTCTGCCATAATCCGAGCGAGATCGGGGGCAGGACAATTCCCGATTGTCCGCTCCGCCTGAACGAAGCTCCGTCATATCGCTTTGCGTTCGGTACATAACTCATCGCATCTCCTTTTCTTTCTGACCTACTCGATGTTGTTCGTCGTCAACACGCAAATGCTCCGAATCCATCTCGTCTGGCGTGCGGTGTGATACTCGACATGTATCAATCTAAGCTCATGAGCCGGATTCATGGCAGTAGCTACAGGCTCCCGCCAGACTCTGTCTTGACGACCTGGTTGATGATTCGCTGGATGATGGCGATCTGGACGTGGATGTGGCTAGCTACGTCCGGGAGGAATTCGCTGACGAAGTTGCCGACGGGGGCGGTGGCGAGGTCGATGGCGTAGCGGTCGGTGCTGGCGCCGAGGTTGGTCTCGCGGCCGGGGACGTAGAGGTTGGCCATGGCGTCGTCAAAGGCGAAGCCGACGAGGTTCGCGTAGTTGGGCATCCCCTTTCCGTTATCGCTCCTGGTCCAAAAGACCTGCACAACTGCGTGGCCGATGCGGCGGTGGATGGGCGCATGCTCCATACGGTAATAGTGCGGGTCCTGATGGGCAAGGGAAGGAATGAGAAAGGTGCCGAAGAACTCGCCGGTCATGTCTTCGGTGACGCCAACGCCGACAGAGCGTACGAAGCCCGGCATGCCTGGGCCATAGGCGGAGTGGCTGTCAGCGGCGACAGAAACGCCAGCTTCACCGGTGACAGCGATGAGGCTGAACGGGTCGAGGAAGTTGCGCGCGGCTAACCAGCCCTTGTCGCCGGGTGTAAGCGGCCTTTCCTGCGGGCCGTCCGTGAAGCGCTGGTACCAGTTGAGCCGGCAGGTGGTGCAAGGAACGGTGGCAGGGCTCACGATTGAGGAGTCTCCGGCCAGCGTGTCCTCGCGGCCGGGCCCCGGATGGGGAGCGGGGCTGGATGTGCCGGACTGCGGCTCGGGCGCGTCGGGGAGAGAGGACGCTTCGACCGGCTGCTCTAATGGGATGGCCCGCAGCGAAGGAGCGAACAGAAGCAAGGCCAGTTGAAGCAGCACGAATCTCGCGAGTCGAACAATTGCGGGGCGTTGCAGAAGGGTGTCGCACCTGAGTCGCACGGGTTTGATTTGCCTCGCCATCGGAGGCAATACAATCCCCGATCGTCCACACCGCCTGGATGGGCCTCCGTCATAACGTCTTGCATCCGGTGCGCAAATCATCCGCGTCATCCTCTCCTTGTTAAACCCTGCGCATCATCCGCTTCAGCTTCGAGCGCGCACGTGAAAGATTGGATTTCACTGTCCCTTGAGACACTCCGAGGATGTCTGCGACTTCCCTGGTGGTCAACCCATCCAGGACAAACAACTGGATTACCCTGCGCTGCGCGGGCGAAAGCTCCGTCATGAACTGCATAAGATGCCCGCGCGATTCGGACCTGATGCATTCACTTTCAGGGCCTGGCCTGACGTCTGCCAATCTGTCTGACATGTAATAGTCTTGATCTTCAAACAATTGTCCATCCAAAGATATGTGTGGCTGGTGTGGCCTTCTGCGCAATTGCATCAGAGCGCTATTCGTAACGATGGAAGTTAGCCACGTCGTCATCCTTGCTGTTCCCTTGAACTGATCCAAGTGCTTGTAAGCGGACAGGAGGGCATCCTGCACCGCATCTTCAGCGTCGTGTGGGTCCTCCACATAGCGATAGGCCCTTCT
>Ga0302325_10021750_pt1 | contig 13422 bp, 13 predicted proteins | sample Palsa_T0_2_FD_201948 | JGI IMG/M metagenome (GOLD analysis project Ga0302325, IMG submission 201948) | Peat permafrost microbial communities from Stordalen Mire near Abisko, Sweden - Palsa_T0_2 | ecosystem: Environmental > Terrestrial > Soil > Palsa > Peat permafrost | place: Sweden: Abisko... | reverse complement strand
GAATCGGACGGAGCGCGGCCCCGTTCTGCTCCGACGGTTACTGCGGGCGGGGTCGTGTTCATGGGGACGCCCTGCACGGTCAGCGGCTCGACCTGCGGTGCGGCGACGTCGGCGAACCCCAGCGGCGCGCTGTGGGCGATCGACGCCTCGACGGGCGCCGTTTTGGGCAGCGGGAATCCGGTGCTGATGACCCCCGATCACATCCGCATGGCGGCGGTGGCGGACGGCCTTTGGGTGTGGGTCGTTGACAACAGCGGGAACTTGTACGGATTGACGGTCGATCCGTCGGTACCGGCCATCCAGAAACGGCCGGGCCGGCGAGCGACGACGATGCCGCGGTTCCCGCTTTAGCCGGCGATCGCGGCACGCGGCCACAGGGCCGCGCGGCGCTGGACTCCAAGGCCCAAGCATGCGGCTACGCGTCGGCCTGACCGGCGGCATCGGTTCGGGAAAGTCCGAGGTCGCGAGGATCTTGGCGGGTCTCGGCGCGCTCGTGATCGACGCCGACGCGCTCGCGCGCGAAGCCGTGGCGCCGGGGTCACGCGGCCTCGAGCGTATCGCCGAGAAATGGCCGGCCGCGATCGCGCTCGACGGGACGCTCGATCGCGAGGCGCTGGCCGCGATCGTGTTTCGTGACGGCGGTGCGCGCGATGAACTCAACGCGATCGTGCATCCGGAAGTGCGCCGGCTGGGCGCCGAGCGCGAGGCGTCGGCCGGACCCGAGCAAGTCGTCGTGCACGACGTTCCGCTCTTGTTCGAGGCCGGCTTCTATCGTTTCTGCGATGCGAACGTACTCGTGGTGGCGGAAGCGGAAACCCGCATCGGGCGCGTCGTGGCCCGCACCGGCTTCACGCCCCAGGAAGTGGAGCGCCGGATGAAAGCCCAGATCGATCCGGAACGCGCGCGCGAACTTGCCGACTACACGATCGAGAACGACGGTACGATCGCAGCCCTAGCGCAGGCGACAGCCGACGTCTTCGAGGATCTTCGCGGACGCGTGGCCACGGTGTCCGGCGGCGGCGCGATCCGAAACTCCGGGGCCTAGCCCAGGTAAGCAAGCGCGGAGGATTCGATGGACCCTGCCACTTTCGCGACGGCCTACACCCTCTCGACGAGCATCGGCATTCGACCGTTTCTGACGCTCGGGATCGCATCGCTTGCCATGCACTTCGGTTTCCTCCACCCCAGCGCCGGCTTCGGGTTCCTGGGTTCGAACGGTGCGACCTGGCTGCTCGCGGGCCTGGCTCTGGTCGAGTTCGTGGGTGACAAGATACCGGTCGTCGATCACACCTTGCACGTGCTGCATTTTGCGACCAAGCCAATTGCCGCGGCGCTGCTCGTTGGGAGTGCCGTTTCGGCGACCGGTTCGCCCGATCTCGCAACCTACGCGCTGATGGGCGTCGGTGCCGTCAACGCGCTCGGCGTGCATGCCGGCGTCGCGGCGCTGCGCGGCGCCTCGACCGCGACCACGCTCGGCGTCGCGAACCCGTTCATCAGCCTGGTCGAGGATGTGGCTGCCATCGTTGGATCGTTGCTGGCCCTGTTCGTACCGTTCGTCGGGGCGCTGCTCGCGCTCGCGCTGACGCTGCTCGTCGTGTTCGTTGCGCGCCACCTGTACCTCGAACTGCGCCGCTCAGCGGCCGCCGCGTAACGCTCGTCCCGGCCGCGAACCCGTAGGCGACCCGGCGCGGACGACGGCCCGCCCGTTGACCCAGACCGCATCGATGCCGCGCGGATATGCGTACGGCCGCTCGTACGTCGCCGTGTCGACGATGTGTTCGGCGTCGAACAACACGAGGTCGGCGTAGGCGCCGATTGCAATCCGCCCGCGATTCGCCAGACCGAACTGGTCCGCCGCGAGCGACGTCATGCGACGGATCGCCTCACCCAGCTCCAGCGTGCGGCGGCCCCGTACGTAGCGGCCGAAAACGCGAGGAAAGCACCCGAACGTACGCGGATGCGGGACGCCGTGCGCAGTCGGACCGTCGAGCGCGCGGGCCGACGCATCGCTGCCGATCGAGACGAAGTCCGCGGATAGCACGGTCGCGACGTCGTCCTCGCTCATCGCAAAGAAGATCGCATCGACCTCCAGCTCCTCCTCGAGCAGCAGACGCAAGACCGCGCGCGGCGGGGAAAGCCGCCAGCCGCGCGCGACCTCGTCGAGTCGAACACCGGCAAGTGCCGCGTTGCGCTCGCTTCGGACGCTCGAGATGGCGATGTCGTGCCAGGTTCCGGCATGGTCGAGTTCGAGCCGCAGCGCGAGCGCCGCCGCTGTTTGCGGGTCGCGTAGCCGCTCGAGGGTCGCGTCGCGTCCGCCCTCGCGCGCGTCGCCCGGCAAGAGCGTGTCGAGGCCCGTCCACATCGCCACGTAGGGATACGCGTCGGCACCGACGGCGAGCCCGCTCGAGCGCGCCTGCTGCGCGAGCGCGAGCGACTGATGAACCTTGCCCCAGTTGCGTTTCCAGGCCGCCTTGTGATGCGAGAGCTGCACGGCCACGTCGGCCGTCCGTCCGACAGCGAACGCTTCTTCGACGGCCTCGATCAGCCCGTCGCCCTCGTCCCGGAGGTGCGATACGTAGCGCGGCATGCCGGCTTCGCGCGCCGCGCAGGCACACGCGGCGAGTTCGGCCACGTCGGCATAACGCGACGGAACGTAGATCAGGCCGCTGGAAACGCCGAGGGCGCCCTGTTCGACCGTCGAGCGCACGAGTTCCGCTTGGGCCCGCAGCTCGTCGTCCTCGAGCCGGCCCGCGCGGTCGCCGCGGACGCAGCGCCGCGTCGTGCCGAGTCCGACCAAGGTCGCCACGTTGAGGGCAACTCCGCTGCGCTCTAGGATCGAGAAGAATTCGTCGAGGTCGCGCCAGCCGAGTTCTACTCCGACGCGCAGCGCGGCTTCGGCTTTGCGCGTTTGGGCGAGGCCGCGGAGCGGGGCGATCGACGTGCCGCAATTTCCGGCGATCTCGGTCGTGACGCCCTGGAGGATCTTCCCCTCACAGCGCCCGTCCGCGAGCCAAAGCTCGTCGGAATGGGAATGCACGTCGATGAAGCCCGGTGCCAGCGTCAAACCACTGCCGCGCACGCGCTCGTAGGCGTCGCGCTCGCGCAGATCGCCCAGGAGCGCGACGCGGTCGCCGACGATCCCGACGTCGAAGTGGCTGGGACGGCCGGAGCTGCCGTCGTAGACGACCGCGCCTTCGATGATCGTCCCGATCAATGGAGTTTAAGCCTGCTAGGCATGGGTACGAGCTTTGCACAGTGCTCGGGAGAGGCTTCGATGGCCCTTGCGCGAGTGCGAAGGGAGTGTTCCGTGACCGACGTTCTGAAGGCAGCGCCGAAAATGAAAGCCCCGGGCGGAGAGATGTCCGTGCGGGAAGCTGGGAAAAAGGGCGGCGATACCGTCCGCGAGCGCTACGGGTCGGGCTTCTATGAAGAGATCGGGCGCAAGGGCGGCCAGGCCACCCGCGAGCGTCATGGGGCCGCGTTTTACGAGTCGATCGGACAAAAAGGCGGCCGCGTCGTCAAGGACAAGTACGGCTCCGACTTTTACGAAGAGATCGGGCACAAGGGCGGCCAAAAGGTAAAACAGCTGATCGCCGAGGCGAAGAAGAACCGTGGCCCGCTCGTTGCGACGGCCGCGCATGGCGCGACCGGCTCGAACGGCGCGGCGCACGGCGCGACCGGCTCGAACGGCGCGGCGCACGGCGCCAAGCCGGGGACGTAGCTCCGACTCACTTAAAGCGAACCTCGCCGGCGACGTCGCGCATTTCGATGTCGCCGGCTTTTACGTTGAATACGAGCCGCCCGACGATCAGGGGTTTACCCGCGCCCGACTCGATCGAGACGCGCTTGTCGAGATCGAGCCTCTGCAAGGCGTCGCTCCAATGTGCGGACGAGGTATCGAACGAGCGGGCGGGTTTCGAGCTGACCGTTTCGACGTGCAGGTGGCCGGTTACCGAAAAGTCGCGCGTCAGCGTATTGACGGTCATGTGCTCGGCTCGTACGCGCAAGTACGGCTTTCCGGCTTTGAAGATCGTGCCGTGGCGTACGCCGTCGAGATCGAGGACGGTTTGATCGGCGTTGCTGACGAGCTTGTCGTAGTCGGCCGTCCACGACCGGGTCGTGATGCGTTCGCCGTTGGCGACGCCTTCCCGGAACACGATATCGGTCGAGGACGCCGGCGTCGACGTCTCACCGAGCCCGGCACGATAGATTCCCCACGCCAGGTACGCGGCTAGCGCCAGGCCCGCAATCGCGGCCAGCCGCCCGAGGTTCATGCGCGACGCCTGCGGCCCCACGCGACGACTCCGGCGTACACGAAGATCAGCGCGATCGCCACACGCGTACCGCCGATCGCATCGTAAACCGTATCGACCGGCGGACCGATTGCGCCGCTGACGGTGGCTTGTTCGTTCAGCAACGTCGCTTGGGTGAAGCGGCCGTTCGGGGCGACGATGCCGCTGATGCCGGTCGAAGCCGCGCGCACGATCCAGCGGCCGGTTTCCAGCGCTCGCATCTGCGCGATCTGGGCGTGCTGATAGGGCCCGGCAGTCGCACCGAACCAAGCGTCGTCGGTCGCCACGAGCAGCGCCGTCGCACCGTCACGGACGTCTTTGCCGACCAGATCGGTGAAGGCCGACTCCCAGCAGATGATCGGCGCGAAGCGCAGACCGTCGACCGCGACGATGCCGTCTTCGGTTCCGCTCGAGAAGCGCGAGACGTCGTCCGCCCACGACAGGCGCGAAAACAGCGCTGGGAACGGGAGGTGCTCCGCAAACGGCACCAGCTGACGCTTGCGATAGATCGCGTCGAGCCCGCCGTCGGGGCGGAAGAAATAGAGCACGTTGTATTCGCCGCGGGGCGAGATCGAAAGCGTGCCGACGACCAGTTCCGCATGGACTGCGCGCGCGAGGCCGGCGAAGCGAGCCCGGACTTCGGGCGATTGATTGAGCGCCGCCGGGATCACGGTTTCGGGCCAAACCACGATCGAAGGCCGGTTCGCCGCGGCCTTCGCGGTGAGGTCCTGGTAGCGTTGCACCGCCTGGGCAAACGCCGCGGGCGTAAATTTCAGCCGCTGCGGAATGTTGCCTTGAATTGCCGCGACGCGGAACGCCGGCCGCGCCAGATCCCGGGCCGGCCAAAACGCCCACGCCAGCGCCAAGGCGGCGACGACCGCGAACAGTGCGACGGCTGCATCGACTCCGCTGGCGCGAACCGCGCGCAAGCGAATGGCATAGGCCGCATACGCGGCGATGACGCAGAGCAGGAACGTGATGCCGTACGAACCTGCGAAGGCAGCAACCGGCGCCAGCGGCGAGGCGACCTGGGTGTAGCCGAGATCGGCGAACGGAACCGACAGCTCTCCGAGCCCCTCGCCGCGCAACCATTCGCCGGCGGCGAAGACGGCCGCCGCGCCGAGCGGTACGAGGGCCCGCGCGAGCCGGTCGCGGCCCCTCAGCGCGAAGGCCGCATACGACACGAGCGCTCCGACCAGCGCGAAACCGAAGAACGCGTCACCGATCGCGGGCGCGAGCGTTAGGAAGAAGCCGAACGGCGCGATCAAAGCGCCCGCCGTCTCGCCGAACCACCAATACGATATCGAGAAGTAGACCGTCCCTGCGAGCCAACCGACCCAGAAGGCGCGCCTCGGCGACACCCCAAACCAGGCCCAGAACAATCCAATCGCGCCGAGTGGCGCGAACGCGATCACGTTCGTCTTGGGAAACGCGAGCGCCATCAGCAACCCGCCGACGGTCGCTACGACAAACGGAAGAAGCGAGGAAACCATGCTCCGCCGAGCCGCATCCGCCACGTTCGCCCTTGCCTTCGTGCTCGTCGCCGCCTGCGGCCACCAAGTCACTCCATCACCAAGCAATCTCAACAGTGACCTTTCAGGACACATCCAGGTGAAATTCGGGGTCAACGCGCCGCTCGATTTCACCAACGTCGTGTACGTGATCGCGATCGACATGTGCGGGACCGGGGTTCCGTACCCGCAGGCGTTGTTCACAGGGTATGACAGCTACACGTTCGCTTTCCTTGTCGGCGGCGGCTTCGGAAGCACGGCGCTGCCGCTCCTGTTTCAATACTACGTCAGCCCGAGTTCGACCGGGAGCTTGTCAAAACTTCAGGTCAACAATCTGAACCCCTCGACGACGCAGTTCGTCCCGAACTACAACGGCACGGGAACGGAGTTCGAGTTCACCTTCCTGCGCAGCGACCTCAACAATCCGCTCCAAATTCCGCTGCCCTGCCCCAATTCGACGCCCCTGCCGTCGACGACGCCGACCGCGTCGCCGACCGTATCGGCGGGCGCGACCCCGACCGCGTCGCCGACGCCCACCCCGCTCGCATCCGGGACGACGCCCGCGCCGTCGCCGACGCCATCGCCGAGCCAGAGCGCCGGCGCGTCACCGTATTTGACGACCTGGACGTTCAACTTGATGACCTTCGCTCCCAATCAGACTCCGCTCGATTCGCTCGGCTACGGCGGTCCGACGGACAACACGTTCCAAGGCATCGTCGTCAACATCAACCAGCTCGCGACGCCCAACGATTTTCGCGGGACCCCATACGCGATTCCGCAAAACCAAGCCGCCTACATCACCTACGGCGAAGTCGACAACTATCCGTAGCTCGGAGACGACTACACTAGAAGGCTAGGTTCTGCGGGATGATGCTGCCGACGCCGCCGCCCCCGGAGGTCCCGCCCAGGCCTACGCCGACGCCCTGACCTGGGAAGGCCAAGATCACGAAGTTGAAGCCGAACTCCTTGAGATCCTGATTGTAGGTGAACTGCATGTTGTAGCAGTTGTCGACGGTCTTGCTGAGCAGGATGTTCTTGTCTGCCAAGCGGTTGTGGTTCTGCCAGTCGACGTTGGTCGTGAACTCGAGCGACGTATCCTTGCCGAAGGGCGTGATGACCTGGACGTTCGTCGTTCCGAAGCCGTTGCCCGAGCCGGGCGTCCAGAAGCCGCCGATCACGATGTACGACTTGAGCGACGGCCGGTAGTTGAGCTGATAATTGATATCCTGCGCCTGACGGTCGAAGTTGGTGCCGGTCGAGATCGAGAACGAGTAGACGTCCCCGTTGTAGTAGCGCAGCACGTCTTGCGCCGAATGCGAACCGCCCGACAGATTGTCGAGAAGCTGGAAGGGAACGTTGGCGGGACCGATCGGGTGCTGCTCGTTGTAGGTGATCGAGTTGATGAAGTGGTTGCCGAGCGGCGTCGAGAGCGAAGCGTTCTGCTGGTCGAACGCCTTTTCGTCACCGGTTCCGTAGTAGTCTTGCGTGATGTTGTAGTTTGCCGAGAAGTCGCTGCTGCCGAAGACCTTCGCGTAGACGGCTTCGTTGAGCTGGCCTTGAAAGCGCGAGGTCGAGAAATGATTTTCGGGTTCCGAGTATTCTCCGATCGTAACCTGAACCTGCGGCGCGAACTTGAAGCTCCCGAAGGTGATGTGGGGTAAGATCTGCAGCTCGGGAACCCGATCGTAGCCGAACGGGTTCGAGGAGTAGTCGGTCTTGTCGTAAGTCAGGTTGTAGTCGGCGCCCTTGGTGAAAAAGTGGGTGTTCGACTCGATGTGAAACGTATCGCTCGCTAAGCTCGACCCGAGAAAGCGCGAGTACGTCAGGGCGATCTGCTCCTGGATATATTGGCTCAGGGTCAGCGTGTCGATGAAGCCGATGCTGAATGTATCCGAAAGCGTACCCTGCATCGCGCGCTGGAACTCGAGGTTCTCCGTCGAGATGCTGCCGGTCTGGTGGATGATGGAGGCGGAGAAGTCGATCGAGGGTGGGATCGGCAGGTTCGGACCGTAGTCGCCCTGATATTGCACCCCAAATTGACCTCGTAGCCGCTTGCTGAAGGTCTCCACGTCGTTGATGGAAAGGTTGGTGAGGCGCTCGTCGTCCTGCGTGCGGTCCTTGATCGTGTAAGAGTCGATCGTGGTATAGCGATGGCCGTCCTTCGCACCGATGTAGGCGGTGTATCCGAGGCCCAGGCCGCGCTTGCTGAAATACTCGACGCGATAATAGCCGTAGTACTGATTGCTCGTTCCGAAACCGATCCGCAGCTTGATCCAATAGCCTTCGGCTTGGTCGTAACCGATCAGGGGCAGAAAGCTCGCCTGGCGGCGCGGATCGGTCACCGCGACCAGCGGAATGACGACCAGCGGCAGATACATGATCGCCGTCGGGCCTAGAAATATGACGGCCTTGCGGGCGATCAGTTTGTCGCCCGGCATGATGTCGATCGTGCGCGCTTCGACGTGGTATCCGGCGTGCGGTTGCTCGCAGGTCGTAAAATTTGCGCGCTCGCCGTGGGTGACGCCGCTCGACCGCGTCACCAGCGACTCGGCCGCGAAGTGCAGCTTCCCTTGCTGCACGCCCTCGATCGACTCGCCTTGCCCGTGCAGCAGCGTCGCGCGCCGCGTGTGCATGTCGAAGATGATCTTGTCGCCGTAGAGAATCGAGTCCATGCGCCGGTTGACGAGGTAGGTGTGGCCGGTGACCGTGATCGTGTGGTCGCCGTCGAAGTTCGCCTTGTCGCCGACGATCTGGCCCTCGGTATAGAAGATGTGGACGTTGCCGATCAGGTCGGTGGGTTTGCTCTCGTCGCTCGAGCCGATCAGCTTGTCGGCGATCGTGACGATTTGATCGGGGCCTAGGGTCGGCACGGGCTCCGGGGGCGGCGTGGTTGCCGACGCGGACGGGCCGGGCGACGCGCCTTTGAGCGGCAAGGGCGAGGGCGTACCGCCGGACCGCTCGAGGAACACCGGGCCGAGGGTCGGGGTCGGCGTCGGGGTCGGTATGGGCAGCGGCGTCATCTCGGAGCCCGTCGGCATCGGGGTCGGGGGAATCAGCTGCCCGGGTCCCGGCGGCGGGACCTTCGGAATCTGGAGCGGGGTCGGGCTGGGCGTCGGCACGGCGGTCGGCAGGGGCGACGCGGTCGGTTCGGGCGTCGCTTCGCCCGGCGTTTCGCTCGCGGCGGGCGTCGGCGACTCGGACGGCGGCACCTGGGCGACCGTGACCGGCATCGCATCGGCGAGCATGCGATGGATCGCCTTCCACTCGGCTTCCTTCTGCGCCATCGTCGGCTTGCCGCACGTCGTACGCATGAGCTTGGCCAAAGTCGGGTCGAGCGGCGGATCCTGGGCCGCCGTCGAGGGCGCACCCAGATTCGCGAAGATCGCGCAGAGCAGAACGGAAGCGACGAGTCGCCGGAAGTTCAGTGCTCCACTCGCCAGAACAGGATCGTTCCGACCGCCCCCATGATGATATTCGGCGCCCAAGCCGCAAGATACGGATTCATCGCTTCGTTCTTGCCGAGCGCCGAAAACGCCGACATCATGAGATAGTAGACAAACAGCAGCAGTACCGATAGCGCGACGCCCAGCGCCGTGCCTAAATTTTTCCCCTTGCGGCCGATTTGAGCGGCGAGCGGTAACGCGAGCACGACCGCGATGAAGGCTGCGAACGGAAACGAGAGCCGTTGCGCGAGCGTTATCTTGAGCACGTCGAGGGCGGATCCGCCTTGACCGGTCGCCTGCATCGCGTTGATCTGCGAGCGAAGTTGCTTGGAGTTGACCGAGTAGGGGTCGTTGCTGGTCGAGTTGACGAACTGATCGATCGTTTCGCCGAGCGGCAGGCCGATGTCGACGGTCTTCTGGACGGCGTCGCCGTTCACTTCGCCGCTGGGCTTGAACTGGGTGACGCGCGCGTTGACGAGGTGCAGGACGGAGCCAACGACGATCCCCGTCGAGGCGTTGACGACGGTTTTGAACGGGCTCGTGGTGGCGTTCTGGAAGATCATCACGTCGGTCAGCGTCTTCTTGTCGTCGCTGATGTTCCCCACGTAGAAGACGTTGCCGGTCGAATCGTCCTTGCGAAAGAAACCGGGCACGACCGGCAGTTCCTGGGTGTGGTAGACGATTTGATAGAAGGCGCGCGTCGAGAGGTCCGTCGTCACCGGCGCGATCGTTTCGTTCACGTAGTACGAGAGCGCGAAGATCGCCACCCCGCACAGCAGCGGCGTGGCGCAAATGCGCACGAACGTGACCCCGGAGGTGCGGATGGCGTTGAGTTCGTTATCGCCCGCCAGCCGGCCGAACGCCAGCAGCGACGCGAACAGGCAGGCGAACGGAAACGCGAGCGGCGTGCTCTGCGGCACGCGGAAAACCAGGAACCGCAGCACGAGGAAGACCGGGGCGTGCGCGTTGATGATGTAATCCGCCGCCAAGAAAAAGATGTTGACGAACCAGAACAACAGGTAAGCGCCGAACGCGAAAAAGAACGGCGGGACCAATTCGCGCAGGATGTAAGCGTCCAAGATCGGGATGCGGGTGACCAGGCGCGCCGGCGCAAGCGGGGCTGCCCGTACTCCGGGAACCGTCGCCATGGCGGCCTAGTTCGTCGTCGAGCGCAGCTCGGCTACGATGCGAGCTACGTAGGCGCGCGTTTCCGGAAAGGACGGTACGCCGCGCGCGTCGTCGACCGCGCCGGGCCCGGCATTGTAGGCCGCTAGCGCGAGCGAAACGTTGTTGCGATAGCGGTGGAGTAGATCGTGCATGTAACGGCAGCCCCCCGAAACGTTCTCGTAAGGATCGAACGCGTTGAGAACGCCGTACGTCGCGGCGGTGTCGGGCATCAATTGCATCAGCCCCTGGGCGCCCGCTCGGCTGACGGCGGCCGGGTCGCCGTGCGATTCCACGTCGATCATCGCGCCGACGAGCCGGGGCGAAAGGCCGCTCTCGCGGGCGTCGGCCAGGACGATCCGGTTCAGCTCGGCCTGGTCCATCGAATGCGGCCCGTACGGAACCCAGCCCCCGCCGCTACAGCCGCAGAGGGCGCCCAGCAACAGGATAGCCGCGACGAATCTCACTTCATCCCCTGTTTTCGGCCGAAAACGGCGGCCCGCCTCCGGTTTACGGAAGTTCTCAAGCCGCGAGGTAACGCGGCGTCCCGGCCCGATGTGACGGCCGCGTGCCCCGAGGCCTAACGAAGTCTTGCAATTCACCTGTTGCGTGCTGCGTTCGAGCCGGGGTATAGTGGTGCCGGGTGGCTCCAAGTGGGGCAAAGTGGAGGTCATTCCCTGGCTCATGTTCCGCGTTTTACCGGCCGAGCCGAGCATGCCCTCGACGAGAAGGGCAGGCTCGTCGTCCCCGCGCGCTTCCGGGAGCGCCTAGGCTCCAAGTTCATCCTGACGATCGCCGAGCCCGATCCGTGCCTAGCGCTCTACCCGCATGGTACCTGGGAGGCGTTTTGCGAGCGCCTCGACGCGGCCCCGGTGAAGGACGAGCGCTTCCGGCGCTTCGTCCGGCACGTGTTCGCGCACACCGAGGAGGTCGGTTGTGACACGCAGGGGAGGCTGTTGATTCCGGCAGCTCTGCGCGGCTACGCGGCGATCGAGCGCGACGCGGTTACGATCGGTTCGCTGACCCGGATCGAGGTCTGGGCACCCGAGCGTCTCGGCGCGCTCGCGCCGACACCCGACGAAGCGGCGGCCTTCACGACGGAGCTCGGGCTCTATTAATGAACATCTTCCCGTCCTGCTCGACGAAACGCTGGATGCGCTGGCCGTCCGCGCCGGCGGGCTGTACCTCGACGCTACCTACGGCGCCGGCGGCCACACGCGCGCGATCGTCGCGCGCGGCGGCTCGGTCGTCGCGTTCGACCGCGACCCCGGCGCCCGGCTCGCGCCCGATCTCGCCCCGGCGGTCACGCTCGTCCGCCAGAACTTCGCCGCCCTCGCGGACGCGCTCGACGCGCTCGGCATGTCTGCGGTCGACGGCGCGCTCTTCGACCTCGGGGTCTCGTCGATGCAGTTCGACCAAGCTCCGCGCGGCTTCTCGCTGCTCGCCGACGGGCCTCTCGACATGCGCATGAACCCGAGCGACGGCCCGACCGCGTACGATCTGCTGGCCCGTTCGAGCGAAAGCGAACTGGCGGACCTCTTCTTCACGCTCGGCGAAGAGCGCGCCGCACGGCGTATCGCCCGCGCGATCGTGGCCGCGCGCGGTGCGGGTCGGCTGCCGAGCCGGACCCTCGAACTCGCGAAACTGGTCGCGGGCGTCGTGCACGTGCGCGGCAAGCGGGAGCGCATCCACCCGGCGACGCGCGTATTCCAAGCGCTGCGGATTGCGGTCAACGACGAGCTGAACTCACTCGAGCGGGGCCTCGATGCCGCGCTCGGCCGGCTACGCCCGGGCGGACGCATCGTAGCGATCAGCTTTCATTCTCTCGAAGACCGGATCGTCAAACAGCGCTTCCGCGACGACGAGCGAGTAGCGGTCCTGACCAAAAAGCCGCGCACCGCCAGCGTTGCCGAACTCGAGCGCAATCCGCGCGCACGCAGCGCCAAGCTGCGGGCCGCCGAGCGGCTGCCTTGATCGCTCGACCGCTCGAACTCCCCGAGCCGGCAGCGCGTCCGCGTAGCGGATCGCGCGCCGGACGTGCTGCGGTGCAGCGCCGTCGCGGACATCGCCTGCGCGCGCGTTACCGGGCGCTGGTCCGGATCGTTGCGACCGTCGGCGCCCTGACTGCGATCGTCGTGCTCTACTTGGTGCTGCTCACGAATGTGACGCGCTTGAACTATGAGTTGACGAAGGCCGCCGGCGAGCGCGCGGGCCTGGTCGAAGAGAGCGGCCGGCTCGACGATCAGATCGCGCGCCTCGAGTCGCGGGACCGGCTTTCGTTGCTGGCGGCGCGGCTCGGCATGCACGAATCGCTGACGTTCGCCGAAATCCCGCAGCCGGTGGCCGCGGCGCCCAAACCAGGCGGTCCCGCAATCCTCAGCTGGCTGAAATAACCGTGGGCCGCCCGGACCGCGCGTCGGAGCGCGCGCAAGCGACTCGTGCGAAGGTCCTGTTCTACATCTTCTTCGCATTCGCGCTCTACGTGGCGGTGCGGTTCTACGTCGTTCAGGTTCGCCAGGGCGCGTCGCTCGCTCTGCGAGGCTACGAGCAGCGCCTCTCGGAGATCGACTTTCCGGCCCATCGCGGCGCGATCTTCGACCGCGACGGGACGCCGCTCGTGCGTTCGCTGCCCTCGCAGAGCGTCTACGCGACCACGGCCGAAATAGCGGGCTTTGGTTCGACGGCGCGGGCGCTGGCGAACGTGCTGCACGGGCCGGCGGCGGAACAGATCGAGGCCGCGCTGCACGGCAACGCGCCCTACGTCCAAGTCTTGCACAAGGTGTCGCACGACGAAGCGGAAGCGATCGCGAAGCTCGATCTGCCGGGCATCAGCATCGTACCCGAACCGACCGGAGTGCGCTTCGTGCCGTCGGGCCGCCTCGCTTCGGCCGTCATCGGCTTCACGGGCTTCGACGAGAACGGGCTCGACGGGGTCGAGTATTCGTTCGACGACGTGCTGCGGGGAACGCCCGGGCGGATGGTTTTGGAGACCGACGAGCGCGGTAGCGCGCT
>Ga0302325_10021748_pt1 | contig 13423 bp, 13 predicted proteins | sample Palsa_T0_2_FD_201948 | JGI IMG/M metagenome (GOLD analysis project Ga0302325, IMG submission 201948) | Peat permafrost microbial communities from Stordalen Mire near Abisko, Sweden - Palsa_T0_2 | ecosystem: Environmental > Terrestrial > Soil > Palsa > Peat permafrost | place: Sweden: Abisko... | reverse complement strand
CGGGACTTTCTACGGCACAACCACCGGGGGCAGGGCCAACAACTATGGCACGATCTTTAGCCTGAATCTGAGTTTGGGCCCGTTAGTGGAAACGCTGCCCACTTCGGGCAAGGTGGGAGCGCCCGTGATGATTCTGGGAACGAACCTGACCGGTGCCACCAGCGTTACGTTTAACGGCACGGCGGCTGTTTTCAAAGTGGTTTCCAGTTCCGAAATCACTACCACCGTACCCTCTGGCGCCATCACTGGCGAAGTCGAGGTGGTAACTCCCAGGGGCACGCTTTCGAGCAACGTGTCCTTCCGGGTGCCATAAGGCTCGCGCCGAATACCGCGCCAGGAACTGCCGCGACGACACGGTTTCCGGCCCTTCCAGCCGTCAAAAGAAGATTACCATGATTTACGGAAACATGATTTGGAGAAATAAGGAGAAGAGCATGAAACAACTAGTGAACAAGTTGAACCGCCCCTTCATGAGCAAACTGAGCTGGGGGAAAACGGCGTGCGCCGTCGCGCTGCTCGGTGTGGCAACGGCGATAGCCTCGCCCGCCCAGACCTTCTCGACCCTGGTAACTTTCAACTATACCAACGGTGCTAACCCCTATTTTGTGTCTCTGGTCCAGGGCACGGACGGTAATCTATACGGAACCACGGAGGGCGGGGGAGCAAATGGTGAGGGTACGGTGTTTAAGGTCACTCCCACCGGAACGCTGACGACACTTTACAGCTTCTGCGCTAAAACTAACTGCACTGACGGCTCCGTGCCCTTCGGCGGGCTGGTGCTCGGCACCGACGGGAACTTTTACGGGACGACGTCGGAAGGCGGGATCAGCGCGGATCCTTGCGGCGGTGACTGTGGAACGGTCTTCAAGATCACCCCTGCGGGCAAGCTGACCACGCTGCACAGCTTCGACTACACTGACGGCATCACTCCCTACGGGCCGTTGGTTCAGGCCACCAATGGGAACTTCTACGGGACGACCCAATCCGGCACGGTCTATAGCATTACCTCAGGGGGCACGTTTACCACGGTGCTCACTGGCGGCGCCGGCGGCTACGCACTGATCCAGGCCACCAACGGGAACTTCTACGGAGCCGGCGGGGGCGGGCCCGACGGCATGGTCTTTAGCATCACCTCCGGGGGCAAGCTGACCACGCTGCACAGCTTCGACGGCAGCACTGACGGCTCCGACCCCTTCGGGCCGCTGGTCCAGGCCAGCAACGGGAACTTCTACGGGACGACCTCCCAGGGCGGCCCCAACGACTCGTGCAACAGTCAGCCCCCCATATTCATTGGATGCGGGACGGTCTTCGAAATCACGCCCGAAGGCACGCTGACCACGCTGAAAAACTTCGATAATTCTGACGGCTGCTACCCCAACGGCTCGATGATTCAGGCGACCAACGGGAACTTCTACGGGACATCCGTCTATGGCGGGGGCCCCGGCCCCTGTTATGGGTCCTATGGGACGATCTTCAGCATCACCTCCGGGGGTACGCTGGCGACGTTGCACAGTTTCGACAATACTGACGGCGAGAACCCCTCCGGCGGGCTGGTCCAGGCGACCAACGGGACGTTCTATGGCACAGCCTTCCAGGGCGGGGCCAACAACGCTGGCACGATCTTTAGCCTGTCTTTGGGCTTGGGCCCGTTCGCGAAAACGCTGCCCACCTCCGGCAAAGTGGGAGCGGCCGTGATGATTCTGGGGACGGACCTGACCGGCGCAACCAGTGTCACATTTGACGGCACGGCTGCCGTTTTCAAAGTGGTCTCCAGTTCCGAAATCACTACCACCGTACCCTCTGGCGCCACCACTGGCGAAGTCGAGGTGGTAACGCCCAGGGGCACGCTTTCGAGCAATGTGTCGTTCCGGGTGCCATAAGGGTTCGCGCTGATCGTATCGATCCTTGCCGTTCGGTTATGGAATTACATCATTCTATGGTCGTGCGCCCCAACGGGACTGACGGCTGGACATTGTCCTGGATATGTGGTTGACCACATCGTGCCGCTGAAGCGCGGCGGTAACAATTCTCCGGAGAACTTGCAAGTCTGATGCGTAGAGGGATTTCCGCCGGCGCCAACACGAGAAGCATCAGGCCACGGACATTCTGACCCTCATGAGCACGAAGAAGCCGGTATCAATCCCGGCCCACAACCTCAATTCCCCACGGCGATGTCGAGCACCTGTGTCCCCGCCGTCCCGTTCACGGTGAAGGTCAGCGGCTGATTGCCTGCTGCTACATTCGGCACCGTGATGTTGAACTGGTAGAGGCCGGTGTAATTGGGCGCGAGCCCGTCGTACTCGACCTGGCACGGCATCCCGCCTATCGAGATGTGGAAATCCGCTAGGCTATTTGCCTCGCCCACGAGTTGTCCCGCGGGAATGCCTGGCGTGACCGGCCCGAATCCCACGCCGTAGAGCACGATTTCGTCGCCCGGTTTTGCGGGATGCGAGGAGACTCCTGACACCGCGCCTGCAGGAAGCACATAGGTTCCGTCCGCGAAGATCGCCACCACGTACTGCGTGCCGTTGATGTTGAAACTCGGAGGGGCAAGCAGTCCGGGCTGCACGGTGTTCACGGTGATAGTGACCGGCGCGCTCGCGACGCCTCCCGCCGTTAATATGATTTGCTGTATTCCCGTCGAAACGTTCGATGGGATCAGGGCGTTGACTTGGCCCGGGCTGATGTAGTCGATGAAGGCGTCCTGCCCGCCGATGGTGACGGAGGTGCCGTCGAGGGACGTGGGCGCCTGGCTGCCCGTGAAATCGCTTTCCTGCCATGACCTGCTGTCGCTGGCGAGGTTCGAGCCGTAAATCTCAATCCAGGAGCCCGGAGCGACGCTGGCGAAGGCTCCAAAAGCACCCGCGCTGATAATGCCACCGGAGGAGATAGCGGGAAGGGCTGCGGCCGGCGATATGGTCACCGCCAACCCCACAGCGTATCCGAACGAGAAAGAGACAGGTCCATCGTTAACGAAGTCGATGACATCGCCGGTTTTGAAGGTTTGGCTGAAACTGAACGGGAAGCTCTGGTTGAAAGTGGCGATGGTTCCCGAAACCATGGGCGCTCCATTGAGGAGGATGGTGACGGAATGCGAGATCTGAGCCGCTTCAACAGCGAGAAAACTTCCCGAGACGGCATACGTGCCGGACGATGGGAAAACGAAGCGGACGGTGATATCTCCCAGCGCCGTTGTGAGGAAAAGGTAATCGGTAGGAAACACGAAACTATCCTGTCCGCCCTCGAAGGGGAGGGTTACCGGAGTAGTGATGATTACTTTTCCGACGTCTTCACCGTAGCCATCCACAACAGCGCCGTTCCAATCCTCAATGCCTGGGAAGGGATTGGTCTGCGTCGCCGACATCAGGACGTTGTTGTAGAGATACGACCATGGGCCGTTGGGGTTGCTATTAAGCGAGAAGTCCGCGAGGGCGTCATAGGTGGTTTGTGCGGTTGCAGGGGCGATTGAAAGCAGGCAGGCCACCAGCGCCGCAGACATGGCAGGTGCACACCGCACCAGCAGTTGGTTTTTCATCGTGTTTGACTCCTGGGAATCTATGCTTTTTGTGAGAGAAGTGTGACGCAGCGAGGACAATAAATTCTCGTGTGGTGTGAGAGCGCCAGGAGATAATTTTCTCCGGCTTTCCACTTTTGTACACGGGAACGTACTGAATCCGATCCGGTCATTCTACGTCGGTGATCTTTCCTTCGACGAATGTCACCTTCAGATTCCTGTAAACATAGATTTTCTTGGTGCCCAGATCCGCCATCTTGACCGGGTCGCCCAATTTGGCGACAACCTGTTCGATGGTGTCCCCCAGGCGCACGGGTTCCGCAGGCGGCGCTATTGGGGCAAACTGCGATTGGGATGGTGAGGAGTCCGCGGTCGGAGCCGTTGAAAGCGGGGAAGCCTCCTGCTGCTGCGGTTGCGCCGGTGCCTGCCAGTTCTGGTCGGCGCCGGCGTTCGCTTCGGGCAGGGCCAGTATCCCGCTGATGACCTGCTGCACCTGGCTGAAATTGCTGGTGCTCTGAAATCCTTTCAGCAAATGGACGGACACTTTCGCGAGATGAGGGTGATGCGCGGGATCGGCCGCAGCCGGTTCGCAACTGCCGCACGTTTGGACGTAAAGATTGATTGACGCGGGCTTGATGTCCAGCTTCAGCAGGTACACCTTGTCGTCCACCGCCAAGGCCACGCTATCCCCTCTCGCCCTCTTCTTAACCCAGCTTCCGACGCCTCCGGTAATCGACCCCAGTTTGTCCTTGGCCTTGTCGGTCGCACCGCTCATGGTGCCGGCGGTGACTTGCCCGTCCTCATAATCGTTGTCGTAGTACCCCATCTTCGGCGGGTTGGCTTGGATTCCCTCCCTTTTCACCACCAGGATGGTGCCGGGCTGCGCCACCTTGATCCCGGTTGCGTCCATGACCGTAGGAACGTATGCCGCTTGTAACTGCCGCACGATGTTGTCTTTCGGACCTTGTTCCGGGGCCGCGGTCAACACCGATGCCACCAGTAACGCGGCGACTGCCAGACCGAGGTTTCTACTGGCGTCTCGCATATATGTTCCCCCTTCCGGACGGTGCGAAAGTTATATTTTCGCGGTCTCAATATGTATGGCGTGGAAATTGTGGTGAAATACTCAACCGCCGCGGAAAAAAGTCCCGGCGATCTCGCAAGGTCCGGGACGGATTCCTCTTCCATCCAGCGAGGCCGCGTTATATACTGATCGAAGGTGTCTGGCGACCCAAAAGCGGGGACAGGTGACACGCGCGATCTGACCTGCTCAACCGCATGCAAGAAGGGGATCGCGCAGCCGGCGAGGAGGCTGTCTCCCGGATTTATGGCGAACTGCGTCGCATCGTCTCCCGCGAGATGCGCCGCGAGCGGCCGGGACACACTCTGCAAACCACCGCGCTGGTCAACGAAGGCTACATACGGCTGTCGGCTGCCGGATCTCTGGAGATCCAGAGCCGCGGACATTTTATGGCGGTGGCCAGCCAGCAGATGCGCCGCATCCTGGTGGATCACGCGCGATCCGCCGGAGCGCAACGGCGGGGGGGCGGCGCCGTGCAAATCGGTCTCGACGCGGTGCAGGCGGGGGCCAATGTACCCAGCATGGATCTGTTAGTACTGGATGAGTCGCTCGCGGAACTAGAACGGATAGACCCGCGCGCCGCGAAAGTCGTCGAGCTACGATACTTCGGGGGGTATACGGACAAGAGGTGGTCGAAGCATTGGCTGTGTCGTTGGCGACCGTCCGCCGCGACTGGGAGTTCGCTCGATCCTGGCTATTCAGCCGCATGCAGGCACATCCACCGACACGGTCCCTGGCGATTGATTTGCCTCTTCATCTCTCTATCGAAGTCGACGCGCTATACCGACCTTTGAATTTTAAGTACTTTACGTCGAGTGCGCTTCCAAGTGATGTGTCCTCTCTGAATAACACGGTTGTTACCTGGGAGTTTCCCGTTGTTGGGAAGTACAGCTTTTCTAAGGACAGAGCGACCTTTCTCCACCCTTTGCTGGAAGCTGGTCCGTCTTTCCGGATCTCCGGAAATCTGAACGATACCTCCCCTTCACATTACGGCATCGCGGCGGGAGCAGGCTTGGAAGTGCGTGCTCTGAAATTGAAGGTCGCGCCAACATTGCGGTATACACATTGGGCCAGCGACCCCGCTTCGTCAAAGGCCGCCGGACCACCTGCGAGCCAGAATCAACTTGAACTTCTGGTAAGTGTTTCTTTCTAGTGGGGTGGCCCGGTCATAGGATTACTTGATCCACCGGCTGACGTCTGTGTGGGTCCAGCGGAACGGTTTGGCGGATTTGCCGTAGAGTCGGACGTTTCTCATCAGCTTGCGTGAGAGAGGGGAACCCAGAGATGCAGTCTCTGGATGCCGGTAGACGCCCTCCCGCTCGGTTTTCCGACCAGGATTGATATTGGGGCGAATAGGTCATGTCGCCGCGCCTTTGGAGTCCACACCGCCGAACCGCCCTGGAGTGACGCCACGATCATCGACGCCGGTATTACGGCTGTGGCGATGGTTACGGAGTCCGAAGCTCCGGCACTGCCGAATGGGGCGAAGCGCAAAGCGATGAAGCGGCGCCAGCAGGAAAAGAAGCGCCACGCGTTGTACCGGCTGGTGGGGGTGGATCTGACGAGGATCGATGGGGTGGAGACGGAAACGGCGGAGGTGGTGATCAGCGAATACGGATTTTCCAACGCCGCGCTGATCGTATAGGACAACCTTGCGGTATGACAGGGTGTAGACCGCGCCGTCGAAGAATTTCCCGGCGCCGCTGCTCGTCAGCCAGAGATTGCCATCGCTGGCAAAAATTGGCGTACCGGGTTTATGTCCGGTTGAAGCCGTAAAAAAAACACGCGGCAAGCGTTCGATTCGCTCCAAACGCCTCCAGCTAGCGCCGGCGAAATTGCGCGGTATGCGGGCGACGAATTCCTGGCCACGCTATCGCGCGGATTTGCTGGTGCCCGTGCGAAGTGGTAAAATTCGAGTCTGCTGCTAACTCACAGGGCCGACCGCCGCACCCTTGCATACATGGCCGTTACGACGGCCTTGCTTGTCACTCCAGTGGAACCTCGCGGCCTTCCGGCCGATTCTTTATCTCTGGTCTCTGTTTATGGCAGTTTCAGTGGCGATCATTGCTCACAACCACAATCACGTGCCGATCTGGAGATCGCGACTTCTAAACATCGCGACCGACTACTGGCTGACTCTGTTCTATGGCTTTCCGGCATTCGGTTGGATTCCCACCCACAACAAGAATCATCATTTTCTGAATAACAAAGAAGGTGATTACACGATCACCTACCGGGTGAGCGAGAAGAACAATATCCTGACGCTCCTCAGCTACCCATCCATCAGTAGTTATTTTCAGCAACCGCCGATTGCCGGCTATCTGAGAACCCTGTGGCGCTGCGACCGGCCGAAGTTCTACCTTGCCGCTTCCCAGTACCTTGTTTTGGGGCTTTACTACGCAGTGGCCATCTTGGTTTTGAACTGGAAGAAAGCCGTTCTGTTCATCGTGATCCCGCACCAGGTTTCGCTGTTCAGCGTGATGATCTTCAACTACGTCCAGCATGTTCATACGGATGAAGAATCGTCTTACAATCATGCCCGCAATTTCGTCGGCCTAATCAACCCGGCGCTGTTCAACAATGGCTATCATACGATTCACCACAAATCGCCGGGCATTCACTGGAGCGAAACCCCCGCGGCACAGAGAGAAATTCAGAAGCTGATCGATCCCTTGCTGAGTGAGCGGAGCTTCTGGTGGTACATGGTGCGCGTGTATCTGCTTGCGCCGTTTCACTCCCGTTTTGGCACCGTCTCAAAGCGTTTGGAGCGAATCAACTCGCACGCCGCTAGTGTCGTGAGCGAGAAAACGTTTAGCAAGTCGCTCGACCTTGGACGATAGTCACCACAAGCCGTCCCTACACTCGCCACGTCGCTGTCTACGTCCCCAAATAATATGTCTCCGGCACGGCCGCGCCATTCATTGTCGGGGCAGACGGACCTGACCGTGCGTTGTTCAATGCCCTGGACAATCTGATCGCCCAGCACCGGCTGCCTGTGATGATTGCCATTTCCATTGGCAACGGCGGCGGCGACGCCCAGGGAAGCGAACGTGGCCTGGAGTACGACACTATGTCGGGCCTGTACGCGGAGTTCGTCGAGAAAGGAGTGCTTCCTCTGGTCGAGAAGCAATACAACGTGAAACTGACCAAAGATCCGGAAGGGCGGGCGACGATGGGCAGCAGCCCCTATCGGCTGCCGCTCATCCATCCACAGTCGTGGCCGATCCTACGCGGGATGCGTCTTCCCTGGCGGACCTGTTTCTGAGTTTGTCGCAAGTGGTCGAGGTCGGCCGTACCACTGCGACAAAACTTCTGAGTAGCGCATAGACCACTCCCGTTTTAACATTGGTTGCATTTTGACCACTAACGGTTTCCGCACTGCTCTTCCAAAATGGAAGTCGATTAGAATGAGCGAACGCGGCGATTTATTGGAATTATTGTTCTTTTCCCCCTTGACAAGTATGTCGCGTCGGCTCACACTGGTTGGCGACTGAGCAATTCTGCTGCACTCATCAGATAATCTGACCTAAGTCGGGCAATCTGAGGCTTTCTCTCTCTCCTCTTAGCTAAACCACAACCGAGGAGGTTGACATGTTTGCTCATAACGTATCAATTCATCTGAAGCCCAGTTGCTGTGTAGCTGCCTCAGTCTCAGCCTCACTTGTTCAAAGGCGTAAGGCGGGTCGAGTCCCTGAGCCGCCTTTACTCACATCTAAGGTCTATCAAGGAAAGGCGGTTCAAATGTTCACGAGAACACACGAAAGGAAGATTGCGATCGCAAAACAAACGATCCGGCTGGCTCATGAACTGCCAGCGATGTCCAGTAAGATTCACCTCACGCGCGAAGATATTGCCGAACTAGCTTACGCTCAGTGGCAAGAGGAGGGCTGTCCCGAAGGAACGCACGAAGTTCACTGGCTCAGGGCGGAACAAGATTTGATCGCGAACCGAGAGTTCGTCGTTCAGGCACCACGAACGTAGTCGTTATATCTGTAAAGCGCGCGGCGGTATCTCTTCAATCTCGTCGGAGAGATGCCCGCGCGCTCGGACACGTTACCCTACATGCCAAGTAGTAGGAAAGTCAAGATCGGGCACACATCATTGAATGTCTATATTGACGGTATTAGCTGTCTGTCCGCCCGCAATGAGCACAATGTTGACGACGCCTTGCCCCGCCAGTGAGCGCGGCAGCGGGCCAATGTTCACCTGGTCCTCTCCAGCGAATCGATGCGCTTCCGGCGGGGTAGATCGGGCTGCCCAGAAAAGTACCGTCGCTGTTACCGAGCAATACAGCGATCTCCCCAGAGCCGAAGTCCGGGCCAATGATATCCGGTGAGCCCGCACCGGTCACAATGTCCAGATTGCCGTCGTGGTTGAAGTCCGCGATAATCAGTGCTGACGGGGCGTAGGTCGTGTTGTATATCGCAGGAGCTCCGAAGGTGCCATCTCCATTTCCCAGGAGTACGGTAAGGAGGTTCGCATCGAAATTGGCGACGGCCAAATCGAGCTTTCCATCTTTATTGAAATCTGCCGCTGCCAGATAGATGCAGTCCGACCCGGCCGGGAAGTTCTGCGGCGCCTGGAACGTTCCGTCACCGTTTCCCAGGAGAATGGAGACGGTGCCGTCTTCATTCGCAGTGGCCAGATCCAGCTTGCCGTCCTTGTTGAAATCCGCGGCGATTACCGCTGCCGGACCCTGGCTCAGCCCGGTTGTGATGGTGGAACCAACACGAAACGTACCATCGCCATTTCCGAGCAGGATGGTGACACTGTTGCCGGAATCGGCCGCGACGGCGAGGTCCAATTTCCCGTCGCCATTCAGGTCGGCGATGGCCATGTTCAACGCGTTCACGCCTGCCGGATAGCTGACCGCATTCTGGAAGGTTCCGTCGCCGTTGCCCAACAGGATGGCCACACCGCCGGCGGTCTCGGCTGAACCGTTGACGCTGCCGGTATAGACGACCGCCAGATCGACCTTACCATCGTTATTGAAATCTGCCGTGGCGACGCTCTCTGCTCCATTTGGAACGGGGTAGATGGTGGCCTTGGCCGCGCCATTTTGGAGCACTCCCACAACTCTGACCTCCGGCTCTGGCGAAGCGAAGACCGTAAAGGCTGCGCCCGGGATGCCGGAACCCGTAAAATTCCCGAACGCCACGACCTGCGAGGCCACGCCAATTGCTGTGGTAGAAGCGGAAATGGATGGTAAGGTGAGGCTCGTTGGCGGATTGATGCAGCTTCCGATCCATTGGTCGAAATTCGGGACGACATTAATGGCGGTGAGTGGCGCATTGGTTGTAACGGTGACTGCGGTATAAGAGCCGTCCGGCTGAAGAAGGAGGCTGGTAAAATTCAATCCGGTGAAGGCATCGGTAAGCTCGGCGCCCGCGAAGGTAACGCAGGTTTGGGCAAAGAGGCGCAGCGTGAAACAGAACGCAAGGGCAATCCTGAGGGTTCTCATGCGGATCACTCCGGGTATCATTGTACCCGATCTATGCGTCATACTGGCGTCCGACCAGTGAGCAGGCGGCGCTCACGATCCCAGCGCCAGGCTGCGTCGCCGCCCGCGAGGTGTACGCCGCCGAGCCAAAGATCGACACCGCCGCTGCCGCGGATCCGGTTCCTCGTGCGGATTCAACGTCTGCTCGATGAGGGTCTGTTCGTAGCGACGTACAAGTTCGCGCCGCTGCAATCGCTGGCAGATGGCCCTCCCCGACAATGCCTCGACCGCCTTTCGAATCGGCTCACCAAAATCCTCGCCCTCGTCCATCGATGCGGTCGGCGGCCGGAAAACCTCGTTCAGGCTGCGCTCTTCACCACCGATTCTTTCAAGGCTGGGACACGCTCGATGAGGTCGAAAGCGGCGCGATACGTGGCGAGCGCGGTGATTTCGAATCCGTACACCCACGTCTGCTTCCGTCTGGGTGATTTCGACGCCAAGAAGCTGAAAGATGGGTTCTCGTTCTTCAAGGGCAAGGATCTCCAGAACTTGAGCGTCGGTGATGGATCTTCGTTAATGGAACCCCCTGTTTCCATAATCCTCAGTTTGCGGAACCCCCTGGGCGGGCATCTTCGCGGAAGCGTGCTGTAGCTCTCAGTTGCGTTTCTCGAAGGGTATGGGCTGTCCTCTTCTTCGCCGCTAAGGGGTGAGCTTTGACCTCTTCCTCAAGGCATGACAGTTCGTTCTGGTAATACGCGTACTCCGCTCTTAGCATATTCACCTTGGGAAGAAATATTCTGACCATCTCTAGTGCACTATCAGCATGATCGATTATGCGGACTTCCCCGTCGGAATCTGTTGGATCAGCCATGTTTGTGACGGCTAGTTGCAGCAACGTGCGCGCGAGTTTGAGTTCATTGACAATGAACTCACCCATTTTTTCAGCATTCATTGAAAACCATCATAGCGCGCCCGGTTTTCCTTGTCGAGACACAGCTACTTTTCCTCCAGCCTTTTCCACAGAACTACACAGAACTGGACGATTGTAACCGGCGTCACGACAGCCGAGGGCAGACTGGCCTGTTCCACCGTCCCAAAATTCACTTTTTGGGAAAAGGGCTCTCTCCCGAGGGTTACATTTTGGATTAATTCCTGGCCTGGTCCGCCAACGACCGCGAGACTGTTTCCTCCTGGTCGCCCGCTGCACCAAGGAATCTGTCACTTATATTAATTTAGGCAAACAGTTCACTTTGACTGGAAACACCTGCACTTCTGTGAACAATCTGCACGTGCTGTTTTGACAATCAAGCCTCTTAACAAAGGGCCAAACAACCCGTGAAACTTACCCTGTTTTTCTTGAGAAGGGCCGGCCGTGTCAGGCATGTCTGACGCCCACTAGAACGCGGTATGTCGCGTGCATGGTTAGCTAAAACTGATCGAATGCTTGGAACAGGATTTAAAAATCATATTTTTGGCTGTTTGTTTTTAATAATCCCGCTCATTGGCACGGTGCGCCGTCCCGTTCCGCCGCCCAGGACGAAGTTCCATGCAGTCTTCAGTGATATTTCTGCACGCGAGACGCTCCTAAAACAGCTCGAACTGCCCAGAAAACCGTTTGAGTCCGGAGATTTCCATCAAGCCGCAGCGCTCTTTCAGCGCGGCCGCCAGGACGCGGTATGGGTCGGAGAAGTGCGAATTGCGACGCGATTTCTGAATAATCTAAAGACCTGCCGGTTCGCCCTGCATCAATTCCAGGAGGCGCTCCGGGCGTTTTTGGGTGCGCGCGGTCTAGCGGTGGCCGCCTGCGACATGCAAAGCGTCGGCGCACTGGATTTCAATATTTCCTCACTTTATTCCCAGCTCGGACAACTGGACACGCTCCAACACTTTCAAATGGATCTTCTCCGGTCGTATTGGGGCGCCTATTTCGTCACAGGTGATCAACCATGATGGTAGCTAACACGACTGAAGACTCTTCGAATACGCACGAAGCTTCTTCCCAGCCTGCTTGGGCCGAGTTGGTCGATAAAATCAGACAAAACGACACGACCGGGCTCGAAGAGCTTTATCGCGTCTTTTCCCGGGGCGTTCGCTTCTATTTATGCAGGCAATTGGGACCCCAGGACCTGGACGACCGGGTACACGATACATTCCTCACCGTTGCACATGCAATCCAACGCGGGGACTTGCGCGAACCCGAGCGGCTGATGGGATACGTGCGTACCATTGTCAGGCGCCAGGTCGCGGCCCAGATCGAAGAAAACGTGCATAGCCGCAACCACGAGATCGACCTGGACTGGGGTCTTGCCGTGCGTGACGCCGGCAGCAATCCCGAGCAAACCGCCATTCAGAGCCAAAGCGAGGATATCGCCCGCAAGGTGCTCAAGAGCATCGCGCCGCGCGATCGCGAGATCCTGATTCGCTTTTACCTGGAGGAACAAACCGCGGAGAAGATCTGCGGTGACATGAGCCTCACGGACACCCGATTCCGTCTGCTGAAGTCTCGCGCCAAGGCCCGCTTTGGGGAATTGGGAAAGCGGAAAATTATGAGACGTTTAGTACTTTTTGGTGAGAATTGCTGCCGGCCCATCACACTTAAAGGATGTAGAAAAAGTTGATGCTACTCCCAAAGGAACAGGTTGCTATGCAATTGGAGACTGGTCGCCACGCGAGCGACGAGGTCTTGGAACAATACTCTATGGCTCGTCTCGATACGCGGGCGGCGCAGGCGCTTGAGGAGCATCTGCTCATCTGCTCAGGCTGCCAGGATAACCTGACATTCGCCGATGCGTATCGGAAAAGCATGCGGAACGCCGCCTTGGAACTGCGGCGGCAAGGCAGCGCCCAAGCCATGCCCCACGGAAAGAGATGGTTCCGCGAGCTGGTCGGGCTGCCCAAGCCGGTATGGATCTTGGGCATGGCCGCGCTGGCCCTGTTCGTTGCCACCGGAAGCCGGTGGCCCTTAATCCACAGTTCCGTGGCGCAACCGGCGCTGGTGTTACTGGAGTCCAAACGAGGAGCGGAGAGCCCGCTCAATTCCAGCACGCCGGCCGCAAAGCCGTTTACCTTGATGCTTGATTTAACGGCGTTGCCCCCATTTCCACAATACAGGCTGGAAATCGTAAACGCAGCCGACCGCGCGATTTTCGGAACTACCGCCGCCCCGGCGAACAACGAGCTTCGCGCGATGGTTGCCAAAGGTCTGCCCGCCGGCATGTACTATGTCCGGGTGTATGCGCCCGGTCCGGAATTGCTGCGCGAATACGGCTTTCCGGTGGGCAATTGACCGTCGCTTTAGCGTCGCGACCGAAATGCCGACGCTTTCGGAGATTACGATCGCGCAGGCGTGCCGCGCGTCCCGATGATGTGGAAGACCGCAAGATCCCCG
>Ga0302325_10021747_pt1 | contig 13424 bp, 19 predicted proteins | sample Palsa_T0_2_FD_201948 | JGI IMG/M metagenome (GOLD analysis project Ga0302325, IMG submission 201948) | Peat permafrost microbial communities from Stordalen Mire near Abisko, Sweden - Palsa_T0_2 | ecosystem: Environmental > Terrestrial > Soil > Palsa > Peat permafrost | place: Sweden: Abisko... | reverse complement strand
ACAGGGTCTGGGTCTCAAGCTACAGTTTCCAAAGTCTTCACGAACCTGCCACCTGTATCTTCTTTACACTCTGGTAAGCCAGTTTCTGATTTTCACTTCATTTTCGGAACAATATCTTTCAAACTGAAAAGTATACCGATGAATATAGGTCCGGGTCCCGTAGTTATTCCGACAAATGGGCCAAAAGAGTCCGCCTCAACGAAGGTCGTCCCGTCTGACCGGCCACATTCTGTAGGCATGTCGTCGGCTCAGGGGGGCAGGAAGTATCCGAGTTCCTGCTGCATTATCTTCGTTGCACTTAGGACCTGATTCAGTGATTTTGTCTACAATATCCGGTGAAGAAGCTACCCGAACCAGTCTGCAGAACACTGCGAGTAGTGCCTCTGGAAATATAGCATCTGCATCACAATACACATCTCGGAGCCGTAGAACGGAACCTTTTAATCCTTTCGAACCATTCCTTACGTTGCGTAGTCTCCTGTCATCCTTGCAGTCTAAGACTACTGGTCAGGAGCCTGGCAAATCTGTTACAGACCCATTTCCGCTGCCTACCTTGCATAGTGCCCTATCTTCTCTGTAATCCGAGGCAACGGCTCAGAAGTCTGGCGATAGAGCGACAAGTCTGCACCAAGTGCTTCCTACCCTGTACAGCGTCCTGTCATCTCTTGAATCAGAGGCCATAACCAAAGAGACTGACAAGACGGCCACGAATCCGGTACCCACCCTACCAACCATTCCTGGTGCTGTTTCGGGAAGTTTGAAGTTAAAGCCCAAGTCCCTCGCAAGTGACTTGCCAAAATCATGCAACCTGGGTTCTACTCGATCTCGGGCCCTTCTCGCCTCTGAAAGCACTCAAAGGATGTCATTGGCCCTGTTGCCGTCTCTTGAGCCCCTTCCAGACGCATCTGCATGACCACAGTCATTACTTTCACAGCTTTCATCGTTAAAATCTGAACTAAAGCCCACTAACACCACCTGTCCGATATGACCAGTATCGCAAGTGCCGCCAAATCTCTGTTTTCAGAAATACCTGCAGCAAGCACAGGTCGAGAACCGTTCGATCCTCTACAACCCTTCCCAGCTGCTAAAAGCTTAATTTCAGAGACCAACCCACGCAGTAACATGTCTTCTAACCCTTTCCATTCCATAGCTTCGGTTCGCAGCTTCGTCGGCAGCATCTTCGGTAGTGTCAGGTCAGAAGCTACCGGTGTATCTAAACTAGTCCAGACCAACTAACTTCTGTCGGGAATTTCGCAGCCAGCGCCGTCACTTCCAACTCAGAAGATAGGGTCTTCGATTTCAATTTCAGGACAAACTGCTCCTTTAGGTGAGAACTCTCTTGGATCTAATAGCTTGGATTTGGCCATACGTACTCGAGCTCAAAAAACGGGAGTCTCAACTGTTTTCGCAACGCTCCCTGTGTTCTCAAAGCTGTCAACACTCCTCGGCGCTTCGGCGGCTTCCTTAATTCTCGAACACAGAAATCTTCCAGTGCCTGGGCCTTCCTCGCTCCTAGGATAATTCAGCTCACATCCTCCTTTGCCTGCAAAGTCAACTCCGGCTCAAGGTGCTCTTTCGTCGGAGTTTGCACTGTTGCCCTCGGCTATCGGTGCTTCAAAGGTCTCCGAAATTTTGGCACACTCTAGTTTACCGCCTCAGCTTAGAAAATAAACCTAGGCTGTTCCTCCTTCAGAGCTGCCCATCTTGTCATCTGCTCTTGGTACTTCAAAGGCCTCTTAAATCTTAAGCCACCTCACTTTGCTAGATGCCAAACTTACCCAAGGTCCTCTTCCTTCGGAACGCTCGCTGCTTTCATCCCCCTTCAGGCCTTTAAAAGCCTCTTCGATCCTCGGCCAATTCAGCTCCCAAGCTGTAGACAGTGTGGAGTCAGGGAAGGCAACATCAATTCCTGCTTTCTTGAATCCTTCAAATCTGATGTCGGCTCCTGAGCCATACAAAGTCTCCTCGATCTTAAAGCAATTAATTTCACAACTTGGAAATATTAGGAAGTAGACACCAATTGCTAAGCCTTCGGAATTCTCGAACCTGATATCTGAGTCAGGGCCTTCCAAAGCTTCCTCAATCCTTGGGAAAGCCACCTTACAAGTTAGGCATAGGCAATTCTGCTAAGGCAACCTTATCGCTAAACTCTTCAGGATTTTCCATACTTTCTCTCGCATTAGGCCGTCAAAAGCGTCTTTAATCTTTATCTAACTACCAGCCTCGCTGCCAAGTAAAGGACCAGAGCTTTCTTCACTTCTAAGTCGGTTAAGCTCATATGTCCTCAAATCGGAAGAGTCAGCACTCAAGCAATCACTACCGCTTTCTCAATTACCAGGACAATCCTCGATCGCTGAGAGTCCGCGACTTTCATCAAATTGCGGGCAAACCATCTGCCTCCCTGTCAGGAAGCGTCCCGGCTCTGCGCTCACTCTTCAAACGAGCAAGCTCAGAGTTCGGCGTTCCTACCAACCGCCAGAAGCATCCAGGTCGTCATTAGCTACTCAGCAGATTCCCTCGCTCATACCTACTGAGAAGCCACAATTTTCCTAGATATTGAATTCTCACAGTTCTTGACTGGGGAGAGGAACAAATCTGCCGGGACTCGTCCAAGTTGTCTTCCATAGCAAAGCAAATCCCCACCGCCTTGCCAACGGCCTAAGAACACCTTTCATCCGCACTTGGAGGATTCCCGTCGAAGCTTGGAAGCGCTACAAATATCCTAGAGCAGCAATCGTTGTTTTCGTCGCTTTTTGACAAGACCTCCATTGCGTTACCCACCGACCAGCTCATCTCGTCAAAGACATTGAGATCCAACAAACCAGGGGCGCAACGCAGTTCTGCCTCTTCATATGTGTCAAAGAATTATCGGGCATCGGGCACAAAACAGTATCGCCTCCATTCCAATCACGTATGTCATCGTTCATTGAACATGCAATCACCAAAGTACAGCCGGACAATCCTCTGTCGAGTATTCGGTTGTCCCTCTGGGACAGCCTCCTCGAGAGCGATACCCGTTCTTGGCTCGTCGGGATTGTCGTCTATCGCCAGACAAGCTAGCCTTTCGGTGCCTACGAAGAGCCAAAACTATCTTCATTCTTGAAGTCACTAAGCTCCGAGACCAGACAATCTGGCTTCTCGACTCGCGTTCAATCGCCAATTGTTGTTGCATCTGAGAGACCAACGCGTGCTACGAGCTCCATGGAAACCAGTTCAGATCCAAGGCGGATTGGAATTTTCTCAAGAATGTCCTCATTCGTCTTCGGCATGCCAAGCTCCTTCTCATCATCACGACCGTCGGAGACGGCATCGAGCATTGTTCCTTCCAGAGAAACTTCAGCATCCTTCTCAGATATTCTTGTAGAGTCAAAGCTGTCCAACACTTTGAACACTGTTAAAAGTACTGGTTCCTTAGGACTTAGCATCTCGAAAGTATTCTCATCATTCTTAAGGATTGCTCCAGAGCCCCGATCAGCGGGGAAGCCTTCAGAAGTACCCCTTCCAACGGGCATCCCAAAAAGTGTCCTCCCATCGCTTTTTAGAATGGAGAGGCCATCGGTCTTACGTACCGCGATCTCGAAAAGCACTGTATTTTCGTTGATGCAATCAAGCATTTCCAGGATCATCAGTCAGCAGCCAAGGTTGACGTCCCGGGTCTTGCAAGAGTCCACGCTGTCAGGCAGTACACCTTCAGCTTCCGTTCAAAATGATCTTCCTCGGAGTTTTCCATCTTCTGTCGAATCGGCAGTCAACAGTAGGACGCAAGGGGCAAAGACTTCAAGCCTTCTATCAGAGGGATCCGATCAATTCTTTCCACGCCGAAGTCGTCATTCCTCGGCCAAACGTCAGTTAACACTCTCGCCAGCTCGGGAGCTAAGCATACTGGCATCAGCCAAACGTCTAGTTTGATTCTTCCATCAAGAGCCAATCTTCAGGAATCCATGAACATCAATCCATTTCAACGCCGAGCAACATCCCAGCATCCAGCTCCTCTCCCACGAGATCTGTCTCTGGCGAGCTAAAAAGTAGCAATATCGCAAGACCGACGGAGAAATCTTCTGGGTGAGCTATCCCTTCCCAGGCAACCTTATGAGAACGCTCTTCTAGTAGCAATGCCTCTCCATCACTCGTGCATAGCCCTTCTGGACGCCTACCAGTAGTTTCGAGCATCATCAGTTCGTTAAGAGCGGAGACAGCGGCATCAAGTGACGGGATTATGGGGCATTTGAGCTGAGATCTCGCTGAAGTCCACTATGATAGTGGGGTCGGACAGCATATGTCTTGTAATCCCGTCACTTTATGCCGCTGTCTCCGTATCTGTTGAAACACCAAGCTATGCTCAGTCGTTGAGAAAGCCCGAAATGCCAAGCAGAGGTTCCCAAGGCCCAGCGCCCAGCACGACTCAAATGATACCAACTATGGCAATCTCTGGCTCTTCCGAAAGTGTTCCCCAATCCAGCTCGCTGTCCTCTGAAAGATCCGATTCGATGAAGTTTAGGGAGACTGTTCTGCCAACTATCACTACCTTTATTCGACAAGACCTATCTGTGACTCCACCAACGAACAAGGAACTTCCAAAAAAAAAACCTCTGATTTCTATTCCAAGATTAAATCGTCGGAGAGTTTGACGAGCGTTTTCACAATAATCTCTTTATCGCCCGAACGGCCTAGCATGCTGACCGCTGCCAGCACTCAACTGTCATCGATTTCGGCAGCACGAAGCCTTTACACACGATCAGAGTCAACCGAAATTGCAATTGCCACACCGACCTCGCAGGAAATATCAGCGGCTGGCTACTTCGAAGCTTCCCGATCCCAAACTAGCCTGGCAACAACTGGTACTGCCGCCTCGTCGGCGATACGTGCCTCTACCGCCTCCTCTGGCGTTGAGCAGATGACGAGCACTATCAGTCCCATCCAGCCTACACGAAGACCAGAAGCCACCAGCTCATATAGCTCCGTTTCGCCTTTTTCCTCTCCTCCCTCACGTTCAAGTGAGAGACTCCCCGATCTCTCTAGCTTGAGAAGGTTTTTAACAGAGCTGTCCATGGCGTCGCGAAGCACGTCAGATCTGTCGGAAACTAGTCTCTCTTCATCTACTGGTGCTTTTAGCATACCTTACAAACAACCAATGCTACCATCTCCCTTGCAGACTCAATCCCAGCCAAATAGTGCAGAGCAAAACTCTATTCCATCAAGAACTTGCGGAGTCTCATCTCAATCGTCGATTGGGTCGTCAGTATCATTATCAAAATCGCAAAAGAACACCTTAACTGTCTCGAGTTCCATGGAGCGAAATTCCCTCATATCATCCACAGAAAAGCCAAGCACATCGCTCCAAATGGCAGAGAGCTCGTCTACGGCCCCTATTGCCTCTCCATCTGAAAGTGGATTTTCTTCAAGGCAAACTGAAAGAACGGAATCCTCACCTGTGTCATTGAGGTCCTCGAGTTGTCAATCTGCGGATGGTTATAGCAGCGTTCTTCAAAATTTGTCCACATCTACTTCCCGTCATCTATTCAGCAAAGTTTTAGCTCGGAATCCCATCAATCTTATATTTTCATAGCCACGGCTTCAAGCTCGTCATACCAAAGCAGCTCGGAGACCCCTATCGCCAACTCTGTGTCAACAAGGCCCTCAAATACTGAAATCTCAGAACAAATGATTGTTTCCACCTCGAGCGTGGTGCCCTCGGCGTCCAGCCCCAACAATCAACATTACAGCTTTCAGAGGACAAAACTTGGGGCCTTCAAGGGCTACACCTCCCTCTGATACTTCTCGAACCGCAATTACACAATCATCTCACTCCAACGAAGTGTCGTTTAGCCTACTACATACTTATGGATCAAGAACATCGAACAGTCTCGAATCGTCTCTTCCTACACCAAATATCCAGAGCATCTCGCGTGAGACTGGGTTAGTCTCTACTCCAATGACTTCCGAGAGCCAAGCACCTCTCGTAGCATCGTACAGCTCATTTGTTGCTCACACTAGCTTCCCGGAAACAGACTCTTGGGCTCCTTTGTCCAGCACAATTTCAATGGGAGGAATCTCTATGATGAATAGCATGGCCCCAACAAACACGCCATTGGATCAGAGCATGACATCCGCAACTGGTCTCGCTTCTAGCAAACAATTCTCTTCCGAAACCACTGCCACGCACAAACATGCAAATGAGCAGCGGCCTGAGCATTTCGGGATCATCGACTTCTCAAGACACAGTTTTTACAAAATATATGAGTTCCACTTATCAGGCTTCTATTATACAAACGAAAATCTTGGCATCTCAAGGATCTAGTTCCATCGTCTCGGCAAGTGCTCCGTAACGTAGAGATTACCAGTGTGCGCCCAAGTATGAACTCTATGGAAAAGCCAATATCGTCAATTTCTTCGTTTTCTCAGAAGAGCGGCTGGACTCAGCAATCACGAATGGAAGGTAGCCAAGGCATGGCATCACGATCATCGGAAGCCTAGATGGCCTACTCGTCTATGAGGCTAGAAATGATCAACATGCCAGTTTCATCAGAACAAAATGCTCACATAATGTCACAACTATCAACCTCAGCGATGGGGTCACAACAGAATAGCGAGTCTACCTCTTCTAGAGAAGTCTCAACTCAACCAGCAATCAGCATGGAAAATACTAGGATAATATCAATGCAAGAATCCTCACTACCCGCTTCCGTTTTGACTCAGAACCCGTTTCTCATCCGCTATTTCAACGGAGTCTTCCGTATCGGAGCTGCTAAGAACCCTAACCCTATGAACATCAAGCATTTCTAGAGAATGAGTCGCGATCTGTTATGTCAACTCCGTCATCCGCTCAACAAATGCCATCCACCGCAAGCTCGTACGGACATAGCTCTCAGACGAGTTCTACTACTCAGACGATGGAGATTTTATCTATGACCCCCGGGATTTCAGCCTCAACTCATAGCCGTTCTCTTGTCAGTCTCGAGTCTCAAACAAAATTAGGCCCCTCACCCATCCAGCAATCAATTCAAACGAGCTTGTCGAACGTTCAGTCGAGTGTATCTGTCCCGGCGACGCAGTCTACCTTTTCTTCCGAGTTTTCAGTGCCTCCACAAAGCGGAGCGAAGCTCAATTCTATGAGTCTACCAACATCTCAGCCTACCTCCTCGGTCACCTCGCCGTCAGTAATGACCGCTTCGGTATCACCGACGAGCTATTCGCGTCCAAGTTTTTCTATGCCTTCTCATGACACATCACCAATCGCAACAGTTTCTCGATCTAGTGAGGGGATCAACGTCCTGACGAAGTCTGCTGGTCAACCTAGCCAGCCTGTCCAGTCACTTGGAACCGAGCAATCTAATGGAGCCACGAGCGCAATCGCTCCTATTGCTAGCCAAAGCTCTTCGTTGACTGCATCAAGTACTGGAGGTACTCTGTTAATTTCAACAATGGGTCGAAGTGAACTCAGCCCGTCACCATCTGTGTCGAGAATGGCCTCTAGCGCTGTATTTAATCATTAGCTGCTACTGGAGTAGCTTTTCCACAAGTATATCGAGACTTGTATACAAAAAGGTCTTATTCTTCTTAATGTTTAATTAAATATATTGGCGTCGAAAGAAGGAGGGATATGGCCTCCAGAAAGTTGTATTTAGTATGTAAAAATGATTCATGTTTGACTTTTTTGAACACAATCTTTTCTATCATGACCATACCACAATAAGATATATCAAAATCGTTAATATGTGATGTTTAAGGACATGGCTAATTCCCCACCCCATCATCTCACCTCATATCTTAATTGATTGAATCACACTGCATGACGATAATCATAGTTCAGTGCACGTGTAGGAATTAACATCTTTGATAGAGAAAAGACTTCCGACAGTGAATCGTATAGTGATGAGCGAATCGAACATCGATTTTCATGACCATAGACATTCTAATGTAACATGAAATCCTTGTGTGTCCACTTCTCCGTCGCCTTTCTCTTCGCCTTCTTCGCAAAGCTGATTGGTCTCCGACTCTCTACCTTGCCTCTCACCAATAAGCTTCTGTATCTATCCTTCAACAAATTGCCTTCTGGTTTCAACAGTCTGAGAGACTCCTGCAGCTCGTCAGGCAAAACCAATTCCAGGTCTTTCTCTGGCAGTGGGATTTTCCCTAACTTCCTCCGTCTTAGCTCTAGGTCGTCACCCTCACTGCTGCTATCATCATCTTTCACGGCAGCTGACTGTCGCACTTTCTCCTTCTCCGACAAGCCTAGCGCAATCTTCTTTGCCAGCGCCGCTTGCTCGTTCTTCTTCTTGATATCCGCGGCCATCTTCGCCTTACGTTCTTCTTCTTTCCTGCGCTTGATCCGGTTCCGCTGTGCTTGCGTCTTTCTCTCTGGTCTCTTGGCATTTAACTTCACATCCTCAGTCCCACTCTCGAACCCTTCCCAAGCAGAGTCTTCTTCCCATTCAGACAAATCCGCTTTTGCTTCCGCGGCTTCGGCCTCGGCTGCAGATTTCGCTGCTGCTTCGAGGTTGACTCGTTCTGCTTCCGCCGCTGCAAGACGTTTCTGTTCCGCTGCCGATTCCTTTTCGCCTTCCGTCATGAGTCGCTGTTCGTAATCTGTGAACACGGGGTTATAGCTATATCCTCCTTCGGGTTTTTTCACTGCCGGGATGTCTTTTCCACTAGCTGCCAAAGAAATGGGCTTGTGCTTCAAGGTAGGAGGGGCGACTTTCTTCTTGGTCTTCTCTAGAAAAGAGAATCGTGGGTCTGGAGTAGCTTCTTCAATATCCTTCTGCGGGTCCCAGGGATCATAACTTGCTTCTGTGACTTCCACCAATGCCTCAGTTTGACGACCATCTGCAAGATTTCGAAGCCGGATGAGTTCCTTGTGCGACACATAGCTCGTTCTTTGACGCTTGGGTTGAACGACGCCATTTGTAGTATTGTCGCCAGCTCGCTTTTTTTGTGATACAGCTGGCACGGCAGAACGCTGGGCAATGATCTCATCGGCTCTGAGGGGTTTGAAACCCTTTAGGTATTTTTTAGGAATGGAAACGTCACCAGCAGTGTCCAGGGTAAAGAGATCTGCAGAGTCCTTCTCAGCGATTACTCCTCTAATATTCAAGATTAGATACAAGCACCGAGCGGGGATTTAAGTACATACCCTTTAATCAACTCCTCTCGCACTTCTTCAAGCCCATCCTGGATTGCTGTAACATCCACATTTTTCCTCCATGCTTTCTTGCCTTTCCGCGAAGGTTGCTTGTGCTGCTGTGGTGCACCGGGGGAAAGCGTTGCTGGCTTGATGATAGGCATGATTCCTGGAGTTTGCATCCACTCAATGCCAGGTAGGTTGTTGTAGAATTTTGTTCGACGTTGAGAATGTTTCGAATTTTCGCTATGTTATCGCTTGTACGGAGAGCCATAAGAACCATACGCGCTACGGAACCCTTGCCGCATTTCGTAGGCGGACTGTGGCTCTCCTTTTCTTTGACCAAAGAAGAAATCTCCCAACAGACGCTGCAATAATCGCCCGCCACGCCACAAATTTTGTGTACATACTTGATCGTCTATTTTCGGAGGTTTAGATATCTCACACGGCTTCCACGCGGGCCGATTATAATACAACAAACAGGATGGCGCAGGCAGGCGGATCATACAATAACCCGTTAAAGAAATTCAAGTGAGCGTTGATCGCGAGACTACATTGCTGGGACAGCAAGCTGACTACAGAGCAGATTAGTCTTCCTCGGCGAGCAAAGTGGTATGCAGCGCATTAGGACAATCTACACCCGAAGATGCTAAAGGGAATATACAGTTGGGAAAACGTCCCTTATCACCCGTTTCATGTACGATTCTTTCGACAACATGTACCAGGCGACAATAGGCATCGATTTCCTCTCGAAAGTAAGCGTTATATGGCAGAGAAGCGGATGGTGATGCTGACAGTTTCGTGCAGACCATGTACCTCGAGGACCGAACTGTGCGGTTACAATTATGGGACACAGCAGGCCAAGAACGGTTCCGAAGTCTGATCCCATCGTACATTAGAGATTCCAGCGTGGCGGTGGTGGTTTATGATATTTCAAGTAATGGCAATCTCAGCCCTCACCTAGGCCAGGTCTAATCATTTTCCAGATGCGAAATCCTTCCAGAACACGCGGAAATGGGTAGATGACGTCCGGGGAGAGCGAGGCAATGATGTGATCATTGTGCTGGTGGGCAACAAGACAGATCTGAATGATAAGAGAGAAGTCACGACACAGCAAGGAGAGGAAGAGGCCAAAAAGAACAACCTGATGTTTATTGAAACAAGCGCGAAAGTTGGACACAATGTCAAGAATCTGTTCAGGAGGATAGCGCAGGCTCTACCGGGGATGGAAGGCGCTGAAGGAGCAGCGGCTGCTGGAAACCAAAGTAAGAGTTCTGGCAGAAAACGACCCGGAGCAATGCTGATCCCTGATACAGTGATTGATGTTAATATCAATCCAACGCCCGCGAACCAAGAAGGATGCGCTTGTTGAGGGCAGAATGAAGGATATTCTCTTCTTGGTCTTGTCTTATAGGAAACTTTCAAGGATATGAGCATAGTTCAGCGTTCTGGCGGGATTCGTTGGTTGTATGATACCAGAAGCAGCGGCCGTCTTTGTGGCACACGCGCTGATGTAGTAATAATGAGTACCCGTCTGGTCTGCCAACTACTTCTCATGCACTGGGGGTGGTGTGTCAATGGAAAGAGGCCCAAGCCGAGAGTCTCTCGGAATGCAAGGTAGAGGAGTGATGGTGGTAATTCACGTGAAGCTGTATTGGGACAAGAACGACGAACAAGTACCTAAACAGTCCCACTTTAGATCACTAACCTTTTATAAGCATAATTGCGTATATAAATTCAAAGGAAAATTTGACATCATTTCCCCTCCCCTGCCCCCCTTTGTTTTGGCGACAATTACTGTACTGTCATTTCGTGAGGCTAATTTGCGTGAGAGTGAGAGCGGATTTAGATGAGCGCCAAGGGCCCGATCTGGATCGTTGACGATTCCTGGCCGAGCGTGCCGGGTCAGCTTCGCGTTTCTCAAGACGTCGAGCCAACGGCCTCCGCTCTTCTTCAACCCTCACTATCGTACACCATTCCCCTGTTGTAACCCGAGTCTGGCATATCATAACACACTCAAGATGGGTCTTCTGTCGCGATACCTGCGCATACCGCGCCCGAGGGTACGTTAAAGCTCTTGCGCACCATATCAGACGAGAACTACTGTGCTGCGATTCGGACCCACAAGCAAGCAATTACTGACGAGACATGCAGAGATTCCTCTACTTCATGCGCCTGCGTACTGGCGTCGAAATGATCTCGCTCTCCATGGTCTTCAACAAATTAACAGGCTTCTATGGGCTCCTTGCCACCCTCACCGGCTTGCGCCTCTCTCCCCTCCAACTCTCCATGTACATATACTCCGTGGGAGCGCTCATCCTCCTTGCTTTCCTCATGCCACATATCCGAAAACAAAGTCCTTTCGAGTGTCTAGCCTTGGCATGGTTCTACGTTCTAGATACGATAATAAACACTGCCTTTACGTCCGCATTTGCCGTAACTTGGTTCCTCGCCGTCAGCGCAGACAACGCTAATAAGAGCATTCCGAGTGGTGCACTTGGAAGCGGTGCCATCAGTGACACAGCAGGCTTCACGAATCCAATATACAATGTCAGCGAAGTCAAAGTGGTTGCCTCTCCTGCACCCGGGGTATCATCTGGCCAAGAAGCAGTAGCATATGGCATGGCCGGAGTAGCAGCCACTGTATCAAGTCCAAGCTTAGTCCATGGCGTAGGGATCGAAGAAAGCATCCCGAGCATCATGGTCGTAGTATTTTTGACCCTGGTCCGGGTCTACTTCATTCTTGTCGTCTTGGCATTTGCACGACAAGTTTTGCGACAACACATGTACACTTCCTCGTCGGCAAAGTTGCATCTTCATACAGATGGTGCGGCAGAGACAGCGGCGGATAATCCTTTTGCAGTTGGGTCTCCTGAGGGCGCGGGGTGGAGAGGAAAGTTGGGGAGAATGATGGTGAAGGTTGGCGAGAACTATTGGCTTGGTGGACAAGCTGATGATGCCTGGGTGAAAGGGTTGGATGGGCGATTCAAGACCACGAAGAGTGCAGGCGGGCCACCAGGTACCTTGGAGCGTGAACGAAGAGCAAGAAGTGGGACAGGGCCCCCTGTTCCTCCTCCCAATGTGGTGAAGAAGATATGAGATACGAAGGGCAGGCAGGTTGGCGGTGCAGCGAGCGAGGAAGGGAGGGAGCAGATGGTCATTTGGGAGTGTTCATAGGCGTTCATTGGGTAGGCAGGGGATTGGCTTTAAGCAAGCAGACAGGCATTTTCCGGTGTATGCTAGGCTACCTACTCAGATGATGTAGAATATGGGCAGGAAGATATAATTAATGATCTAAGATAGCAATTAAAGGGTGTAATTCCGAAGGAGTGTATACAGACAGTAAAGCTGTTGTCCTCGACTCCTCCTTGACCTGAGCCTGCGAGCGCTGCCCGGTCGTCACCTGATCGCATGGTATTCGGTCAGAGGAGTTAGGGTGGGGGAGGTGTAGTGTATAGTCCTAGCCGGGGCCTGCCTGGGTTTAGAGGATTGCGTGCTTTCGATCTGTAGTTTCTACAGTAGTACGGCACAGACGTTACAGACTTACGGTACAGACTTACGGTACAAATTTACAGTACAGACTTAGAGTACAGACTTACAGTACAGACTTACAGTACGAATGCAGTCGGCCAATGCCCCTGCCCGTGCTCACCGAGGCCAATACGTAGTCTCCCGCCAAAACCTCTTGCATTGCGCATATGACAATGCGCATTCGATTTATAATAGTAATAATAATAATAATAATAAATTAATTAATTAATAAATTAACTAGTTATTAATTATTTTTATATTTATAAATCCTGGACCTCGGCCGGTATCAGCCGTCGTCGGCCTGGCAAAACTCTCCAGCTGCCGTCCAGCTGCCGTGGCCCCTGGGCCCTTCTTGTGCACTACAGACACGCTCTTTTGCAGTAACTAGTTCAATATTCGGCTGCAGAGATTTGCACCGCCGTTGTAATCCACCCGCCTGTCGTTGGCTAGAAAGGGACCCCAGTTGACCAGCCCACCAGCTCGGCTCGTCATTCACTCTCCGACCATCGCACTAAGGTTGAATTCTACAGTGGAGAGAAAAACATGGCCTTTCTCTTCCGCTGTCCCGACGACTCCTCGACATCTATCTCCCTTCTCTCACTCGTAGCAGAGGGACAATCACCACATTGACAACATGGCGACCGCATCATTGAAGATTCGCACGCCTGAAGAGGCCGGTACGTCATCTGTCTTGCATTCTCCCTGAGACCCTTGTCTCTGCCTATGCGGCGGGGGGGGGCGGGGGGGGGGGGGGGGGGGGGGGGGGGGGGGT
>Ga0302325_10021746_pt1 | contig 13425 bp, 12 predicted proteins | sample Palsa_T0_2_FD_201948 | JGI IMG/M metagenome (GOLD analysis project Ga0302325, IMG submission 201948) | Peat permafrost microbial communities from Stordalen Mire near Abisko, Sweden - Palsa_T0_2 | ecosystem: Environmental > Terrestrial > Soil > Palsa > Peat permafrost | place: Sweden: Abisko... | reverse complement strand
CGCCTTGCTCCACGGAATCGACTGAGCCGTGGGGATATGCCCGCCCCGCAACGCCCCCTCCTCGGGATAGTCGGGCATATGGGTGCGCTTGCCGGTGTATTCGTCGGGCGACCGCACATCGATCAGCGGCTCGGAACCCAGCGTTGCCAGCACCTCGTCTTTGAACGCGCGGATCGGTGCGTCATTGCGCTGCACGACGGGATAGCCCGACGACGGCTTGGCGGGAACATCCAACGTGGTGTCGCGCCCTTCGGAGATCCACAGATTGCGTCCGCCGTTGAGCAGCCGCACATCCGGGTGACCGAACAGCGTGAACACCCACAGCGCATACGCGGCCCACCAGTTGCTCTTGTCGCCGTAGATCACCACGGTGTCGTCGCGCGAAATGCCTTTGCGGTCCATTAAATCGGCGAATTGCTTGCCGTTGATGTAATCGCGCACCCGGGGGTCGTTGAGGTCGGTGTGCCAGTCGATTTTGACCGCCCCGGGGACGTGACCGACGTCGTAGAGCAGGACGTCTTCGTCGGATTCGACGATGGCAAGTCCGGGCCGACCCAGGTTGCCGGCCAGCCAGTCGGGGGTCACCAGCCGTTCCGGATGGGCGTAAGCACTCAGCGTCGGGCTGGGATCTGCTGGTAAGGGCACACCGCGAGCCTACCTAACGGACCGGATTGGCCAGCCACAGTTCGGCGACCGACAAACCCACACGCTGCAGCAGGGTGCGCGTCAGCGGCAGGCTCAGGCCGATGACATTCGACGGGTCGCCCTCGATCCGGTCGACGAACCAGCCGCCTAGCCCGTCCAGTGTGAAGCTTCCGGCGACCTCCAATGGCTCGGCGCTGTCGAGATAAGCCTGTAGATCCATCTCCGTAGGTTCAGCGAAATATACTGTGGTGGTTGATGATTCGGACACGCGATGTGTTATTTTGCCGCCGGTCAGCCGCACCAGGCAGTGCCCGGAGTGCAGCTGACCGGACCGCCCGCCCATCGACCGCCACTGGCGTCGGGCCGCATCCGCTGCTGCCGGCTTGCCGACCAGTCGGCCGTTGATGTAGAGCATCGAATCACAGCCGATGACAACACAATCCGCAGCGACGGCAGCGTCCAGCACCGTCACGACCTGATCGGCTTTCGCCTCGGCGAGGCCGCGGACCACGTCACCTGGGGAGGCGTTCGATCCCAACGCGGCGACGACCGCGTCCTCGTCCACGCCGGAGACCACGACCAGCGGTTCGACACCGGCCTGCCGCAGCACCCTGAGTCGACCCGCCGACGCGGACCCGAGCACCAGGCGCGTCATCGGCGCATGTGAATCCGTTCCAGCAGGGTGATCTTCTGCCAGCTGAAGACGGGGTAGCGCAGTTTGTCGACGGGCAGGCCCCAGCGGTTGTGTTCGGGTGGTGCCAGCTCACCGCCGCCGCCTGTCGCACTGCTCAGCACCGCGATCAGCGCGGCCAACTCCGCATCGGTGGGCTGGCCCTTCAGCACCCGAATGCGCGGCTCTTTGGCGTCCGGCTCGGTCACGTCGGTCTCGTCGCTCACAGCTGCTGGATCGTTCGTCTCGTTCCCGTCACTCACTGCGTTCGTTCCGCTCACTCGACTCACAGTGGCTGGATCGTTCGTCTCGTTCCCGTCACTCACTGCGTTCGTTCCGCTCACTCGACTCACAGTGGCTGGATCGTTCGTCTCGTTCCCGTCACTCACTCGACTCACAGTGGAATGTTCCCGTGCTTCTTCGGCGGCACCTGGGCGATCTTGCGCTCCAGCAGCCGCAGTGCTGTCCCGATGTAGCCGCGAGTGTGCGACGGCGGGATCACCGCGTCGACGTAGCCCCGCTCGGCGGCGATATACGGGTTGACCAGGGTGTCCTCGTACTCCCGCTGCAGCTGCAATCGCAGCGCGTCGACGTCCTCGCCGTTCTTGGCCGCGTCACCGAGCTGCTGGCGGTAGACGAAGCCGACCGCACCGGAGGCGCCCATCACCGCGATCTGGGCGGTCGGCCAGGCGACGTTGACATCGCAACCCATGTCCTTGGAGCCCATGACGCAGTACGCGCCGCCATAGGCCTTGCGGGTGATGACGGTGATCTTGGGGACGGTGGCCTCGCCGTAGGCGTACAGCAGCTTGGCGCCGCGGCGGATGATGCCGTTGTATTCCTGGTCGGTGCCCGGCAGGAAGCCCGGCACGTCGACCAGCATGATGATCGGGATGTTGAAGCAGTCGCAGGTCCGTACGAAGCGGGCGGCCTTCTCGGAGGCGTTGATGTCCAGGCAGCCGGCGAACTGGGTGGGCTGGTTGGCCACGATGCCGACCGGGTGGCCGTCGATACGGCCGAACCCGATCACGATGTTCTGCGCGTAACCGGCCTGGACCTCGAGGAACTCGTCGTCGTCGAGGATGCGGGTGATCACCTCGTGCATGTCATAGGGCTGGTTGGCCGAGTCCGGGATCAGGGTGTCCAGCTCGAGATCCTCTTCGGTGAGGTTGTCCTCGATGGCGCCGGCGGGCACCGGCACGGGGTAGCGCGGCGGATCGGTGAAGTTGTTGGGCGGCAGGTAACTCAGCAGGTCACGGACGTAATCGAAGGCGTCCTGCTCTCCGGAGGCGACGTAATGCGCCGTGCCGGACTTGGCCATGTGGGTGTGGGCCCCGCCCAGCTCCTCCATCGTCACGTCCTCGCCGGTGACGGTCTTGATCACGTCTGGACCGGTGATGAACATCTGGCTGGTCTGGTCGACCATCACCACGAAGTCGGTGAGCGCCGGCGAGTAGACATGGCCACCGGCGGCAGCGCCCATGATCAGCGAGATCTGCGGGACGACGCCGGAGGCCAGGATGTTGTTGCGGAAGATTTTGCTGTACAGGCCGAGCGAGACCACACCCTCCTGGATGCGCGCGCCCGCGCCGTCGTTGATGCCGATCAGCGGCCGGCCGGTCTTGATCGCGAGTTCCTGTACTTTGACGATCTTCTCGCCGTAGACCTCGCCGAGGCTGCCGCCGAACACCGTGACGTCCTGGCTGAAGATGCACACGTCCCGGCCGTCGATGGTGCCGTAGCCGGTGACGACGCCGTCACCGAGCGGGCGCTTGTCGGCCAGCCCGAAGTTGGTGCTGCGGTGCTTGGCCAACGCGTCGAGCTCGACGAACGAACCCTCGTCCAGCAGGGCGAAAATGCGCTCGCGCGCCGTCAACTTGCCCTTGGCGTGCACCTTGTCGACGGCTGCTTCACCGACCGGGTGCAGCGTCTCCTCGCTCCGCTTGCGCAGTTCGGCGAGCTTGCCCGCCGTGGTGTGGATGTCGATCTCGTGCTCAGCCTTGGCTTCCACATGGGCGTCGGTCTCGGAGGTGCTCGTCATGGGTGTCGATCTTAGCGGTCCCTTAAGTTTGCACTCGCATCAGCCTGTCCGCGTTCTGCGTGTTCTCAGAACCGGACTTTTGTTCCGCTCGGCCGTGTGAAGGTAATCTTCGTTACTTGTCGCCTTATTCGTCCCACCGGGACCGGGACCGGGACCGGAGGATCGCGCGTGATGAAGTCGGAGGCCAATAGCCTACTGCGACAGTGGTGGAACGAACCGGGCGATTACTCGTGGGTGGTCGAGTTCTACCGGCGGCGCGGCTTGATCACCGCGTTACGGGCGAACAACGCTGCCGGGGGCGTGATCACCGCGCTCGCCACGGTGTGCCTGTGGTTCGAAGATCTCATTGGGCCGCACTGGTTGAGCCATGCCGTGGTGATCTGGATGCTGGTCAACTCGATCGGCTGGACGGTGTATTGGTGGTTTTTTCCGTGGCCAAGCGCCCGGCACGCGGCCGCCTTATTCGCCTTCGCCGACATCGGCGTCGCCATCGCGACGGGTTTACACGCCGACCCGCTGGCTGCGCTGAGCACCACGCCGCTGTTCGCGTTGCCAGGTTCCTGCATCGTGTTCTTCTACGGTCCGCGAGCCAACGCCGCGCACCTGGCCTTCGCTGCGGTCACGATTGTGGCGGCAGCGACCTGGCTGGCGCTGTCCGACCGTCCCGATGCGGTGGCGTTGGCGATCGCCAAGGCGCTGATCGCGCTGTCGGTGACCGTCGCCATCTTCCCGCCCATCCAGTTCGGCTTCTGGCTGATACGCAGCAACTCGATCGAATCGCTCACCGATCCGCTCACCGCGCTGGCAAACCGTCGCGGCCTGGCCGACTACTTGGACAGAAAGCTCGACACGCTGACCTCGTCGTCAGAACCGTTGTCCGTCTTTGTTATTGACTTGGACGGGTTCAAGAACATCAACGACATCTATGGTCACAAGATCGGCGATGCCGTCATCGCGCGCACCGCCGAGCAGATTCGTGCCGCCGTCGGTCCGTCGGCATTCGTCGCCCGCACCGGCGGGGAGGAGTTCGTGGTCCTCGACTTGTTGACACTGCAGGCCGCCGCGGCGATAGCAGAAAACATCCGAGCCGCGATCGAGGCGCCGGGCACACCGAAAGCCACCGCAAGCGTCGGGGTGGCCGTGGGACCGATCACCAACCTGGCGCAATTCGAAGCGATTCACGCCTGCGCCGACGACACGATGTACGAGGCAAAACGCAACGGCGGCAACCGGATCGCCTTGAGCGGCGCGGTCAACGACGCGGAGTCTCTGGGGCGGTAGTGTCCGCTGCCCTAGGCTGGGTCTCGATGGACCTTGACTCACTCAGAGCCCCGTTGGACGTGGCGACGCTGCGCGACGGGCTGGTCGGGCCGGGGCTGCCGTGGCGTCAACTCGACGTGGTCGCCGAAACCGGCTCCACCAACGCCGATTTGATCACCCGGGCGGACAGCGACGACGTCGACGGATCGGTGTTGTTCGCCGAATACCAGAACGCCGGCCGGGGGCGACATGGCCGGCACTGGTCGGCGCCGCCGCGGGCGCAGATCGCCTTGTCGGTGGGGGTGGGCGCCAGCTCGGTTCCCCGGTCGGGGTGGGGATGGTTGCCGCTGGCCACCGGGGTCGCGGTGGCCGACGCGCTGACCGCACTGGGCGGTAGCTTCGATGTCGGGCTGAAATGGCCCAACGACGTGCTGGCGAACGGCGGCAAGCTCGCGGGCATTCTTGCCGAGGTCGCTGCGCCGGCGTCGGTGATCGTGCTCGGCCTGGGGCTCAACGTGACGCTCACCGCCGATGAAGCGCCGGACCCGGTCGCCACGTCGCTGCTGTTGCTGGGGTCGCCGGTTACCGACCGAAGCACGTTGGCGCGCAGGATTCTTCGCGAATTGGCGCTGCGCATCGAGGCCTGGCGTGCCGCAGGCGGCGCGGATTCGGCGCTGATCGCTGATTATCAGCGCTACAGCCTGACCCTGGGTTCTCGGGTGCGGGCCAGCTTGCCCGGTGATCGCGAGGTGGTCGGGACCGCGCGAGCGATCGACGAGACGGGGCGATTGTGCGTCGACACCGGTGGCCAGACGGTGGCAATCTCGGCCGGAGACATCACGCACCTACGCCCCAGCGTCTAAGGTGCCAGCGTGGGCTACCCCGACAAAGTGCTGGCCTCTGGCGAGCAGGTGGTGCTGCACCGCCACCCGCACTGGAAGCGGCTGTTCTGGCCGGTCGTCGTCCTGATTCTGGCGAGCGCTGCGGCGTCATTTGGCTTAGCGGTCGTCAACAGCACCAATTGGGATCCGACCGCCAAGAGGGTCGTCTTTGCTGTGATCGGGGCGATTTGGCTGGTGCTCCTCGGCTGGCTCACGTTATGGCCTTTTCTGAACTGGCTGACCACGCATTTCGTCATCACCGACCGCCGAGTGATGTTCCGGCACGGGGTGTTGAGCCGCAGCGGCATCGACATTCCGCTGGCCCGGATCAACAGCGTGGAATTCCGGCACCGCCTCGTCGACCGGATATTGCGCACCGGGACGTTGATCGTCGAGTCGGCGTCACAAGATCCGTTGGAGTTCTACGACATTCCGCGAGTGGAGCAGGTCCACGCGCTGCTGTATCACGAGGTTTTCGACACCCTGGGATCCGAGGAATCGCCGAGCTGATCCACCTGGCTGCGGCGCGACCGCCAGGCCGGCATCAAGGTGACGTTGCTCCGCTCTTGGACGTCCTCGAACACTTCGGCGATGCCGCCCGCGGTAAGCGCCGATTCCAGCGCCATGTCGGTGCTCCGGGCGTTTTGGTTCGGGAACACCCAGCGCCGGAACGCCCAGAAGCGGAACGCCATCTGCAGCAGGTTGCCGATGATGTAGGCCGAGACGAAGTCGGCGATGTTCTCCATAGTCAACGACACCGAGGGCACCCGCAGCTGCAGCATGTAGCTGGAGACCCACAGCGGCGCCATGCTCAGCACGACGCCGACACCACTGAACGCGAAGAACAGCAGCGCCTCATGGTGGCGCTCCCGGCCGCCGCGGTCCCGGAAGCTCCACTCCCTGTTCAGGACGTATGACGCGATGACTGCGACGATGCCGGCGATGACCTTGGCGGTCACCGGCTTGGGCTCCAAGATGGTCAGCTTGAGGGTGTAGAAGATCGACGAGTCGATGACGAACGTCGTCGCGCCCACGATGGCGAACTTGATCAGTTCGTGGTGGCGCTCGGCATAGGGGCGGATCGGCCCCGGCAGTCGGGCGATCGTGGCATCGGCGAAGGACACAATGTAGCAGTCTACGTATTGCTTGATAAGGGTGCTCTGTGACAGTGTCACCGCCGATAAATCGCCCGTTCAGCGGCCATGACACCATGATGGCCGTGCCGAGTACTCCGACCGCACCCTCGTCGCCCGCAGGCGGGTGGCGCCCCAAGGTCGCCATGGTTGGTGGCGGCCAACTCGCCCGGATGACCCACCAGGCGGCGATCGCGTTGGGCCAGAGCTTGCGAGTGCTGGCCGCCGACGCTGCCGACCCCGCCGCGCAGGTCAGTCCAGACGTGGTGATCGGCTCGCACACCGACCTCGACGCGCTCCGTCGCGTCGCCGCCGGTGCCGACGCGCTGACCTTCGACCACGAACACGTGCCCGCTGACCTGCTGGAAAAGCTGGTCGCCGAAGGAGTCAACGTGGCGCCGCCGCCGGAGGCGCTCCTGCACGCGCAGGACAAACTCGTCATGCGGCGACGCCTGGAGGCCTTAGGCGCTCTGGTGCCCCGGTACGCGTCCGTCGCAAGCCCCGACGACCTGGACGGCATCGAGGAGTTCGCACGACGGGTCGACGGCCCGATCGTGGTCAAGGCGGCCCGGGGCGGCTACGACGGTCGCGGGGTGCAGATGGCCGCCGATGTGGCGCAGGCCCGCGAGATCGCAGGTCAATATTTAAATTCTGGCGTACCGGTAGTGGTCGAGGAGCGGGTCGCGATGCGCCGCGAGCTCGCCGCGCTGGTGGCGCGGTCGCCGTTCGGGCAGGGCGCGGCCTGGCCCGTGGTCGAGACGGTGCAGTGCGATGGCATCTGCGTCGAGGTGATCGCGCCGGCCCCGGGGCTGCCCGAGGAGCTCGGCGCGGCGGCTGCGCAGCTGGCGCTGAGACTGGCGGCTGAACTCGGCGTCGTCGGCGTCCTGGCGGTCGAGCTGTTCGAAACGATCGACGGGAAACTGCTGGTCAACGAGCTGGCGATGCGCCCGCACAATTCTGGCCACTGGACCATGGACGGGGCCCGGACCAGCCAGTTCGAGCAGCATCTGCGCGCGGTGCTGGACTATCCGCTCGGCGACACCGGCGCCATCGTGCCGGTGACGGTGATGGCCAACGTGCTGGGCGCCGCGGAAACGCCGTCGATGACGCTCGACGAGCGGTTGCACCACCTGTTCGCGCGGATGCCCGAGGCGCGGGTTCACCTCTACGGCAAGGCCGAACGGCCGGGCCGCAAGATCGGCCACATCAACTTTCTCGGCGCCGACGCCGACGATGTGGCGAATCTGCGTGAACGCGCCCGGCGGGCGGCACACTGGTTGTCACATGGGCAGTGGACGGACGGATGGGACCCACATGGCTGACAACCCCCGCGTCGGGGTGATCATGGGCAGCGACAGCGACTGGTCGGTGATGACCGACGCCGCCGACGCGCTGGCCGAGTTCGAGGTGCCCTACGAGGTCGGGGTGGTCTCTGCGCACCGCACTCCGCAACGGATGCTCGACTACGCGCGGGAGGCCGCCGACCGGGGCATCGAGGTGATCATCGCGGGCGCAGGTGGCGCCGCGCACCTGCCGGGCATGGTCGCTTCGGCTACGCCGCTGCCGGTGATCGGAGTTCCGGTGCCGTTAGCGAGGCTGGACGGCTTGGACTCGCTGCTGTCCATCGCGCAGATGCCGGCCGGGGTGCCGGTGGCCACGGTGTCGATCGGGGGTGCGCGCAACGCGGGACTGCTCGCGGTGCGGATCCTGGCGGTGTCGGATCCGGCGCTGCGCGTCCGGGTTGTTGCTTTCCAGGAGCATCTGGCGGAGTCGGTGCTAGCCAAGGATGCGGCGCTTAAACAGCATCAGGGTAAAGTTACCGGCCAGTAGCCGGGCAGTGAGGCACAGTGCAAGGAGGCCAGGATGGCTCAGTACGGAGATTCGTCGTTTGATCTGTTCCAGTTGCCGGAGGAACACAACGAACTGAGGGCGGCGATCCGCGCGTTGGCGGAAAAAGAGATCGCCCCCTATGCCGCGGACGTCGACGAGAAGCCTCGCTTTCCCGAGGAGGCGTTGTCGGCGCTGAACGCATCCGGCTTCAACGCCGTACACGTTCCCGAGGAGTACGGCGGTCAGGGCGCGGACTCGGTGGCGGCGTGCATCGTGATCGAGGAAGTGGCTCGCGTCGACGCGTCCGCGTCGTTGATCCCTGCGGTAAACAAGCTGGGCACCATGGGCCTCATCCTGCGTGGCTCAGAGGAATTGAAGAAACTGGTGTTGCCGGCACTGGCCACCGACGGGGCGATGGCGTCGTATGCCTTAAGTGAGCGCGAAGCCGGCAGCGACGCCGCATCGATGCGGACCCGGGCCAAGGCCGACGGGGACGACTGGATTCTCAACGGCACCAAGGCCTGGATCACCAACGGCGGCAAGTCAACCTGGTACACGGTGATGGCGGTGACCGACCCGGACAAGGGCGCCAACGGGATTTCGGCGTTCATGGTGCACAAGGACGACGAGGGTTTCACCGTGGGACCCAAGGAAAAGAAGTTGGGTATCAAGGGTTCACCGACCACCGAGCTGTACTTCGAGAATTGCCGGGTTCCCGGTGATCGGATCATCGGCGAACCCGGCACCGGGTTCAAAACCGCGCTGGCCACGCTGGACCACACCCGCCCGACGATCGGCGCCCAAGCTGTGGGTATCGCCCAGGGCGCAGTCGACGCCGCGATCGCTTACACCAAGGACCGCAAGCAGTTTGGCGAGTCGATCAGCACGTTCCAGGGCGTCCAGTTCATGCTGGCCGACATGGCGATGAAGGTCGAGGCTGCGCGGCTGATGGTCTATAGCGCTGCCGCCCGCGCCGAGCGCGGCGAGTCGAATCTGGGCTTCATCTCGGCGGCGTCGAAATGCTTTGCCTCCGATGTGGCTATGGAAGTCACGACCGATGCCGTGCAACTTTTCGGCGGCGCGGGATACACCACCGATTTCCCGGTTGAGCGGTTCATGCGCGACGCTAAGATCACCCAGATCTATGAGGGCACCAACCAGATTCAGCGCGTGGTGATGTCACGCGCACTGCTGCGCTGAGCAGCGGACGGAATATTTGCTGGCGGACCAGCCAGATCTCGAGAGCGCTGTTCGACGTCAGTCAAATTGCTGTTGACGCACGTCCCAGGGGTCCTTGAGGCTAAAGTTACGCCAACGCACATGTCCCGGAATGCGTTTGCTGTAGCCGTGTCGGCCTGCTCGTATCTAGTGTGCGCCGGCAGGCCGGCGCAATTCATGGGGCGTTTGCCTATTTTTTGCGACATGGTGCCGTGGGCACGAGGCGACGATGGGGGCCAACCGTGGTGGATGGCTTGCTGGAGCGTGATGCGGCGCTGGCGCAGCTGAGGGTGCTGGCGCGCCGGATGGCGCGTAGCGGCCACGGGGAGGTCGTGTTACTGCGCGGGGAGGCCGGTGTCGGCAAAACCGCGGTGCTGGCCAGGTTTATCAGCCAACTGGGTTCCGGGCTGCGGGTGTTGCAAGGCTGGTGCGACCCGCTGGGTGCGCCGCGCCCACTGGGCCCGCTCACCGACGCCTTGGCGGGACTGGACTCCGCGGCGGCGGCCGAGTTGGCTGCGGCCGTCGACGCGGGCGACACCACAGGGATTTATCGACGGCTGCTGGGCGCGTTGGGTGACGGGGGCCGGTGGGTGTGGGTGATCGAGGACGCGCACTGGGCCGATGGCGCCACCCTGGACCTGGTGCGGTTCTTGGCGCGACGCATCGGGGCACTGCGACTGCTGCTGGTGATCTCCTTCCGCGACGACGAACTGCCCGCGACGCATCCGCTGGCGGTGACGCTGGGGGATCTGGCGACCTGTGCCGCGGTGAGCCGGATCGGGTTGGAGCCGTTGAGCAGCCAGGCGGTGGCGGTGTTGGCCACCGGCAGTGGGCTCAACGCCGAGCAGTTGCACCACATCACCGGCGGTAACCCGTTTTTCGTCACCGAGGTGCTGGCAGCCGGACCGGACGCGCTGACCCGGAAAGGCCTGCCGCGCAGCATATCCGAGGCGGTATTCGGCCGGCTGGCGCGGCTATCGGCGAAGGCGCGGGAAATGGCGGATACGGTCGCGGTGTGCGGGCTGCGCGCCGATGTCGCCCTGCTGGACAAGATCTGCCCCGAAGCTCGGGCGGCGTTGTATGAATGCCTTGACACCGGGGTGCTGATCGCGGAGGGGGACCTGGTTGGGTTTCGCCACGAACTGGCCCGGCGGGCCACCCTGGCACAGATTCCCGACTTTGATCGCGCGGAGTTGCACCAACGCGCGCTGACCGTGCTGGCAGAACCAACTGTCGACGCGAACACGTTGGCGGCATTGGCATTTCACGCCGACGAAGCCGGCGACGCCGACGCAACCGTTCGCTATGGCATAGCCGCGGCCGAACGGGCCGCGTCGCTGGGCGCCAATCGGGAGGCCGCGGGTTTGTATGCGCTGGCGTTGCGTCACGCCGGCACGGTTTCTGATGAGCGAAGGGTTGTCTGGCTTGAGCGATACGCCTTCGCGAGTTACCTCAGCGGGCAGGCCGGTCCAGCGGTGTGCGCCTTGTGGGAGGCGATCGCGCTGCGCCACAAGCTGGGTCATCGGCTCGAAGAAGGCGACGACTTGCGCTGGCTGTCATATCTACTGCAGCCGCTCGGACGCGCTGCCGAAGCCATCGAGGCGGCGCACTCATCGCTGCGACTGCTGGAAGACCTCGGCCCCTCGCCGCAGTTGGCTTGGTCACTGACCAACCTGGCCCACATCTGTGCCGTCGCATTCGATCCGGCGTGCGCCGACTACGCTGCCCGCGCGCATGCCCTCGGTAGCGAATTAGATGATCCCGCGGTGGTTATCCGGGCACGTGGCTACACCGCGCTCACCGCAGTGTTCAGCGCCGGCGCCGGCTGGGATGAAGTGGAGGGGGTGTGGCGAGAGGCGTTATCGACCCCGGGGCTGGAGGAACACGCGGGGATCCTGGGCGTATGCATCTGTTGGTACGCGGTGCTGCGCTGCGAGCTCGACCGCGCCGAGGGCTATCTGGCCGAAGCCTCGCAGTTCTGCGACGAACGCGACCTGGGCATGTTCACGGACCTGCTGGCCGCCGCAGCCACTTTGGTGGCGTTACATCGGGGGGACTGGGACCGCGCTGCCATCACTGCCGAACAGATTCTGACCCGCCCCGAGCTCAGCCCGCAGCACCGATTCCTGCCGCTGCTGACGCTTGCCCTGATCCGCGCTCGTCGTGGTCAGCAGTCCGTGGACCCGTTGCTCGACGAGGCCGCCAGCGGCGTCGAACCCGGCGACCTGTTTCGCCTCGACGCGGCGTGGGCGGCGCGCGCCGAGGTGGCCTGGTTGGCCGGCGATGACGAGGCGGCCCTTGTCAACGCGCAGGCCGGACTAGTGGCGTCTCACGAACACGCGGACCCGTGGCAGATGGGCCCCCTGCGCCGCTGGGTTCACCTGGCCGGCGGCGCACTCGAGGCCATCAGCTGCGATGCGCTCACCCCATTCGAGTTGGAGGTCGGCGGGGACTGGCAGAGCGCCGCGGAGGCATGGACCCGCCGCGGCTGTTCCTACGACGCGGCGCTGGCCGAACTCGGCGGCGACGTCGCTGCAGTGGCGTCGGCGCTGGCCACCTTCCGCCGCCTGGGCGCCAAGGCGGCGGCCCGCCGCGCCAAGCAGCGCCTGGCCGCACTGGGCGAGCGCGTCCCCCGTACTCGGCGCGCCGACAAACTGGCCGATCCCCATGAACTGACCGGCCGTCAACGCCAGGTCTTCGACCTGCTTGCCGCCGGGCTCAGCAATCGTGAGATCGCCGCCGAGCTGCACATCAGCTCTAAAACCGTTGGCCACCACGTAGAGGCCATCTTGGCCAAGCTTGGCGTGGACAACCGCACCCACGCCGTCGCCTCCGCGTTGCGAGAGGCCGCCTCGCAGCCGAAGACGTAGTTATGCCGTTGCCCCAGAAGTGGTTTCGTTCAGACCCGCTCGTTCGACGCTCAGTAGGCTCTCTGTTTCATGTTCTTCCCGGTACGCCTTGCCGCCGCCGTTCAGCCCGAACAGCCGTTTGCTCCACAGCAGCCATACCACTGCAACGACATTGACCAGGAGCGCGAAAAGACGCAGCGCCGTGATCTTTTCGGTGAGCTCGTAGATTTCCAGGGGAAGGAAGATGCTGGTGGCGATCACCGCAAAGTACTCGCCCCATCGCCGCATCAGCCACAGCCCGACAGCCTCGACCAGCTCGATCAGCGCGTAGGTGATGAAGCCCAGCGCGATGAGTAGCAGCGTCGACGACGACAGCGCGAACGCATGGGCGATATGACCGATGATCTTGGAGTTGTCCGGATCCCATCCGAGCTGATTCCCCAGCGGTCGAAGCAAAGGAAGGTCTCGCTGGAACGCTTGCTGCAACCGCGAGTGTGACCCGCGGACCTTGAGGACGCCGGCGGCCACCAACAGCAACACGACGCATCGGATCGCACGTTCCACGGCGAGCGCCCGCATCAATGTCCGATCCCGCAGCAGTCTGCCGCGTGGAATTTCGGGCGCCGTATTCGCCGGACCGCTGTGGCGGGCCGGGCCTACAACGAAAGTCTCGCAACGCAAACACCGCCACGCCTCCCCGGCGGGGGTGTCGGCCTTCAAGCGCTCCCGAAGTTCCGGTTCGTCGGGAGCGAATGTCGCGTGCCCGCGCAATCCACACGAGCGCAGCGCAAAATCCACCATGAGTTTCTCCTATGTCAAGCCGCTGCCGGTTGGCAACGCTGGTGTCGGTTTTGATGGTCGGTGTGTAAGTGACCGAAGACGACGCGGGCGAGGCGGC
>Ga0302325_10021745_pt1 | contig 13425 bp, 11 predicted proteins | sample Palsa_T0_2_FD_201948 | JGI IMG/M metagenome (GOLD analysis project Ga0302325, IMG submission 201948) | Peat permafrost microbial communities from Stordalen Mire near Abisko, Sweden - Palsa_T0_2 | ecosystem: Environmental > Terrestrial > Soil > Palsa > Peat permafrost | place: Sweden: Abisko... | reverse complement strand
TGCGACGTCCCGAGGCGAATCAAATGCCGACCAGCCTTCGACGATATGCATCCCAGCGTAGGTGAGTCCGCCGAGCAATACGGCGCTGATCGTCGACCCCGTAAGCTTCAGATAACGCGGCAGCAGGATGGCATAGATCAGGACCATCGTGGGCAACACTGTCCCGATGAAGTAAATGGCGAAGGTGAGCGGGGCACCGAGTAGCACCTGATGTACGCTCAGACGGAAGATGTTTTTGTCGAACGCCGCCAGCTCGAATAGGGATTCGATTATCAAAACGACAAAGATCAGCAAGGCGTCGTTTGCGCGGTTGTTCGAGCGCAGATTGAGCTCTGTATTCGTGTAGCGCCGCCGGAAATACAGATACGGTGCGACGGCAAACACCAGAAAATTGTAAATCGCCCACGTCCACACCTCGCCGCGGGCGGGCGTGACGCTGCATCCGAATACGGAGCCGGCGATATGGAAGCTGAATGGGCGGTACCCGAGCGCCGGACCTGTAATCCAACCGCCGACCTGACCGAGAGCCGCGTACGCCAGAACGAGCGCCGTCTCGCGCAACGCGACGCGGTGTTCGGGTGCGCGTGCCGCCATGTCCGGAATGACGCGCCTGCGCGTCAGCAGCACGACCAGCCCCATGAGGACGAAGATCTCGAGCAACGTGATGCTGGGGGCTGCAAGCTGCACGGCGAATGGCAGCCTTGCGACCGCTGGTCGATCGAAAGGCAGTGACCCGTCCGCAAGCCACACCATCGCCGCGTTGGCGAAGAACCACAAGGCAACCGCAATTTGGACACCGCGATGAGCGGTGATGCTTCGTAGTACTGAACCCGCTGCGGCGCCCGCGTGTGTCGGGCTCATGTCATCAGCGGCTTGGCGCGGCGGAATCGATAGGATCGCAGTTGGTGCGGCCTTGCATCACACAATCCTGCAGACGCGAACTGTCGGACAGAATGTGTTCCAGAATTAGCCCACCCAAAACCAGCAGCGCTACGAAGATCAGTGCAATGAGCGCGCCCCGACGCGAATCGGGAGCCTGCGGACGTTGCGGTTGTTGCTCAGTCATCGGGCCTCTTTGATTCTCGGGTCAGGCGCGATTGCAAATTAGCAAAAATCCCCGGGAATTGCTTGAGCCCACCTGCAACAGCGTGAGCACCGCGCTAGTGAGCGGGCCGCCGCGGCCGCTGCTTCGGTGCGACCGACTTGACGATGAGCCGGCGTCGCTGAGTCGGGTCGAAGGGGTCGGCAGCCAGTTTCAGGGCTGCGCGAATCAGGGCTTCGACATCCGGATCGCAAATATCATCCGGGCTCTTCAAGACAATGTGACGCACCTTGTTACCGCTGCCCCGCAGAAGCTTCTTTGGATCCGACAGTCGTACACCTTGCCAAAAAAACAAGCTCACCCAGCGTGGATAGACCGCAATAGAAAATACAGCCGCGGAAGTCCTATCCGTGGGACTGAAGCCGATCGCCAGCGCATTATAATTATCGTAGATCAACTCGAACGCCCCGGGGAGTCTGCGGCGCAGCTGCGCGAGAGCGCCCTTGGCAAGCGCCGCGACTGCGGGCTCGTACTTCCCCAGAAATCCGGCAAGTCTGCTGGCTGGTGTCGCGTCGATCATGCACTCGATCCAGTGGGCGTATTAAGTCGCCGGGCATTCATTGCCGAAAGCGACCGGCGGCTCGGTTTGGGCTGCGTCGGGAGGCGCAAACGCCTGCCGAAACGTGAATGCTTCCGCGGTTGGACCTTTGGCTCGCAGCAATTCAAGCCTGGCTGCGGCTTCGGCAACACTCGGGCGATGGTCCTTGGGAACCCACCACAGCACGAGAAAGGCTTCGGCCATGCGTTCAAACCATTCCCGGCGGCGGCGCATGAGTTCCACGTGTGCCGAATTGTAGACATACTTGCTGAGTGACTCGACATCTCGCCACACCGACATGTTGATCAGCATGTTCTCGTTCTCGAAGGGACGAATCGCCGTGGCGTCGCCCTCCGCGCTTTGCAGACGCCACACAAAACCTGGCGAGCGCTCGGCCAGAGCATTGATCTGCTCCAGGTTTGCGGCAAAATCCGCCATGATCGGCGATTCCATCGGGCCCTTGATGATGCCGATGTTGACTTGGGCGAGCTCGTAAATTGACACGTGGACCCCTGGACAAAGACGACGCAGGATGGCGCACCGGCGCGTTGCCGCCGCCTGACGCCGACGTTATATGGCTGCTCTTGCGATAAGCATTGTAACGCGCCGCGCGAAACGCTTTTGCGCGAACAAAGTAATCCGTCGTGCACCGGCGCCGGCGCAGATGCCGGGGTCCGACGATGCCCAATGGGCGGCCGGGTTCGCGGCGACGATGCTGTTTGCGCAGGCCCTGTGCGGCAAGGCCATTGGGGGAAAACTAGCATGCTGAAGTGCTTATCCGCGGGCGCATGTGCCGCTCTTGTGTCACTCGGGGGATCCTGGACCACTGCTTTCGCCGACGAGGATCCTGCCCATACCATTGTCATCCACGCTGCGCGACTGCTCGACGTCGCAAGCGGCCAGGTGTCCGCACCAGGGGAAATCCTGGTCGAGGGCGAGCGCATCGTAGCTGTCGGTCATGTCGTGTCTCATCCCGGCGACGCCACGATCATCGATCTGGGTGACACCACGCTGTTACCCGGCCTCATTGACGCCCATGTGCATCTATTTTTGCATCCCGGATCGGAAAGTCAGCAAACCGTGGAGGAATCGGTGCCCGAGCGGACGATTCTTGCGATGCTCGCGGCGCGTGACGATCTTCTGGCCGGCTTCACTGCCGAGCGGGACATGGGCACGGAGGGCGCGGGGTCGGCGGACACCGCCGTGCGTAATGCCATCAACAAGGGCCTCATCCCCGGACCGCGGCTGCGGATCAGCGGTAACGCCATCGACATTGTGGGCGGCCACGAGGACGCCATTCACTTCAATCCTGCGCAGCATGTCCTGTCGAACGCGACCTACGCCAATAGTGTCGACGAACTGGTCGCCGCCATCCGTCAGCAGCACAAGGAGGGATCAGATTTCGTAAAAATATACGAAACGGGTCCGGATCGAATGCGTGACGGCGTGCTGCACACGCCTTATCAGTACACGGCCGCGCAGCTCAAAGCCGCGGTCGAGGAAGCGGCGCGCCTGGGAACCACCGTCGGCGTACATGCGGTGGGCGAGCCCGGAACGCTCTTCGCTGCCCAGGCGGGAGTCGCCTCCATCGATCACGCTTCGCAGCTGAGCGATGAAACCATGACAATCATGAAACAGAAGCGCATTCCGGCAGTGCCGACTTTTGCGGTCTTCGAATACTTTGCGACCCACGGCGAAGCGGCCACCATGCAGCGAGAAACTGCGCAACTCGACTACAAGATTCGAGAATTCAAGAAACAGATCGCCGCCGGTATTCCATTCGCGGTGGGCTCGGACGTGGGCCCCTTCCCGCACGGGACTCAGGCGCGCGAGCTTGAGCTGCTTGTCAAATACGGCATGACGCCTTTGGCGGTGCTGCAGGCGGACATGCTCAACGGCGCGCGCCTCCTTGGCTGGGAGGGACAGATCGGGGAGCTTAGGCCCGGCTATTTCGCGGACATCGTCGCCGTTCCTGGAAATCCGCTTGAGGACATTCGCTCGGTCGAGCATGTCTCGTTCGTAATGAAGGGCGGCGCAATTGAAAAACTGCCGCCGAGCAATCGATAGCCGCCGGCGAATGGCGGCAGTTCGGGCGCGGGAGCTCCTAAGCGCCGTCCCGTCCGCCGCGCGTCAAGTCCTCCGTCTTACGCCGTCGCAGTGACCGCTCACTTGCGCGCGGCCACGATATCGTCGAGCCGCGCAGATTCTGTCCCGTCCCGCTCCAGATGGGGGAAGCGCAGGCCGTCGTGATAGTCAAGGTTCGTGACCCGGAAGCGATCCTCGACCTTGAGGATGAGCTCGATGGGTAATGTTGTGCCCTTTGCCTGGGTGATAGCGTCCTTCAGTGCATCGGAGCTGAAGGCGGTACCGTTGACCGCGAGAATCTGGGCACCTTCGGTAAGCTTTGCCCGGAACGCCGGACTGTTCCAGATAGCCAGCAACACGGTGCCGTCTTTGTTATCGATTTCAGCCCCTATCGAGAAGAGCAAGCTCAGACGCTTGCGCTTCGCGTCCCGAGCCATCTGAAAATCGCTTGGCGCATCGCTATAGACGAGTTTGTACCCGCCGCGCCGCAGGCCGTCGAGCGGTGCTGGCTTGTCGACTGCATCGAGGCGCTGGCGCAGAAATGCGGCCCAGTCGTAGGGCTCAACCGAATTGAGCGCCTTTACGACGTCATTGAATGTATAGGTGACGCTGGTGAAGCTGCCGTCATTGATGCCAAAGAAGGCCCGCGCGAAGTCATCCAACGAGCGCTTGCCCTGCGAGCGCTCCCGGATCAGCGTATCGGCATCGAGCCAGATGAGCGCGCCCTCGTTGTAGTAATCCTCGAAGCGCTGCCAATCGCGCCAGGACATCGGGCGGCGTGGATTGATGATCGGGTCGTTCGTCGTGTCCTGAAGGGGGCGCCACTTGTGCCCAGTCTGCACCTCGTACAGGGCGGCGGTGAGCGCCAGCTGATCGAGGGCCTCCTGTTTGCTCCACAGCCCCGAGCGTGCCGCCAGCACCTGCCCCCAGTATTGCGTCTGTCCCTCATATACCCACAGGAGGCTATCGCGCATCGGCACGTTGTAGTTGGCGGTCCAAAGGTCCGCCGGACGGCGGAACTTGCCGTTCCAGGAATGCGTGAATTCGTGCGACAGCAGGTCGCGCGCGTACGCCGACTTGTCCCACTCGGTGAAGGCTGTGGGATCAGCGCCATCCTCGCTCGACTGGTGGTGCTCAAGGCCGTTTTGCTCGACTTGATCACTCAACGAATACAGAAAATCGTAGTGCGCGTAGTGGTGCGCACCGAAGAGCTTGTAGGCCTGCTGTACCAGCGAGCGGTACGCTTGCAGCTGTTCGGGTTTCACCGCGAGCAGCTCCCCGCGGTCCGCAAAGAGATTCAGATGCACGGGCGCACTGGGCGTCGAATCCAGATCGAAGCGCGCCGTATACCGCCCGGCATACATGGGACTGTCGATGAGTGTCTCGAGGTTGACTTGGTTGAACGTCGTCTTCGCCCCGGCTGCAGAGGCGGGTTCGAGCGCCGAGGCGAACTGCCAGTCAGCAGGAAGCGTAACGCTGGCCTCGACCGGAATCTGGCGCACGAAGTAGCCGCCCGGGTACAGGACGACATTGGCCCACTCGAGAATGAGCAGATCCCGACTCACCTCGATACGACCAACCTTGGGGCTCGTCGGCGACAGGTAGTCGAAGTCGATGTCGATCGACGTGATCCCCGGTGGCGTTTGCACGCGAAACGCGAAGACGTCGACTGGATCGCGCGTCCAGGCGACGGGCACTCCATTTGCGCTGATCCTGAGCCCCGCAAGCCTATCAATCGGACCCTCCGGTGCATGATGGCCGGGCAGCCATTCGGGATAAAGCAGAACAGTGTGCGCGCCGATGCCGCTCAGGCTCTCGTGCACGCGGACGATCCGACGCTCGAGGTCGGACGCATCCACAGCCAAGCGGATCATGCCTGGATAAGGACGATCCTGGGGCGCCGCAATCGCCGCGGCAGGTGCAATCGCGGTTGGGCCTGGGCTCGCAACTGCCGTGAGGATGGTGCCCGTGCCGCAAATTGTTATCGTCAGAATTGCAAGTTTCATGCGATGAATTCCGTTTTGCGTATTACCCGCGGCCGGCGAAAGGCTGCGAGATTTTATTTGTGGCTTCGCGTTCTAGATCTGCAAACGTGCCAGGGCTGCGTCGCCGCGCCCCGATTCTGGTCTGCAGTTTAATGCACGTGACCCTGCCGGATGAGAAATTATGCCGGAGAGCGGCGACTCGCCCGCCAACCGCATGCCGCAGTCGATTGGATCAAACGCGCCAGCTGATGCGAGTCGCCCATGCGATGCACTCGCTGGCCACGCTTCGCGGGATTTGATGGTGGTGACCGCCGTTCGCAGCGCCTTGGAGGGCCAGGCACTGCGTTGCTGGATCGCACCAAGATGGCGCATGAGTACCGGTGGACATTCCATTCGATCGAGCATTTAATCCGTTGGCGCAAAGTTGGCCATCGCCGACAATATCGTTCGAAATGAAAAAGCACGGGGGAATCTATGAAAAAGCCAGGTGTGTGGTGTTTACTGGGGTTACTTGCTTTGGGCAGTGCTTCTCTGTCGCATGCTCAGCAGAGCAGCGGCCCAACCGCGAAAGCTGTCGCGGCACTGGAGGATCAGTGGCTGCAGTCACAAAAGACGAATAATCCCGATCTGGTCGCGCCGCTCTTGGCGGATAGGATTGTGAGCACGGGAAACGACGGCAAAGTCGAGAATAAAGCTCAAATGCTGGCAGATGCGAAGTCGCGAAAATATGCCAGTGCCGAGTACGAAGATGTGCAGGTGTTGGTGTACGGCAATACCGCCATCGCGACGGGCGGGTTCAAGGGAACGGGTACGGATGCGTCGGGAAAGCCGTTTAACGATCACGACCGCTGGACCGATACATGGATGAAGATGCCCGATGGCAAGTGGCAGTGCATTGCGACCCATGATTCGCCAATAAAAATGTAGCCACCCTGTGCGCAGATCATGCTGCGCTTAAGTTAGGACTGGCCAAGCTGCCCGCCCGGAGCATGATTCTTCCGGAAATCTCCGGCGCGGGCAGTCTCCACGAAAGACCTGAGGGATCGTCCCTTGGATCCAGTAAGCAACGGTGATAGGAGCGGCCTCTAGGGTCACGCCAAATGAGCATTCGCGATCGTACATCCGAATTTTGCGATCGATTCGGAGTGCGCGTGCCGATTCTCCTCGCTCCCATGGCGGGCGTCCCGGCCCCTGCCCTATCAGTTGCCGTTGCCAGCGCAGGTGGCCTCGGAGCCTGTGGCGCGCTTCTGATGTCGCGGCCCGAAATTGTTGCCTGGGCCAATGATGTGCGAAACGCGAGCAATGACAGATTTCAGATCAATCTCTGGATTCCCGACCCTTCCCCGGTCCGCGATGCGGCCCAGGAGAAGCTGGTGCGCGAGTTCCTTGCGAATTGGGGACCTGCAGTCGCGCAAGAGGCTGGTGATGCAACTCCGCCAGACTTCTCCGCGCAATGTGAGGCGCTGCTGGAGGCCCGCCCACCCGTTGTTTCTTCGGTCATGGGACTTTACCCGCCTGAATTCGTGGCTCGGCTGAAGGCCGCTGGCATCGCCTGGTTCGCCAATACATCAACCGTCGCTGAATCGCGAGCCGCCGAAGCGGCCGGCGCGGATGTGGTTGTGGTGCAAGGGATGGAGGCAGGCGGGCACCGCGGCTGTTTTGACTGCAACAAGGCCGAGCGCGAAATGGTGGGACTGGCGTCCCTCGTTCCAGCCGTCGTCGACGCCGTGAGTATCCCGGTCGTCGCCACTGGAGGCATTGCCGACGGTCGAGGTGTCGCGGCCGCGCTCGCATTGGGCGCAAGTGCAGCGCAGGTGGGCACAGGGTTCCTGCGAGCACCGGAAGCTGGGATTCATGTCGCATGGGCACAGGCGCTCGCAAGTGCGGCACCGGAAGACACCATCGTTAGCCGCGCTTTCAGCGGACGCGCGGGTCGAAGTCTTGCCACCGACTACGTGCGCGCCGCCATCTCCGACGAGGCGCCGCAGCCCGCACCCTATCCGGTTCAGCGCGGCCTCACCGCCGCGATGCGAGCTACCGCAGCGAAGGCAGGAGACGTGAGTCGTATGCAGGCGTGGGCGGGGCAATCCGCCGGGCTCGCGCGCGCGGAGCCGGCCCGAAAAATCCTGCAGCGCCTCTGGGACGACGCAGTAGCGATTCTCCGCTATTGAGACCGCGTCAGTCTGAGGCTGTGGCATGGCCGAAGTCGCCGGATTTAGAATGGATACTCCATATGCTCAGGCGCTCGTTAGCGGGATGTTTCGGATTCGAGCCCTCTGTTCTATTGCTGACAGTCGCGCTACTTCCTCGGGCGTGCCCTTTCCCTACAGCTGCATCCCGGGGTTAAGCGCACGCGATCTGTAAATTCCCTTACCTGCAAAGTACGCTGCTTGATTCTGGCGGAGTAAAGCGATGTACAATTCATTGATGAGATTCAGAACTGCAAGTTGGCCCGCAACCTTGGCTGTAGTGATCGCGGCGAGCCTGAGTGCATGCTATGTCTACGAGCGTCCAGGTCCTGGATATTACGGAGCCACAGTCACCGTCGCGCCTCCCGCACTGCAAGTAGACGCGGAACCGACACCGCGCGCAGGATATTTCTGGGTGCCAGGATATTGGTCTTGGAACGGAAATCAGTACGTCTGGGTGCACGGGCGCTGGCACCCTGAGCGCCCCGGGTACCACTGGGTGCGTGCGCACTGGGACCAAGTCAACGGCGGTTGGCAATTCGTTCGGGGCCATTTCGAGCCTAACTGACAGCTTGAAAATATCAGGCCGGGCGCAGGAGCGTTCGCGGTGAATTCGCCATGAACATGTGATCAAACTCGTGTATACGGCCTTTGCCGAATTCCGAATATATGGGGATCCGCTTTATCAATTCGTGGCGATGCGACAAGCGGCATCGGTTAGCACCGTCGCGCTGGCGGGTTAGCTCGGTGCTGCAGAGTCCGAACGCATCGCTCTAGCTGGCGGTTTCGATACGATTGGCGGTATGCGCAAGGACCCGTGGGGGCGGAGGCACCTCAGACCGATACGGGGCGTGGTAATTCGCGATTAGGATCTTCACACCGCGATGGTCGCGCCCGATCGCACCCGCAGTCGACCGCAATCTCGGCGAGCATCAGCGCGCGAAACGAACCCCCGCCAAAAATTGCCGATCGCGAGCGCACCTAGCCGTTTGCTCCGTCCCCTTCGGCCTTCAGGCCCACTCACTCAGTCCCTCTTCTGCGTACAGCTGTCGCCAGCTCGGGCGAGCTTTCATTCGCGCGGCATGCTGGCTCAGCGCTTCCCACTCGGTCGCAGGCTTTGGCATGTTTCGAGACCAGCGCATCAGCATGATCAGCATCAGATCCGCCGCCGAGAACTCTGCGCCCAGCAGATAGGGGCCCTGGGTCACTAGATGCTCATCTATTCGCGTCCAGATGCTTTCTATCCTTTGGCACGTCGCGGCTTTCACTACGGCTTGCGTGCTTGCATCGTCGCTGATATCGAAGGGATAAAACCACAAGCGAAACGCCGGCAGCACCGGATTCGCCAGGTATACGATCCACTGATACCACGCCGCCCGTTGCGGGGAATCCTCCGCAGGTGCCAGACCAGCCTCTGGATGTCGCGTTGCTATCGTCATCAACAGCGCAGCCGATTCGGTAAACGGCGCATCGTCAATCAGCAATGTTGGCACGACTCCGCCCGGATTGAGCTTCAGATACGCCGGGTCACGCTGCCGCCCAGCCTGCAGATCTACCAGCACCAGCCGGTACCGGGTGTTTGCCTCGATCAGCGCCTGGTGCACGCACATGCTCGCGGTACCCGGGCTGTAGTAGAGCGTATACATTGCCGTCTCCTGCATGAGTCTAGTGGCGTGTGCGTAGCTTCCAGCGACTTCCACACGTCCCGCGAGTGCCAAGTCCGCCAATCTAGGCAGGTTTGTGCTTATCGGCGGTGACGTTTACTTGTTAACTTAACGACCTTAATACCTTGCGAAGACGATCGCCGGAATACTCACCAAGGCTGCGTTGACACCCCCTCGCAAAAGCGTAGTTTTACACGCACAGCGCGTTGCCGGCCGACGGTCGGTCCGCAGCGACCAAATTAAAATGACGCGGAAGAAGGGAGCCACCGTGAAAACTTTAAGCAAGTCCTTCTCATTCCTGGCGCTGTGCGTGATGGCCGACTGGGCACACGCTCAAGTGCCGGCCGGCAACGATACCACCGACGGATACGGCAATACCGGGATGGGTACCAATGCGTTATTCGAGGTTTCCCCCGGTATTAGTGGTGGAGTCTTCTACGGCTATTACAACACCGCCACGGGGTATCAAGCGCTCTACTCCAACAATTCTGGCTCATACAACAGCGCCACTGGGTATCAGGCGCTTTATGCCAACACGAGCGGCACTAGCAATACTGCTTACGGATTTGAGGCGCTCTCCAAAAACACGATTGCTGTCAACAATACAGCCTTCGGGGCATACGCGATGGTCGCTCAGTCCGCTGGCGAGCCAAGTGGCAGTAACAACACAGCCGTCGGCGCTTTAGCTCTTAGTAACATCACGAGCGGTAGTAACAATACCGCCATCGGAGACCTCGCGCTTGGATTGAACACATCCGGTCTTGACAACACGGCGGTCGGATCGGGTGCGCTGGTTGACAACACAACTGGACTCTCCAACACCGCTGTCGGAAACGACGCGCTGTCGAGCAACGTAGGGGGCAATAACAATGTGGCCTTGGGCCAAAACGCGATGGTTAAGAACACCTCCGGCTCTTACAGCACTGCCTCTGGATACCAAGCGCTCTATTCCAACACGACTGGCGAATACAACACCGCAACCGGGTGGTCAGCACTCTTCAAGAACGAGGGTGGCCACCAAAACACCGCTTACGGGGCAAACGCGCTGCATGACAACAAGGCCGGTTTTAACACCGCCGTCGGGTATGAATCGCTCCAGAAGAACACGGGAGGCCAGTACAATGTTGCCGTGGGATGGGAGGCGGGCTTGAACCTGACGACGGGGAGTTACAACATCGAGATCGGAAGTCCAGGTGAATCAACCGACGGTGTAGCGGCAAACAGCGCAGTCATACGAATCGGCACGATCATCGATGGTACCTCTTCCCAGTCAGCCGCCTTCATCGCCGGCATCTATGGAGTCACGACCGGAAGCCCAGGCGCCGAGGTCTTCATCGATTCGAGCGGTCAGCTGGGTACGGTGTCATCCTCGATACGGTACAAGGAAGACGTCCAGCCGATGGCCGAGGCGAGTGACCAGCTACTCAAGCTGCGCCCCGTCAAATTCCGTTACAAGAAGCCCAACGCCTTGGGTGAGAAGCCGATTCAGTACGGGCTCATCGCCGAGGAAGTGGCGCAAGTGTATCCGGAACTTGTCGTGCGCGATCGAACCACGGGCCGCATCGACACGGTGCGCTACGACGAGCTTGCGCCGATGCTGTTGAATGAGGCGCAGAGGCAACGACTAACAATCGCCGCACAAGCTGCGGAAATCCGTGACCTGAAGCAGCAGATGGCGGAGCTGAAGAATTTCAAGGCAGAATTCAAAGCGGCGCTAAGCAAGCTGCAGAACAATGATCAGCGCTTCGCCCAGCGCTGAAGCGGATTTCTGTACTTTAGACGTGGCGTGAAACTGACGATGATTACCGCTGCTTATTCGCGCCCTCGTCTCGCTGCTCAGCGTCGGTCGGGACGTCGCGGGCGGTGCCCTGGATGACCTGGCCCCAGGCGTCATGTGACGTCACGATGCCCTGCCTCTAGCGGTTGTTTTGGGGGCCGGCGCTTCTCAATCCGGACGCAAGAAGCCATTAACTGAAAAGCACATACCAGCGGCTCGACACATGCGCTGCGCGCTGCCGCGGAGGCTTATTGATCGCAAAAGCAGGTCGTCTGGGGCGCACCGATGGGGCCGGCACCCTGCGCGCGTTCAACTACCGAGTCATCAAATACTGCGCCTTGGAGTTAATGGTCTGTCTTATGTTCAATAGCAGTAGTACTCGCGATGCAAATGCTCATCAAATAAACAAGCGGCGCCTAGGCTTTATGGCTCGCCAAATACATTCCGCACAGCTGACGCTTGTTTGATGGATCGATCACTGACTCGGGTCACCGGTTTGTGTTTGGCAACGGCGTTGTTGTGATGCAAGGCAACAAACACATTCATCGACATCAGTTTCCGGTGAGCGTAAGCTCGCGCGACATCATCACGACCAAATACAGAACCCGCCAGTCCGCGCAAATTTGAGGAAGCGGAAGATATTGGGAGATAGGCGGCGGGACAGCCAATGCGAATGAGGGAATGACCTTGATCGTGCTGCGTGCTCTAACAAAGAATATTAGAGATAGCTCTATATTTTGAATTTAAAGAGCGGCACGACGATGGTGGCGCACGACTTTGTGGACGCAGTTCTTCAAAGTTTCGGGTCGCTTAGCTAGGTATTTCACCTAAAGAAATGGTGCCGAGCGCAACGGCGTGAGGCTAGAAACAAGCTTGCGACACGCTAATCAGTTTTCTTAAGGAGTAATGGATCATGTTCATAGGTATTACCAAGAGTGAGTTGCGCCTGTCTTTGTTAGCGGCGCTCGTTTTCACGTTAGGTTCGACGGCATTCGCCACGACCGAACCCGCTAAACCACCTCCGCATGTCATCTACGTCGGATCCTGCCAGGCGGGCAGTTCGGCGACGATTCAGGCCGCAGTGAACGGCGTTGCCATAAATGGTATCGTTAACGTCTGTCCGGGTACCTACCCCGAACAGGTGACGATTAGCAGGGGGCCGCTGACCCTCCAAGGTGCCCCAAGTGGCACGGGCGACGCTGCTGTCGTCGTACCACCGGCCGGCGGCATGGTTCAAAGCGGAACGGACATCTTCGGCAATCCCGTACAGGCGCAGATCACTGTGACAGGTGTCACTGGGGTCACGATCAAGAATCTGACCGTCGATGGCACAGGTAACAACGTTGCCGGTTGTGGCGCGCCTACGTTTGAAGGCATCTACTTCCAGAACTCTTCCGGCACGATCGAGTTCGACGTCGTGCGCAATCAGTATCAGACGGACTATGCAGACTACGGCGGTTGCCAGAACGGGCTAGCGATCAATGTCGAAAGCTTAACGACCGGACCCGCAGTTACGATCAGTAACAACTCTGTGAGCGCCTACCAGAAGAACGGAATCACCGCGACTGGAGCTGCCACCGGCCCGGGGGCACAAGGACCGGCCGTCACCATCTCCAACAACCATATAGTCGGCCTCGCCGCAACAGGCATGAACTGGCCGACCAGCGGTGCGGCCGAGAACGGTGTGCAGGTAGGTTTCGGTGCGACCGGGTCGTTGACCCTAAATACGGTAGACAACAATATCTGGGGACAGGACGCCTTCGGTGATACCGGCGATGCAGCCAGCGGCATTTTGATCTATGCCTCGGAGAATATTACGGTAACGGATAACAGCGTGAACAGCGCCCAGTTTCCCATCGTTACCGTGACCGACCCCAACTACGGCCCAGCCGATAACACCACCGTTTCGAGCAATATCATTACAGGAACCCAACTTTACGATGCCATCGATTTATGCAGCAGCAATAACACGGCAAAATCCAATAAGATCTTCGGCAGCGCGGAGTCTGGAATCCACCTGGATGATACCTGCGGTAGCGGCAACGGGAATACGGCGACAGGCAACCAGATCAACGAAGCGTGCGC
>Ga0302325_10021744_pt1 | contig 13425 bp, 9 predicted proteins | sample Palsa_T0_2_FD_201948 | JGI IMG/M metagenome (GOLD analysis project Ga0302325, IMG submission 201948) | Peat permafrost microbial communities from Stordalen Mire near Abisko, Sweden - Palsa_T0_2 | ecosystem: Environmental > Terrestrial > Soil > Palsa > Peat permafrost | place: Sweden: Abisko... | reverse complement strand
TCGGCAATTCCCGCCAGTTCAAAGCGGTCTGTGCACATTCAATCGAAAGCCCTTGCGCTTGCGGGGACGCTTTTATTGGGGCTGGGGTTCAGGCGCAGGTGCGGCGGGCGGCGGTTGTTGATGTTTTTTGCGCTGGCAAGCCTTTTCGGAGCGGTGAGTCTCTCCGCCTGCGGGGGCGCGGCCATGAATGGGATGACCCAGGGAACCTACCAATACACCCTCCAGGCGGAGAATGCCGGCACGGTGAATAATCTAACCGCATCCGCGAGTACAAACATCAGCGTGACGGTGCCGTAGTCCGAGCGACCGCTCTGCAACGCCGGGGTGGTCGTGTATCTTGGCCCCAGAGCCTCTTTCCCCGCTTGCGGAGACTGCCCGGACAATCATGCCCACATTTGCCGCCGTCGATATCGGTTCGAACTCCTGCAGGTTGAAGATCGCCAGAGTGGTGGCGCACCAGTTGCGCACGCTGCACGAGGACCGCGAAGTCACGCGTCTCGGGGCCAGCGTCTTCGAGTCGGGCCTCATCTCCCCTGAAGCCATGGCTGCGACCATCCAGGCGCTCAAGCGCTTTCAACGAGGCGTGCAGGACCATGGCGCGGACAAGATCCGCGTCGTGGCCACCGCCGCCATGCGCGATGCGCGTAATGCCGCCGCATTCCAGGCATGGGTAAAGGCTGAAACCGGCTGGACGGCGGAAATTATCTCCGGTCTGGAAGAAGGCCGGCTGATCCACCTTGGCGTAATGGCGGGGGGAGAAATGGCGGGTGCAGGCAAGCCCGCACAGGGCCTGGGCGGCCGTGTGCTGCTGGCGGACTTAGGCGGCGGAAGCTGCGAAATTACGCTTTCCGAAAAAAAACGCATCAAGGACACCATCAGCCTGCCCCTCGGCGCGGTGCGGTTGACTGAGGAGTTCCTGACCGATGACCCTCCTCCACCGGAGGAACTGACGCGGATGCGACGATGGATTCAGCGCGAACTGCGACGTGCCCACCGGAAGATTCAACCGGCGGGCCTCTCGTGGATGATTGGCACCTCAGGCACAGCGGCAGCGTTGAGCGATGCCTGTGGCCTGGGGAGCAAGTCGGCGAGTCAGCGCGTCAGCAAGTCAGCAGGGCGAAATTTGAGCCATGCAGCCGGAATTGTGGCCACCAGGGATGTCCGCCGGCTGGCCACGAAGCTGGCAAAATTGACCCTTGGCGAGCGCGAAGCCGTGCAGGGCATCGGCCCGCGGCGTGCGGAGATTATCGTTGCCGGTGCAGAGGTTTTCGCCGAATTGCTGGAGAGTTTCGCGCTGGCCGGTTTCCGCTATTCGCCCCTCGGCCTGCGGGACGGCATCCTGGCGCAGATGCTTGCCGAGCAAGACGCGCGCGCCAAAGCTCACAAGGAGTTCGAGCACGAACGCTGGGAGAGCGTGCTGGCCACCGCGCGGCGTTACGGCGTCGATCCGAAACAGGCAGAGCCGGTGCGGGCGCACGCGGTGCAGCTTTTTCGCGATCTCAAGCCGCTGCACGCGCTTCCGCCGGAGTATGAGAGCTGGCTCGCGGCTGCGGCCATTCTGCGCGATACCGGCAAATTCATCAACCACCAGGGACACCACCGGCACACGCAGTACATTGTTTCGAGTTCTGAGATTTATGGCTATACCCAGGTGCAGCGGACCATTGTCTCGGCCTTCGCGCGCTATTTGGGCAAGAGCCGTCCGCAGCCGGGTGACCGGGCGCTGCGCAACATCCCGGCGGAAGAGCACAAGCATGTGCACCGCGCCGTGGTGCTGCTGCGCCTGGCCGTGGCGCTCAACCAGGACAGAGCCAGCGACGTGCTGCGGGTGCGGGCCAAGGTCTATCCGAAGCGGGTTTACCTGGAAGTGGAGCCGGGACGCACCGGCGCGGAGCTTGAACTCTGGTCGCTGCGCAAGGAAGCGGCCTATTTCCGCGAGGTTTTCGGGCGGGAGCTTTTTGCCACGTTGGCATAAAGAGCGCGCGCCATACGCGGGTCAATGAGCCAGCGCAATAGAGGTGGATGGCGGTCCATGTCAACGCGGGCAATGGAGCCCTTGCGCATGCGGATGGCGGCGCCGCCGTTGCCGGTGATCATGCGGCCCAGGAACTGAAACAGATTGGGGTTGTGGCCGACGACCAGCACCCCTTCTCTATCAGCGTATTTGGCCAGCATTTCCTGAAATGCGCCAAAATCGGCGTTCAGTCCGAGCGCGGGGCTGATTTCGACTCTGGCGTCATAGCCAATCTCCGTGCCTACAAACTGAGCCGTCTGCAACGCGCGCTTCAACGGGCTGGAGACGATCACGTCAATCTGCACCTTGAAGGCAGAGAGCACCCGCGCCATCAGCATGCACTGGTCCTTACCCTCCTTGATGAGAGCGCGCTTGGCGTCGAGAGTGGGATTGCCGCGGCTGAGTCCGGCGTTGGCATGGCGCATGAGGTAAAGATTCATAAAGCTGATTCGAGAGGGGATGGCTAGAGCGAGACCAGAATTACCGTGCTCCGTTGAGTTCTGTGCAGGATCGCCGCCCCCTGATGGTCGCGTCGACTTGACGCTATCGATTTCGGGATAGATCGACTCTGGTTTCGCTATTGCCGACTGTTTTCCGCTCTTACGTTCACTCCTTGATTTAATTCTTCCGATCCAGTCGTGGATCAACAATATTAACACGTTTGTAACATTCCAGCAGGGGCTAAAGCGGGGTCTCGCCTGGAGTTAGGCGTGAATCGAGCTGGCTTGCCAACCAGCGTTCGGCGATCAGCAAGCCGGCCAGGCGGGAGCGGCGCTCGAGCAGCGTGAACCCGGCCCGGCCCAGCGCCGCGGAGTGATCGGGGAGGTTGCGTGCTTCCAGGCCGGTGAGCAATCCAAAGCAGAAATAGAGGCTCGACACGACGGGCACGGCGATGAAACGGCCGTACCAGCCCGGGGGAATCGCGAACTCGGAGACAATCCACGAAGCGTGCGGCGATACAACGGAACGGAGTCTTGCGGCCAGGAGCTGGACCTCCTGGGTGCTGAGGCAATCGAGGAAGAAATGAGTCACGATGAGGTCGTACGGCGGCGCGACGACGGGCGCGGGCGGTTGCCAGGTGCGCACATCGGCCAGGTGGACGCGAATGCGATCAGCTTGCGTGCCGGCGCGGCCTAGAAGCGCATGGAGCATGGCGGAGCTGGCGTCAACGGCATCCACGCGGACGGCGGGGTTGGCCCGAAGCAGCCGGCCAGTGAAGCGGCCGTCCCCATCACCCAGAACCAGGGCCTGTCGGGAATGTGCAAGGTCATTGAGGTAGGTGTTGCGGGTGAGACCCAGCCACGGGCCAAAGCTGAAGAACTCCATCCATCGATAGAGCCGCGCGAGACGGTTGAAGTCCGGCGGCCTCTTCATTGCACCAGGAATGCCAGCGGCGTAAGGAGGACCAGGTCGGCCCCAGCCCGCAGCGCGAGCGGGGTGAGCCGGCCGCGGAGGTGGTCGAGCAGGGCCAGCAGCAGGGCGCTCCCCGCGCCGGCCGCGATCAGCGCTGCCGGACGAGGCTGCAGATTGCAAGCAACCAGCAGGCCGGCGATGGCGAGGATGCAGGCGCGTGTCGAAATCCGGGATTTGCTCGCAGGCCGTTCAGATTCCCAGCGGTCAATGGCGTGGCAGTTGAGCCATGCAAGCAGCGCATAGAAGACTGCGGGGACCAGAAGCGGCCAGGTAGCCATCCAGCCCTGCGCCGCGGCCCGGCTCAAGGCCGGAAGCGCACAGGCGGCGGTGAACAACACGCCGACCAGCAACTCTTTCCTGAAGACCCGCGAATTGCCCCAGAGATTCTGCCAAGAGAACCCTCGGGAAGAATGAACACCGGTGAAGTAAGCCAGCGCGGCAGCCCCCAGCACCGAGTCCCGCTCTCGAACGGGTGCAGGCATGAGGGTGAAGACAATGCAGGCGGCGCCGCACGCGGCGGCAACGGCAAGCGGCGCAAGCAGCCTGCGGTGGCGATGGTGGAAGAGGTGGCGCTCGCGAAGTCCCTGCAGGTTCGAGATGCGCTGGGCGGCGTGTGCATCGAGCAGGCGATCTGCGATGTAGACTGCCCATGCTGTCAGCGCAAGCAGAACCGGAATCCAGACAGGCAATCGCACGTGACCCGCCCAGGCAAATGCAAGCGTCCAGACGACCGCGACGGTGGGCGCATCGAAGCTCGCCAAGTGCCAGAAGCGAAGCAGGCCGGGCGCGTCAAACCTGCGTTCCGCTGCGGGAAAACGCGTCGCTCTACTTGCCGGCGCGAGCGGACTGGGGAGTGTCTGCGGCATTGTGGCTATTTTAGAGGCACGCGGGCGGGCTTTCGGTTGGACTCCTCGGCGCAGCTTCGAAAAAATGCGTGTCGCGAGCGCGAATAATGGGGCACTGCGGACAGCGTGGGAGATTTTGCCGTTTCCATTGCCGCGCAGCCGAACTCTTTTCCAGCGACAAAATCTGCCTGGCAGTAAAATCGGATCAAGGCAAACAGCAACGAGGAAGGGGAACGGAAGATGGCAACCACCACCCAGGTATCCTTGGAAACCTACTTAACCACTTCCTATGAACCCGACATGGACTACCTCGATGGGGTGCTGGAGGACCGGAACGGGGGCGAATACGATCACAACATCGTGCAGATGGCCATTCTAATTTGGTTCCACTTGCATGCGAAGGAATGGCGCATCCGCGTGATCCAGGAACAGAGGACGCGCGTGGCTTCCACCAAGGTACGCATTCCCGACGTATGCGTGTTTTCCCGCGACATTCCCATCGAGCAGGTCTTCACCCGACCGCAGTTGATTGCCATCGAAGTGCTTTCGCCCGAAGACCGCCATTCTCGCATTGACTTGAGGTTGAGCAACTTCCGCAGCTTCGGCGTACCGAATCTCTGGGTTGTGGATCCGGAAACTCGCGCTGGCTGGGATTGCAGCGACGGCAACTGGGTGCGCATGGAACGGTTTGAAGTGGCAAACTCGCCGATCCACATGTCGCTCCCTGAGCTTTTCGCGAAGATCGATGAAGATAATGCGGATTGAGAATGCAAAGGAGTAAAAAGGTCTCGCGATTTCCCATCGATCTCAGGAGGGAAGGCCGAAGAGAAAGCGCGCCGGAGGGCCGCTCAAGAAGCCCGCGCCCTATCGGATTCACGCCCTACTCCGCATAGCTCGCGGACAGTGCGACGACCCGGAATTCCAGGCTTGGCGGGGTCTCTGAGGGCCGGGAGGCCCTCAGGACAGCCGGTCCGGAGACCGGCGCTACGGTTTTTGGCGGCCTGTGAGAAATGCTGGCTAATCGGCGGCAACAGCTTTTTTTCCAGGGGCTTTCGCAGGCCGTTTGCGCGGTTTCGGGCTGGCAGGGTGTTTGGCTTCCGTCGCCTTGGGGATGGCGTCCAGGTCGGCTTTGCCTTCGGCCAGTTGCATCAGAAAGTCCTGGCTGCCGAAGGAAGGAGCGTCCTTGAACAATTTGCTCGCGCGCAGGTAAGTGCCGTCGGGCTGCTGCATGCGCGCCTTGACTGTGTCGGCCAGGTAAGCGGGCAATATCTCGTCGTGGATGCGCGCCTTGGCCGCCGCGTCGCGCACCGGAAACACAACTTCGCAGCGCTCGAACAAATTGCGCGGCATCCAGTCCGCCGAGCCGAGGTAAATCTCCAGCTCGCCGCCGTTGGCGAACTGAAAAATGCGCGAGTGCTCCAGGAACCGCCCCACGATGGAGCGCACGCGAATGTTCTCGGAGAGCCCTTTGACGCCCGGCCTCAAAATGCATAGCCCGCGGATGATCAGGTCGACTTCGACGCCGGCCTTCGACGCCGCGTAGAGCGCCTCGATCACTGAGGGTTCCAAGAGCGCGTTCATTTTGGCCACGATGTGCGCCGGCCGCCCCGCCTGGGCGTGCTCCTGCTCGCGGCGAATGAGCCCGAGGAAGCTCTCGGCCATGGTCAGCGGCGCCACCAGCAATGGCCGGTAGTCGTCGATCTCGGCGTGGGCAGTCAGGTAGTTGAACACCATGTGCACGCGCTCGGTAATCTGCGGATCGCAGGTCAGCAAACTCAGGTCGGTATAAAACCGCGCCGTGCCGGGGTTGTAATTGCCGGTGCCCAGGTGGCAGTAGCGGCGCGTCACGCCGTCTTCGTCGTGGCGGACCAGCATGGCCAGCTTGCAATGGGTCTTCAACCCCACCACGCCGTGGAAAACCTGCACGCCGGCGTCTTCCATGCTGCGCGCCCAGCGAATGTTCGTGGCCTCGTCGAACCGCGCCATCAGCTCCACAACCAGCGTCGCTTCCTTGCTGCCCGCGGCCTCAATCAGCGCCTCGCAAATCGGAGAATCCTGGCTGGTGCGATAAAGCGTCTGCTTCATCGACAGCACCAACGGGTCCTTGGCGCCCTCCTGGATGAACTCCACCACTGGGTCGTAGGAGTCGTAGGGATGGTGCAGCACCACATCGTGCAGGCGCAGCTCATCGAAAATATTGGCGGACTTGCGGCTCAAATGCAGCGGGTGCGGCGTGAACGGCGCGAATTTCAGGTCGGGCCGGCGCACATCGCCATAAAGGAACATCACGCGCGAAAGATTCACCGGCCCATCGCCCAGCAGCACCTGGTCCGGGTCGAGCTGAAAGTTCACCCGCAGCCGCTCCACAATCTCCGGATGGGCGCGGGTTTCAATCTCCAGCCGCACGGCGTCGCCCTTGCGCCGGTTGTGCAGTTCCACGCGAATGGTCTCCAGCAGCGACCGCGCCTCTTCCTCTTCGAAGTAGAGATTGGAATTGCGCGTCACACGAAACGCAGCGTGGGCCAGCACCTCGTAGCCGCGGTACATGCCGCCCAGGTTCTGCGCAATCAGGTCCTGCAGTAGGAGATAATCGAATTTCCCCTCTTCGGCGGGCAGCCGCACAAAGCGCGGCAATGCGCGCGGCACAGTCACTACACCCAGCACCTGCGGCCCCGAGCTGCGCCGCTTGGCCCTGAGCAGGATCGCCAGGCACAGCGCCTTGTTCAGTACGCGCGGGAAGGGATGCGCCGGGTCAATGGAGATTGGGGTCAGCAGCGGGTCCACTTCGCGCTGAAAGTAGCCCTGCGCAAAGGCCCGCGCCTCGTCGCCCAGTTCCTTCCACTCCAACAGCCGGATGCCCTCTTTGCGCATCTGAGGCAGCAGTTGCTCATTCCAGCAGCGGTACTGCGCGGCCACAAAGTCGTGAATCTCCGCCGTCAGAATCGCCAGCGACTCATCCGGCCGATTGCCGTCATACCCCGGTTCGCGGTAGCCGTCTTCAATGCGCTGCATCAAACCGGCCTGGCGGATCTCCACATACTCGTCCAGGTTGGAGCCGGTAATGGCCAGAAACTTTACCCGTTCGAGCAGAGGATTCCCCGCGTCCTCGGCCTCTTCCAGGACGCGCCGGTTGAATTGCATCCAGGAGTAGTCCCGGCCGTTGAAGAGCTTTTGTTTCTGGGTAGTTCGGGCCATTGTGCGTATCCAGTGCGCCGTGTTGGAAGTCTACAGCGTTTCCCTGACAAGCGGAAACCGGGGGTCGCCTTCCGGTCCAAAACCAGCCCCCTCAAGCAATGCTTACAGGAAGATTGGGGAACCCGATGTTAACAACATGCAAAAAGGTCGAACCCGCCGCACGCGCAAGTGCGGCCAGGGCGCACCCAGACTGCAATCTGGCGAGGGGCGCAGCCAGGATCGACTTCCCTTGACAGCTTAGGAGAGCCTGCAATAGACTCCTAATCAAATCAGGAGAGAACGCCGCTTGCGACTCACGGAAAAGACAGAGAACTGGATTCGCCTGGCCGTCGCAATCGCTTCCGCACTTTCAGTGCAACCGGAGGAAACATGAGCCTTCTCAATTCGTTTTGGTCCGCCATCTCATCTCTCGTGCGCCGCTCACACGTTGACGGCGAGATCGAAGACGAACTCCGCTCACACATTCTGCACCGGGCCGACGATCTCGAACACGATGGATTCCCCCGGATAGAAGCCGAGCGGCGCGCACGCATCGAGTTTGGCGCGTATGGGCGCTTCAGGGAAGAGACCAGCCAGGCGATGGGCGGCCATTTTCTTGGCACAGTCCTCGAGGATATTCGCTTCAGCCTTCGCCTACTGCGCAAGTCTTCCGGCTTTACGCTGACCGTCATTCTTCTGCTCGGTCTCGGCATTGGCGCCAGCACTGCCGTTTTCAGCCTGGTGGATGCGGTGCTGCTCAAACCATTGCCCTATTTTGACCCGGGCAGGATCGTGATGCCCTGGATCCGGCCGCCGCAAGGAATCAATATCGGCGGGTTCGACAAGTTTCCCTGGGATCCCACTCAGTTTCACGCGGTGGAGAAAGAGACGCAGACCTACCGTTATCTAGGTGCATTCGAGAGTGCAAACTTCAATCTGACCGGCGCCGGCGATCCGGCGTTGCTTGAGGGGTTGAAGGTGTCCTGGGGATTCTTTCCCGCCCTCGGCGTTTCGCCTTCGATTGGCCGCATTTTCACGCCGCAGGAAGACCAGCCAGGGCACGAGCGCGAGGTTTTGCTGAGCAATGCCGTCTGGCGCGAGAGGTTTCAGGCCGATCCGGGGATCGTTGGGCGCACCATCGATTTGGATGGCACGCCTTATGCCGTCGTCGGCGTCATGCCGGCGGGGTTTTCGTTTCCCCACGCCAATGAGATGCCGGCGGATTTTTCCTTTCCGCGCGAGGCGCAGGTCTGGGTGCCCGCGGCCATGCCCGCCGTTACACCTAGATTCACCCCGTCGGAACTGGCGATTGTCGCCCGGCTGCAACCTGGCGTGTCGGTCGCACAGGCTCAGGCGAATATGGATGTCTACGCAACGCGCATGGACCGGCTCTTTCCCAAGGCCAAAGGCTGGTTCAATTCAACCGTCACCCCCCTGCAGCAGCAAGTGGCGGGAGACTCTGCTCGATCTTTGCTGCTGATGCTTTCGGCTGTCGGAGCGGTTTTGCTGATTGTCTGCTTCAACGTAGCCAGCCTGCTGCTCACCCGCGCCATCGACCGCAGCCGCGAATTCACGTTGCGGGCCGCATTGGGCGCAGGACGCCGGCGCATTCTGCGCCAATTGCTCACGGAGAGCCTCTTGCTTTCAGGCGCCGGCGGCGCCGCAGGGCTGGGAATCGGCCTGGCGGGTTTATGGCTCGTGAGGAACTACGGTCCAGCATCTATCCCGCGCCTGCATGAGGCGCAGCCGGATCTGCGTGTGTTCGCCTTCACGCTGCTGGTAACTCTTTTGACGGGAATTGCGTTCGGCCTTGCGCCCGCCCTGGGAGCCACCCGGATCGATCTGGTCGCGTCTCTAAGGGAAGGCGGCCAGAAGTCCGGTTCCGCGAGCCACCAGCCACGGCTGCGGAACGCGCTCGTCGTGGTGCAGATCGCCATGGCTTTGGTCCTCGTGATTGCGTCCGGGCTTCTGACACGCACCTTTATTCAGCTGCTCCAAGTGGATGCGGGCTTCCGTGCCGAGCACGTTCTTACTTTCGAGCTTTCGCTGCCTTCAACGCGGTATCCCGGCCGCCAGCGCATCGCGCAGTTCTATCAACAGGCTCTTCCTCGCCTGCGCGCCGTCGCGGGCGTGGATTCTGCCGCGATTACCGAAGCAGTTCCCATGGGAGACGCGCCGGAGGCTACGGTGGTTCGCGTTCCGGACCATCCCCAGGTGACAGGGAATGCCGCTCCGATGGTCGATTACACCATTGCCTCTCCGGATTTGTTTGCCACCCTCGGCACATCCTTTGTGCGCGGACGCGACTTTCGAGATTCGGATACAGACGATGCGCCTGGAGTGACGGTGATCAACCTTGCAATGGCGAAGCGGTACTGGCCGAACGAGGATGCAATCGGAAAAAAGGTCATCATTCCCGCGCATCCCGATCGTCCCCTCTTCGTAGTTGGAATTGTGGCTGACACCAAGCACTCATCGCTGCGTGAAACTCCGGCTCCGGAGATGTTCGTTCCCTATACGCAGGACGCGTGGCCGTCGATGGCGATCATGCAGGTTGTGTTGCGCAGCCGCGCCGCACCGGACTCCGTGATGGGCGGCGCTCGGGACGCTTTGCGTTCAATCGACTCCGGCCTGCCCATAGCCAGAGTCACGACTCTCTCCGCGATGACAGACAGCGTTCTGTCCCCGGAGCGGTTCTCCATGGTGCTTTTGGGATTCTTCGGCGCATTCTCGCTCCTGCTTGCCGCGGTGGGCATTTACGGAGCGATCTCGTATTCCGTCGGACGCCAGACGCGCGAAATCGGCATTCGCATGGCTCTGGGCGCGCAACGGGAAAGTGTATTCCGTGCCGTGCTCGGTCACGGCCTTCGTCTGGCCGCAGTGGGAATCGGATGCGGTCTTGTCGCCGCCCTCGGCGTCGGTCAGGCATTGACAAGCTATCTCTACGGAGTCAAGGGCTACGACCCGCTGACATTCGCTGTAGTCTCGTTGGTGCTCGCCCTGGTGGCTGCGCTTGCCGGGGTATTGCCTGCGCGGCGTGCAGCGTCGATTGATCCCATGCAGGCCCTGAGGACGGAATGAGGAGTATCGAGAGATTTCCCCACAGGAGCTGCCTCATCGTTCCTCTGATTTGCGTGTTTGACCTGGACTCCCGTGGCCCGGTTCGCTGCCGGGGTGAGCCTGACCAACCCCATGTCTTCAGTTCCTCTTTCTGCACGCAATCAAAGTGCGGTCCGCGATTATGACTGGATCAAGGCCAATCCCTCCCCTGGCGGGCACAGGATTGACTCTCCGAGCCGCCGGGTTGAGGATAATGAGACAGTGCGTCCAATTCCATCCCCAGAGAGGAGCGCTCGCAATGCAGAAAGAATCGATCGCAACCACCGCCAGCCTCATCCCCCCGCAGCCTGTGCCGGATGGCGCCCAGGAGTTCACCGAGCGCGTACGCGGACTGCTGGACGGACAGCCGAAGGACGAAGCGACAGTCGCCAGGGCTTTTGACGGGTTGGACGAAATGTTCGACCTCATCGCGGCCGGCATGTATTCAATTGCTTCCATGCTGGTGGGCGAAGGCGAGGACAGCATCCGCCTGGTGGAGACGGCCGTGGCCAATACCGAGGTCTCGGGTGGTGACGATCCACTGCAATCCCGCAAGAACAGCCGCCGCGCACTGGTTGCCGCTGCGCTGGATACGCTGGCCTCTCGCGACGCCTCCAGCCTGGCCACGCCCCAAGGCCTGGAGCATGCCGTCACCTGTATTGACGACGAGGAACTGGACGCCGCCGGCGTTTCCAGCGAGGAACTGGAGAGGATGATCGCCGGGCCGGACCGCGACCGGGTGCGGAAGTGGCTGGAGAGCCTGCCTACGCCAATGCGCACCATCTTTGTGCTTCGTGCCGTCGCCGGGTTTACCACGGCAGAGACCGCCCTTCTGCTCGAAGCTCATGGCGGCCCGCAAGCCTCAGGCTGGAGCGAAGATGCGGTGCGCGAGCTGTTCCGCCAAGGACTTTGCTCGTTGGCTTCGCAGGTGCTCCACGCCGCAAATCGCTAGATTCGTTAGCCTCAGAGCCTACCCGCAAATAGTAGCGCCGTGTCTCCAGACCGGCTGTAATGGCGGCTTCTTAGCCGCCAGATGCGACTTGTGCGGGTCTGGAGACCCGCACGACAGCCGCTCAGGAGAGCGGCGCTCCAAAATCGCTAATCGCGGATAAGCTCTTAATATGTAGGTGGTCGCGGCGCATGCCCGCATTTCGCACGGTTTTCTTATCCGCCTGAACTTCCCGTCTCGGTCTATTTTTGCGCAGGTGCCGAATCGAGTTGTTTTCGCCGGGCGGCCAAGTCGCACGTCGATTCGATACACTAGTTTAAGAACCTTGCCGACCGTTTTCCGCATCCATTAAGGGCGAACAAATTCAGGCAGAGCCGCTTCTCAAGTGAGTTGAAGAATCTTGATCTCGTCAAAACATCGAAGAAAGAGCATGGTTTACCCCTGGGGTATCCTGCTCGGCCTGTCGGCTGTGGCTTCGGCCGGGTACGGGCAAGCGACGCCGCAAATCAACGGCATTGCGCCCAGCCAGGCATCCGGACCCACAGCCCAGAGCTTCCAGGGCAGCGTGACCAAAGGCGAAGCAACCGGCCAGACCCTCGACCTGACGCTTGATGACGCCATGCAGCGCGGCCTGAAGAATAACCTCGGCGTGATTTTGAGCGCCACGCAGACGGCCTCCGCACGCGGCCAGCGGCTCAGCCAGTTGCAATCCCTGCTGCCCAGCGTGGACGGGAGCTTCAAGGACACTGTGTCGCAAGTCGATCTTCCCGCTGAGGGGCTGCGCATTCCCGGCTTTCCCACCATCATCGGCCCTTTCGGCTTCCAGGATCTGCGCGGCTCGCTGAGCTGGTCGCTGGTGAACGTAGCTTCGCTGCGCAACTACCTGGCGGCGCGGCACAATTTCACCTCATCCCAGTTGAGCGCCGAAGATGCGCGCGACATGGTGGTGCTCACCGTGGGCAATGCCTACCTGCTTGCCCTGGCCGATGAGTCGCAGGTCAGCAGCGTCGAAGCCCAGGTGGCCACCTCCAAGGTTTCTCTCGATCAAGCGGTCGCAAACCACGATGCCGGCACCGCGCCGAAGCTCGACGAGCTGCGGGCGCAGGTCGACTACCAAAGCTTGCAGCAGCAGTTGATCGTGGCCAAGAATTCGTTCGAGAAAGACAAGCTGGCGCTGGCCCGCACCATCGGCCTGCCCCTCGCGCAGAGCTTCAACCTTGCGGACAAAGTGCCCTACAGGCCATTCGACGAACTGGATGTGGAAGCGACCATTCGCCAGGCGCACGCCAACCGCAAAGACCTCGCCGCCATGGTGGAGCAAGTGAAGGCCGCCGAGCAGCAGCGCAAGGCAGCTACCGCGGACCGCTTTCCGACTCTGGCGTTCAACGGAGATTATGGCGACATCGGCGTGAATCTGAGTCACTCGCACGGCACCGGCGACGCGACGGGCACACTCAGCGCGCCGCTTTTTGCGGAGTTTGCCCTGCGCGGGGAGGCCGAGGTCGCACAGTCCACATTGGACACGGATCAGGCTAAGCTCAGCGACCAGAACGCGCAGGTGGACGCAGACATTCGCGATGCGCTGCTGGACATTGCTTCGGCGCAAAAGCTGGTGGAGGTGGCTCGCTCCAGCATGGACCTGGCCAACGAAGCTCTGAAAGAAGCGCAGGATCGCTACAAAAACGGCGTGGATGACAACCTGGCGGTGAGCCAGGCGGAGCAAAGCGTGGCCCAGGCCGACAATCAATATGTGACCAGCCTTTACCGGCACAATGTGGCCAAGCTCAGCCTGGCGCGTGCAATGGGCGCGGGGCAGAGTTACCAGAATTATTTGGGAGGAAAGTAACCGTGGCGGATACGACGACAACGCCGGCCCCATCGGCGCCGGTTCAAGAGACTGAGATTACGCAGCCGAAGAAAAGCCGCAGGGG
>Ga0302325_10021743_pt1 | contig 13425 bp, 13 predicted proteins | sample Palsa_T0_2_FD_201948 | JGI IMG/M metagenome (GOLD analysis project Ga0302325, IMG submission 201948) | Peat permafrost microbial communities from Stordalen Mire near Abisko, Sweden - Palsa_T0_2 | ecosystem: Environmental > Terrestrial > Soil > Palsa > Peat permafrost | place: Sweden: Abisko... | reverse complement strand
GAGGAAAGTCGGGCGATGAGCGCCGTTCTGGTCACCGGTGGTTCGGGCTTCATCGGAAGCCACACCATCGTGCAGCTGCTCGCTGCCGGACACGACGTGCGCACCACGGTGCGCAATCTCGCTCGCGAGCCCGACGTCCGCGAGCTCGTCCGCGCCGGCGGCGGCGAGCCCGATGGCCGCCTCAGCTTCGTCGCCGGCGACCTCGACCACGACGCCGGCTGGCCCGAGGCCGTCGAAGGAATGGAGTACGTGCTGCACGTCGCGTCGCCGTTTCCCGCGACCGTTCCCAAGCGCGAAGACGAGCTGATCGTTCCCGCGCGCGACGGTGCGTTGCGCGTCCTTCGGGCGGCTCGCGATGCGGGCGTCAAGCGCGTGGTGATGACGTCGTCGTTCGCCGCCATCGGCTACGGCCACCCGGAGCAGAGTGCGCCGTTCGACGAGACCTCCTGGACCAACCTCGACGGACGTGATGTCACGGCGTACGTCAAGTCGAAGACCATCGCGGAACGCGCCGCTTGGGACTTCATCGCTAGGGAAGGCCGCGCTCTCGAGCTCTCCGTGGTCAATCCCGTAGCGGTGTTCGGTCCGGCGCTCGGACACGATTTCGCGACCTCGATTCTGCTCGTGCAACGCCTCATGGACGGCGCGGTACCGGGCTGCCCCAGAATCATGTTCTCGGCCGTCGACGTGCGCGACGTGGTCGACTTGCATCTGCGCGCGATGACGCATCCCCAAGCTGCCGGTCAACGGTTCCTCGCCTGCGCCGGCGACGCCATGTGGGTCGTCGAGATGGCGCGGGTTCTCAAGGACCGCCTCGGCTCGGCGGCGCGCCGCGTTCCCGCGCGCGAGTTGCCCGACTGGGTCGTGCGTTTGTTCGCATTGGTCGAACCGGCAGCGCGACAGATCATTCCGGAACTCGGCAAGAAGAAGAACGCAACGAGCGCGAAAGCGATGACGACTCTTGACTGGGCGCCTCGACCGCGCGAAGAGGCGATCGTCGCGACGGCGGAGAGCCTGCGGCGGCTGGGCCTCTTGAAAGCCGCGCCCTAGGTTGACGCGCCCAACCGGAACGCGTCGGCCATATCCGCCTGTTCGGATCGCTTGATTCCTAGCGAGCCGGCGATCTCGCTCCAGCCGCGGACAGCGCCCGCCACCCTATCGATGATCGATGTCGCCACGGAGTCCTTGATGCGGAAATACGGCGCTACGGATCTGACGAGGTCGAGATCGAGGGCGTTGTCGCTTTCATCGATATTCAGGCAGAGACCGGTCGAGTCCGGAACCGGATTCATGTCGAACGCCGGCGAGAGTTGCCAGCCGGCATCGGGTGCGAGCAGAAAACCGTGGTTGCGGAGGTGGTCGTCTGTGTTGGACACCATGACGTTGAAGACGACTCGCGACCAGAGCTCGATGAGATCCTCACGAGGTGCGGCGCCTTGCGACATGATGACCTCAGCGATCTCGAGTCCTTGAAAGCACCGAACAGGGCGCGGCCATCTTTGGGAAACTGCGGCCCCGCAAACATCCCGATGTCGGGATCGAGGACATGCTTGTGCAAGGTCGTGTCGGCAAGCGCAGCGTCGTCGAACGTGAAGTCGAAAAGTTCGCCGATGCGTCCGGGGCGCGCCCGTAACGTGCCGAGTCGCCTGGGAAGCTCGTCGACGGCCCAATCTTCGTAGACCAGGATCGTCCGGTCCATCATCTGCCGTCCCGCATCCGAGCGCGCGGAAGGTTCGCGTCCTGCAGGTCGCGCCCAAGGGTGTCGACCGCGGCGACCGTATCAAGATCGCCGTCGAGTCCGAGCACGTGCAGAACGGCAAGATACGCCCCGATCGTGACGCCCATCCCGCCGCGCTCGACGTTCCTCAGCGTCATGACGGACATCCCTGCCCGCTCCGCGACGAGCTTGGCAGAAAGCCGGCGGCGAAGCCGCGCCAAGCGGATCCGTTCGCCGAGCCGGGAAAGCCGGCGCTCCATAGGTGGGAGCAGCGGCGCGATCCGTTTAGCCATGCCATTATTCTAGCATATTTCGGCCGGGAAAGCAGCAATAATGGCGATTAAGGAGGCTCGACCCGCGCGAAGATGCGATCGTCGCTACGGCGGAGAGCCTGCTCCGATTGAGCCTCTTGAAAGGCGCGCCCTATGGAGGTTCTTCAGCGGCTCCCTAACACTCGCTGTTCGAGAATCCGACTCGGGCCGACCGGAAGTTCACCGGCGAAAAGACGTGCACCCAGGCGAAGCCCCGCGTCGCTTCCCGCGGGTCGAGCCTGGCGCGGACGTGCTTCTTGCCGCTCGGACCGATCGTGATCGTGCGCATGCGCCAGGCGTGATTGTTCGACCGCGCCCAGTGATATTTGACGACGTGCGGCATGCCGGCCGGCCAGTTCGACGTCACGATGTCCGCGTCGAACTGGAAGAATCCGCAGCCGTTGATGGAGTTGCGGGATTCAACGTTCTCGACGGTGATGGTCGGCGCGGCGGCAGCCGGTGCGAGCGGCGCCGCCGCAGCAATCGCGAGCGCGAACGAAGTTGCGGCCAATACGGAAAAGCGCATGATCGATCCCTCGGATCAGAGTGGTTGCTCGTCTTGCTTTGTCGCCGGAGTCTGCGGCTCCCGCCGGTGCCTTCATCGGAAGTATCGCAATCGTCGCCGGAGAATCCCGGCCGGGGAGGTACCCTGCCGTGGACGGCCCCCGTGTTCTCCTGGTCTGGTCCGACGTCGTTTGACCGTTTTGCTATCTCGGCTCGGTCTGGGTCGAACAAGGAGCGCAACAACTCGGCGTCGCGACGCGCTGGTTGCCGTTCGAGCTGCACGCCGACACCCCGCCGGACGGTGCGCCGAAGCCGTTTAGCGATGCGCAGTGGCCGGCGATCGCGCATCGCCTGCGCGTGCTCGCGCAGCAGGTCGGTGTGCCGATCGAACCGCCGCGCCGGAACGTCAACTCTCGTCTCGCCCTCGAGACCGGTGAGCTCGTGCGCGCTCGCGCCGGCGACGAATCCTCAGCGGCGTTCCATCACGCCGTGTCCCGGGCGTTTTTCGTCGACGGCGCCGACATCGCCGACCTGCTGGTGATCGCGAACCTCGCCGCGCCGTTCGGCATAGGCGAAGAGGAGGTTCGCGCGGCCTGGGCGTCTCACGCGTATGGCCGCGCGATCGATGAGTCGATGCTCGCCGCGAGGGCTGCGGGCGTGTCGGGTGTCCCGGCATTCGGCTGGCCCGGATCCCGCGCCATCAGCGGGATGATGGAACCGCAGCGCATCGTCGCCGTGCTGCAAGGTACGACGGGCTAGAGCGGTTATGCCGCGGTGTGCGCACGCAACGAGCTGTACGGCGACGCTACGGTCACCGGAGACGGTGTAGGCCTGTACTATCATCTGCTGGGCACCAGCGGGAAGCTCGAGCACTGGAATTACGACACGTTCCGCGTGCTCGCCGAACCGACGGCCGGGAAACCGACGATAACCTTTGCGCTCGACGCGACGGGCGAGGTCGCGACTCTTACCGTCGGCAGCGACCCGACGATGGTCTTCACCCGGGTCCCCGAGAAGCGCTGAAATCGAGGTCACCGCCTCGTAAAATGTAGGGATTCCCCTACTCCGAAGGCCGGCGTCGCCGTGCTATCGTGGCCCCGATGAAACGGCGCGCCGCCGACCATGCGGGGCCTCGCGCTTGATTCCATCTGTCGATTGCCGTTTTCCGACCGAGGAATGCTCATGCAGCGCCACGCCGCTCTGTCCTTTTGCTCGCTTGCGGGAGCGCTCACGCTCCTCGCCGCGTTCACCGTCGGGTGCAACGGCGGTTCATCGACGGTACCGCCCTTCGGATCTGGGAGCACGGCGACCCCGTCGCCCACGCCGCTGCCCGCATCGACATCGGCAACCCTCTCCGTCGGAACATCCGCGGCGAGCGCGTCATTGGGGCCCGTGTTGGGCGGCTACAGCGGCAGCATCACCTTCCCTCGCGCCTCGAGCACCGCGACGCTGATGTTGACGCTCGATGCCACGCAGCCCGGAGGGACGCCGGCGGTGCAGAGCGTGAGACGCCGGGCCCAGACGATCGGCGGTGCCGGTATCGCGCCCATCGCGTTCATGACGATCACATCGAACGTGACGGTGACGTTCGGCGCAACGCCCGGGTTTTCGTTCACGTTGCCGGCCGGCGCTTCGAGCTTGGGGCAGATCAGTTATGTCGCGCTCTACGATCCGACGGCGAATCCGCAACCGGGCTGGACGACGTTCGAGGGTCCCGGAACGGTGAGCGGAAACGTCATCACCTTCACCGGATCGACCGCGAGCCTGCAGCTCGAGGCGGGCGTCACCTACGACATCGCGCTGTTCACGGCCACGAGTCCGCTGCCGACGCCGACGCCCGCGCCGACAGCGACGCCGACGCCCGCACCTACGCCGACGCCCACGCCTAAGCCTACACCCACGCCCGTGCCTACGCGAACACCGACGCCGACGCCCTCACCCACGCCAAGTACGGCGTCGCTCAGCTACGAGTTTGGACTCGACCCGAGCGGTTCGGCGATCGGAATCCCGCCGGTCGGACGGAACGCCGCGGGGACGTCAGGCTATATCGTGGACTTTGGGTATCCGTCGAGCAATCCCGCCGGCTTCCTCGTGAGCTTGACCGAATACGCGCTGCAAAACACGCCACCGACGACGTTTGCCGGCAACGTGTTCGAAATGACCTTGTTGCTGTCGTATCAGGGGACGGGCAACCCGTCGATTAGCTTCAGCCAGGACGACACGACCCCGGGGGAGTTCAGCATCGAAAGCTCGCTGTTGGACTTGTCGGAGAACTATACGATGTCGGTCCGCAACGGCGGCGGCGCGACGGTCACGACGACGCCGCGCAAGCCGCAGGTGGGGTATCCCGGAACCTATCTCTTCTTTCCGTCGCCGTTCAGCGGCCTGACGGTGGCCAACGGGAAGACTGTGACCGTCTTCATCACCGAGCAGTAGCCGGCGGCCGCGGCCATGATGGCGCCGATGGCATCACAAGGGCTGTCCCGCAGCGTCTTCGAACGTCTCGCCGACCGGACCGGCGGAGGCGCCCGCTCGAGAGATGGCATGATCACGCGGCCGATTTCGTGTCGCCGACTTATCGGAAGGCAACGGGAGCGCGCGTTCCTGATCGAGCGCCGTCGCGATCTGGGCAAGGGTAACGGCGGTATCGTCCTGATCGCCGGAGATGCTGGAATCGGCAAATCGCGGCTCGTCCGAGAATTTCTCGACGCTACCGGTGGAGCTCGCGGGCGAGTCGCGATCGGCCGCTGCCGTCAGTACACCGGACGCCCGTACGAACCGATCGTCGAACTCTTGGCAGCGTTCGCGCCCGAGTCCGCGTACGTGCCGCCCGCCCCGTCGCAGAACGAACAGCTCGCTGCACACGCGGAAGCACTGCTTGCTGCATCACGAAAGCACGCGCTGGTCGGCGTCGTCGAGGATCTCCACTGGGGTGACCTCGGAACGCTGCTCGTTCTCACGTCACTCGCGGAACGCATCGCGACGAGCCGCATCCTGATCGTCGCGACGTATCGGAGTCCCGAGCTCCATCCCGACCATCCCCTGTTCGTTCCGCTCGCGAATCTCTTGCGAAGCCCTAGCGTCGCCCAGATCGAGCTCGCGCCGCTGACGAGTGACGAAACGAGCAGCTTCATCACCGCCACGCTCGAAAATGCCGAGATCTCACCCGATGCGCGTCGCGAGGTCGCACGGGTCGCCGAAGGGAATCCCTTTTTTCTCGAAGAGCTGCTGCGGAGCACGCTCGCCGCGCGCGGTACGCGAGATCGTGCGGTCAAACTGCCCACGACGATTCGCGGCGCGATCCACGAACGGATCGAAAGGCTCGAGGCCGACGATCGCGCGATCCTCACCCAAGCTGCCGTGATCGGTCGCCGCTTCGACATCGGGATTCTCGCCCACTCGATGGGCGTCGACTTATCCGAAGCACTGTCCGCGTTGCAGCGTGCCCACGCATTGCAGCTCATCGAAGAGACCGGCGATCCGGTGACGTTCCGTTTCCGGCACGCACTGACGCGCGAGGCCATTTACGGCGATCTGCTCGCCGCGCAGGCGCAGCCGCTGCACCGTCGTATCGCGTCGGTGCTCGAAGCGCGAGGCGCTGACGAGCGTACTCTGGACGCGCTCGCGTACCACTGGTGGGCGACGGGTGATCGCGAGAAGACGCTGATCTATGGAGAGCGGGCGGGCGACTTTGCCCGGACCGTCCATGAATACGCGGGCGCGGTGGCCGCCTACGAGCGAGCGCTGGCGCTGCTCGATCCGCAGCGGCGTGACGCCGCACGAATCCTGGTGAAGATCGGCGCCACGTGCTTTCGCGCCGGACTGATGGATCGGGCGATCGACTGCTTCGAAATCGCCTGGCGCTTCTTCCGGGAGACCGGCGACGATCCGGCGTTTCTGTGCCGGCTGGTCCGCGATTTTGCCGGTGCCCTCTTCAACGACGGCCGAGCCGGCGAAGCGCTGGAGTTGTGGCGGGAAGCCATCGACGTCATCATTGCGACCGGCAACCGCAGCGTCGCCGACATCGCGCGGGCCACCTACGCTACCTATTTGATCGACGGCGGATATGTCGAGGAGACAGCGGCGGTGCTCGCCGCCGTGGACGCGACATCGATCGAAGCCGACCCGGCGACGGCACTCGCATACCTATCGACGAATTGCATGACCGCCGCCCTCACCGGCGATCGCGAACGCCTTCGATCGTCGGCCGCAAGGCTCTGTGCCGTCGGCGAACGCGTCGCTGAGTCGGTGCTCAGCTGCACCGACATCGGCCAAGCCGGTGTCTTCGCGCTCTATACCGGCGAAACGGATGTCGCGCGCAATTGCATCGCGCTATCGGTCGACAATGCTGTCGCGTATCGAGCGAGCGTCGCCGCGATCGGTGACCTCATGCTCGCGCGCGCGGATGTGGAGACCTCCTGCGGTGAGTATCTGGCTGCCCGCGCAATCTTTCACCGCGCACGGGCAATGCTCAGCGAGGTCAAGCTGTCGAGGTTCTACCTTACACACATCGCGCTCGCTATCGGCATCGCACTCGACGACGGCGAACTGCTTGCGCTCGAGCCCGATGCGGCGATGTTGCGCGAAGCTTTCGCTACCGGAAAACCGCCGATTTTCGGGCCGCTGGCGGGATTCTCCGGTCAGATCCGCGCCGCGCGCGGCGACATCACGGGAGCTCGGCATCTTCTGCGCGACGCAGTGACGGCCGCCGCCGCAGCGCCGACCTCGCTGGGTACCTTTCCACTCGTGGTCAGCGCCGCACAATGCTGTGCGCAATCCGAGGCCGATGCAGTGCGATTCCTTTGCGCGCGCGATGCCGGCAAGGGTCGCGCCCCCGCCGCTGCCGCGGCGCTCGTCGATGCCATCTTCCGTCGGCGCTTCGGCTTCGGCGATGCGACTGCGGCGGACGCTGCCGCCGCCGGCTTCGCCGACGTCGGCTGGCCGCTTTACGAGGCGCTCGCGCGCGAAGCCGGCGGTCGGCGCGACGTCGCCCGTGAGATTCGCGGGCGCATCGGCTACGTCGGTCTTGCCGGTGCAGCATCGGCGGATGCCCGGAGTACGTCTGATGAGACGGCCGATCCCCTCGCGGCGCTGCTCACATCGCGCGAGCTCGAAATTGCGCGGCTTGTCGCACGCGGGTCGACGAACCGGGAGGCCGCGACGGCGCTCAACGTCAGCGTGAAGCTGGTCGAACAGCGTCTGTCGTCGATCTTCGTGAAGCTGCGGGTTCGCTCGCGCAGTCAGCTCGCCGCCCACGTCGCATCGCTCGCTGCCCTGCCCGAAGAGTAGGGCGATGGCGCGATCCGTCTCTGGATTGCTCACCGAGCCCGAGCGCTATGTAGCCGCACGGGTCGCTCACGGCGCGCGCAACGCTGAGATTGCAAAAGGCCTCGGGCTGAGCGTGAAGACGGTCGAGAAACACCTGAGCTCGATTTATCGGAAACTCGCCATTTCGTCGCGCGTCGAACTAGCCGTCCTTTGGTCGGGAGAGGCACGACGATGAACTCGTGCCTCCGGCCGTTGCGTCTTCTTAGCCCCTTCCGACGGTTGGCGATTACTTGACCGTCGGGGAGGTGGATGTTATGGTCACGGCATGTCCAGCCTCCCGGACCAAGGCGGCGATGAGCGTGACGACCCACGTTGTTTCGTCGGGCCGCCGCCGGCTGAGGAAGGGTTGCTCGGGCTGGCGCTGATCGACGAATCGTGCGACCCTAGCTGCTTCGTTCGGGCCGAGCGCGATATGCCGCCGCCGGACGTTGCCAGCCGCCGGATGAGGCTCTCGCGCGATGCCGCTTTGACTGCGCGCGAGCTTGAAGTCGCATCGCTGCTTGCGCGTCAGATATCCAATCGCGAGATTGCCGGGAAGCTGCACATCAGCGAACGTACTGTGGAGCATCACGTACAGTCGGTGCTGGGGCGACTCGCCTTGCGAAGCCGCTTTCAAGTGACCGAAGATCTCCTGGCCCAGCACGGCTTCGCGTAGCGCGCTTTCCGCTAGATTTTCTCCGTGAGCCCGATCCGGAAAACGCTCGGGCCCGGGCCGTCGCTGATCCAGTACTCCCGTTGCCCGCCCAGCAGCACGGGACTGACTCCGCCGTTATAGCCGTTTTGATAGATCGGGAACGCCGACGAGTAGACGTTCGTGAGGTTAGACCACGACAGCGTGAGCTGCGTCCTCTGTCCCACCGGGACGCCCGCCGATAGGTTCAGGACGAAGAACGGGGGTTCGTAGTATTGGTTGTTGGGTCCGTAGTAGTTGGCGTCGAGGCGAATGAAGCCGTCGTAGCGCGTGCGCCATCCGAGGCTTGCGCTTCCGGCGGAGTAGGGCATCGAAACGCCGTTCGCCGCGCCGTTGAAGCCCGTGTTCACGCCGGTGAAGTTGTGTCCGTTGATGATGCCGAGGTTGGTCGAGTTCGGCTGACCCGGCAGGCTGTAGAAGCTTGCCGGAAGGTCGTACGGCGCGGACCGCATCAGCGCCCCCGCGACCGACCAGAAGATGCCGCGCCGCGCGTCGTGGAGTACTGAGAGCTCAATCCCTTCATAGCGGGCGCGGCCGAGATTCTGATACTTCACGACGTACAGGGGCAGACTGTTGAACGTCCCCGAGGGCGTGCTTTGAGTAAAGAGCTGGTTGACGAGGTTGGTCGTGTAGATGTCCGTCGAGATGACGATGTCGGGCCCCCGCAGACGGTAATCCATACCGCCGTCGAATCCGAACGCCGTCTCCGGTTTGACCGCAGCGTTGGTGACGCTCTCCGTGTAATAGGTCGGATTCGCCGTGTTGTTCGGCGTCGCCGGCAGCGCGCCGCCGATGATGTTGGTCAGCACGGCCGGCGCGATCGAGGAGCCCGCCGAGAGGCGGTACGAGATCGCGTTTTCGGGGCGCCACGTGAACGCAACGCGCGGCGCCATGTAGGTTGAGACGTAATCGGAGAAGGTGACGTTGTTGTTCACCGATGCGTGCGCATCGTATCGGTTGTAATAAAGGCTCGCGACACCGCGCACGTTTCTCGCAACGTCGAATGTCGCTCGCGCGAGCAGCGACTCGATCACTTCGTAGTTTCCCGGATACGGGTTGGCGGCGATGTCGGTCGCGGTAAATCCGGGAAACGCGTAGCCGTAGTCGTACGTGAACAGTGAGCTGTACTGCGTTTTGTCGAAGGCGAGCGTATAGGTGTCGTCTCCGACGGGAAGGTCCGCCTGGAGCGTGAGACCGCCGAGGTTGGTGCCGTACGTGTAGGTGTACGCTCCGAGGCTCGGCGTGTACTGAACCGGGATCCCGTTGTACGTCGTGTACGACGGCGCATTCCCGCTGGCGGCGGCGCCGTAGAGCGTGACCGGAACGTTTCCCGGCAGAACGCTGTTCGCCCCGAGGAACGGTACGCCGTTTTCGTAGTTCTGGCGTGAGTTGAATTGAATGGCTTTCGCCGAGAGCGTCACCTTTCCGAGCTGACCCACTGCGTCGATGGTGAACGCCGTGTTGTAGCCTTGACCGGAGAGCTGTGCCGTCGACGAGCCGTCGTACGCCATTGCCGCCTGAATCGGACCCGCCGGGACCGAGCCCGTATAGCCGGCGGGCGGGGTGAAGACGTAATTGCCGAGGTTCTCCAAGCCGAGCTGCTGGAAGGTCTGCGTCCCGAAGAACCCCGCGGTGACGTATAGCGACGGCGAGAAATCGTAGCGCAGCTTGGCGAGCTCGCCCCGGTTGCTGTAGCCGGTGTGGTCGATCGTGCAACACCCAACAGCCTGAACGTTCACGATCGGCGGAGGTCCGAAGTACTGGCCGGCGTTCGCGCCGGGCGACGAGTAGCAATTGTTTCCGACGCAGGGGGCGAACGGCTGACCATTGATCGCGTTGGTGTTGTTCTGGCCCAGGATGAAATACGTCGGCCGCCCGTCCGAAGGGCCCGGGCTTTCCTGCTGCTCGTACCCGACCGCAAACGACAGCTTGTCACCGAACCGGCCGACGTACTTCGACTTGAAGATCGAGCCGCCGAACCCGTCGGTCTCGATCTCGAAGCGGCCGCCGGGGCGCGCGCTGCGTGGATCGACGGTCACAAAGTTGACCGAGCCATTGATGGCGTTGTTGATGCTCGGGGTCGTAGCGCCGGGGCCTTTCACGATGTCGATGCTCTGAATGATCCCGGTCGGTATCCAGCCGACGCTGAAACCCTGATTGCTGGCGGCGCCGTACATCGGGTGCCCGTCGATCAGCGTCCCTGTTTCGAACGGCTCGCCGCCGCGTACGACCGCGAAGACGACGTTGTCGAACGCGGCGCTCGAATTGCCCTCATACTCCGAAGAACGGCTGAGGGAGACGCCGGGAACGCTCTCCAAGATCTCGCGAACCTCCGGCGTGTCGCGCTCGTCGAGCTGCTGCGCGTTGATCGTCTGGACCGCCGCCGGCGTTACGTTGAAGTGACCGCCCGTCGCCGTTGTCTTCACGCTGCCGATCTGTCTGAGGCTCGAGTTCGCGGCGGCAAGCGTCACATCGACGACCGTTTCACCGTCGGTGATCGCGATGTCGGCCCGGGAGGCATCGTTGTAGCCCGCCGCATGAACGGTCAGCGTGTAAATGCCTGCTGCGAGGTCCGATAGTACGAACGTCCCGTCTGCACGGCTGGCCGTCGTCCGGACGACCGGACCGGAAGCTTCAATCGAGGCTCCGCCCAGGCCGCCGTGCGTGCCGGTGACCGTCCCGCGGATCTGCGCTCCGGTTGTGGTGATCGTCTGCGCGGAGAGGAAACCGTACGATGCGAGAAACGCGATCGCTGCCGATCCGGCGACGAGCAGGATGTGACGAATCATGCAAAGGCCCTCGGCGAAGGAGTATAGGGTCCCGTAACGTCAGCGTAACGCACGGTCGGCGAAGCAAGCATCGGTGAAATACCTACGGAGCCGGTCACGGCGGGATCAAACAGGAGCCGTCGGCGCAGTCGTCGTCCCGGCGGACCGGCAGACGCCGTGTCACCATCGCGACGATCGCGTCGCGCACCGACACCGGCCCGTAGCTGCGCAGGCGGTCGACGGCGATGCCGTGCTCGTACAGGACGATGGACGGCTTGGCGATCCCGAGACGCGTGGAAACGCCCGCATCAAGCGGGGCATCGAAGCGGCAAAACCGACACCGTCCTTCGAACTCGGCGGCGAGCTCCTCGAGCTCCTCTGGAGCGTGCACGCCGGGTGCCGCGCCCACGCCGGTGAAATCGACCACGGTGAGTTCAGGCGACACCAACTTGTCGCCGTCGAACGCCGTAATCGAAAGTTCTTTCACGCGGCGCATCAGGTCGCAACCCTGACGTCACCGAGCGTCGGACGCTCCTTCGCCGCATCGTTGAGCGGCGCGCTGACCTCTCGCTGCGCCCGCACGTACGGCCCGACGCAGAAGATGAATCCTACGGCGGCCGCGACCGTGCAGACCGTCCCGACGAGGGCGAGCGACATCCTCAGCCCGGTGGCACCGCCGTGGAAGAGCCGGTCGCTGACGGCCGCGACGCCCACCGTGCCGATCACCGTCGAGATGAAGTCGAAGAATCTGTACAGGCCCACGATCTGTCCGCGCACTTCGTTGGGCGTGGTGTCCTGAATCGCGTTGACCTGGAGCGCGGCGATGACACCGCTCAGGAGCATGGCGACGGCCATGAGGGCTGCCGACGCCGTGTAGGACGGCACCAGCGGGAATGCCAGCACGAACGCGATCGCCGCCGCCGGGAAGTACACGAACAGCCGCGACAACAACTCACCCTGTTTGCGGTTCACCAGCATTTGCGCGAGTGAGCCGCCCGCGAGCCTGCCGGCGACCGAGGTGACCGCCTGCAGCGTCCCGACGACCGCCGCCGCCGCGACGATCGGCACGTGATAGACGCGATTCGCGAAGGTCGGCTGCCAGTTGAGAATCGCATAGGTCAACGCCGTGAAGAGCGAGCTGGCGATCATGAAGATGACCCACAGGCGCCCGTGCCGGCGCATGTACCAGGCGAAGGTTCGCAGGCTCTCGACCACCGTGCGCGTCGCGGAACCGACCCGCGATTCCATGCGCGTCGGTTCCCGGATCGTCAGCAGCAGCGCGCAGACGGCAGCTCCGAGACCGGCGACCGTGACGTAGCAGAGCTGCCATGGATGCACGAGCCCGATCAGCGGGAGGACGCGCGGTCCGATCCGCTCGGCGAATTCCAGGTTGTAGCCGCACAATGCGAGCCCCGCGCCGGTCCCGATCGAGACGCCGATCCCGAATAGGCTGATCGCAATGGTGCGGCGGTCGCGCGAAAACGAGTCGACCAGGATATGGAAGATCGATGCGCCGCCGATCGACATGGCGAAGCCGTTGACGAAGCGCACCGTGAAGAGCTGCCAGGGGTGTGCTGCCAGCACCACCGCCAGCGCGGTGATCGTCCACAGCACGCCGCTGGCCAGGATCAGGTTCCGGCGGTTATAGGTGTCGGCGAGAATGCCCCCGACGTAGTAGATGAAGACGCCGCCCAGGAAGACCGAGGAGACGGCGATCGCGGCGAACTGAGTGTCGTCGATCCCGTAGGTCTGCTCGATCGGTTTCACGAGCACGCTGACTTGGCCGAGGTCGATGCCGCAGGCGAGCTCATAGGCCAGCACAACGACGAGCGTGTACCAGTGGGCCCGGGACGGGGATGCGCTCCTCTCAGCTACGGTGGTCGACACGGTGCGCCCTTACGGTACGTCGGCGAGCGGGGTAGGGCATCCGCAGAATGCCTACACCGGCCGATCCGTGGATCACGGATGCCGTCTTCGCCCGGATCGGCTATGCTTGGACGATGAAGAGCCGGCGAACTCTCGTACCGTTCGGAGCGAATTGGCGCTATCGCCACCAGGACGGTCCTCCTCCCGTCGGCTGGACGGGCGAAACCTTCGATGACGGCG
>Ga0302325_10021741_pt1 | contig 13426 bp, 12 predicted proteins | sample Palsa_T0_2_FD_201948 | JGI IMG/M metagenome (GOLD analysis project Ga0302325, IMG submission 201948) | Peat permafrost microbial communities from Stordalen Mire near Abisko, Sweden - Palsa_T0_2 | ecosystem: Environmental > Terrestrial > Soil > Palsa > Peat permafrost | place: Sweden: Abisko... | reverse complement strand
ATAGGCACCGTCCAGATGTCACCACCCGATACGAACGCCACTTCGTTCGTCGTCGGCGAAAGGGATGGTTCGTAGAAATAAGGACGTGAGTTAGGCTCACTCGCGAGTGAACTGGCGAGAATGCACGTCAGAACGAGAAAAAATAGGCTTCGCATGGCGTTTTTGCAAGGTTAGCAGAACGCGTCTAGCGGCGTGATACAAGTATTGAAATGCAGAGACGCGCTTTTCTTCAAACCCTGGCGGCCGTGCCGATGTTGGAAGTGTCGCAAGCCGCAGCGCAAGGCGGATTGAAACTCGGATTCGACACCTACTCGCTGCGTGCCTTCAAGTGGAAAGACATGCAGTTGATCGATTGGGCCGCCGCACATCAATGCGACACGATTCAAATTTCAAGTTCCGACGATTATTCAAGTCTCGATCCTGCACACCTCGCAAAGGTGAAAGACTACGCCACCAGCAAGGGCATGACGCTTGATGCCGGAATCGGGTGCATCTGTCCAGCGTCAAAATCCTGGAGAGCGAAGGACGGCAAAGCGGAAGATGTAGTAGTAACCGGGTTGAAAGTCGCCAAGGCGGTAGGCGCCACATCCATGCGCTGCTTCATGGGTTCGAGCGACGACCGCACCAGTTGGGACCAGATCGAGCGCTGCATGGATGTCACCATCAAGGTTTTCCGCGCAGTCCGCACCCAGGCGCAGGATCTCAATGTGAAGATTGCTCTCGAAAACCATGCCGGCGATATGCAGGCGAGAGAAACCCGCGACGTAATCGAGCAGTCCGGCAAAGATTTCGTCGCAGCGAATCTGGATACCGGCAATCCCATGTGGGTAGCGGAAGATCCCGTGTTGACCATGGAAATCCTCGGACCTTACACAGTGACAACCCACGTCAGAGACTCCGCGGTCTTCGAGCACCCTCGCGGCGCTGCGGCGCAATGGGTAGTGGCGGGCGAAGGAAACGTTGACCTCAAGCGAATCACCGAATTGCACCACCAACTGTGTCCGCAGGCCGCGATGCAACTGGAAATTATCACCGGCCGCCCGCCCCGCATCGTTCCCTACCTCGAACCGGAGTTCTGGAAGGCCTTCCCGAAGTCTCTGGGCAGCGATTTAGCGCGCTTTGTCGACTTAGCAAAGAAGGGACATCCCTTCATGGGGTCGATGGTCATCGAAGATTCCCCCGGCAAGAAGCCAGCGGAATATACGGCCGCGCTCAAGGAGCAACAGGAGGTGGACCTCGCAAAAAGCCTTGATTACGCGAGAAAATCGTTGGGTGCGGGAATAAAAGGAACGTCCTAATCAATCCAAGTAGTCATTGCGGGCGTATACGGATGTGAGATATAGTTTGGTGGGTTCGTAAACGCGCCCGCAACAAGGAGAATTCAATGAAAAAGTTCATCGTTTCGGCAACTTTGGTAATGTCCTTCACCGCTCTGAGCGCGTTCGGGGCATCCATGACTGGCTTTGTCTCGGACGCCATGTGCGCAGGTAAGGGCAAGGGCGGAGATGCCTCTCATGCGGAATGCGCTGCTAAGTGCATGAAGGGTGGATCACCGGCCGTGCTCGTGGTTGGGGATAAGGTTTACAAAGTGTCCAACCCAGAAAAGCTGACCGATTTTGCCGGCAAGAAGGTTACCGTTGACGCCAAGGTCGACGGCGACAGCATCACCGTTGCTAAGGTTATGTAGTTTTTAGGAAGGCTGTGAAAGGGCGGGTGCTTCGGCATCCGCCTTTTTTGTTTGTTGGGTATCCGCTTGAGTCATGTACAGATTGGTGGGGCGGTCCCCCTGGACCGCGCGGGACGCCCTCGTCCCGCTGCCGCAAGCCGATATCACATTTTTATTCTTGTGAGGAATCTCCGCAAAAATTGGTGGCGGCGCGCGGACTCGAACCGCGGACCTACGGATTATGAGACCGTCGCTCTAACCAGCTGAGCTACGCCGCCTGAATAACTTCGGAGACTTCTAGTTTACAACAATGTTGTCTATCAATCCCGCGTTAGCGCCCCGTACTGTGCGCCATGCGATTCCACCATCCAAAGTCGAGAGGCGGCCACCTTTTTTGTGAGCAAGGCCAGCGAGGTAGGCGTCTGTGGTCTGGCGTGATCCCGTCAGAATGGACAGGTCGAAAAGAGACGCATCCGTCAGGCTAATCTCATCTGGCCAGAAATTGTGGATTCCCGCAAAGCTGGCCTTGAAACGAGCCAGTGACACGGATGCCATCCCGGGCGTTAGCCTTAAATTTGGATAACTGACTTGTGAAACGATGCGGACGAACCCATTTTCTGTGATGGGTGACGTGGCCCATCCTTCCACTGCCGCCACCGAGCGGAACCATTCGACGGCCGCCGCATGATGGACGTGAGCGGAATCAAGAAGACTAATCAACAAGTTGACGTCGAGCAAACGGACCATTATTCTTCGTCGGCCAAATTGCGGATCAGTTCGTTCGTGATCGGGATCGCGCCGGGATTGTGAATCCATACGGGAATGCCGTCTTGTAACTCCACCGTGGGCGAAGCATCGGTAAGTAAACCTCGGCGGGCAAGATCGGAGATCGCCCGGCCCAAACCTTGGTTTTTGAGGCGCGCGAGCTGCTTGGCAGCCTCCATCACATCATCTTCGATTTCCAATGTGGTACGCATATTGACATCATAGCATCTTCCCTTCAACGAAATCCAGCTAATCCGGAACATACTGCCGCAAGTACCGGTGCGCCATCGAAAAGCCCTTCGCATAATCTGGACTAAAATCCGGCCCCGGCCGGTTCGGAGAGCCATACAGCGGGTCTTCGTGCTCCAGGCTCATCGCCCCCTGATAACCAGCGCGCTGCAACACCGTAAAGAATTCCGCCCAATTAATCGACCCCAAACCAGGCAGCCGATAAAGATGCCATTCCCCACGCCCCGCCGGGTTGATGCCAGTCTTGCGCAGCACATCCCAGCGAATCTCCGTGTCCTTCAAATGCACGTCATAGATCTGGCCCACGTAATCCCTTGCCACCTGAATCGGGTCCATGAACTGCCACACCATGTGCGAGGGGTCGTACTGCAAGCCCACGTGGGGAGAGTTGTTAAACCCCTTGAACAGCGCGTCGAATCCCTGAGGGCTAATCGCGACATTGGTACCCGTCGCAAGGCTGCCCGGATAGGGCTCCCACAGGATCCGAACCTTGTTCTTTTCGCAGGCCGGGAAGTAACGTTCCGTATAAACCTTGACGATCTCATCGACATTCTTCTCGAGAGTCAGCTTCGGATCCCTGCCGGAGGATGTCCCGATATAAGGGATACCCATCTTGCCGGCATTCTCGATTAGCTTGACGAAATAGTCGTTGTCGGTTTTGCGCTTAGCAGGGTCCGGGTCGATGTGTTGCTGGGAAGCCTGGAACGCGGAAACGTTCATCTGATACTTGGCAAGCGTCTGCTTCGCGGCATCCAATTGGGCGTCGGTGACAACATTGGCGTCCATGGTAGACCGGCGTGTGGCGCCCAGAATCATATTCGTGAAGCCATCTTCCTTGGCGAAACGGACGTTAGCTTCGGTGTAAGGTCCGAGGATGCCGAGCTTGGGCTTCCATTCAACGGGTCGGCTGGGCGGTTGGGCCTGCGCAGCAGCGGTGGCGGCGAGGGCACTGAGAACAGTTCTGCGAGTCATGGGTTGCTCCAACGTTAGGTTACTGTACAAGAGAGAGCTATGAAAGCGTTAGTGAAGAGCAGAAGTGAAAAAGGATTGTGGCTGGAAGAGATTCCTTCGCCGGAAATTGGGATCAACGATGTCCTGATCCGCGTGCGTTACACAGGAATTTGCGGCACAGATCTGCATATTTACGAGTGGGACGATTGGGCGAAGGTCACGATTCCCGTGCCGATGGCCATCGGGCATGAGTTTTGCGGAGAGATTGTAGCCGTGGGGTCGAACGTGAATGACTTCCATCCAGGCGAGATCGTAAGCGGCGAAGGGCACGTCGTGTGCGGCCGCTGCCGGAACTGCCTCGCGGGACGCAGGCACCTGTGCGCACATACGCAAGGCGTCGGCGTAAACCGGCCCGGCGCGTTTGCGGAGTTCATCGCGCTGCCCATGAGCAACATCTGGCGCCACAATCCGAACGTGAATCAGAAAGTGGCGGCCATCTTCGATCCATTTGGGAACGCGGTACATACGGCGCTCTCGTTTCCCGTCCTCGGCGAGGATGTGTTGATCACAGGCGCAGGTCCCATCGGGATCATGGCGGCAGCGGTAGTGAGACATGCGGCCGCAAGGCACGTGGTAATCACCGACGTCAACGAAGCGCGGCTGGAACTGGCCCGCAAGATGGGCGTCACCCTGGCAATCAACCCCACCAAAACCACCTTAGCCGAAGTCCAGAAGCAACTCGGAATGCAGGAAGGCTTCGACGTAGGCCTGGAGATGTCGGGCAATGCCGCGGCATTCCGCGGCATGCTCCTCAACATGAGCCACGGTGGAAAGATCGCCATGCTAGGAATCCCCGCGAAAGAGATGACTATGGAATGGAAGACGGTCATCTTCAACATGCTGACCATCAAGGGCATCTACGGCCGCGAAATGTACGAGACCTGGTACAAGATGACGGTGATGCTGGAATCGGGCCTGGACATTACGCCCGTAATCACGCACCGGTATCGCTTCGACGAGTATGAAAAAGGTTTCGACGCGATGCGCGCGGGAGGTTCAGGAAAGGTAATTTTGGACTGGACGGTGGTCTAAGCCTTCATAGCTCCGCGCCGTCATCATCGGCTTGGTTCTCTTTCCGCAGGCAGCACAGGCTGCAGCTGCTTAGGGCTGCTGTCCAGTTGCGATCGGGGATGGAACAACGGAGACGTGATCTTCCTGGGAAAGACCACGTCAATGGAAAAACTGGGTGATGCCGGCGGAGCCTTTCTCTCGTCTTATGCCGCGCATTTTCACCATCGAAGAGAGCTTTCGCGGTGTGGGCGCTCCGGGTAGCGAAGTAATCGTACAAACGGGCTCAGGCGGCGGCGAAGGTCGGCAGTCGGATCGATTATCGAACAACCTTCTATTGGCCCACGACAAACAGTGGTGCAATCGAACTCGGCCTCGGCCAGCATATCAGGCACTTCAGTTCCAGGCCAAGTAGGAAAATCTGTTCACCGCATTTCAACTTTTTCTATCCCACTGATTCCATTAGCCAAACGCCTCTTTCACAACTCAACGCGCGACACCTTCTGAGCTAAGCTGGGGCCAGAAAGGACTCCACATGAAACTGAACTTCACCCTAATTGACATCGCCGACTACTCACCCGATCCCACGCTAACCGAGCAGCAGCACCGCATCATTGCCCGCCTGGCGTGCGGCTGGTCGATCAACTCGGCCGCCAAATCCGAAAAGCTCCATCGCAACACAGTAGGATATTGGCGCCGCACCATCCCCGCCTTCGCCCGCGAACTCGAATTCGCCAGCCGAGAACAGCGCCGCTACTGGCAAGACGAGGCAGTCCAACTGGCTTCCGACGCGTTTCGCGCAATCTCAGATTGCATCACCGACCCGAAATCCTCCCCATCCGTCCGTTTCCGCGCTGCCGCCTTCATCATCAATATGGCGACCGACCCCCAACAGAAAGCCGTCAAAGGTTTTCCAACGCTCCACGCCGAAGTGGAAGCCATCTCCGGCCAAATGCTGGCCCAGGTCAACGAAGAATCCACCCCGGCCCCAGAAACCGAAAATTTCGCTGAAAATCCCGTTGTGCAAACTGCCCAAATCGAAAAAACTGCACAAAGTGCACAACAGCCCATCCGAGTAACCCCTCAACCCGGCCGCAACACGGTCTGTCACTGCGGTTCCGGCCTCAAGTTCAAGCGCTGCTGCCTAAACAAGCCGCCTCTCGAAGCCAAAGCCGCCGCCTGAAACAACCCTAGAGCTTGGCTTGTTCTACCGCAGCCTCTACTTCAGCCCGGTACTGCTCCAATAACTCCGGCGTCGTTGCCTCGAAGCGCATCACCAGCACAGGCTGCGTATTGGAAGCTCTTACCAAACCCCAACCATGGGCGAAGTTGATGCGCGCCCCATCAACGTCCAGCACTTCATACTTCGATTTGAAATGCTCCAGAACCCTTTTCACCACCGCAAATTTGGTTTCGTCCGGACAATCGTTACGAAGTTCCGGCGTCGAAACCGTCTTCGGCACCTGGGAAAGCTGCGCCGATAAGGGCTGACCGCTATTAGCCACGATATCCATCAGGCGGCATGCGGCATAAAGAGCATCGTCGAAGCCGTAGTAGCCGTCCGCAAAAAACATGTGCCCGCTCATTTCGCCGGCCAACTCGGCGTGGGTCTCCTTCATCTTGGCCTTGATGAGCGAATGCCCCGTCTTCCACATAATGGCGTTGCCGCCCAGGTGCCGCAATTCGTCGTACATGAACTGGGAGCACTTCACTTCGCCGATGATCGTCGCGCCAGGCTTGCGCGAAAGAATCTCCCGGCCGTAAATGTAGAGCAGCATATCGCCGTAAACCATATTGCCGTGCTCATCGACGGCGCCTACCCGGTCGGCGTCTCCGTCGAACGCAATTCCCAGGTCAACGGGCTGTTTCCGGACGGCAGCCACCAGGTGACGCAGGTTTTCCGGCTGCGTAGGATCGGGATGATGATTCGGAAAGCTGCCATCCATCTCCATGAACAGCTCTTCGGCTTCGGCGTTGAGCTTGGTGAGCATGCGGTGGAAAACGGGTCCGCCCACGCCGTTGCCGGCATCGACAACCACTTTGAGCCTTCGCGAGAAATTGAATTTCGAAGTGATCTCGTCGACATAAGGAGTAACGATGTCGAACGCAGTCTCTGAGCCTTCACCCGTCAGGTAATCCTGGCGCTCGATGATCTCCTTGACGGCCTGGATATCCTCGCCGTGAATTGTAGATTGACCGCACATCACTTTGAAGCCGTTGTACTCGGCGGGGTTGTGGCTTCCTGTAATCATCACTCCGCCCACGGCCTTGAGGTGATAGCAAGAGTAGTAAAGCAGTGGGGTCGGAACCGGGCCGATATCGGTCACCTGACAGCCGCTGGCTTTCAGTCCGGCCATGAGAGCACTGCGCAGGCGCGGTGAACTCAACCGGCAATCGCGCCCCAGGTTGATGTTGTTCGCGCCGCTCTTGCGCTGAATAAACGTGCCGAGAGCCAGGCCCAGTTCGTAAATGCCGGGATCGAGTAGTTCCTGATCGGCAATGCCCCGGATATCGTATTCGCGGAAGATGGTGGATTTAAGAGTCAAAGGAAATTATAGCCATCAGGCCGGTTTGCTGCCGTTTAGCCGGAACATCACCCGGATTTGATCTCGCCATTGAGCGGCCAGGCCAATCCGCAGGACTTCGATGCTGGGCGAGAAGTAGCTCAGGATCGTCTCTGTGGACGGATGAAATTCGAGCGAAGGAGCGATTAGGATCAGCCGCGGGAGTTCAGCGGTCAAGGAAACGCCGGGAAAGTAGCCCTTGGCCGCGAACGCGCCAGTCTGAGCGTAGATGGCGACGCGCATCCAGTAGTCAAGCGCCTGAAGCGGCAGGTGGATGTCGGCCGAAGCCTTCAGTTCCAGGACAACCAGGCGCCCGGAGTGTTCGGCGGCCAACAGATCGATAACGCCGCGGTCGCCTGCGGTGAAAGCCGGTACCTGTCCATAAATCGGACTCTGGCGCAGAGATGCGTCGGCTAAAGAGATGTTGGCGCGCACCTGCGATTCGAGCCAGCGCTCCGGATCTTTACTGTAAAGCAGAGACCCGGGCGTGCGCCGCAAGCGTGAAAGTTCACGGGCATGGGTTGCCAGTTCAGCGGGCGATTGGCGGCCAGGGAGGTTGGCGAATTCCAGGCCATGGATCCGCAGGCTGGCCGTGCCGTCGGGCCGGGCCACCTGCTCGAAACCCTCGATCTCGGTGAGTTCGGAAGTGGGTTCAGGCACGACGTGCGGAGACCGGCGGCAAGCGTCCAGCGCCGTGTCGAGGTTGCCGTAGTCGCTGGGATCGAGCCGGGCGGAGCGGTCGTTCTCGGTGTACGTGAACACGTCGATGCGGACGTTGGCCAGGTACGGGATCCGAAGGGTAGTCGGGTGTTCCTGCCCTTTCGGCAACAGAATGACCAGGCCTTCGAAAGTGAGCTTGGCTTCGCGCTGGCGCAGGTAAGTCAGCCAAATAAGCGCAAAGGTGAGAATCGCCGCGGGGTCGCCTTCGTCGGGCGGTGCGGCGATGGCGGCCAGAGCGCGATTGCCAAGGCGTAACAGCGCGCGCGGAAACGTAGGCGAGAGGCTGCGTTCGAGGTCGGCCTCAACGCTAATGCCGGTAACCTCCCATTCGGGAAGTTCGCGCTGAAGGAACTGGCGGAAGCGCTCGCGAAAGATCAGCTTCTCACCCCGGCGGGACCATTCGCGTTTTGCCGGAATCGCGAGATCGACCAGAATGAGTTCGCCTTCGCGGTTCGCGAACTTCCGGACCGTGAGCGAAAGCTTGCCTTTGGACTCTTCGCGGACGCCAGTGACCTTGCGGACGATGTTGCGGGTCTCGTCCCATGCTTGGACGAGCACGTGATGCGGCTGGTCTTCGTAGTGGAAAGTTTCAGGAGTGAAGGGAAGGAGGGGTTCTCCAGGCTCTAACAAGGCCGGTCGGCGAGCGGATCGGACAAAACTGCCGATCGCCTCGCAGGCGTGGGACATTTAATGCCAGTATCGCAGACTCACCTGACCTGTTTTTTTGACCGCATCTCCGATGGTGCTTCAAAAATACTTTCCTTCAGCGGCTGGTCGAACTTTACATCCTCGTTGTAGATTTCGGCGACCTTGTTGCCGTCGCGTTCCCGTTGCAAGTCCATCGGCCATGTGATGCCGTTAAACTGCCTGTACTTGGTGAAATGGGTGAGTTCCTCGTAACGATACCCCGTGTCCTTCTCCCGCCGGTACCAGCGCTGGCGAATGGGCAAGTGTGAGAAGCTGTTGACCCAGACAGTCACCTTCTCATTGTCTGCATCGTATATGTCGAGCACATCGGCCGATTGATTCTCGACTACCTCGTGGCCGCTAAGCTCGATGGCAATACCCGGTTCCTTAAGCCGCTGGCGAAGAATGTAGAAGAAGTTGTGTCGCGTGGAAAGATAGTGCCGCTCTAACGTTTCGGTGTCGAGCGGCCGCACGCCTTTGAAGTTGATCTCCCAGCCCTTGCCATCCAGGAATAAGACCGAGGCCTCCTGTTTGAACCCGAAGTACTGGCGCTCGTGCAGGCCAAGTTTGCCGGGTGCCGGCGTACGCAGGTATTCGGTATAGATCTTCGAGTGAGAAAGGCCGGTAAGCTGGTCCCTGTCGAGTGTTACCGCGCGTCCCGTCTCCACGCGGTTTTGCATGTTCAGGAAGTTCGAGCCGCCAAGAGCATTGATCACCAGGTCAAGAGTTTCTTTGCCCTTTTCCGCCCTCGTGGAAGCCATGAGAGCGGCTAGGAAAACTCTACGATTCATGGTTGGCGGCTAAGCACGGCCGCCTTCAAACCGGTGTTGGCCTGCACATCGATGACCGTGAACTCAGCTGCCTTCTTTCCGTTTTGAGAGAGCACTTGTTTGTAAGGCATGAGGACACCTGCGACAGCTTTGTAATCGGAGAGCGTGACCGAGAGATTCGCGACCGGCGCGTTCGGCTGTTTCAGTTGATACTCCTCCTTCGAAGGGAGGTTGGTGGCCGGATCCACCGTGATGCGAATCGAGTTGTCACCGGTGCCTGAGATCTCGATGACGCCAGGAGCGGTCAGAGACACCTTGCGATCGGCCGCTTGGTCACTGAGGAGTAGAGCAGGCCACGTCCGAAACAGCTCGATCCCTATCTGGGCGCGCTGGGCGGCAGGCAACGGTACGGTGGACCGCTGCGCGTTGATCCAGCCGGCGGTGCCATCGAAGTAAACCGCAATGTCGCCGAATGGATACTTAGCGTCTTGGCGGAAATGATTGGGAGCGAGCCAGAAATTGGTCTGTTCGGCCTTGAGGCCGCCGGCGCTTTGGTCGAGCTGCGTGCTGTTCTTGACGGTCAGATCTTTGATCGCGGCCAGCTTATCGACGCCGCCGACGGCTTTTTGAACCTTCTGGAGGAGTTCCTTGCCCTTGGCTTCGCTTTCCGGATCGTCCGATTCCTTTTTGGGATCGGGTATCGTGATGTCGATCTCTTTGATCGGCCGATCCAGGGAACTGAGAGGAACGGAGAAATCCTTAGGGTTGCCGACAGCGAGAATCGCGAATTTTTCGGGATCGAGGCGTTGTTTGGCCACTCGGAGAACATCGGCCGCGGTGACCGCTTCAATGCCCTTCTGATAACGGAAGAGAAAGTCGTCGGGATAGTTGTAGTACTTGTAGATCAGCAGGCGGTTGAGGGTCTTGGTGGGCGTATCGAAATTGAAGATGAAGCCGTTGAGTACGGATGCCTTGGCGGTTTCCAGTTCCTCCGCCGTGACAGGTTCGGTCCGGATCTTTTCGACCTCTTCAAGAATGACTTTGAAGGTGGCCGTTGTCGTGGCGGATTTGGTGCTGCCCGCGATTTCAAATAGGCCGGGGTGGTCATAGTTCGCCCCCCAATCGGCGGAGATGCTGTAGGCATTGCCAAGTTGCGTACGGACATGCTGAAACAGCCGGCTATGAAAGCCGCCGCCCAGGATATCGGCCATCACTTCGAGCGCCGGATATTCCTTGTCGTCGAGCGTACCGCCCTGCTGGCCGATGGCGAAGTTGGTTTGGTTAACGCCTTTTACCGTGGCGTAGAAGACGCCTGAAGCAGGGCGTTTGGTGACCTCGGGGAACGGCGGGACTTTGGGCTGGCTAACGGTCCATGTGCCGAAGAGCTTTTCCAGGCGCGCTTTCATTTCAGCGGTCTTGAAGTCGCCACGGATGGCAAGAATGGTGTTGGCGGGGAAGAAGTAGCGCTTGTAGAAAGCGATTACGTCGGGGCGCTGGATGCGGTCCACGGTAGCGTATTCCAGATCCCAGCCATAGGAGTTGTCCTTGCCATAGAGGAGCGAGGCGAACTCGCGGCTGGCGATACCGGCCGGGTCGTCGTTGCGGCGGGAGATGCCGCTGCGGAGCTGGTTCTTCAGTAGATCGATTTTGTCTTCGCGAAACTCGGGCGCCGTGAGGATATCGGTGAAGGCCGCCAGAACCTCGGCGGTATTCTCCTTAAGGCACGAGAAGGAGACCGTGCCGGAGGATTCGCCGATCTCCGTTTCAACGCTGGCTGCAATGTTCTCGAGTTGTTCGTCGAGTTCATCGCCGGTCTTGGCCTTGATGCCGCCACTGCGCATCGCCGCGCCGACGACGGTGGCGAGGCCGATTTTGTCTTCGGGATCAAAGAGATTGCCGGTGCGGACCAGCGCGACGCCGCGGACGGTGGGGAGTTCATGGTTCTCGAGAAGCATCACCTGCATGCCGTTGGGCAGAGTGACGGTTTCTATCTTAGGAAGCTGAATTTCCCGGAGTGGAGGAAATTTCAGGCCCAGCGAGGAGTCGGGGCGTTTTGTCGGCTGGGCGTGGAGCGTGGCCAAGGCGAAGCACAGAGCCACGGATGCGGAAAACTTGATTTTCATTTGGAGGCTCCCATGGTCATGGCGATCGTGCGATTGGCTTCTGTAAAGTACCGCGCTGCTACTCGCTGCACATCGGCGGCGGTTACCTTGTCGATCTCGTCAAGGTCGGTAAAGGGTTTGCGCCAATCGCCGAAGTTGGCGTAGGAACTTGCCAGCAGGGAGGCCAGGCCGGAATTGCTATCCAGGCTGCGGATGAGTCCGGCGCGGGTCTTGGTTTTCACGCGCTGCAAAGTGGCGTCGTCGACGGGTTTGGTTTTGAGGCCATCGATGATGTCCAGGATCGCCTTCTCGTTTTCGGCGTTCGTCTTGCCAAGAGCCGGGAATACGGCTAGCAGGAACAGGCCGGGATATTTGCCGCCCGGGTATGTCGAGTCCGCGCCTGTTTCAAGAGCGATCTGCTTGTCGCGGACCAGTTGCTTATATAAGAGTCCCGTGCGGCCGCCGGATAGAATGCTGGAAATGACATCGAAGGTGGCATCGTCCTTGTCATATTGGCTGGGGCGCTTGAAACCGATGAATTCGATGGGCTGGCTATCGGAAGCGATTTCGACAGTCTTTGGGCCTTCCTGCGCCGGTTCGATTGTAAAAACAGGCGCCGGAAGCGGCTTCTTGGGTAGCGGGCCGAAGTACTTCACGGCCAGAGTATGAATCGCGTCCGGTTGGACGTCGCCTACGATGGCGATGGTCATATTCGAGGCCACGTAGTACGTATTAAAGAACTTCTCGGCATCGGCCACACGTAGATTTTCGATGTCGGAAGACCAGCCGACCGCGGGGCGGCGATAGGGATGCGCCTCTATCGCGGTGGCGCCGAAGAGTTCGACGAGTTTGCCTTGGGGATCCGATTCGGAACGCATGCGGCGCTCTTCGCGGACCACGTTTCGCTCGCGATAGAAATCGCGGAAGACCGGCTTGAGAAAGCGGCTGGATTCGAGTACGAACCAGAGCTCCAGGCGGTTGGCTGGAAGGTTGTAGAAGTAGTTGGTGGAGTCCTCGCCGGTCTGCGCGTTAAGGCCGACGCCGCCATTCTCCTCAATGATCGTCGGGTAATAGTTGGGGATCAGCAGGGTGGAGGCGCGGTCCATCTGGGACTGGACGTCGAGGCGCAGGAGGCGGACTTTGTCAGCGTCGGCGCGTTGACCCTTGGCGAGTTCCTCATCGAGCTTGTCGTAGACCCTTTCGACTTCGGCGAGAGCCTTCTTCTCTTCCGTCCAGTTCTTGGTCCCCAGGGTGTCGGTACCCTTGAAAGCCATATGCTCGAACATGTGGGCGAGACCTGTCTTGCCGGAGGGGTCGTCAACGGCGCCGGCGTTCACGTAAGTGTGGAAGGAGACGACGGGGGCGTCATGACGTTCGAGGACGATGAAGTGCAGACCGTTGGGCAGCGAGAACTCGGTGATGCGTTTCTCGAGTTCCTTCAGGTTTTGGGCGCAAAGAAGAGCAGGCGCTAGCAGTAGGAGCAGTGTTCGTTTCAAGTTTGGACTCCGAAGATCTCTTAATTATCGCAGGGCTACCAGGCGCGCGACGCGGCTTTGCGGTCTGTCGAGGCTGAACGAGCGGGCGTCCCCTAATTGTTGACGGATGTAGAGGGTGGTTTGGTTCAACACTTTTTCGAAACCAGGCGAAGGCGAGTCAAAGCACTTCCAAACGATCTCTTCGGCAAAGCTGTCGTAGCCCCAGAAGCCGATGAGCCTCCCTCTGTCGAGGATGAGGTGGTGATGGGAATCGGAGACGCCGGGCTTCTTAAGAATACCGTCGTCGGCCAGTGACTCAGGGTTGCGGCGAAGCGAGCTGATGGCGTCGAGACTGCTTACAAAGGAGACCTGCGGTGACTTTGGGATCTGGAAAGACTGAAAGCCTTCT
>Ga0302325_10021738_pt1 | contig 13427 bp, 10 predicted proteins | sample Palsa_T0_2_FD_201948 | JGI IMG/M metagenome (GOLD analysis project Ga0302325, IMG submission 201948) | Peat permafrost microbial communities from Stordalen Mire near Abisko, Sweden - Palsa_T0_2 | ecosystem: Environmental > Terrestrial > Soil > Palsa > Peat permafrost | place: Sweden: Abisko... | reverse complement strand
TCCTGCTGTGGGACGGCGCCGAACGGGTCGAGTTCCGCACCCACGTAGACGGCTCGGTCGGCAGCGACCGGCTGCTGCGGGTTCGCTTCCCCGCCCGGGTCCCCGGCGCGCTGCCCGTCTGCCAGACCGCGGTGTCGGTGATCGGCCGCTCGTTCGGCGCTGCCGGCGCCGACGTCGCGGATCACTGGTACACCCTCGACAACCCCGCGCATGAATGGTTCGGCCTGTCCTCGGCCGCCAGGGTGCGGCTGACCGCGCCCTCCGGCAGGCGGCTGACCTGCGCGATCGGAGTCGCCGAGGTGATATCGCCCAGGATTTCGAACGGATTGCGGATGGCCACTCGGGCCTTGCTGGCTGCTCTGGCCAGCCAGGGAGTCACGGCGACCTGCTCGCGGCCGGACGGCCCGCGGTACGGCTCGATCGACCTGGACTCGAACCTGCCCGACGTGCGGATCGCGCTCGGCGGCCCGGAGCAGAACCCGTTCGCCGCCGAGGTCCTGGCGGCGGCCGGCCAGGCTGCCAGAAGGCAGCTGGCCGCGCAGCTCGCGGCGGGCGGCGTCGCACGGCTCTGGGTGCCGGCCACGATCAGCCGCGAGCGGGCGTTCGGCCCCGGCGCTGATGTCCGCGGCGCCCGCGCGCTGCCCGTCCTGATCGTGGCCGGCGACGACCTGGCGGCCGCGATCGGCGCCGTCACCGCTGACCTGGCCGACGCCGTGATCGAGGTCGCCGTGGCCGAGGTCGCCGTGGCCGAGGTCGCCGTGGCCGAGGTCGCCGTGGCCGAGGTCGCCGTGGCCGAGGTCGCCGTGGCCGAGGGGACGGCCGGACTTGGCGGGGCTGCCGGACTTGACGGGGCCGCGCTTGATGAGGCCGCCGGGTCTGGTTTCCCGGACGTTCCCGACCTGGCGGGCCGCTCGGTGGCGCTGCTCAACCGCGGTACCCCGGGCAGCCTGGTGACGCCGGACGGCACGCTGAACATCTCGCTGATGCGCTCGTGCAGCGGCTGGCCCTGCGGGGTCTGGATCGACGGGGAGGCGCGCACGGCGCCGGACGGCACGAGCTTCGCCTGGCAGCACTGGAGCCACACGTTCGAGTACGCGCTGGCCGCCGGGCCCGGTGACTGGCGGTCGGCGGGCTTCCCGCTGGCCGGCCTCGACTACAACCGTGACCTGCTGGCTTATCACGCCGGGCTGCACGACGGCCTGCTGCCCGCGACGGTAAGCCTGGCGTCTGCCGAGCCGGCCACCGCCGCGCTCACCGCGCTTAAGCCGCGCGGAAACCCGCTCGCGTCCGGCAGGCCGGCCACGCCGCGCCGCGAGGATGGGGTGACGCTGCGGCTGCGCGACGTCTCCGGCCAGGCAGTCCCGACGGCCGCGCTCGTGCGGCTGCTGCCCGGCCTGGCGTCCGCGAGCCTGACCGGCCCGGTCGATGAGACCGGCGGCAAGCCGCTGCCGGTGCGGGACGGCGCGGTCCGTGCGCGGCTTCCCGCCGCTGGCATGGTGACTCTGGGCCTGGTGCCCGAGCCATGGCCGGCCGCCCGCCCGCAGGCCGTGAGCGAGCAGCCCGCAGTCACCATGGCGGTTCCCGTGCCCGGTGAGATGGGCGCGCCCGGGGGGTTGGCCGCGTCCGGGGAGCCCGCCCAGCCCGTGTACACCCGTTACTGGCTGCACGGCAAGGGACCCGCACCGGCGGGAAACCTGCCCGTCGCCGTGCACCTGTCCGCCGGAAGGCCGGCCAGCGCCGGCGGCGGGGCACCCGGGGATGCTGGCCGGGGCCATGAGAGCTCGCCTGGCCAGGGCGAGAGCTCGCCTGGCGAGGGGGCAAGGCTCGCGCTGGCCGGGCCGGGCGGCCCGCCCGGCGCGCTGCGGCTGACCGTTGCCTGCGGCCCGGAGCCAGCAGCCGGCTGGGTAGATCTTGACGTGCCGTCCGGGCTCGCCGCCGATCCGGCCGGCCCGCTCCGCTATGACCTGCCGGCTCGCGGGCACGTGAGCTGGGAGCTGGCGGTGCGGGCGCTGCCCGGCGCGGCAGGCCGCTACTTCCTGGCGGCCAGGATCAGCGACGGCGCAGGCCAGCTTCTGGAGGACGCGGCGCTGGTCACCGCGGGCGAGCCCGCCGCGCCATCGCCCAGCCTGCCCGCCGATGAGTTCATTGACCGCTACCTCGCGGACCAGCTGGCGGCCACGGCGGAGCTGGAGATCAGCCTGTCGGCCCGCGAGATCGTCCTCGCGCCCGGCGGCCACGCCATCGTGGCGGTTCGCCTGGCGAACAGCACTGCGTCGCAGCTCAGGGGCGAGGCGCAGCTGGTGTCCCCGGCGGGCAGCTGGGACAGCGCCGGGCCATGGACGCGCGGTTTCGCCGTCGGCCCCGGCGAAGCCGTGACCTTGCCCTACTCGGTAACCGCGGCCGCCAGCGCGCGTCCCGGCCAGGCATGGTGGGTACTGATAAAGGTGATGTATTTCGGCCGGGTGCGCTACACCGAGGCGATCGCGTGCTCCGTCGCCGACGGGCCGGAAGGTCGGGCACCGGGCCTTCCCGCGTCAGCCGCAGTTCCCGCCGCTGCCCCAGTCCCCGCATCCGGCCCAGTCCCCGCATCCGGCCCAGTCCCCGCATCCGGCCCAGTCCCCGCATCCGGCCCAGTCCCAGCATCCGGCCCAGAAAGACGATGACGACCGGCATCGCGATCGGCGCGGGCAATCTTCCCGCGGAGCCGAACAGCTTCATCGGCCGCGAGCAGGATCTGGCCGAGCTCACCCTGCTACTTGGCGATGTTCGCGCGGTGACCCTGTGCGGGCCGGGCGGCATCGGCAAGACGCGGCTGGCACTGCGGCTTGCGCGCGCGCTCCTGCCCGGCTTTCCCGACGGGGCGTGGCTGGTCGAGCTTGGTGACACTGCCGATCCCGCACTGGTACCGCGCCGGGTTGCGGCTGCGCTGGGCATCAGGGAAGAGCCAGGCCGCCCGCTCACCGAGACGCTGGCCGGCGCTCTCCGGTCGCGGCGCATGGTGCTGATCATCGACACCTGCGAGCATGTGCTGGACGCCTGCGCCGCCCTGGTACGGCGGCTGCTTGACGGCTGCCCCTCGCTGCGGCTGATAGCGACCAGCCGGCAGCCGCTGCGGGTGCCCGGCGAGACAGCCTGGCGGGTCCGTCCGCTCGCGCTGCCCGCGCAGCCCGCCGGGCTGTCAGACCGGGACCTGGCCGGACATGAGGCGATCCGGCTGTTCGCCGAGCGGGCCGCTGCCGTCCGGCCAGGATTTGCGCTCGGCAGGGACAACACCGCGGCGGCCGTCCGCCTGTGCCGGACGCTGGACGGGATCCCGCTGGCCATCGAGCTGGCGGCGGCGCGGGTCCGGGCGCTGTCGGTGGAGCAGATCGCGGGCCGCATCGGCGACCGGTTCCGGCTGCTGGCATCGGGCGACCGGACTGCCCCGCCGCGGCAGCAGACGCTGCGGGCTACCGTGGACTGGAGCTACGAGCTGCTCACCGGACCCGAGCAGGTGCTGCTGCGCAGGCTTTCCGTCTTCGCCGGCTGGAACCTGGACATGGCCGAGCAGATCTGTGCCGACGGCGAGATCTCCGCGCCTGCGGTCCTCGGGCTGCTGGCCGCGCTTATTGACAAGTCGCTGGTCACGCTCGACGCCGAGGTGGACGGCGCCGCCCGCTACCGGCTGCTGGACACGATCAGGGAGTACGCTGCCGCCCGGCTGGCCGCCTCCGGCGAGGCGACCGCCGTCCGTATCCGGCACCGGGACTACCTGCTGAACCTGGTGGAATCCGCTGCGGCGGTCGCGTTCCTGCGCGGCGATCCGCCATGGCCGGATCGGGTCGCAATGTACCGGCGCGTGCACGCGGAGCGGGCCAACTTCGAGGCCGCGCTCACCGTCTCGCTGGAACGCCGCGAGGCCGCCGAGGGACTGCGGCTCTGCACCGCGCTGCGCAGCCCGTGGGTCGCCTACGGTGACGTCAGCGCAGGCGCCGGCTGGTTCGATCGTTTTCTGGAGCTGGCGGCTGGAGTGCGGCCGGCCACCATGGCCCGTGCCCGGATCTGCAGGGCGGAGCTCGCCTTCGAGCAGCAGGACTACGCCGCGGCGGCACAGGCCGCCCGCGCGGGCATCGAGCTCTGCGGGTCATCCGGCGGCGCTGGCGAGCCCGCCGGGCACCGCGTGCTTGCGCTGGTCAGCTTGCGGGCTGGCCGGCACGACGACGCCCTCCGCCACGCGGAGACAGCCATCACGGCGGCCCGCGCGGCCGAGGATGCCTGGGAGGAGGGGCTGGCGCAGAGCACCAGGGCAGCCGTGCTGGCACGCCAGGGCAAGCTGAACGAGGCGCGACGGGCGTACGAGATCGCCCTCGACGTGCTCAGGGACAACAACGGCTGGGGCGTGGCGCAGACCCTGTACGGGCTCGGCGCGCTGGCCAGGGCGCGCCGGGATCATGACGCCGCGCTGCGGCACTATGGTGCGGCGTTGGCGCTGTACCGGGCCATCGATGCCCGGCCGGAGATCGCCCGCTGCCTTGCCGGGATCGGCTGGGTGGCGCTCTCCCGCGGCGACCTGGAGCTGGCCAGCTCGAGCCTGTCCGAGAGCATGCGGCTCAGCCTGGCCACCGGCCAGCGGCTGTCGATTGCCCGCGGACTCGAGGCTCTTGCCGCGCTGGCGCTGGCCCGCGGTGATCCGTCAGCTGCACTCCGCCTCGAAGGCGCCTGGCTTGCCGCGGCCGAGGCGGCCGGGGATGTCTTCCTGGCATCCAGGTCTCAGATCGATGCTCTGCACGAGGCCGCGCGCCGACAGCTCAGTCCGGTCGCTGCGGCCGCGGCAGCGGCCGAGGGCAGGGCAATGACCATGCACGAAGCCATCAATTACGGCGCCAGGCCAGCGGGCGCCGGGTCGGCGGGGATTGCCGCGACGGGAGCCGGGACCAGCTTCGCGGGACCGCTGCCCGTCTCTCGCGACGGCGATGGGTCGGTGCTGACCAGGCGGCAGCTCCAGGTCGCCGTCCTGGTCGCGCGCGGGCTCTCCAACCGTGCCATTGCCGACGAGCTCGTCATTAGCCCGGCGACCGCCGCCCGGCACATGGCCAACATCTTCACCAGGCTCGGCCTGAGCTCCCGCGCCCAGGTCGCCGCATGGGCGGCCGGGCGCGAGTCCGGCGAAGTGCCCTGAGCGTGCTAGTGGCCCGCCATCCCGCTGGCCGCCCGGTCCGCCCGGCACCTCATCCGCCGGCACGCGACTCAGGGCCTGCACATCCGCCCGGCCTGCACTGCACATCCACGGCGCCTGGACATCGGACGGGCCTGCATATCTACGGGCCTACACATCCGCGGGGCACACGACTGCATATGGCTATGGCTAATTCTGCGCATGCGCGAGGCGCGTGCCATGCCTACGGTCGTGCTGTGCGCTCCGGCGCACCGTCGGATGACCGGCGAGCGATCGCGCCTCGCGCGGGACCGGACGTCAGGAGGGGGATGGCCGGCCCGCGGGGGGGGCGGGATAGTCCGTGGCGGTAGCTGGCCGCGGGATCGCCTCTGGCGCCCGCCGCTGGCGGTCACCGATTTCGTCATCGTGGAGGATCCGCACGTTCCGCCCGGCCAGATCCTCCACGCTGTTGCGCAACTGCGCTGTTTCGCGCGGGGGACGGGGTTCGAGCAGGCGGATCCGCAGCGGCGCAGTGGTCCTGGCTAGCCGCGGTTGGCCAGGCGGCCGGGCCACCACGCGAAACCTATCTGGAGATCCATCGCCCCGGCTGTTGATGCCGGGTCATGTCGCCGGCCGCGCTGAGTTCCGGGCCAGCGCGCGGCCGATCACCATCCGCAGCACCTGATTGGTGCCCTCCACGATCTGCAGCGCCTTGGCCTCGCGCAAGTAGCGCTCGGCGGGGAAATCCTCTACGTAGCCGTAACCGCCAAGCACCTGCACGGCATCGGTGGCCACCCGCATGGCAGTGTCGCTGGCGAAGAGCTTAGCCATCGCCGCCTGCGTTCCGAATGACAACCCGGCGTCCTTGCGCCGCGCTGCCGCCAGGTACAGGGCCCGGGCCGCCTCGACCGCGGTGGCCATGTCAGCGAGCATGAACGAGATGCCCTGAAAATCGGCGATCGGGCGGCCGAACTGCCGGCGCTCGCGCGCGTAATCGGCGGCGGCGTCGAGCGCGGCCTGGGCCAGGCCGGTGGCGCACGCGGCGATGCCGAGCCGGCCCTCGTCAAGCGCGGCGAGCGCGATGCCGAATCCCCTGCCTTCCTCGCCAATCAGGTTACCGGCCGGCACCCGGGCCGACTCGAAGATCATGTGCGCAGTCACCGACGCCCGCATGCCCATCTTGTGCTCCGCCGCGGCCGCCGACACGCCCGGCGTCTCTGCCGGAACGTGCAGGCAGCTGATCCCGCGGGCTGCGCCGGGAGCTTCATGATCACCGGAAGTGCGGGCGAACAGGGTGTAGAAGTCGGCCTGCCCGGCATGCGAGATCCACGCCTTGACGCCGTCGATCACGTAGTCCCCGTCGCGGGCCACCGCGCGCGTCCGCAGAGCCGCGGCGTCCGAGCCGCTCTGCGGCTCGGACAGGCAGTAGGCGCCGAGCAGGCCGCCGCCCAGCATCGACGGCAGCCAGCGCTGCTGCTGCTCGCTCGTGCCGGCGGCGGCCAGCGGGAAGCAGGTCAGGGTATGCACGCTCATGCCGAGCCCGACGGTCAGCCAGGCGCCCGCCATTTCCTCAACGACCTGCAGGTATACCTCGTACGGCTGGCCGCCGCCGCCCAGTCGCTCCGGGTACGGCAGGCCGAGCAGGCCCGCGGCTCCGAGCAAGCGGAACGTCTCGCGGGGGAACCTCCCGTCGCGCTCGGCCGCCGCGGCCGCCGGCCGCAGTTCCTTATCCGCAATCTCGGCGGCGAGCTCGAACAGGTCCCTGGCCTGCTCGTCGGCGTACACCCGGTGCGCGAGGCCCATCAGGCCCCGATCACGACGAGTTCGCGGGTGCCGTGGTTGAGCCGTTCGCCGTCCTGCTCGCCGCAGACCACGATGTCCTCGATCCTGGCGCCATGCGGGCCCGCATAGATCCCGGGCTCGATGGAGAAGGCCATCCCCTGCTGCAGCGGCTCCGCGTTCCCGGCCACGATGTACGGGTCCTCGTGCGGCTCCAGGCCGATGCCATGGCCCGTCCGGTGCACGAACTGCCCGCCATAGCCGGCTGCCGTGATCGGATCGCGCGCGGCTGCGTCGACGGCCTCGGCGCTGACCCCCGGCCGGACCGCCGCGCAGGCGGCGTCCTGGGCCTCCCTGAGCACCTCGTAGTACGCGGCGAATTCCGCAGCCGGCGAGCCGAGCACATACGTCCGCGTGCAGTCCGAGCAGTAGCCCGTGGGCATGGTGCCCCCGATATCGACCACGACGGCGTCTCCGGCCGAAAGCACGCGGTCCGACGCCTCGTGGTGCGGGCTGGCAGCGTTGGGACCGGACGCCACGATCGTGAAATCCACTCGCGCGTGCCCCTCGGCCAGGATCGCGTCCGCGACGTCGGTGGCCACCTCCCGTTCAGTCCGGCCCGGCCGCAGCCATCCGGGCACCTGGGCGTGCACCCGGTCGATGGCCTGGCCGGCCTCGCGGAGGGCGGCTACCTCGGCGGGAGTCTTGCGGATGCGCAGGCCGCGCAGGGCAGTACTGGCCAGGCCCTGGCGGGCGTCTGGCAGCGCGGCGCGCAGCCGGAGTGTCATCAGTGCCCACATCCGGTCCGACAGGCCAACCGAGCTGACCGCGCCGAGCCTTCGCGCGACCAGCGCGTACGGGTCGTCCGTCTCGTCCCAGGCGAAGATGTCCAGCCCGAGATGGCCCGCCGGGGACGCGAGCGCCGCCGGCAGTTCCAGCCTCGGGACCACCAGAAACGGCGGCTTGCCGGCCGGCACCGCCAGGCAGGTTAGCCGTTCGAGCTGCTGAGCGTCATAGCCGAGGACATACCTCAGATCAGGGCCGGGGGTAAGCAGCAGCGCGCCGAATCCGGCCGCGCCGGCCGCCGCCGACGCTCTTTCCAGGCGATCCTCCGGATAGAGCGGCGCCATGGCCTGCACACTCCCCATCAAGGCCTCCACATGCCTCAGCGACGCTGACGCTCCCTGCCTGCGCATCATCTAACCACGACGAATTCGGCGCGCATCTAGACAGCAAAGATGCCGATGCCTCACGCTAGGTACACGAACGCTGACCAGGTGTGAAACATTATGACTTCTGAGACTGCAGAGTTTTCGTCGAGTGGCCGGAGCCGCGCGAGGGTGCCCGCCCAGGCGGGCAGCCCGGGCAGCCCGTCGCGGCTGCCCGGGTCCACCCCGGCGCCGGATCTCCAGGCCAGGCTCAGCGCCGAGCTCGATCAGGAGCGGCACGTCGCGCTTGAGCTGCAGCGGGCCATCCTGCCGCTGCACGACGGGCCGTTCGACCTGCCCGGGCTGCGCGCCGTCGTCAGGTACCTGCCCGCGACACGGGGCAGCCGGGTGGGCGGTGACTGGTACATCACCGCGGCGATGCCCACTGGCCAGGTGCTGATCGCGATCGGCGACGTCGCGGGGCACGGCCTGGCCGCAGCGGCCGGCATGGCCCGGCTGCGCGGCGCGCTGGCGGGCCTGGCGATCACCGGCGCGCCGCCTGAGCGACTCGTTGGCTGGCTCAACGACCTGGTCCGGCATGTCGGCCCCGAGCACACTGCATCCGTCGCGGCCGGCTATTTCGACCCGGTCACCCGCGTGCTGACCTGGGCGCAGGCCGGCCATCCCCCGCCCGTGCTGGTACGGGGCGCCTGGGCGGCGCCGCTCGATCCGCCCGGCGGGATCCTGCTCGGCGCGGCCGAGGAAGGCTACGAGGTCGCGTCCCTGCGGCTCCGGATCGGTGACTTGCTCCTGCTCTACAGCGACGGCCTGGTCGAGTCCAGGGACCGCCCGCTGGACGAGGGCCTGGCAACGCTCGCCAGATCGGCCCGCGGCATCAGAGATCCTGAGCAGGTCGTCGTCGCCGTCCTGCGGGCACTCGGCTCGACTGACCCCGAGGACGACACCTGCCTGCTGGCCCTGCAGGTCCTGTAAGCCGTTCTGGCGGATGTCGTCGTGGGCGGATGGACAGTTCCGGCTCGTCATCGACGGTGAGATGATCGGCGCGGTGCCGCGCACGACCACCCGCGAAGTCCACCGGTTCAAGGCCTATGCCCGCCCCAGTGCGCCCGCCCCGGAACACGGCAGGCCAGGAGGGCCGTCAGCTATGACTGAGATATCCGCCACCACCCAGATCGCTGCCTCACCACAAGCCGTGTGGGCAGTTCTGGCTGACCTGGCCAGCTACCCGCAGTGGAACCCGCTGTTCCGCGAGGCATCCGGGCAGCTCAGCGCCGGGAACAAGATCACCCTGAAGAGCATTCATCCGGTCAACGGCCGCACCATGACCGTTAAGGCCAGCGTGCTGGCCGCCGAGCCAGGCACGGAGCTGCGGTGGAGATCCAGCCTGCCCGGCATCATCACCGGCGAGCACAGCTTTACGCTGACCCCCGCTGAGGGAGGCGGCACCTGCCTGGTGCAGACCGAGACCTACAGTGGGCTCCTCGGCCGCTTCTCCGCCAAGACCACCAGCCGCTTCGAGGCCAGCTTCCAGTCGCTCAACCAGGCCCTCAAGGAACGAGCCGAAAACCCAGCAGGCAACACCGGGCTCAACATCTAGGGCGTGTAGAGGATCAACTGAAGCCAATCCGTCCAGGATCAAGTGGAGCTAGACACTTACGCAGCGATCCGTTCGCCGATCGGGCGTCGTCTCAGTGCCGGATTCATGACAGCGGGCGGGTTGTACGCCATGTCGAGCTGGTTGAGGCCGGCATCGAGCGCCTTGTGAATGATGCGGATCGAGTCGTCGTGGTCGGGATTGCCCATCGCGCCGAACATCATGGCGCCGAGAGCGTACGGGCTGACCTGGATGCGCGTGCGGCCGAGGGTGCGATAGCGCATCGCCGGTCTCCTTGTCAGTCGGTCCGGGCGGCGAGCGCGGCGGACATCCGGCCCAGTGAGGACCCGAGGTCCCAGCGCGCGTCAAGTTCGGCGAGCCGGCCAGGGTCGGCAGGCGTGGTCGGCAGGAAGCCGCCAGGCGTCGGCACCGGCGCATCGGTCGCTACCTGGACCACCGGGACAGCTGCCGCCAGGTAGTCGCGAGCGACGGCTAGCTTGGCCCGGCTGCCCATCGGGAAGCCGCCGTGGCCCTTGTCCAGCGCGGCCAGCATCGCGTCGACGCTGCCGAAAACCCGGACGAGCGCGGCAGCCGTCTTCTCCCCCACCCCTGCGACTCCCGGCAGGCCGTCGCTCGGGTCGCCCCGCAGCGCCGCGAACGCCGCGTACGCGCGGCCGGGAATCTGGTACCGGGCACTCACCCAGGCTTCGTCCACGATGTCGAGCTTGGACAGGCCGCGCGCGGTGTAAATCACCCGGACCTGACGAGCATCATCCACCAGCTGAAAGAGATCCCTGTCTCCGGTGACCACCTCGACCGGACCGTCGGCGCTCGTCACTAGCGTGCCGATGACGTCGTCCGCCTCATAACCGGGTGCCGCCGCCATGCCAACCCCCGCGGCCGCCAGTACCTCCTCGATCACCGGCACCTGCGCGGTCAGCGTGTCCGGCGCCTGCTCGGTGCCGTCCGGGTTGGCGCGGTGCGCCTTGTAGGAAGGGATCGCCGCCACCCGGAACGCGGGCCGCCAGTCAGCGTCCATGCAGGCGATCAGCCTGCTGGGCCGCCGCGCACGGACCAGCCGGGCGATCATGTCAAGCAGCCCCCGGACCGCGTTGACCGGCGTGCCGTCCGGCGCCGTCATGGTGTCCGGCACGCCGTAATACGCGCGGTAGTACAGCGAGGCACTGTCCAGCAGCATCAGCGGGCGCACGCGGCTATCCTGCCAGGGAGGCCGCTCCCTGGCCATCCGCCGCGGCCCATCGGCCAAGCTCCCCAGCCTCGCCTGCCCGGCCGGCCTGGGCAACCCGGCCATCATCCGGATTATTCATGCATTTCCTCTATGGATATATGAATCTATTGGCATTGGAGCCGGCGGCCTGATGATCCCTACGCTTGGCTCATCGCGTGACTGATCAGGTCGCGGCAGGTTGAGGAGGGACGATGACACCACCGAGGGCGGTTCGCTCCCGATGTCCCGGCAGCCTGCTGGCCGGGATTCGGGCCGTCACGGCGTGTCACGCCGACTGGCAGCAGACCGCCGCGCTGGTGGCTGACCAGCTGCGCGGGCATCTTCCCGGCCCGGAGATCCTCACCAGCGGCGAGCGCGCGGGTGATCCGGGCAGCTACGTCAGCCATCTGCTGCACACCGAGCCCGACGGTTCGTTCTCGATCTGTGCGCTTGTCTGGCGACCTGGTCAGATAACGCCGATCCATGACCACGTGACATGGTGCGTTTTTGGCGTCGTGCAGGGCGCCGAGTACGAGGAGCTTTACGCGCTGCGCGACGGCGGCACCAGCCTGGAGGAAGTGGGCAGTGACGTGAGCACAGCCGGCCAGGTCGGCGGTTTCGCGCCGCCCGGCGACATTCACCGGGTCCGCAACTGCGGCGACGACGTCGCCATTTCGCTACACGTCTACGGCGCCGATATCACCAGGCTCGGCAGCAGCGTGCGCCGTACCTACGATCTCCCGGTTCTTGCCGGCCGGGCCAGCCAGGCGTGAACCGGCCGGCTAGCTGAGGTCCAGTACGTGCTCCTGCTCCCAGTGATCAGGCTCGTCCGGCCTGACCAGCTGCCGCCTGCCTGTGCCGCGGAAGCCCAGCCGCTGGTAGAACGCCTGGGCCCGGGCATTGACGTCCGTGACCCAGAGCGTGAGCCGCTGTGCGCCGTCGGCGCGGGCGCAGCCGCTGACTGCCGCGACCAAGTCGTCGGCGATGCCCCGGCCGCGTGCCGCTGGGCTGACCCACATCGAGACGAGGTGCCAGCTGCCGCTAGCACCGTCGCCGTGACCCGGGCTCTCCCGGCCCTCGCCCTTGATATCACCGCTGCGGCCGCCACTGCCGTCGGTGCCATCGCTGCTGATGGCGCCGCCGCTGCTGGCCCGCTCGGCGAATCCGGCCGCGATCCCCACCGGCTCGCCGTCGGCCCACGCGATGAACTGCGGCGAGGCGGCGATCCGGGCCCGCCAGTACTGCTCCGGACGGCCAATCTCGCCGTCCAACGTTGAGCCGAACGCCTGCGGCGCCTCGGCGAGCGCCGCCAGCCGTACGCGCCGCAGCGTTGCCCAGTCCTCGGGCACGGCGCGGCGGATCTCAAAGCTGGTCTCGGTGGTGTCTGCGCCTTCGGTAGCCATCACAGGATGGTGCCGGGGCCGGCTTGCCGGCCGCAACTCGTTAGGTCCGCGCCCGCAGCCGTCAGCCATGCTGACCACGATCAGTACTGAAAAAATTTCCGGAAGATAGTTGTGGCTGCCCTGGTGGTTGGCGGCGGATTGTCAGTGGGTGGCGCTAACTTAGAACTAGTAATCGAAGCAGGCACCCAGCATTGCGAGGGGAGGGATCCGGATGTGCGCAACCGGCCAGCCGCCCGCGACCGCCCCGGCTGTCCCGACCCCGCCGGGGACGGCGGCTGAGGCGCTGGAGGCGCTGGAGGGCGCGCTGGATTATCTCAACGAGGCGAACGCCGCGTCGTGGCCGGCGGCAGCGCAGGCGTCCTGCCTGAAGGCACTGGAACGGGCCGCGTCAAAGCACGCCGCCGCCCGGGCCGGGATCCTCGCCGCGTTCATTACCCGGGACGGCTGCCAGGACGACGGCCAGCGCTCGGCTCATGCGTGGCTGACCTGGCAGACGGCCGTGACCTCCGGCGCGGCGGCCGGGGCGGTCGGCTGGGTGCGGCGCATCGCCGCGCACCCGGCTGTCGGCCAGGCGCTGGCCGCCGGGGAGATCTCGGCGTCCTGGGCGCGGGAGATCTGCCGCTGGACTGACCGGCTGCCCACAGGCAAGCGCGACGACGCCGATGCGATCCTGCTCGGCGCTGCGGCGGGCGGCGCCGACCTGGCGTGCCTGGCGGGGCTGGCTGAGGAGATGCACCGCAGGTCCTGCCCGCGGGACTGCGATGACGACGGATTCGACGATCGCTGCCTGCGGCTGGATCGCACCTTCCGCGGCGCCGGCCGGGTGGATGGCGACCTGACCCCGGAGTGCACCGCGGCCCTGGCCGCCGTCCTGGAAGCACTCGGCCAGAAGGCGGGTCCCGAGGACGAGCGCACCAAGCGGCAGCGTGACCACGACGCGCTGGAAGAGGCCTGCACCAGGATGATCGCATCGGGAATGCTGCCCGAGCGCGCCGGTCAGCCGACCCACATCCAGCTGCACATGACGCTCAGCCAGCTCCGTGGCCTGAGCGCGTCGTCCGGGATCGAGGCTGCCTGGGCAGGCATGGGCTCGGGCAGGGGATGGCTGAGCGGCCCCGGC
>Ga0302325_10021736_pt1 | contig 13428 bp, 9 predicted proteins | sample Palsa_T0_2_FD_201948 | JGI IMG/M metagenome (GOLD analysis project Ga0302325, IMG submission 201948) | Peat permafrost microbial communities from Stordalen Mire near Abisko, Sweden - Palsa_T0_2 | ecosystem: Environmental > Terrestrial > Soil > Palsa > Peat permafrost | place: Sweden: Abisko... | reverse complement strand
CTGCTTTTGATGAAGCGATTCGTACACTGAGAAGCTCAATTTTGCTTTCCGCTGGTCTGGAGCAGCACCCTCGGAGCATTCTGGTGACTTCTGCATCGCCTGCGGAAGGAAAGTCCACCATCGCGCTTTACCTGGCCGCCGCTCATAGCCAGCAGGGACGGAGGACGTTGCTGATTGACGGCGACATGCGCCGGCCGGTGATCAAGCTGGGAGTTTCCAATGATCGCGGTCTTTCTGATGTGGTCAACGGGACGATGCATTGGAAGGAAGCCGTTCAGACTCCCTACGCGTATCCGGATCTGGATGTTCTCTCGGCAGGTCCCTCGTCGCGACGGGTGGCGGACCGGATCGGGATTGTGCTGCGGTCGATTCTGGATGAGGCAGAACGCGAGTATGACCTGGTGGTGATTGATTCGCCGCCCTTGCTCGGCTTTGCTGAGCCGCTGGAAATAGCGGCCCTTGCGGATAGCGTGATCATTGTTGCCCGGGCGGGTCGCACGAACCGGAGCGCGGTGGCCAGCGTGGTGGAGCAGTTGAAGCGAGTACGTGCCAATGTCATTGGCATTGTTCTCAACGGAGTACGGGCGGATATGAGTTCGCAGTATTACTACTACAGCCCTCGGTATTACAGTCACTACACGAGTCGCGACCGTTAGAGAAGAGGTATTTGACCCCTTCCCCCGAGGCAGCGTCCGCAGGATCTAACGTGATATCGACAGCCAAAAATGATGTCATTTACTTCTACGTCTGGTCGGGAGACGGGAAACGTGCGCGCGATCGGATGGAGAGCCGATATCCCGGCGCCGAGATCAGGGAATTCCCGCATCGCAGGCTGCGCGACAGCTCGTCCATAGAGCGCATTCGTTTGCTCCGCGGCTTTCGCGGCCGGGCCATCATCTTCCACTTTGCGTCACTTGAGGATTTCAAATACAGACAGATTTTCAATTGCATTCACCTCCTGCACCGATGCCGGGAAACTCTGCTTAGTGATGACGGCGGCCGGTGGGAAACTTTGCGCACGATCGATATCCTCCGGTTGGCTCCCGGAGTTTTTCTGAACATCCTGCTTGATGTGAAGACGTTGCTTTTTTGGTGGTGTTATCTTCATCTTCGCCTGGTGCGCGCGCAGTCGTCTGCTGCCAACATACACAGCCGCGACCCCGAAATTGCGTATCTGATTCCCAGTACTTCAGCGATGGGGACGAGTGGAGGGGCAATCAGTCACGTTCGCGGCTTCCTGTGCGGTCTCAAGGCCACCGGAATAACCTGCCGCGTTTTCAGCGGCGCTCTTCTGGCACAGAATGCATTCGAGCCCGAGTTCGTAGATCCCGGAGACCGTCCTTACTTCTTCTGGGAAGCCGCCATGCTTGCCTACAACCTGGTTTTTACTCGGGGAGTGCAAGAGTACCTGGCGTCGAAGTCTCCGGGGGCGATTTATCAGCGGCATTGCCGTTTTGCGATTGCCGGGGCGCTCCTTTCAAGCCGCTTGAAGGTTCCGTTGATTCTTGAATATAACGGTCCAGAAGGGTGGATCGCAGATCACTGGGACCCGGCCCGGTTCCATAGTTGGATCAGGTTGTGCGAGGAAGTGAGTTTGCGATGCGCTGCGAGGATTGTTGTAGTTTCTGAAGCCCTTCGGGCGGAATTGTCTGAAAGAGGTATTCCGGCAGATCGCATTCGGGTGAATCCCAACGCTGTGGATCCCGACTATTTTTACCCCGGATGCGGGCAAGATTCAGGACGCAGAGAGCTTGGCGTCGAGCCAAGCGAGGTGCTGGTGGGCTTTGCTGGGTCATTCAGCTTGTGGCACGGCATAGAAATCCTCGAGCGGGTAATCGTCCAACTGCTGGGCAACCGTCGACCGTGCCGTTTGCGCTTCGTTCTGATGGGCACTGGCCTGCTCCACGGAGAAATGCGTTCCGCCCTGGCGGCTTACGAGAACATCGGAGAAGTGATTTTTACCGGATCACTCCCCAGCGATAAGGTTGCCGATTATCTTGACGCCTGCGACATTCTGGTTTCTCCACATATCCCCATGCCTGACGGCAGCAGGTTTTTCGGGTCGCCTACCAAGATTTTTGAATACATGGCTATGGGCAAGGGCATTGTCGCCAGCCGGCTGGAGCAGATCGCTGAAGTCCTCGAGCATGATCGGACCGCGTGGCTGGTCATGCCGGGCGACGTGAACGAGCTTGCGGAAGCTATCCTGCGTTTGGCTATGGATCCAGCGAAGCGTAAAGAGCTCGGCGAGGCAGCGAGGCATGCCGCAGTCGAGCGCCACAGTTGGGTGCGAAACGTATCCTGGGCCCTGAGCGACCTGCCTGTGCAGCCACCCACCAGTCGCGCTGCGGTGAGGGTCGTCGACGGCTCAACGCTCGCGCCGTGAAGCTGCGCGCCATCACGATCGCCTTAGGCAGCGAGCCCCTCCCGCTCCTGGCCGCAGAAGCATTGCAGCGCAGCATCCGATTTATTCGGAGATCGACTTTCCAGCTTGGGCGCAGAGGCGGTGCTTGTCCGGTCCGTTTCCAACCGATCGGTTATTACCAGTTGCGGGCACAGCCTGCTTCTGAGGCCGACCGCGCCGCTACTCTCGCTTATGCCGAGGCGGTGCTGCGCGGAGAATATCCGCTGATGGGGTACGGCAGCCCCTACCTGGGAACAAAGCCGGACTGGCAGGTGGACTGGGTATCGGGAAAAAGCTGGCCCTTCAAAGACTCGCGCAAAATTCATTTGGTTCGCCACGACGGATCGGATGTGAAGGTCCCGTGGGAGCTTTCGCGTTTGCAGTGGAGTCCGGTAGTGGCTAAGGCCTACGTGCTGACCGGCGAGAGGAGATACCGGGAGGGTCTCCGGTCTGTGTTGACCGACTGGATCGAGCGCAATCCAATGGGAAAGGGAGTGAATTGGACGATTGCCATGGAGGCCGCGCTGAGAGGAATCAGCATTTGCTTAACGATGGAGCTGCTATGGCCTTTTGCGGACGAAGAGACTCCCTGGCTCGATCAGATGACTGCTTCGCTCTGGGAGCATGTTCGTTTTGTCGAGGCTCATAGCGAGTTCTCTTTGTTGGTCCGCAGTAATCATTACCTTAGCAACATCGTCGGACTGACGACCCTATCCGCATACCTCCATGGTCCCGGCACGCCAGCGCGATTTCAAAAATATGCGCGCGCCGTCGAGCGGGAGATTTTGCTTCAGACGTACCCAGATGGCGGCGATTGCGAGGCGTCAACCGGGTATCACGTTTTGGTCGCGCAGATGTTTCTGCATTCGTTTGTTGTGCAGCAACGAAAGGGTGCAGCGATCGCGCCAGAGTTTGAGGCCCGCTTGCGACAGATGTTCGAGTGGATCGTCTGCCTGGCCGATGATACCTGCAAGCTGCCGCACTTAGGCGACTGCGACAACGGCCGGGTCGAGTTGTTGCCGGACGATGTCGCTCAATCATCGCTCCCCGCCGCTGAAAGGGATTGCCTTCACGTCGGGTCCCTCTGTGGGCTGGCATCCCGTCTGCTCCAGTGGCCTTTGGGCGATCAGAAGCCGATCTCGTTCATGCCGGATTCGGGCATCGCCGTGCTCCGCTCGGGCGAAGCATCGATCGTCTTCTACGCAATGCCGAACGGACTGAACGGAAAAGGAAGTCATACCCATTGCGACAAGTTGTCCGTAGTACTGCGCCTTGGTCCTAACGAGGTTTTTTGTGATAGCGGAAGCCGCTGCTACACGCGGTCGGCGCGGCTGCGAAATCTTGATCGTTCTACCGAAGCCCACAATACCCTTATGGTTGATAATGCCGAGCAGAACCTTCTGAGCGCCGACCCCAGGTTGCTTTTTCGGTCCGGCGATGACGCGCTCGTTTCGCGTATGGAGATATTGGAAAGCGACGAGTTGGGAGCGCGAGCATCGCATCGGGGTTATTCAAGATTGGGCGTCGAGCACCAGAGGACAGTTCAACTCATGGAACGCTCATTGGTGGTTTTGGATGAAGTGAGCGGGACGAATGAGCATCTGCTTGATCTGCATTATGTTCTGGGACCGGAATGGCGGGTTTCTTCTGAGATGATGGATGGAGAGACGGTAAGCTGCACCATCGCCGGACCGCGTCGGCTCACGCTCCAGTGTGAGGCAGCCCACCGGCTGACGCTGACCGTCGTGCCGGCAGAGATCTCGCGCGAGTATGGCGCTGCGTTGCCTGCGACTTGTATTCGAATCCGTGCCACGGCCTGGATGCCTGCTAGAGTGCAGACCAGGGTGCGATGGGATTGACAGTGGAAGCCAAACTAGAAAATTCGCTTGCGGGTGAATGCATCGTTTGCTTCGCTGGGGAGGACTGGTGGTACCACCATCCTCACTCAAAGAATCATCTGCTTAAGCGCTATGCGGGGCGGAATAAGGTTCTCTTCGTCAATTCGATCAGCATGGGGCTGCCTTCGATGTCGAACCCCGATTTCTTTCTCAAGATCAGACGTAAGCTCAAGAGCTACACCCGCTGGCTGCGCAAGGTGCCTGAGGGCCTGTGGGTGATGACGCCGGTGAACCTGCCGTTTTATGGATCCAGGATTGGACGCTGGCTCAACCGTATCCTGCTGGTCGCGCAACTGCGCCTCGCCATGCTGCTATTACGCATCTCGCGCCCGATTTTGTGGGTGGCCATTCCGACCGCGGCCGAGATGGCAGGGCGCCTGGGCGAGAAGCTGCTTCTTTACCAGGTATCGGACAAGTACGATGCCAACGAAGACAGTGCATTGTCGGCGCAGGTCATTCGCCGATACGACCGTCAGTTGAAAGAGGCTTCCGATGTGGTGTTGTACTCAGGCCGCAAACTCTTTGGCGAAGCGAAAGAGCCTAATCGATTTTTTCTGGAGCAGGCAGTAGATTTTGAACATTTCTCGAATTTGCAGGTGGAGTGCGCTCAGGAGCTTAACGGTATCCCACATCCGATCCTGGGTTACTTCGGCACCATGGACTACGTGATGGACACCGAACTGATGGCGGAGGTCGCCCGGCTCCGGCCGGGGTGGCACTGGGTGCTGCTCGGTCTGAAGTCGAACCTGGTGCGCGTAACGGCTCCCAACATCCACTTTTTAGGTTCCAAGCCTTACCGCGACTTACCGAAATACATCTGCCAGTTCGACGTGTGCGTTCTGCCCTGGCGCGAGAGCAACACGTTTACGAGCTATGGGAGCGCGATCAAGGTACGCGAATATCTGGCTACGGGAAGGCCGGTGGTGATGGCGCCGCTTTATGAATATCTGCAGACTCCAGGGCTGCGCTTTTATCGCGGTACGAATGAGTTCATCGCGCAAGTCGAAGCCGCACTCGCGGAAGACCCCGCGATGCTGTCGGCGCAACGCCAGGAGGTGGTGAAAGAGGGCACTTGGGATCAAAGAGCGAGCCAGCTAGCGGCACTCATTAACTTCCTGCTTGCCGGCCAGCGGTACAAGCATCCCTCTCAAGAGCTCCATCCGCTGATGGAGGGACATTAAATGCGAGCCTTGCTGGAAGATATGAAATCCGGGCAAATTGCTGTTTATGACGTGCCGGCTCCTGAGCTTCAGGAAGGAGGCATTCTGGTGCGCACGGCTTTTTCCGCGATCAGCTCCGGCACAGAGAAGGCGTCCGTGGAGGCAGGCCGGAAATCTCTGCTTGGAAAAGCGATGGCCCGTCCTGACCTGGTGAAGCAGGTGATGGAGTATGCGCGATCGAACGGCCTTGCAGCCGCCCGTCAGAAAGTACAGGCACGCCTGGAGACATTGTCTGCTCTGGGCTATTCCTGTTCCGGCGTTGTGCTGGAGGCGGGAGCCGCCGTGAGCGGGTTTCAGCCGGGCGACCGGGTCGCTTGCGCCGGCACTGGGTATGCCTGCCACTGCGAGATCAACTTTGTGCCCGCAAATCTCGCCGTGCGCGTTCCCGATCATGTCGGCCTGGAGGCAGCGGCCCTGACAACGATTGGCGCCATTGCCGTGCAGGGGGTACGCCAGGCGAACGTCACCTTCGGAGAGACGGTGGCGGTCATTGGTGTGGGCCTGGTGGGCGTTCTGGCGATTCAGGTCTTGCGTGCGGCCGGTTGCCGGGTGATCGCCATCGATCTTTCCAGTGAACGTGCTGCCCAGGCAACGTCCTTCGGCGCGCACCTGGGGTTGAGTACCAACGATCCGGGCCTCGAAGGCGCCGTTGCCTCTTTCTCGCGCTACGGCGTCGATGCGGCACTGATCACCGCCGCTACCCGATCGGCCGACCCGCTGGAGTTGGCGGCAAAGCTGTTGCGAGACCGCGGCCGCATCTCCGTTATCGGAGATGTCGGCATGGGCGTCTCTCGATCGAACATGTATAGGAAAGAGATCTCCTTAGCCATGTCTCGCTCCTACGGACCGGGCCGCTATGATCCGCGCTATGAGGAAGGGGGACAGGATTATCCGATTGGCTTTGTTCGCTGGACGGAGAAGCGGAACATGGAGGCTTTTCTGGATCTCCTGTCCTCCGGTGCGCTTCATGTAGAGCCGCTGCTTGCCCATCATTTCCCGGTCGAAGAAGGCGCCAAGGCGTACGCCGCGGTGGAGGCCGGCGCCTATACGGGGATCATCGAATACCGTGCGGCCGGAGACGTGCGGCCGTCTTTGCCGGCGCATACCGTGCAACCACGGCAGAAAGATGCCCTGCGTGTGGGATGCATTGGCGCGGGAGGCTTTGCCCGCGGGATCATCTTTCCCCATCTCCGCTCCGCTGCAGGGGTGCTGCTGGAATCCGTTGCCACCAGCACCGGTGCCGCCGCGGCATCGGCGCGCACGGGCTTTGGTTTTTCCGCCGCTCAATCGCCCTCCGAACTACTCGACAACCCTAATTTGGACGCAGTTTTCATCCTTACCCGCCACAACAGCCATGCCGCCTATGTGAAAAGTGGACTGGACCGAGGTAAGAGTGTCTTTGTCGAAAAGCCGCTCGCGGTGGATCGCGAGCAGCTGGAGATGGTGCGAACCGCGTACGTGCAGGCGTTGGCAGAAAATCGAGCTCCTTTCCTTATGGTGGGTTTCAATCGCCGCTTCTCGCCTCTTACGGAAAAGTTGAAGAACTTCTTCGCCCGCCGCGCCGAGCCCATGCTTGTCCATATCCGTTGCAACGCCGGGTTTATCCCCCGCGACAGTTGGGTGCAGGACCCGGAGCATGGCGGTAGGATCGTCGGCGAGCTGTGTCATTTCGTAGATTGGGCCAGGGCTGTCGTGGGCTGCGAAATGCGATCACTCACCGCCGCTGCCCTGCCGGATGCAGGACGCTATAACGGGGACAACCTCACTGTCACCATCAGGTTCGAAGACGGCTCTGTGGCAAATTTGGTTTATGTTGCCAATGGAGATAAAGCGGTTGCAAAGGAATATTTCGAGGTATTCTGCGGAGGCAGTATCGCACGCATGGATGATTTCAAGGTCCTCTCCCTCTCCCGAGGCGGAAAAATAGAGACCTCGAAACGCGGCCAGGACAAAGGCCACCGCCGGGAAATGGAGCTGGCCATCGACGCTATGAAGCAGGGCAAGGATGCCCCTATACCGTTCGACGAGTTAGTCGAAGTGACGGAGGCCACCTTCGCTATCGAAGAGGCGATCAGAACGCAAAGAACCGTGTCACTGTGCCCCCAATGATGCATCCTAAGGTCGGTCCCTGGTTATTGCAGGCCATTATGCGTGAAACCGCCCATACCATAACGCAGGCTGCCCTTTCTAACCTGATGATTATCGGCGGGGCTACACCTTTGGGCTTGGCTCAAAGTCGACCGACGGCGCCTGATCTGCGTAGCTGCCGCTATTCAGATCGGGTATTCCTATCGAAGTGGAGCAGGGCAGCGTTCCATGATAACGCGATGGGCCCGGCAATCGGAATGTTGGTGCACCTAACATGGGAGAGTCCGACACCGGTGACTGTCGCTCGAGGTCGCAGGTAGGCAATGGTTGACGACGCGCTGGAACTGATCGTTGGGAGAGGCATTCGCAGCAAACGCCTATTCATTCTTGCCCTCTCCGCCTTCTCTCTCATTGCGCTGGTAGGTTCGATATCGCTCATATCCATCAAAGCCGCTGTAGCAGTTGTAGTGGCATTGACTGTGTCGATCTGGATCTTCATTTATTGCGCACGCAGGCAATTTGACCGGATCGTAATGGCGTGGTTGGTAGTGTTTCCGTTTTGCTACTATCTGTTCTCGTTCCCCAGGGAGCGATCGGTCTTCACTGTGGACCGTGCCTTTATATTGCTGGTCTTGCTGGCGCTCATCAGCACGCCTCGCGATCCTGGGTTGCTTGCGCTCGGGTCTAACGTCCGCTTTGCAGGTTATTTTTGGGCAGCCTATCTTTCCGTCTGTATCATTTCGCTCTTGGCTCATCCGGCCCCCGATATTTTGAGCTCTTATCGGCTTTTCATCGACGGGATGCTGATGCCGGCCCTGCTCGGTCTATACGCAGTGAGATTTTTTCCTATAGTCCAGAATTTGTCCAAGGTTCATGCTTGCGTTTGTATCCTGATGATAAGTATAGCCATCGTTGCTGGAACTGAACTCGTCAGCGGCACGAATCTGTTTCCTGTTCCGGGAGCTGTCGAGACGTGGGTTCAAACGAGCAATGCCAACTTTATTCGCGTCGATGGCCCTTTCGAAAACTCGGGCGTTCTATGCGTCATCGGAACTGTGGGATTTCTTCTCATCGTTTATACCGGCCGGGTTCTCGGCGGCTCTCTAGGGGGCAGTCAGCGTTGGTTGCACTCTGCAGGAGTCTTGGCCGCGCTAGCATCCGCACTGATGCCGATGAATAGAGGATTGGTCATCGCCCTTCTTGTGTGTGCCTGCATAGATTATTTTGCGGCAGACCCGCTAGTCTCCCGTCGCATCTGGAACTGCATTCTCGTTGTACTATTATTCTTCACTGTGATCGGTAAGGTGTTCTACCCTGGTGTCTACGAACACCGGGTGACTAGCCACGCCAATTTTTATCAGCGGATCGCACAAAGTCTACAGACCCTGCAGGTCGTCCGGGATCATCCTCTCATCGGCGTGGGCTTCGGCCTTTTTCACGACGCGGTCCTGGAAGATTCGAAGTACGAGGTTGGATGGGGAGGTCTTGAAGCCATGAATGCTCCGCATAATTCGCTGTCGTCTGTTCTGTCAGAAGAAGGAGGCATTGGTTTTGTGCTCTATGTTGCAGCCCAATTGTTCTTTGTTCGAGCGATGTATGAGCTGCGCAAGGTCAACAGACTAGGATGGCGCGCCTTTCTCTACTGCATTCTTGTCTACACAATATTTGGTCTCGATGTAGGTATCGGGTACTACTCCGATCTAAATCTTTTTTATATGTTTGTGCTCGGGATTATTTTGCAAATTCAATTGCGCATGCTGACCCGAGAGCCTTCTAATGCCATCTGCTATCGCTAGGCGGCTTTATCTGGTTCTTGCCGTCGCCTTCGCCATTGGCGGTAGCGGAGTGCATTGCCCGGCTCAGCCGGCTGTGCAGCGGAATGGTAGCGATCGCTCGCCGCGATTGCCAAGACTCTGTATGCCGGTCCGCTACCGCGAGGGTTACTCCAACGTGCCCATCAAGACCAGAATCGGAATGTTGGGAGATCGCTATCATGAAGTAAATGAAGCGCTGTTGGGATGGAACGAAACTGGTGTACCTCTTATCGGCAGGTTTGAGGGCGGATGGGAGGCTGTTCCATGCGGAGATGACACCGGGCTTTTCTATATTGTGCCGCTGCTTGCGCGGCAGATGGGCTGGGATGCAGATCGGTCCCTGGACGTCTTTCTTATAGGGATCGTCGTTGCCTGCGCAGCTGCTGGACTGGTGGGCTTGTGGCTAACTGCTTCAGGGGTCTGGCAACGAACGCTCGCTGTTGTTCCGATTGTGGGCGGTGCGTACCTTGCCTATAAGATGGGCGATGTATATGTTGTTCAGGGATCAGTGGTGCTGATGTTGATTCCGTGGCTTGTTTATGCTGTCAAGACAGGCGTAAGGGACCGGCTGCGCTTCTTGATCGTCACTCTGTCCGGCATAATCCTTGGCCTTGCTCAATGGATCAGAACTCAGTCTGGTTCTCCAGTGTTGGTGTTTTTCGTGGTTCTCGTGTGTTTCAGCTCTCTCCGGCGATCCACTCGGATTCTGCTGGCCGCTACCTTGTTCTTCTTTACCAGCCTGCCGCTACTTTATGCCGAGTTTCCATTGCACGAGCGAGACAGTTTTCTTGCCCTGCATAACTCCGGCTATAGAGTTGCGTTTAATCATCACTTGTTTTGGCATGCGGCGTATTTGGGGTTGGGCTATTTGACGAATCCCTATGTGCCTGCCATACGGGATTCCGTGGCCGTCGAATATGTCGAAGCCATCGATCCTGCTGCGATCTACGGTGGAGAGGAATACGAACACCTCCTAAGGTCGCGCGTGAAAGAAATCATTCATCGGGATCCCAAGTTTTTCTTTTACACAGTAGCCGCGAAATGCGGTGTACTCGCGTCCATGTTGGTCCTATGTATCAATATTGGATTAGCAGCTGCCAGGGCGCGCCCAAAACCGCTGGGGACGGAATTGGCATTTTGGCTGGCTATCACGTTTGCCGCGGTACCAGGAATCGTTGCCATCCCCGTACCTCAGTATGTTCTCGGCATGGTTACGTTGGCTCTGCTTTACTGTTATTACAGTCTGAGCTTTTGGGCAGAAAAGACCTACCCTCAGGGGCTAAAGCCCGACGTATTTTCAAGCGTTTACGGCCCGACTAAAGTCGTGCCCTGATACAAAACAAGAATATAGATCTATTTCCCTGGGAGGGGTCGGAGCCAATGTTTACCGATACCCATTTGTTTTACGTTTTCGTCCCGGGCACTATCTGCCAGCTACAGACTAGGATGGCTCGCGAAGACTTGCCCGCCGGCCTGACTTCGCAGCACATCTTAGAGCGCCTTGGAAGGCCAAACCGGCATGCGGAAAATGGATGAATAGGCTTCTGGTATTCAGGCTCGCGCTGGTCCTGTTAGTTGTGCATAGTGTGACGGCCTTTTGCCTGGCCGGGAATCAGACTCCGGGACCTGACTTAGGTATTTGCCATTATTCAGATCGGGTATACGACGATGATGCCTCTCTCATGCGACGACCTGAAGCACCTACTCATTTCAGGCTGATGCCGAGCCGTTACGTTTCAATGGTGCAGGCGGCACGAGGTTATCAATGCACCGGAACAACCACGGTCGGCTTCAACGGACATCATTACATGCAGACCGGAAGCAGCGATGATCCCGGGATGATGGAGCTTATTCCGACTATTTCTCGTCTCATCGGAATGTCTATTGCAAACACATATGACGTGGTAATGCTGGCAGTCATCTGCTCGGGAGTCTTGATCGGTTATTGCGGCTTTTGGCGCTTGTATCCCGATCGACGACTGCGTGGAATAGGCGTCGCTGTCTTTCTTTGCTTTGGGATTGCCGAGGCGAGGGTCGCCGATGTGTATATGTTTCAGATCTCTCCCCTAATAGCGGGGATTCCCTGGTTGCTGCATCTGGGGCTTAGCCGAAAACACCTCGCGCTGACCGTAACTGCGGCTCTGCTTGCGTTTTGTTGCTCATGGTGTTCGCTCGTGCGGACCGGCAGCATTGCTATCTGCATGACCTTCCTCTTAACAATGTTCGCTATCCGATATCGGATTCAAAAGCCCCTGTTGCCGTTACTACTTGTTTTTCTTGCCTATGTTCCATCCGCACTCTTTGAGCGATCTCTGATCACCCGCCGCGACACCGCGCTGGCAAAGGTTGGCGAAACGGCAAGGGCTGTGAATAGCCATGCCCTATCGCATACCCTTTACATAGGTCTTGGGTTTATTCCCAACTCTGAAGTTCCGGAGTATCGAGACGGAGTCGCGGCTGACAAAGTTCGGTCGATCGACCCGAGCGTAGCCTACACATCCGCAAAATATCAGGCCATCCTGAGAGGTGAATTGTGGAAGCTGGTAAAGCGCAGACCTATGTTGGTGATTGGAATTTTGGCGGCTAAAGCAGGTATTGTGATCCTCTTGGCGTCGATCTTGTTATATCCTGCGCGCCGGCTTATTTTTGCCGAAAAGTCGGCTCTATGGCTGGATGCTGCCTTTGTTCTGACCATAGCAATGAGCGCTATGAACGGAATCGTAGCGGTTCCCAGGGCTTCCTACCTACTGACGTTTCTTTGCCTCTGCTTTTTGTACACGTCCATCAAGCTGTTCACATACCATGCGCGCAGAAGACTCTGTACGCGTAGAGACGACCACTGACCTTGTACCACCAAGATCCGCGCGGCCAAGATTTTATCGGCGCCATTGCGGACCTCTCACTGCTGGGGATAAACTTATGCGCACCGGGATCAACCGCCCCGAAAGGTAACCATGCCCGTCAAGCTACAGTCCGCGATCGCCCTGGTCACCTGCAGCTGCCTGGTTTGCGTTGCTGCGTCTCCTTCCAGCATAGGGATTGTCGTGACCAGCGGTCAGGCCCAGGTCGATGGTGCAGTTGTCCAGGGCAACTCGACCCTCTTTCAGGGAAACTTGGTACAGGCAGGACAGGGAACATCGGACCTCATGTTTCCGGGAGGCTCTAATCTCCTCCTCCAGCCTGGGTCCGTCGTGAGAGTGTTCCGGGAGTATGGTGTTCTCGAGCGCGGAGCTGCGGTCCAGCGGGGTTCCAATACCCTGGTTGCCGATGGGCTTAAAGTATCTTCCCTGTCTCCGCAGGGTGCAGTTTTCGTAGCAATCCAGGATGGTTCCCGCCTCAGTGTGGCTACCCAGGGGGGCGCCGCCGAGGTTCGTAATCCGGCGGGGGACTTGGTCGCTCGACTGGAACCGGGGAAGGCTCTGAGTCTTGCTATTCAGGCTGCGCAGCAGGACTCAAACGGTTTGCCGCAAACTCCGCCCCCGCCCACCACGACAGGACAGAGCCCAGCGCCCACTGGGGCGCAAATGACCATCCATGGAATTCTTCATAAGGACCATCCGGGCCGTTACGGGCATTATCTGCTTACGGATATTCCGTCGAAAGTCACGTACGAACTCCAGGGTCCGGGACTGGATGATCTGGTTGGCGCCGCCGTTGAGGTTACAGGCAGCATTTTCGACACTGCGCCTGCGGAAGGGGCTTCCAAAGTATTGTCTGTTTCCGACATTCACCAGATGCCGCTGAGCGAGATAACCGGACCTACCACTCCACCCGCATCCACGCCGTCCACTGATGCGTCGGCGCCTCCGACACCTTCCGGTGACACCCCTCCCGCGTCCGCCGCGGGGCCAGAGGTTGGTGCGACTCCCGAGGCGACCGCTCCGCCGGAGGCCAACAATGCCCCGGCTGTTACACCCCTACCGCAACACCACGACACTGCCAAGATCCTGGTCATAGTGGTTTTGGCGGCTGGAGCTGTGGTTGGAGTTGCCCTCGGTCTGGGC